>Ga0306920_100013869_pt1 | contig 10987 bp, 9 predicted proteins | sample flu12Cox44000170_FD_204666 | JGI IMG/M metagenome (GOLD analysis project Ga0306920, IMG submission 204666) | Lab enrichment of tropical soil microbial communities from Luquillo Experimental Forest, Puerto Rico - flux4day.12C.oxic.44.000.170 (v2)... | ecosystem: Environmental > Terrestrial >...
CGCCGTCGCGTAGCGCCATCGTGGGTGACAAGGTGGTGCGCGGCCGCCGGCCCGGCGCCAGCGCCGCCGGATGGCCTTCCTCGAGCCAGAACATCTGCGCGCGGGTGCCGAGGCAGAAGCCGAGCTCCGGGATCACCGGCGACGAATGCAGCCAGCCGCCCGACGGTGTCGTCGAGATCATGTTGCCGGCCTTGTCGACGATGTCTATGTGCACGGTGTCGCCGCGCGTCGCGCCCATGCGGCCGACGGTCGGCTCGCCGGCGCCCATCCGGCCCACGGTCGGTTCGCCGGCACCGGCGGCGAGCGGCGCCGCCTCGCGGCGCAGCTTCACCACCGCGCCGAAGCCCGCGATCGAGCCGGGACGCAGCTCGAGCGACGCCTTGTTGGTCACGAGCTTGCGACGCTCGACATTGTAGGCGTCCGACAATAGCGTCGTCATCGGCACTTCGACGAAATCGGGATCGCCGTAGAACACCTCGCGGTCGGCATAGGCGAGCTTGGAGCATTCGACTATGAGATGGATGAAATCGGGCCCGGTCGGATCGAGGCCGTCGAAGTCGTAGCCTTTGAGCAGCGCGAGCTGCTGCAGCGTCACCGGGCCCTGGCCCCACGGTCCGGTCTTGCACACGGTGTAGCCGCGATAATCGTAAGTCAGCGGCGCTTCGACATGCGGCGTCCAGCGCGCCATGTCGTCGGCGGTGAGCACACCGCGGTGCGGCCGGCCGCTGGTGTCCATGATGTCCTGGGTGCGGCAGAAGCGGTCGATCGCTTCGGCGACAAAGCCGTGCGACCAGGATTTGCGCGCGCGCTCGATCTGTGCCACGCGGTCGCCGCCGGCGCTTTCGGCATCCTTGACGATCCGCGTATAGGTCGCGGCCAGCGTCTGGTTGGTGAACAGCGAGCCGGTCGCCGGCACTTCGTTGTTCGGCAGATAGACCGCGGCCGATGTCGGCCAGTAGCGGCGGAACATGTCGGCGACGGTCGCGATGGTGGCGTTGGTGCGCTCGAGCAGCGGATAGCCGTGCTCGGCATAGCCGACTGCCGGCGCCAGCACGTCGGCGACTTTCATCGTGCCGTAGTCGCGCAGCAGCATCATCCAGGTCTCGAACGTGCCGGGCACGCAGGCCGCGAGCAGCCCGGTGCCGGGCACGAGATCGAGGTCCTCGCTGCGATAATGCGCGATCGTCGCGCCGGCCGGCGCCACGCCTTGGCCGCAGATCACTTCCGACTTGCCACGCTTAACGTCGTAGACGATGACGGGAACGTCGCCGCCCGGGCCGTTCAGATGCGGCTCGACCACCTGCAGGGTGAACGCGGTCGCAACCGCGGCGTCGAAGGCATTGCCGCCGCGCTCCAGGATGCCCATGCCGACCGCGGTCGCGATCCAATGGGTCGAGGTGACCACGCCGAACGTGCCCTCGATCTCCGGCCGCGTGGTGAAGGTGTTCGGATTGATATTGGTCATGAATGCTCTCGGTGTCTTGCCGTTAATAGCGTGTTCGACCCTGGTGCGTTCGGCTTCTTGCACGATTGGTGGCCGCCGCATAGAGACTTAAATCTACCGGGCTATGGGCTCGGCCGAAAGGGCAGGGGGAGGACGGCGCAGCGTGTCGCGCGAGGCTCTGAAAGTCGGCTTGGCCGGGCTCGGCGCCGTCGGGCTTGAAGTGGCGCGGCGGATCGAGGCCGGTATTCCGGGACTCATCCTGGCGGCGGTCGCTGTGCGCGACGCCGACAAGGCGCGGCGCAACCTGCCGGGCGCGGGCGCGCGCATTGCAATCGTCGCCGCCGAGGCTTTAGCGGAAACCTGCGACGTCGTCGTCGAGGGCTTGCCGCCGCCGCCGTTTCGCGGCGTCGCGATATCGGTCATCGCGCGCGGCAAGCTGTTCATGCCGCTCAGTGTCGGCCAGCTTCTGGAAAACTGGGATCTCGTGGCGTTGGCGAAAGAGAAGGATGCGCGCATCCTGGTCCCGACCGGCGGGCTGATCGGGCTCGACGCCGTACGCGCCGCCGCCGAAGGCGTCATCCGTTCAGTCACCATGGTCACGCGCAAGCCACCGGGCGGCCTCGAGGGCGCGCCCTATCTCGTTGAGCGCGGGATTTCCCTGAAAGGCCTGAACACGGCGCGCAAAGTGTTCGACGGCACGGCCCGCGACGGCGCGCGCGGCTTTCCGCAGAACGTCAACGTTGCCGCTGCTCTCAGCCTCGCCGGTATCGGGCCCGATGCGACGCGACTCGAAATCTGGGCCGATCCGGAACTCGAGCGAAACACCCACCGCATCGAGGTTGATGCCGACACCGCGCGTTTTACGATGACGATCGAGAACGTGCCGTCGGATGACAATCCGCGCACCGGCCGCATCGTGGCGCTGAGCACGGTGGCAACGCTGCGCGGGCTCGTCTCGGAACTCAAAGTCGGGACCTGATGCCGTAATCAGGTGCGCACTCTTTCCATGAGACTTGATGATCGATTGCGAGCGCGTCCGGTTTGCGCGCTTTCTTTAGCTCGAGCCGCCCGCCGCCGGCATGAATTTCAGCGCCACGCCGTTCATGCAATAGCGCAGCCCCGTCGGCTTCGGCCCGTCGGGGAAGACGTGGCCGAGATGGCCGCCGCAGCGATGGCACGCCACCGCGGTGCGGACCATGCCGAAGGTGCGGTCCTCGGTCTCGTCGACGGCGCCGTTGAGCGGCGCATAGAAACTCGGCCAGCCAGTGCCGCTCTCGAACTTGGTCTTCGAGGCGAACAGCGGCAGCTCGCAGCCGGCGCAGCCGAACGTGCCGGCGCGGTGCTCGCCGAGCAGCGCGCTGGTGAACGGCCGCTCGGTGCCTTCCTGGCGCAGCACGTCGTATTGCTCCGGCGTGAGTAGCTTGCGCCACTCGGCGTCGGTGTGGGTCACCTCGTAGGCGTGCGTTGCGGCATTGCCGGCGCGCGGCCGCGCTATGCGGCCAATGGCGAGCGCGGCCAAGGCGGCGGCACCGGCGTAACAGGTTTGTCGGCGTGTGAGCATCTGTCGTCCTCCCAGAGCGCTGCGGCAGGTCGCCTGTAGCATAACGAATCCGGCGCTGTTGTAGCGCGATTTCACGGTACAGATACGAGCCTCGACGCCATTTGTTTGCGCCGGCGGCGCATTTCACACGAAGTTGATGCGCGGCGCGAGGCCGCTCGCGGCGGCGTTCCCAAGGCGGCAGGCTGCGCTAAGATAGCGGCATCTATCCGAACGCTTAAGGGGAGCTCGCACGGTGGCGCCGACGGAGATCAAGGTTTTGAGCACGACCGCCATGAAGACGGTGTTCGAGGCGCTGGCGGGCGACTTCGAGCGGGCCACGGGCAACCGCCTCAACGTCACGCTTGGGCCGTCGCTGCGGCTCGAGAAGCAGCTCGGCGACGGCGAGGCCGCCGACATGGCGATCGTCTCTGCGTCCGGCGCCCGCGACCTCATCGCGGCCGGCAAGATGATCGCGGCCGGCGTCGCCGAGATCGCCAAATCGTCGATCGGTGTCGCGGTGGCGAAAGGCGCGCCGAAGCCGGATATTTCCACCGTCGAAAGCTTCAAGCGCGCCATGCTGGCGGCGAACTCGATCGCCTGCAGCAAGCCGGTCGGCGGCGGCCAGAGCGGCGTGCATCTCGCCAAGGTGTTCGATGAGCTTGGCATCACGGCGCAGATGCAGGCGAAATCCAAATACGGCGCCGGCGGCGCCGCCGGCCTTGCGGGATTGGTCGTGCTGCGCGGCGAAGCCGACATCGGCATCCAGCAGATGGCGGAATTGATGGCGGTCGACGGCATCGACGTGGTCGGCCCGCTGCCCGCCGCCATCCAGATGATCACGCCGTTCGTCGCCGGCATTCCGGCGAACGCGAGCTACCCCGACGCCGGCCGCGCGCTGATCGCCTTCCTCGCCACGCCGGAGGTGAAGCGCGTGCTCAAGGCCAAAGGCTTGGAGCCGGCCTAAATCTTCCGGCTGTCGTAGGCCCAGTGCAGCAACGCCTGGCGCTGTCGCGGCCGGCAGGTGACGTCGCACGGCTCACAGTTCTTTCGAATTTGCCGCACGTGGCGGCGGATCGCCTTCCAGCGCTTGATCTGGCGTGCATCTTCATCGGGCATGCGGCGGCCCATGTAATAGCGACAGTACCACTGGAACCAGCCGCGCGGATCGTCGCGATGGATCCAGCCTTTGCGGCGCCACGCCGACAGCGATTGGCTCGCGTCGACGCCGAAATAATTGAGTGCGCAGTCGCGTGCCGTCTTCGCCAATTTGGCGCGTGCAAACCAGCTCGCCGGAAATTCGCGGGCGCAGTCGGTCATGTATTTGCCGCCGAACACGCCGAGCTGCAGCATCTCGGCTGGCGTCAGCTCAGGGCGAAAGTCGGGATGAAAATTGCGGCCGACCGGCGCGACGCGCGTGTAGCGATAGCCGCGCTGCATCTTGTCACGGACGAGGACGGTTTTACTTTTGAACGAGCGCTTTTTTCTCACCGCGCGCGGCTCAAGACGTCGGTGTTGATGACGTTGATCGGCGCGTCCGCCGCATAGGCGGTGATCTGGTCGAAAATGTCGCTGAACTGCGTCTCGTATTCCTCGCGCGTGACATAGCCGAGATGCGGTGTGCAGATCACATTCGGAAGGTTGAGCAGCGGATGCGTAGCGTCGGTGACGGGTTCGTCCTCGTAGACATCGACCGCGGCCATGCCGGGCCGGCCCTGGCGCAGCGCCTCGACCAGCGCGCCCGGCGCGATCAGCGGCGCGCGGCTGGTATTGACCAAGAGCGCTGAAGGCTTCATACGCGCGAGATCGGCGGCGGTGACGATGTGGCGCGTCGCGTCGACGAGCCGCATGTGCAGCGTGATGACGTCGCTACTCGCGAAGAACGCCTCCTTACTCGGCGCCGTGGCGTAGCCGTCGGCCCGCGCCGCGCCGCGCGACGCCGTGCGCGCCCAGACTTGCACCTGCATGCCGAAGGCGCGGCCGACCTCGGCTACCGCCTTGCCGATGCGGCCGTAGCCGTAGATGCCGAGCGTCTTTTTGCGCAGCGTCGTGCCGACGCCCATCTGCCACTTGCCGGCCTGCAGCGACGCCATCTGCTGCGGAATCTGCCGCATGGCGGCGAGGATCAAGGCCCAGGTCATTTCGGCGGTGGAATAGGACGGCACGCCGGCATGCTGATCCGACGACAGGATGATGCCGAGCCTAGTGCAGGCTTCGACGTCGATGTGCGGATAGACGCTGCGCTGGCTGATGAGCTTGAGGCTCGGCAGCCGCTCGAGCAGAGGCGCGCGGATCTTGGTGCGCTCGCGGATCAGCACCAGCGCTTCGGTGTCGCGCAATCGATCCGCGAGCTTGTCGGTGTCCTGGACGTGATCATTCCAGACGGTGACGTCGTGGCCGGCAAGCTTCTTGAAGCAAGGCAGCGTGCGCACCGTATCGAAGTAGTCGTCGAGGATGGAGATTTTCATCGGCAATGGCGTCTGGTGAGGAGCGAAAATCGTCGCTCATTCTCTATGCGCTCTTCGCGCAAAAGAAAACCGGGCCCTTGCGGGCCCGGTTCAGGTTCGTCGGCGTGGGGGCGCCAACGATTTACCTTCCAGAGGGGAACAGCCGCCGGCATTGACGATTGCCAATCTGGGAGGATGAGGCAGCCGCTTGCCGTACAGCACCTGCGCAGTATGCGAGTCGCGGCGCGGTCCTACAATGCGAAGGGGCACATGCCAGCCATGCGGTCGTCGCAAGGTGTGTGTGGGCGCGCAAAACCGCCGTATTCAATTGCGCCGTGTGCGCGGCACGATGTCGCGACGATGCGGCGTGTGCAATTGCGCTCAGAAATTCCAGCGCTGCGCGTTGGCGACGAGGAAGTCGCGAAACGCCTGCACGCGCGCCACGGTCTTCAGCTCTTCGGGGTAGACGAAGTAGGCGTCGAGTGCGACCGTCTCGCCTTCGCCGAACAGCTGCACCAGGCCGCCGTTCTCCTCGACCAGATAATCCGGCAGCATGGCGATCCCGATGCCGCGCTGGCAGGCGCGCAGGATGCCGAGCACGTTGTTGATGACGAGATGCGGTGTGCGCGGGCCCTTGCTGTCACGCCCGACCTCGATCAGCCAGCGCGAGCGCTGCAGGTACGGTGGGATATTGCCGCCGAGCACCAGTAGGTGGTGATTGTCGAGATCGTCGTGGGCGCGCGGCGTGCCGAAGCGCTTGAGATATTCCGGCGAGGCATAGACGTGAAAATGCACCGAGAACAGCTTACGCTGGATGAGGTCGGGCTGGGTCGGCTGGCGCAGCCGGATCGCCACATCGGCCTCGCGCATGGCGAGGTCGAGCTCCTCGTCGGTGGTGAGCAGCGTAATGTGGATTTCCGGATAAAGCTCGACGAACTCGCCGAGCCGCGGCGTCAGCCAATGGATGCCGATGCCCGGCGTCGTGGTGACGCGCAGGTCGCCGTTTGGCCGCTCGCGGCTGTCGGTTAATTTGGCGCGCGCCGCTTCCAGCTTCATGAACACGTCGTGGGCGGTTCGGTAGAGCAGCTCGCCCTGCTCGGTCAGGATGAGGCCGCGCGCGTGACGGTGAAACAGCGACACCGCGAGCTCCTGCTCCAGCGCGCTGACCTGCCGCGATACCGCCGACTGCGACAGTCCGAGCTGCTCGCCGGCATGAGTGAAACTGCCGGCCTCGGCGGCGGCGTGGAAGACCTTTAGCTTATCCCAGTCCATTGTCGTGCTTTCTTCCTCTCGCCGCTCGCGACGAGAGGCAAATTCACTCCGCCGCGGCGCGGTCCGCCGCATGCGCGGCGAGGAAGCGTTCGGCTTCGAGCGCCGCCATGCAGCCCAATCCGGCGGCGGTGACGGCTTGGCGATAAACCTCGTCGGCGACGTCGCCGGCGGCGAAAACGCCGGGCACCGAGGTCGCGGTCGAATACGGCGCGGTCTTGATGTAGCCCGACGACTTCATCTCGACCTGGCCCGCGAGCAGCTCGGTCGCCGGCACATGGCCGATGGCGATAAAAATGCCGTCGACGGCACGCTCGATGACGGCGCCGGTTTTGACGTTCTTCAGCCGCGCGTGGGTGACTTTGAGCGGGTTATCGGCGCCGCGCACGTCGTCGAGCATGCTGTCCCAGACGAGCTCGATCTTCGGATGCTTGAACAGGCGGTCCTGCAGGATCTTCTCGGCGCGTAAGCTGTCGCGCCGGTGCACCAGGCTCACCTTCGACGCAAAATTGGTAAGGAACAACGCCTCCTCGACCGCGGTGTTGCCGCCGCCGATCACCAGCACCTCTTTGCCCCGATAGAAGAAGCCGTCGCAGGTGGCGCAGGCCGACACGCCGTAGCCGCGGAATTTCTGCTCCGACGGCAGATCGAGCCAGCGCGCCTGGGCGCCGGTCGCGAGGATGAGCGTCTCGGCGACATAGACCTCGCCGGAATCGCATTCGATGCGGAACGGTCGCCGCGACAGGTCAACTTTGCTGACGTGATCCGCGACCATCTTGGTGCCGACATGGGCGGCCTGCTTCTCCATCTGCTCCATGAGCCAGGGGCCCTGGATGACGTCGGCGAAGCCCGGATAGTTCTCGACGTCGGTGGTGGTGGTGAGCTGGCCACCGGCCTGGACGCCCTGGATCAAAATCGGGTCGAGCATGGCGCGGGCCGCATAGATCGCCGCGGTGTAACCGGCGGGCCCCGAGCCGATGATGACGACCTTGGCGTGGGTGGTTTTGCTCACGGCTCAAATTCTCGCCGGTTGCGGCAGGTTTGGGGGCCAAAATGACCTGCCCGGAAGCCCCACGGTCCTACGAAGTCCGGCTAAATTCGCGGTTTTCAGCGAGCTTCGTCGGCGCGCGCAGCCATGCGCTTTAGGAATGTAGGGATTTTTGCGAGCTATGCAAGCGACGCAGGCCAGCAACTAGGGGATCAGGTATCGGGCATCAGGCATTAGAGGTTCCATTCTACTGATCCCTGACTCCTGATCGCTGACTACTGAAACGTCGTCATCACCTCGCAGCCGAACAGCTCGACCGAGTGCATCGCCTCGTCGATGCTCATGTCGCCGAAGGCGAGCCACGGCACCACATAATTGGCGCCGGTCGCGGTGATGTCGGCGGCGATGAAATCGCGCACGGTCTGCGGCGAGCCGGCGACCGCGGTTTTCAGCGCCGCCAATTGATCGAAGGTTTCGGGATAGAGGTCGCCGACCCGCGGCGCCGCGCCGTGGCGCTTGAACAGCCAGAAGAAATTGGTGCGCCAGCGCGGATAGGCGCGCCGGGCGATCGCGAGTGCCTTGTCGTCGGTGTCTGCGACCACGATATGGCGGCCGACGCCGCGCAGCGTGGTGTCGGCCTTGCCGAGCTTTTGCCGGGTGGCGAGGTAGCGTTCGAAGATCGGCCGCACCGCACCGGGCGGCGCGAGCGACACGACATTGACGTCGTTTGCCGCCGGCCAGTCGGCATTGTCGGGAAGGCTGACGCCGTACCACAGCGGCGGATGCGGCTTTTGCACCGGCTTGAGCACCATCGGCACATGAGCGAAATTGTAAAACTTGCCTTCGAAGCTGAGCTCGTCGGCGGTGAGGCCTTTCAGCAGCAGCTGGAACGCCTCGTGATACATCGCCCCGGTCTGCGCAAAATCGAGCGCGTAGTTCGCCGTCTCGAACGGCGACACGCCGCGGCCGATGCCAAGCTCGAAGCGCCCGCCGCTCATCTGATCGAGCATGCAGATTTCCTCGATCAGGCGCAGTGGATGATAGAAGGGGAGGAGATAAACCAGCGGCCCGAAGCGGAGCTTCTGCGTTCGTTGCGCTAACGCGGCGAGAAAGACCGCGGGCGACGCTGCGCAGCCGATCGGCGTGCCGTGATGCTCAGCGAGGTGATAGGCGTGGAAGCCCAGGCGGTCGTAGGCCTCGGTAAGCCGCAGCCGGCCGGCGAACAGTTCGCCGTGCGGAATGCCCGCATCGTCCATGTGATCGAAAATGCCGAATTTCATGATTGGCTGATCTCCCCCCAAACGGCTCACCAGAACGATTATGGCCGGGACGGGTCCGGCCATAAGGACGATAGGAGGACAGTCAGCGCTGCGTGGCGCTACTTCCACTCGACCTTCATGACCTCGTAGGCCTTGGCGCCGCCCGGGGTGACGACCTCCACCTGGGCGCCCTTCTTCTTGCCGACCAGCGCCCGGGCGAGCGGCGAGGTGATCGAGATCTTGCCCTTCTTGGCGTCGGCCTCGGGCTCGCCGACGATCTGCCACACCGCCTTCTTCTCGGTGTCCTCGTCGACCAAGGTCACGGTGGCGCCGAAGGTGATGGTGTCGCCGCTAAGCTTCGACACGTCGATCACCTCGGCGCGGGCGAGCTTGTCCTCGAGCTCGGCGATGCGGCCTTCGTTGAGCGACTGCGATTCTTTCGCCGCGTGATATTCGGCGTTCTCCGAGAGATCGCCGTGGGTGCGGGCGTCGGTGATCTGTTGAATGATGCGCGGGCGCTCAACCTGCTGGCAATGCTTGAGCTCGGCCTCCAATGCCGAATAGCCCGCCGCCGTCATCGGAATCTTGTCCATCGGTCTCGAACCTCCAAGAGACAAAATTTAGGTCGCGGGCCGAAGCGCTGCCCGGCCACGCGATCCTAACCCTGGCTCTACACGTACCGCCGCTGCGGCCGCTCCGATTCCCGATCAGATTCGGCGTCGGCCCCGAAATAGCTTTGCAGCGCACAAACCTCGAGGTCGCCCGCGAGATAGGCTTTGATGCCCTGCGCTGCCGCGACGGCCCCTGAAAGAGTGGTGTAGTACGGCACTTTATGCAAGAGGGCTGCACGCCGCAAAGAACGGCTGTCCGCAAGCGCCGTGGCCCCCTCGGTGGTGTTGAAAACCAGCTGGACATCGCCGTTTTTGATGGCGTCGACGATGTGTGGGCGGCCTTCGGCCACCTTATTGATCTTGACCGCTTCAACGCCCCGCTCGGCGAGGTAGCGTTGGGTGCCTGATGTTGCCAGCACCTTGAAACCCAGCCCGGCCAAGAGCCGGGTCGCCTCCAGGATGCGGGCCTTGTCGGCGTCCCTGACAGAGACGAAGACGTTGCCGGTCTTGGGCAGCCGCGAGCCGCCGCCGAGCTGGCTTTTGACGAAGGCGACATTGTAATCGCGGGCGATGCCCATAACCTCGCCGGTCGATTTCATCTCCGGCCCGAGCACGGTGTCGACGCCGGGGAACCGGGCGAACGGGAACACCGCCTCCTTGACGCCGACATGGTCCGAGGTGCCGGGCTCGAAACGCTGCGGCTTCAGCTTGAAGCTTTTCAGCGTCTCGCCCGCCATGATGCGGGCGGCGATCTTGGCGACCGGCAGCCCGATCACCTTTGCGACGAACGGCACGGTGCGCGAGGCGCGCGGATTGACCTCGAGCACGTAGATGTCGCCGTCCTTGATAGCGTATTGCACGTTCATCAGGCCGCCGACCTTGAGCGCGAGCGCGAGCGCCCGGGTCTGCCGGTCGAGCTCGGCGATGGTGGCGGCGGAAAGGTCGTGCGGCGGCAGTGAGCAGGCGCTGTCGCCGGAATGAATCCCGGCCTCCTCGATGTGCTCCATGATGCCAGCGATGTAAGTGTCGGTGCCGTCGGCGAGGCAGTCGACGTCGACTTCCACCGCATCGGTGAGATAGCGGTCGATCAGGAGCGGCCGCCGCTCGGAGACCGCGAGCTCGGTTGGGCGGTCGAGATCGGCATTGAGTCGCGCCAGGTAGCGGTCGATATGGGCGGCGTCGTGCACGATCTCCATAGCGCGGCCGCCGAGCACGTAAGACGGCCGGATCACGACAGGATAGCCGATCGCTTCGGCAATGGCGCGCGCCTTTTCGGGGCTCGTTGCGATGCCGCTCTCGGCTTGGCGGAGCTTCAGGCGATCGAGCAGTTTTTTGAAGCGGTCGCGGTCCTCGGCGAGGTCGATGGCGTCGGGCGAGGTGCCGAGGATCGGCACGTTGGCCTTCTCCAAAGGCTCGGCGAGCTTCAGCGGCG
>Ga0306920_100013871_pt1 | contig 10987 bp, 8 predicted proteins | sample flu12Cox44000170_FD_204666 | JGI IMG/M metagenome (GOLD analysis project Ga0306920, IMG submission 204666) | Lab enrichment of tropical soil microbial communities from Luquillo Experimental Forest, Puerto Rico - flux4day.12C.oxic.44.000.170 (v2)... | ecosystem: Environmental > Terrestrial >...
ACCGGCTCGCGATAGCCCTCGCTGCTCGTCACGGTGGTGCCGCCGGTCATCACCAGGATGAAATCCCCGCGCGGCGTGCGGCTGATCTCCCTCACGTGGCTCACGTTGATTAGGCAGGAGCGGCTGATGCGCAGCATCGGCTGGGTATGAAAGGACTTCTCCGCCTGTTGTAGCGTGCTGCGCGCGTGAAAGATGTCCCGGCCGATGGTGAGGCGCACATAGTTGCGGTCCGCCTCGACCACCTCGACCTGCGACACATCGAGCATGTGCATGCGACTGCCGGCTTCAGCCAGGACGCGCGGCTGCACATCGGCCTGCAGCCGCGCACCGCGCTCGAGCTGCTCGAGCAGCGCTGCGAGCGCGCCCTGGCGGTCGAAGCTTCCCTCGGCCTCGTGCCGGCGGCGCACGCGGTCCATAGTGGCGCGGAAGCGCGTGTCGTCGAACGGCTTGAGCAGGTAGTCGACGGCGCTCACCTCGAAGGCTTCCAGCGCGTAGTGATCGTAGGCGGTGACGAAGACGATGAGTGGCAGTTGCTCGGGCTCGAGCGCACGTGCGAGCGCCATGCCGGTCATCGAGTCCATCTGGATGTCGAGGAACAACACGTGCGGCCGCTGGTGGCGGATCGCCTCGAGCGCCGCGCGCGGGTCGCCGAATTCCCCGACTACACGCAGGTCCGGCTCACGCTCACAGCACTCGCGCACCGTGCGCCGCGCCGCCGGCTCGTCGTCGACGATCATGACGTCCATCATGGACGCGCGGCGCTTTCCGGGTGTGGCGGGGCACCGGGCCCGTCACGCAACAGCGGCATGTGGATCTCTGCGAGCCACAGGTTGTCATCCGCCGGGCCGGCGGTGAAGGTAGCCTCGGCGCCGAACTGCACTTCGAGCCGCTCGCGCACGTTGGTGAGTCCGATACCGGGAAGTCCGGCGGCCTTGCCCGGTGCGATGGTGTTGAGCACCCGCAGCACCAGCCGCTCACCGCTCACATAGGCCTCGAGCCGGATGGTGACCGGGCCCTCGTGGCCCGCAAGGCCGTGCACCACCGCGTTCTCCACCAGCGGTTGCAGGATCAGGCTCGGCACCCACGCGCGCGCCACATCCTCGCGCAGCGGCACGCGGATGGTCAGGCGATCGGCGAAGCGCTTCTGCTGCAGCTCGAGATACAGCGTCACGAACTGCAGCTCATCGGCGAGGCGCGAGAACTCGCGCTCCCCGGCACTCAGCAGCCGCCGCAGCAGGTCCCCCAGCTGCACAACCATGGCCTGCGCGGCGGGCGGGTCCCAGGTGATCTGACCGCGGATGGTATGCAGCAGATTAAAGAGCGTGTGGGGTGAGAGCTGCATACGCAGCGTCGCCAGGTGCGCCTGAGTGAGGGCGCGCTCGAGCGCGGCGGAGCGCAGCTGCGAGTCGCGCAGCCGCTGATAGAACGCGAAACCGGTCACGAGCGCGAGCCCGAAGCCATAGGTCACCAGGAAGCTCGTGATGCTCGCGAGCCAGATCGGCACCTCGTGGGTCACGAATCCGCTCCAGCTGCCCCACTCTTTCTGCATCGAGTCATGCATCATCGGATCGCCATGCATCATTCCGGTCAGGTACTCGCCGAGCACCAGTACCGGCCCTGCGACCACTGCGAAGCCGAGCGCACACAACAGCTGCAGCGGGAGCGCGCGCCACAGCGGTTGCCAGCCGGTGCGCAGCGCACCGCGCATGCTGAGGATGAAGAGCGGGTAGAGCACCACGTGCTGGATGATGCGCGCGTCCCACGCTGCGAACACGTGGTGAATGTTCATCACCGAGAGGCTGGCCTGCATGTTGTTGGCATACATGACGTTCGATAGCGCCACGTAAACCCAGAACGCCGTGAGCAGGCCGAGCAGCGGCCGGAAACTGCCGCGGGCACGCGTTCCTTCCGCGGCCGTGGCACTTGCCTGACGGCCGAGGACGATACTTGCGGGCGAGACCCGCTCCAGCGGCGATACGCTCATCCCCCGAGGAACTCCTTAGCGGCGGCCAGGTACGGCCGCTTTGTCACGTAGCGTACATCCAACTGCAATGCCGTGCGCGCGCGGCGGCGGAAATCAGGGACGAGACCGTTGCCAGCAGGGACGAGCCCGCGGTGAGCGGCGCAATCTTTGCGGATAGGCGGGCGCTGCACATCCGCAGCGGCGGTTGCGACTCTCACCGCGGACGCGCTGCCCTCCACGGCCACACGTTCCCGATGCGCATCGGCAGAGACGGCGCGGTACGAATCCGTTGGTGGCCGGGATCAACACGGGTACTGGGGACTTAGCGCTGCGCGCGTTGAGGAGTCTCATACACCACCAAGCAACGCGGTTCCGACTCAACACGATTCACGACCCAACAGCATTCACGACCCAACAGCATTCACGGCATGACACGTAACCACCAACATCACGGGAGAAGTTCCATGACCCAGCTCACTAGCAAGTTCAACGATCTCTGGCACGGCTCCATGCTCGCCGCGCTGACAGCCTGCATGGCCGTCGGCCTCGCAAGTGTGGCGCGCGCCGCGCCACCAGCCGATGCCGCACCGTCGGTCCGTGTTCCCTACGGCGATCTCAATCTGGCAAGCGCACAGGGTGTCAACACGCTCAATGCGCGCGTCAGCGCTGCGGCACGGCAGGTATGCTCGGCCGATGGCGTCGACCCCCGCGATTTGCAGACATCCGCAGCCGAGCGTTCCTGTGAAAGGCAGGCGATCGCGAACGCCGAGCACGAGGTGCAGGTGCAGGCGCCGCAGGTTGCGGCGCGCTAGGAGGACACTACTTGTCCGCACGATCCGCCGCAGCGGGTGACACCCCGGTCACCCGTGTGCGGCGCGGCGGCTGCGGACTAGCCGAGAAGTTTGAGCTCCGCGGGGCTCAGCTGCAGCCGGGCGGCCGCGAGATTTTCCTCGAGATGTGCAACCGAGGATGTTCCGGGTATCGGTAATATCACCGGTGACCTGGCGAGCAACCAGGCGATCGCGACCTGCATCGCGGTCGCTCCACGCGCCGCGGCTACCTGCTCGAGCGCGGCGCCACCTTCGAGCCTTGTGGACGAGCCACTCGAGAGCGGTGCCCAGGGTATGAAGGCGAGTCCGTCGCGCGCGCACACACCGAGAACGTCCTCCGAGCTGCGATCGGTGAGGTTGTAACGATTCTGCACCGAGACGATCGGCACGATGCGCCGCGCGCGCTGCAGCTCCTCGATAGTGAAGTTCGATACGCCGATGTGGCGTACCTTGCCTTCCTGCCTGAGCCTGGCGAGCTCGCCCATCGAATCCTCGAGCGGCACCTGGGGATCAGGGGCATGGAACTGATAGAGATCGATGCGCGCGAGCTTCAGTCGCTTGAGGCTTCCTTCGCATGCCTCGCGCAGATGCTCCGGTCGGCCGTCGCGTATCCACTGCGATGCCCCCGGGCGTACCAGCCCTCCCTTGGTCCCGATTACCAGGCCACGCGGATACGGTGAGAGGCTCTCGCCGATCAGACGCTCGCTCACCTCGGGCCCATAGGAATCAGCGGTATCGATGAAGTTGACGCCGAGCTCGACCGCACGGCGCAGCAGCTGACGTGCCTCGGCCGGGTCCCTCGGCTCACCCCAGATACCGGGACCGGTGACGCGCATGGCGCCGAATCCCATGCGATTTACGACGAGATCGCCACCGAGAATGAAAGTACCGGCAGCGCTCGAGGCTCCGCCGAGGCCGCCCGCTGCCGCGTTTGTGATCCCCAGGAGCCTGCCGGAGCCAGCCATTCCGAGAACACCACCCATCACGACCTGCCTTCAAGTGAGCTGTGACGCGCTCATCTAGCCAGATCGTACAACTGCGCACTGCAACCACACCATTGACCAGGCGTAGCGGATGAAAAAGGCCCAGAAGCACGAAGGCGGCCTCGTGGCCGCCTTCGTGGAGACTCAAAGTGCGTCAGCGATCGTCAGGCAGCCTTCCTGCCCGCGTGCGCACGGCCGTTGTTTCCGCGAGCCCGCTGATTGGCAACGGCGGCAAACGAGCCGACCGACTCCTGCACCTCGGCAGCCAGTGTGGAGAACTCCTCCGCACGCTCACGGATCTTCTCGGTGAGCTGCGTGCCGAGCTCTGCCTGCTTCTCGAGCATCTCCGCGATCGCCTGCGTTCCGAAGGCGGTTCGGACGCCGAGCGTTGCCTTCGCCTGGGCGAGGCTCGCCTCGAGGACGTCACCGGCCACCGCGTAGTGGAAGCGTGCGAAACGCTCCAGCGCGCGGAAGCCCTCATGCTGCGCCTTGCTGAAGGAAGCGAAAGTGTCCCGATAAGTGTCCAGCCAAACGTTCCAGTCGATCTGATTGCTGTCCCGCATGTCAGCTCCTGCGACAAAATTAGTTGGGGGGGTCCTGCAGAAGCGGAATTATACGCAGATTTGTATGCACTGCAAGATAAAAAGACCTCACAGAATATTAGTACCGTAATACTATGATTACACGTGAGTATTGTGGAATTTTTTCAGTATCTTATAGCACAGGTTTCTTGCATTGCGATGACACACGGCCAGCGTGTGCACCCCGGTCCCGACCGGAGCCAAACCCAGGCAGCTTGGTAAGATCCCCGCCCAGGTGCGCGGCGGCTGCGCACGGATGCGGCGATCCGAGGGTCAAGTGAGGAGTGCCATGGCGGACACAATCCCTTTGAGCGATCTGGGCAAGCACGTCGGTGAGGAGATGGGTGTCTCCTCCTGGATCATGCTCGACCAGGCGCGCATCACGGAGTTCGCGCATTGCACGGGCGATCACCAGTGGATCCACGTCGATGACGAGCGGGCGGCGCGCGAGAGCCGCTTCGGCGGCACGATCGCTCACGGGTTTCTGACGCTCGCCCTGATCGCGCCGACGACCTTTGAAGTGATGAGCGGGCGAATCACGCCGAAGTCGGTCGTGAACTACGGCGTCGAGAAGGTGCGCTTTCACGCCCCCGTGCGTTCGGGTAAACGGGTGCGCAATCGCATCCGGCTCTCAGCTGTCGAAGATCGCGGCAATGGCCGCTACCTCGTGACGACCGACAACACCATCGAGATCGAAGGCGAGGTAAGACCGGCGCTGCAGGCGAGCGCGCTTGCCATTTTCATGGCCTGAAGAACACCGGCGGCAGGGGGCTGGTTCGCAGGTGCTTTGAGCGATGGTTAACCGTTTGGTTAACTAACGCGAAAACACGTCACGCACGCATCCGGCTGCCCGCAGGATCGAGTGGTGGCGCACTCTCGCGCTTTGCCGCGCGCCGCTCGCCGATAAGCTCGATCTCGAAGCCGTCGGTGGCCGCAGCGAGGGCGACGGGAATGTAGCCGAGCGCCAGCGAGCGCTGCACGCGGTGACCATAGGCCCCGGAAGTCACCCAGCCGACCACTCGCCCCTCGTGCCAGATGGGCTCATCGCCTGCGGCATCGGCTTCCGCGGCATCGACGCTGAAGGTCATGAGACGCAGCGCGCCGCCACTCTCTTTCTCCTCGAGCGCCGCCGCGCGCCCGATGAATTCGCTCTTGCCGAAATCGACGAATCGCCCGAGGCCCGCTTCATGCGGTCCATAGATCGGGCGGTACTCGCGCGCCCAGGTACCGAAGCTCTTCTCGATACGCATGGCATTCAGTGCACGGCCGCCGAAGAGCTTCAGGCCCTGCGCGCGGCCCGCCGAGCTCAGAAGATCGTAGAGTGCGCGCTGGTACTCGCTCGTCACCCAGATCTCGTAGCCGAGCTCACCCGTGAAGCTGATCCGGCCGACGAGAGCGGGCACCATGCCGATATCCATCCGCCGGAACGACAGGAACGGAAAGGCCGCGCTCGCGAGATCGGTGCGCGTGAGGCCCTGCAGGAGCGTGCGCGAGTGCGGACCGGCGACCGAGAGCCCGACGTACTCCATCGCACAGGGTCGGACCGTGACGCCGCCAGGAGGCGGATGACGCTCGAACCAGCGCCGGTAATAGCTTTCCGCTGCCCAGGTACAGATCAGAAACACCCGCTGCTCGCCCAGGCGGCACATGGTGAAGTCGCCGATCAGCTTGCCGCGCTCATTCAGCATCGGAGTGAGCGCGACGCGGCCGACCTGGGGCACGCGGTTCGCCATTACGCGGGATAGCCACTCCTCGGTGCCAGGACCTGTGACCTCGAACTTGCCGTAGTTGGAGATCTCGAGAAGCCCGACACCTTCGTGCACCGCGCGGCACTCGGTCGCGACGTGCGGGTGGGCGTTCGAGCGATGGAAAGTGATCTCTTCGTGCGCCTCCTCGGCCGAAGGCGCGAACCACAGCGGATGCTCGAGACCGCAGTAATCGCCGAAGACCGCGTGGGCCGCCTGCAGCTGCTCGTACACCGGCGTGGTACGCAGCGGCCGCGCCGCCGGCAGCTCCTCGTTCGGAAAACGGATACGGAAGCGCCGGGAGTAGTTCTCGCGCACCTTGGCGTTGGTGTAGGCGAGCGTCGCCCAGTCCCCGTAGCGCGCGACGTCCATGGCCCAGACATCGGCCCCGGGATCGCCCTCGACCATCCATTGGGAGAGGGTTAGCCCGACGCCTCCACCCTGGCTGAAGCCCGCCATGACGCCACAGGCGACCCAGAAATTCTTCAGGCCGCGAATCGGGCCGACCAGCGGATTGCCGTCCGGCGCAAAGGTGAAGGGGCCATTCACCACCTTGCGGATCCCGACATCGGCGAGAGTCGGGAAGTGCCGGAACCCCACTTCGAGGCTCGGCGCAATCCGCTCGAGATCTTCCGGCAGCAGACTCTGCGTGAAGTCCCAGGGAGTCTCCACCGACGACCACGGGACTCCCGCGCGCTCGTACGTGCCGAGCAGCACGCCGCCGCGCTCCTGGCGGGTATAGATCTCGCCCTCGAAATCGATGGAGGTCAGCAGTTCCTTCTGGCCCTTGAGCGCGGGTAGATCCTCGGTGATGAGGTATTGATGCTGCATGGCGAGGACGGGCAGCTCGAGTCCGACCATGCGGCCGACTTCGCGCGCCCAGAGGCCCGCGGCATTCACTACATGCTCCGCGTGCACGTTGCCGGCTTCCGTGATCACGTCCCAGCTGCCGTCGGCACGTGGCTTGAGGTCGACTACCCGGGTATGGCGCACGACCTCGCCACCGGCAATCTGCGCTGCCTTGGCGTACGCGTGAGTGACGCCGTAGGGGTCGACGTGACCTTCGATCGGATCGAGGAGCGCGCCCACGAAGTACTTCTTGTCGATGATGGGAAACACTTTCGCCGCTTCGTCGGCCGAGATGAGCTCGAGCTCCATGCCGAGATAGCGGCCGCGCGCCTTGGCCATTTTCAGCCAGTCGAAGCGCTCGCGTGTTCCCGCGAGCATGATGCCGCCAGGCATGTGCAGGCCGCAGGACTGGCCGGAGATGCGTTCCAACTCCCGATAGAGGTTGATGGTGTATTGCTGCAGACGCGCGACGTTAGGATCGCCATTGAGGGTGTGCATGCCGCCGGCGGCATGCCAGGTGGAGCCACAGGTGAGCTCGCCCCGCTCGATCAGCAGCACGTCATTCCAGCCGGCCTTGGTGAGGTGATAGAGGACGCTCGCGCCGACGACGCCACCGCCGACCACCACTACCCGCGCGCTACTCTTCACGTCTCCTCCCGCGGCAGCTCACTCATTTGACACAGCGAGGTGCACCGGCGGATCCGCCGGGGCGCCGCGCGTGCCGAAGCGCTCGATGAGCCAGGACCGGAACAACGCAATGGCCGAATCGCCCAGCTCTTCGGGCGGGGTCATCAGGTAATACCCGTAGCCGGCATCGAGCTCCGCCTCGAAGGGCTTCACCAGGCTCCCGCTGCTGAGCTCTTCGGCGAACAGGTTAGGGTCCACGAGCGCAATGCCCTGGCCGCTGAGCGCGTACTGCGCGGCAAGCACCGCGGTGTCGACCACGAGCCCCCGCTCGACATCCACACCCAGGCCACCCTCCTGCGCGAACTGCAGCCATAGAAAATGCCGCGGTTGGTCCGCGAGCCTGATGTGCACGATCTCGTTCGCTTCGATGAAGGCCGCCAGGCCATGGCCGCTGTGCGCCGCGGCGATGCCGGGGGAGCAGAGGATCGAAAGCCGCTCCGACCACAAGAGATCGGTGACCAGATCCGTCACGGTGGGACGGGAGTAGATCACGGCAACGTCCACGTCGCCGAGCGGTGGGCCCACTCCGAGGGGACTCACCAGGTCGATATCGACGTCCGCGCAGATGCGGTGGAAGTCGCGCAGGATCGGTACCGCGAGCTGTACCGCGAAGCTCGGTGCCATCTGCACGCGCAGCGTGCGCTGCGCCGGCGCGCCTTCGTTGCGGATGTCATCGAGTGCGTATTCCAGCCGGTCGAAAGATTTCACCACCGCGGGCAGCAGGTGCTGGCCGGCCTTGGTGAGTGTCAGGGCGTGCGGCCGCCGCTCGAAGAGCTGCACCCCGGTGAGCCGCTCGAGCGCGATCACGTGACGCGACAGTGCGCTCTGCGAGATCAGCAGCGCATTCGCGGCGGCGGTGAAACTGCCGTGCTTCGCCACGCCCTCGAAGGCGCGCAGCGCATTGAGTGGCAGCCAGCGACGGTCGATGATCTTTTTCTGCATGCCCTCTCCCCGCGGACGGTGGCGGCCCGCCAGCCGCCATACTCGCCCACCCTCAAGCGTGGCGCCAAGGGGCGGCTGGTCTCCAATGCCTTTTTTCGATGTGGCTAGTGAATTTTCGCCACCCGCACCTGACTAGCCGGCGCGCTCGCTGGTCTCGTCGCCGAGCGCCGCGCGCAGCGGCTCGAGATGGCGCTCGTAGTGGCGCCATCGTCCGATCGAGCGCTTGCTGATGGGCTGCCGTACCTGCCAGTTGCTTGCCGTCAACACTGGCCGCTCGGTGAGGTGGAAGTCCAGACAACGCGGATCCCAGGACAGGCCGAGATGCGCCAGCATTCTCCGGCCCCATTGCTCAGGGTCATCGACCAGGGACTCGTAGCGAACCTCGAGCAGCAGGTGCGGCGGGAGCGTCGCCCGCCAGTGCGCCATCAGCCGCCGGTACTCGCGATAGTAGTGCGCGAGATCGCTGAGATCGGTCGCATAGGCGTGGGCAGCGGAGAAGCCCTGGAAGTAGATCGACAGGCAGGTGTCGAGCGGATGGCGTTCGAGGTGGATGAAACGCGCTTCCGGGAGCGCCGCGTGGATGAGGCCGAGGTTCTTGAAGTTGCTGGGCAGCTTGTCGACGACACGCACCGCGGCGTCGGGCAGTGCGGCCAAGGACGCCAGATACTGACGCCCGAGCGCGGCAATCGTTGCCATGCGTTGCTCTCGGGGCGCCGTTAGCTCGGCATCGGCTGCGAACTGCCAGAAGAGAACCTCGCCCGCCCCATGCACCTGTGGATGCGAGGCCAGGATCTGCTCGGCAAGCGTAGTGCCCGAGCGTGGCATCCCGAAGACGAAGACGGGGCGCTCCGACCGGAGTCCCGCAGGCCGCAGCGCCTCGAGCGCCGACCGGTCGAAGGCCGCGAGCGTTCGCGTGACACGCCCGCGGGTTGCCGCGCGGTCGTAAGCCGGTCGGCTGCGCCGGGCGAGCTCGTGCCCTCCCCTGTGGTACTCGAATGCCGCATCGAAGTCGCCGACGTCGTCGCAGTACTTGCCGAGAGCGTGGTGGAGGCCGATGGCGTGTGCGACCGGCAGTCCGCGTGAGAGCGTGCGCTCGGCCGCATCGCGCCACGCCCCATCGGTGGCGGTCATCTTGCGTACCGCCGTCAGGCCCACCAATGCCTCGGGCAGCCCGGGGCTCATAGCGAGCGCCTTCTTGAGTAGCGTCTCGGCCTCCTCGAACCGCCCCCGGTCGATAGCGAGGCTGCCGAGGAGCGCGACGGTATCGGCGGCGTCGGGACGAATCGCGAGCGACCGCCGGACACTTGCAGCAGCGTCATCGACTCGTCCGAGCGCCCGCTCAGCCATCGCGTGGGCGGTGTGCAGCGGCGCATGATCCGGGGCGACCTCGAGTCCGGCGCGGTAGGCGGCCTCGGCGGCGTGCATTTCGTTGATCGCCAGCAGCGCGTTCCCAAGATGCAGGTGCCCTTCCAGCAGCCGCGGATCGAGCTCAATCGCGCGCCGGCTGTGCTCGATGGCGGCGCGATGATCGCCGAGACAATGGAGCACGTGGCCGAGGTTGGCATGGACGTGCGCCGCGGGCGGTGCCAGGTCGAGCGCCGCACGGAAGCTGTCTGCCGCGGCGCCGAAGCGGCCGAGCCCGGCGAGGAGTGTGCCGTAGTCGTTGTGGGTGTCCGCCCGCCGCTCGTGTGCGAGCAGCCGCTCGTAGTGAGGCAGCGCCTCAGCGGCACGACCCCGGGCGGTCAACGCGCGCGCGAGCTGCGTGACGGCGGCCGCGAACCCCGGCCGCAGCTCCAGCGCGCGTCGTAAGGCTTCGATGCCGGCTTCCGGCTCGCCCGCCTCGATGAGCGCACTGCCGAGATTGCGATGCGCTTCCGCAAGTCCGGGCTCGAGCGCAATGAGACGGCGGTAGCCCTCGATCGCTGATGCGAGCGCACCGCGCGCGCGCTCGGCGTTGGCGAGATTGCCGAGCGCTGCGGCAAAGCGCGGCTGCAGCTCGAGCGCACGGTGACAGCTAGCGATGGCCGCCTCTGTGTCGCCGAGCTCCAGCATCACGCGGCCGAGGTCGTTGTGTGCGTCGGCGAAACCAGGCTGCAGAGCCGTAGCCCGCGCGAAGCTCGCGGCTGCGCGCTCAAGCAGGCCCTCCTCCTCGAGCGCCTGGCCAAGGAGATAGTGCACCTGGGCATCGTCCGGCAGCGCACGGCTCGCCGATTCGAGTGCTGCGAGCCCGTTCTTGCCCTGCGCGTGACGGGCGAGAGCGAGGCACACCAGTGTCTGCCCGTGCAGCGGGTCGCGCGCGAGCAGCCGCTCGCACTCGGCCTCGGCTTGCGCCGCGCGGCCGGCCTGCAACAGTTGCCATTCATTGCGTCCTGACGGCATCGGCGCACCGACCTCGCAGCCTGTCTAG
>Ga0306920_100013873_pt1 | contig 10987 bp, 15 predicted proteins | sample flu12Cox44000170_FD_204666 | JGI IMG/M metagenome (GOLD analysis project Ga0306920, IMG submission 204666) | Lab enrichment of tropical soil microbial communities from Luquillo Experimental Forest, Puerto Rico - flux4day.12C.oxic.44.000.170 (v2)... | ecosystem: Environmental > Terrestrial >...
AGGTTCAGGGCTTTCAATCACACACGGGAACTGAAGCGGGATCAAACTTTATTTTTGACATTGCCGCGGGAGGGGAAACCAAGGCTCAGACGTTTACCTCTAGTTTCTTCCTTCGTTTGTTTTATCCCGTACAGGCAGTTTTGAATTCAAACTCCACAACTTCTTGCGCGCGATTGCCGCGCCGCCGCGCAGGGCAGCACAGCTTGGCCCAGGCACTTTGATGGGTTGTGAGACAATAACGGAGACCTTCTCTCAGAGGACAGCGGGTTTGTCGACGAGGCTTTCGGTAACGAATGGGAAATTGCACGGAATTCCGAAAATATAGAATAGGGTCGACTGCCCGCAAACTGTGAAGTTGGCGAGGTTACGGAGCCTTGATATACTCAGCAACTAACGGAGGGGACCATGAGACTCACAGCGGTAATTGAGCGGGAGGGCGACGGTTATGTGTCGCTGTGCCCCGAGCTGGACGTGGCGAGTCAAGGGAAAACCATCGAGGAAGCCCGTGACAATTTACGGGAGGCGCTGGAGCTTTTCTTGGAGTCGGCTTCGCCCGATGAAATGAAGCAGCGGCTGCGCACCGAGGTGTTCGTAACCCAAATCGAGGTAGCGGTTGGCTAAATTGCGCATTCTTTCCGGAAAGGAAGTCTGCGCGATCCTAAGAAAATCCGGCTTTGAGGAAGTCCGGAGACGCGGCAGCCACGTTGTCATGCAGAAAAAAATACCGGCGGGAACAATCACCGTTCCAGTACCCGATCACGCTGAAATTCGCATCGGCACGTTGTAATCAATCATTCGTCAATCCGGCATTTCAAGGAGCGAGTTTGAAGGGTGATTGACAGGTATGTATAGAATACTCGATAAAATTAAAGTGCACGACGTCGTCGCATTGCTGCAACATGGTGAGGTCGGGGTCAACCCGATCCCAGCCAGCAAGTGGCTGAGTTCATGCGAATCCGCGATGCCTGTCAGTTGTCAACGACAATAACGGAGATCCTCTCTCAGAGGACAACGGGTTTCTTGACGAGGCTTTCGGTAACGAATGGGAAATCGTACGCTAGCCAGGCGTCGATCCCACCTTCGAGCGGGCGAACCCTGGTGATTCCTTTGGCTCGCAGTAGCAGCGCCACCCGGGCGCTGGTCGCTTCGTTGGGTCACGAGCAGTAAAGGACGACGTCGCGATCCCGGGGAATCTCTCCGTGGCGGTCTTCGATCTCTTCCATAGCGATACGAAGCGCACCCGGGATCATCTGAGGAAACGCCTCGATATCAATGGGCTGGCGCAAGTCCACGATTGAAATGTTTTCTCCGGCCGTGAGTTTGTCCATGAGTTCTTTCGGAGTGATGCGCGCAATCCGCAGCCGACGGAGGAAGCGTTGGCGCTGGATGAACTTCCACAAAACATAAGCTCCCAAACTTCCGGCCACGACTGCGACCAGCCAACCGCCCCAGCGCAGTGCGATCTGCTCAAGTTGATCGCTGAAAATCAAGCCCAAGCTCGTGACGGTGACGACCCAGAAGAACCCGCCCAGAGAATCGAAGATCATGAAACGTCGCACGGGCATGCGAAAGATTCCCGCTAGAGACGGTGCCGCGGTATTCAGCCCGGGTACAAATTTGGCAACGAGCAAAGATTGGACGCCATGCCGGACGAAAAGATTCTCAGTTCGCCGCACGCATGAGTCCGGTTCGAGAGAAATGCGGCACAGCAGCTTCAGTATGCGGACGCCGCGGTAACGGCCTAGAGAGTACCAAAACAGGTCAGCCAAAATAAGCGCGATGAATGCCAAGGCCACTGCGAACGTCAAATTCATCCTCCCGGCACGGGCGAGCGCGCCGGCCGCGATCAACAGAGGGATAGCCGGGATAGGCAAACCCATCTGTTCGAGCAGCACCCACCCGAACAGCACAACGTAGCCGTGCCTAATCAGGAAGTCGGCCGCTTGTTCCAGGCTCAAACCCTTGGAGGAACGAGCCGCCTCGGTCAATACGCTCGTAAAATAGAAGCTAAGGACAGTTAATATTAGTGCCGCAATCGCCGATTCGACATAGATCCAATGAGCCTGGGAGCGAAGTCGTTTCTCGACGCCTTCATCTCCGACCGGCTCTTCGGTGCCGTTCATCTTGCGCGCGCCGCGCGCGGCCAGAGCGACTCAGGTCTTTTTGCGAGCTTGAGAAATACCGAGAGTTCCCATCCAGAACGGCAGGAATAGGATCGAATACCACCCACGGCTTACACCTGCACGCGTGAAAATGATCGCCAGGACCACGCCCGTGGCGAGCATGGCGACACCGATGAGCAAGCGCTTACGGGTTTCCTTCGGCCCGATATTGGCGAGCTTTGCCTTTCCGACCATCATCGAAAGCTACCGGTGCTTTTATTAATTTGTTCGATTTCCCCTCGGGGTCTCGACCCTTAATAGCCGACATTCGTATATCCGGCTAGAGCTAGAAGCAGGGGATCAAGTCTTTCCAGGCTGTTGAAAAAGGCCCACCTGCTTCGTTGCGCTCGTTCGCCTCGCTCCAACGTATCAGTAAATACGCGCCTGCGCTCGTCGATTTCTCTCGCGCCTGGCATCTGGACCTTTTTGAACAGCCTGGGATCGGGGTTTTTCAGAGATCAGCGACGATTGCGTGAAACGCGCTATACCGATTCTTTACAGGCGATTAGTACAAACAGGGGTGGCTGGAGTGGTTGCTCAACGATGCTCTCGGGAACAAGACGCCTTACCTTACCATGAAAAACACGGGATAGAATAGAAAACTAAACTCTCTCTCCTCGCCAGAACCAGTTCAGGTACTCGACGAGAGCGGTGGCGTGGCTAACAACGCCGGGAATCAGAATCTTCCCCGCGGGGAGCTTCACGTCGCGCCAGACTTCTTGCATACCTTGTCGGAAACATGAAAAGTAGACCCTAACGCAACCAGAGCTCCGCATTAATAAATCATCTACAAACAAATTCACGACAACTTCAAAAACTTATGCCTAGCTTTACATCGCTGAAAACCTTGCGCTCGCTAAAACACCGGAATTTTCGCCTTTTGTTATGGGGAAGCGTGATTTCAACGTCCGGCGATTTCATGCAAAGCGTCGCGCAAAGCTGGCTCGTTTGGCAACTCACCCATTCTGCTTTTCTGCTCGGCCTGGTGAATTTTTTCGATACCGTGCCGCGCCTTTTCATTGGCGCCGTCGGCGGCGCCATTGCTGATCGATTCGATCGCCGGCGCGTCTTGATGATCACGCAAACTTTGGGCATGGTTCAGGCGATCATTTATTGGCTTGCAATTTATTTTAAAGTCATTGTCTTTTGGCATATTGCCGCGTTGACGTTTTTCTTAGGCTGCATCGATACCATCAACCAAACATCGCGCCAGTCATTGGTCAACAGTATGGTTCCTAAAGATGAGTTGCTCAATGCGATTGGGCTGCAGTCGTCGTTCTTCAATCTGTCGAAAATTTTGGGACCATCCGCTGCTGGAGTGATCATCGCGGTAATCGGCATCAGCGGGTGTTTTTTTCTCAATGCTCTCAGTTTTATCGCCCTGATCTGGAATCTGTATCTAATGGAGTTGCCTGCCTGGGTGGAGCCTGTCAAAAAAGCGGGAATCTGGAACGAGATCAAAGAGGGATATGGCTACGTGAGAAACAATCGAAGGATTTTTTCTATTGTTTCCCTCTCTTATGTGGTCGCATTGGTGGCCGCTCCCTATTCTCGGTTCATTCCGATGTTCGCGACCAATATCTTACATGTGGGACCTCAAGGTTTTGGCCTTCTCATGTCCGCCCCGGGCGCCGGCGCAATTGTGTCAGCGCTATGTCTGGCGTCTACTGGATCCTTCCGCCCTGGGATTGTGTGGATTTGTTCTTGCGTTATCGGTTTTTCGCTCTTTCTCGGTTTGTTTGCCGTTTCTCATTCGTTTATTTTTTCGCTGGTCCTGTTAGCCCTGGTCGGGGCATGCCAAGTCGCGGGACGGGCCTCTTCCAACACGGCCATTCAAGTGGAGACCCCGCCCCATTTGCTCGGACGGGTGTTGAGTCTGTTCTTCATGGATACAGGGTTGTGGTCGCTCGGCGGGGTGGCCATAGGCAGCGCCGCTACACTTATTGGCATCGACTGGACCCTGGGATTATCAGCGGTAATCTGCAGCATCGCCGCGACGACGCTACTCTTCACAAACCGCAAAAATCTGCCAAAGTCTGCAGCCGGCAGCCTAGTCGCCGCTGATTAAATGGCGCTGCCGTCGCGAAGAGCTGTGAAAATTATTCGTCCTTTGCGAATTCGGCGGCGCGATTCCATTTTTTGATATTGCTGCGGGGGGGGGGAAGCCAAGGCTCGGACGTTTACTCTAGTTTTTTCCTTTTCGTTTCTTTCATCCTGCGCAAGCAGTTTTGAATTCAACTCCCACAACTTCTTGCTGGCGATTGCGGCGCCGTCGCGTAGAGCACGCAGCTTGAACACCATTTCCTTGATGAATATCTAACGCGCTTTCTCCAGCTCGGCCAACCGAGTCTTCGCCTGATCCGCATAAGGCGAGTCGGGATATTCCTCTACGATCTGCCGATAAAGTTTTGTGGCATGGGGCTTGTTGAACTGCTTCTCTTCCAACTGCGCGGTATCGTATAAATCCTTCGCTTTATCTCCGCAGCTCACCAGCAGCAGGAGCAGGCACCCGGTAAGAAATCTTCGCATAAAAAATTCTCCTGAATTCTTGATGGCAGACTATCACGCTTTTGATCCGAGCCGCTGCATCGCACCACTTTCACGCGTGCATCCGCAGAGCTTGACCCGATCCGTCGAATATTGACCGTTGGACAGGTCAGTAGTAAGCCCAAGCTACGGAGGGCACTTTTATGATCGCGAACGATATCTTGCTTGACGCGTTTACACGCGTCCACGAGTCGCTGCATCGCACGCTTGGCGACATTACGCCCGAGGAGCTGATGAAGGAGCCGCATCCGTCGATCGGGTGGCTTGCCTGGCGCGTCAGTCGAGTCATGGACAGCAATGTCTCCCGGCTTTCCGGCCGCGAGCAGCTGTGGGTCGGCGAAGGATGGGCTGCCCGGTTCGGTATGCCGCCCGAACCGGCGGACTATGGTCGATCGGCGCGACACACGCGCGAGCAAGTCAACTCTTTCCGCGCTTCGGCGCAGCAACTACTCGAGTACCACGATGCGGCGTACGAGCGGATGAAAACTTATCTCAATTCAGTATCTGCTGACGAGCTCGCACGAGAGCTCGATGAGCCCCAATATGACCCGCGACCAACGGTAGCTGTGCGCCTGGTGAGCGTCTTGGAGAACGCGATGACCAACGAGGGCCAGGTCAGTTATCTGAAAGCCTACCACCGCCTCGGTGGATGGTTTCCGCGCGAGGCCAAGGATCCAGCGAGCGTCCGCTAGCAGCCTGCCGATGCGCTGACGAGAACAGAGCAGGCAAGTTGGCGGCGCGTGTGCAGAGCGTGCAGCTTGGCCAGGGCGGTTTGATGGGTCGTGGGCCGCGATCGCGGAGCGATCCGGGAAAAGATCGAGACTGAACGGGACCTCAGCACGAACCTAAGTACTCAAGGCGAGATTTGATCCGAATCTCTTTAGAAAGCGAACACACGCTGCGCGCATTCGCGCTGAACTACTGCGTCCCAGAAAACTGCTCTTGACAAATTAACCATGCCGGAGATACCGATGCGGCTAGAACGTTCTCGCCAAGGAGATTACATATGCCAACAATCCGACACATGGCTATGTGCACCGAAAATAATCGGCGTCTTGCACGCTTTTACCGATTGATCCTCGGCATGGAGGAGGTCTGGAACTACGAGCAAAATAGTCCGTATGCGTTTTACGTCAGCGACGGTTATTTCAATCTCAATTGCCTGCAGATTCATCGCACGATGGCGGAGCAGAAGCGCGACATCGGCATCAACCATTTCGGCTTTAAGGTCGAAAGCATCAAGGAAATCGGTGAGAAGCTCGGTCAGTTGGATCCACCCATCAAGTTTGCGGACCGGCCGAAGGACGGCCGTTACACCGAGATTCGGATCAAGGATCCCGATGGCAACGGGGTCGATATCGCCGAGAAAGGCTGGGGTGCCGAAGAGGAAACGAGGAATCCGGGAGTGCGGCACGTTGGCATCCGAACCGCCGATCCCGAGCGCTTAGCGGACTTTTACAAGTTCGTTTTTGCCATGAAAGAAGTCGGCCGCAGCGAAACCGCGGCCGGCGCCGCGATCTATCTCTCCGACGGCACCATCAACCTCGGCCTGACCAAAGGCGGCGCCGCTCCTGGCGCGGGGATTCAAGTGCTGGGCTTTCAGGTGCCGAGCCTTCGGGAAGTCGAGCAGCAGATAAAAAAACGGCTCGGTCTTACCTATCCAGGCGAACCGACGCTGGAGATGCTCCAGCCGGCGGATGGCCCGTACAGAGTCACACGCCTGAAAGACCCTGACGGCAAACACCTCGATCTCTCGGAAGAGGGCTGGCCGCTTTAGAGCGTTGTGTTCGTTTGCGCGAGCGATAACTCCGAGATCCAATGCGCCTTGGTCGCCATGTCTAAATCTGTCAACGCTTCCAAGCGACCGCGCCCGTTAATTACAACGGCCTCGACCGTGGTGCCGCCAGCAAACGGTAAGCCGGACAAAATATGCCAGCCGCCGCATAAATTCCATGCCCTTTGATAGCCCCATGACCTTTAACATCATTCCAAATATATCAAGTCCTCGGGCATCGTGATCTTGCCTTTCCACTTGGGCTGCGTCACCTCGTCGAAGGTTTTCGGCACGTCGTCTTTTTTTACCAGCTTGGTATTGTAGACGAGGACGTGCGTGTTCATGAAGAAGCTCGTCCATGTGCCGTCCGGATCTTTCACGGAATCGGGATAAAAGCGCGACTCCGGAGATATATATTTTGCGAAGAGTCTCTCCTTTTTGACCGGAAGGGAGACTGGAATCCAGGAAAGTCAGCAGAATCGATCTAGGCTCCACTTGCGACTAGCCTTTTTCGCGTGGGGTTGTGAAGTTGCTTACGGTGTCGAATACACAGTCGCGGTTGAATGATCTCTATTGATCTGTGTTAGATTAATTCAATGAACGAGATCGTCGCCAACGACCGGCTGGGTGCCTTCTGCTGCGATACCCATGTCGAGATGGAGGGCGCATCAGACGGGCCGCTTCTGGGGCTCACATTCGCGGTCAAGGACATCTATGATGTTGCGGGCCACAGGACCGGTTTCGGCAGTCCGGACTGGCTGCGCACGCATCAGCCAGCGCGCAGACGGCACGGGTTGTTCAGCGGCTGCTCGACGCGGGCGCGCGTCTCGTCGGCAAGACCCACACCGACGAACTGACCTGGAGTCTCACGGGAGAGAACGCGCACTACGGTACGCCCACGAACACCAACGCGCCGGGGCGGATTACCGGTGGTTCGTCGAGTGGCTCGGCTTCTGCTGTCGCAGCGGGCGTGGTGGATTTTGCGATCGGCAGCGACACCGGCGGATCGGTGCGCCTCCCGGCGAGCTTCTGTGGAATCCTGGGCATCAGACCCACGCACGGGCGCATCTCGCTCGATGGCGCGTGTCCACTCGCGCCAAGCTTCGATACCTGCGGCTGGTTTGCATGCAACGCCGCGGTCTTGGAACGGGTGGGGCGCACCCTGCTCGGCGACGAGACCCCCGCGGCGTCTCCAGTGCGCTTGCTCATCGCACAGGATGCGCTAGAAATCGCTGGAGAGACGATTGCCCATGCGCTCCGCCCCGCGCTTGACAAAACCGTGGGCCTGATCGGTACGTCCGAGCCTGTGGTCGTAGGTGACGAGCCACTCACGCGATGGATGGATTATTTCCGCTTTCTGCAAGGCGCGGAAGGATGGGCTTGCCACGGCGAGTGGATTACGCGGGAAAAGCCTGCGCTTGGACCCGGGGTGAAGGAACGCTTTGCGTGGGCGGCGACAGTGAGTCGTGAAGATAGCACGCGTGCCGACACGCGACGCCAGGAGATTGCTCATCGCATGGCGGAAATGCTTGAGGGAGAAACTATACTCGCGCTCCCGTCTGCGCCCGGCATCGCGTTGCTCCGTAACTCACCGCCGAAAGTGCTCGACGAACTGCGCGCTCGGGCGCTGCCCATTTTGTGCATCGCGGGGGTGGCGCGTCTGCCTCAAGTGTCACTGCCGCTGGCGGAGCTTGAAGGTTGCCCGCTTGGGTTGTCGCTCATCGCCGCGCCAGGCAGGGATACCCTCCTTCTCAAACTCGCCAACAGGCTGATGGCCTGAGTCACGCGTGGTATCTACTGAGGGTCGGAGTAAAGAAGGCCCGCTCACGCCCAGTCACGATCACGAATCCGGTTTTTCTCGGCACCCCAATCCCTTCATGCCTTACGCTTCATTCCTGACTCCTGATTTTCGACTGTCCTCTGTTGCCCCACACCTTTTGCCTGCTGGCCTAGTGGCTAGTGCCTATTTTTGAGAATTCTCGAAACGTAGAAGAGTCCGCAGGGATGAGCATTCACACGGATCACGATCACTTATATATGAGAGCCGCGCTGAAACGCCGCTTCACGATCCTCTTGAACCCGGAACCGACATAGCCCTTCCGCCTCAAGCCTCACGGCGCACAGCCTATTTTTTCTTGTTACAAACCCGCCAAATTCGATAAACTAAGAAAAATTTTGACCAAATTTCCGCACCTAACCTTATCCTCAGTAAAATGCCGTCATGCCCGACCCCGAGCAACTCGCCCGCCAAGAAATCGATGCGCTCTTAAAGCCGTGTGGCTGGGACGTGCAGGACAAGCGCGTAGCAAATCTCGCCGCAGCACGCGGCGTCGCGGTGCGCGAGCTTACGTTTCGGACCGGCGAGCCCGACTACACGCTATTCGTTGACGGCAAAGCGATCGGCACAATCGAAGCCAAACCCGCCGGTCACTCGCTCACCGGCGTCGAGGAGGAATCAGAGCCCGGACGCCGCGGTCCTTCATCAGCCGGGCTGAGCAGGAACGTATTGTTCAAGAGATTGATCGCAGATTTAGCATGGTTAATAAACTACACGCAGTTGTAAACGCCGACCTCCAGCGCTCCACCCGGCTTCGCCAGTCGATTTTGCAGCGGGCGTTTACAGGCCAACTTTTTGGCCCGGAGCTTGATCAACGCATTTCAACCCCACAGGATTTACCCATAGCCGTGGAAACGAGCAAAATATACGGACAGGCTAGATCACTATAGCATGAAAATAGTGGCGGAGATTTTTGACAAAGAGGCGCGCAAAGAGTTTCGGCGATTCTTGGAAACTACAGGGCAGACAAAATGGGAGCAAAAAATCGCGAAAATAAAGTCGCTTCCGTTTTTCCCAGCGCCCAGTCCAAACGCTTATTTAAGTTATTTCGCGAACCGCAATTGCCTAACAAGCCACATTGAAACGTACCTAACACTTCAACGAGAGGGGAAGATACTTCGAAGGCATGCCACTCCTGAACTGATGAAGGCGTGCGGATAGTTGCGGATACGGACGAACGTGAAAAACCGGAATTTTCCCTGGAGGATCTTGAATCCGGGAAAGTTGCGATAAATCCAGGTGGGCTTAAAGAAGTCTGGGGAAAATGGCCGGGTGACGAATCTATCGAGGAATTGCTCGCGGTGCTGGATTACGTCGACAAAGCCCGAGGAGGAATTGGTAATGGCGAAAAATTTTGACGAGATAACGGAAGAGATTCGTAAGTTGCCGGACGTCGAAAAGTTGCGTTTGGTAGACACTATTCTCTCGGATCTCGATAAGCCGGACCCGGAGATCGACCGGATATGGGCCGATGAAGCGCGGAAACGATGGGCCGCGTACAAAGCCGGCAAGGTGCCAACGGTCTCTTATGAGTCCGTAATGGCCAAACACCGCCGGCAGTGAAAGTTGTCTTCCTTGCTCCGGCGCAAAATGAACTCGACGACGCGGTCGCTTGGTATAACCGGCAAGCTACGGGGTAGGCCGAGAATTACTGGATGAGTTGGACCGGGCCGTTCGGCGCGCACTTGCTTTTCCGCATTCGTATCCGGAAATTGAAACCGGGCATGCGGCGTCGTCGCTTGGGGCGATTCCCTTACGGTGTGATATACGGTCTTGACAGTGACACTCTCGTAGTTGTCGCAGTTGCCCATTTGCATCGCCGCCCGCGTTACTGGATCGATCGAATCTGAACTCACAAATACGACCTTCGATCGCCAATGATTGCTTCCCGAAGCGGTCACATAATTGGTCTATGGCTGAACAATCTGCTCAACTAATCCAAAAACTTTGGAACTACTGCAATATCCTGCGTGATGACGGTTTGTCGTACGGCGATTATCCTTCGGCGCTGCTCAGGACAGGCTATGAGCAGTTGACGTTTTTGCTGTTTCTCAAGATGGCGGATGAGCAGAGCCGTCCGCCGTTCAGCAAGCCATCGCCGATTCCGAAAGATTTCCATGGCAGAGCTTGCTCAAGTGCGTTGATTATTGACATTCACTGCTGGTGTGCAGAGATTTCAAATCAATCTCGAGTAGAGCCGTCCTTAGACCAAGCCTTAGTACAACCTAATAGAGCGCTTGACACCAAAGTCCGGTTTCGACTAACTTGCGCCCACTTAGGATCATGGTGGGTTTTCAAGCCATCATAACCGGTGATTTGACGCCATCGCTCGGTCGCCCCCTCACTATGAAATTCTCGTGATGTTTTGTCGGTAACTAGGTAGTCCGAATCACTCGTTTGTTAACCGGCAATAGTAGCTAGTTAGAATTTTACCTTACATATTGGCCCGTTTTGCTTAGCAAAGGGGGGACTATGAAGAAAAGTCAGTTCGACCGTCGAACTTTTCTGAAAGGCGCCGTTGCAGGCGGTGCGGCGGCGGTAATAAGCGCGTTACCACAACCCTCGTCGGCACAGCAAACCGTACCCACACCAACGCCACCCGGACCCACATTTCATGGGCAAGTCGCGGCGCCCTCAAGTGCGGCCTACACCTTTCTCAATCTGGAA
>Ga0306920_100013875_pt1 | contig 10986 bp, 13 predicted proteins | sample flu12Cox44000170_FD_204666 | JGI IMG/M metagenome (GOLD analysis project Ga0306920, IMG submission 204666) | Lab enrichment of tropical soil microbial communities from Luquillo Experimental Forest, Puerto Rico - flux4day.12C.oxic.44.000.170 (v2)... | ecosystem: Environmental > Terrestrial >...
GCGAACGTGGGTTATCCACGCCGATTCACGCGCTGCCTTCGTGGTCGCCTTCAGGTGACCAAACGTTCCCACCCACTGCCTGTGCATCTCACCTAGCGTGACGTTGCCGGCACCCGGTGCCACGTAGGTTCCGGTCACAATTTTCGACGTGACCTCATTGAGCCAGTTCTGAGCGTCTACCTTTCGACCGAAACCCCTTGCGACCTCACGGCCGTTGCCGTCGACATATCTTGCCCGCCAACGCTTTCCCTTACCGTAGGTAGCACTGGGTACCTGCTTCAAGTTGTCATCCGCATCACGAATGGTCTTCGTCCAACGGTCTTCGACTCCGGCCCGGCGGTTACGCCTCTGATTCATCGTCCACCTCGTTCGAGCTTTCTTCATTCATTGCGAGCACAACCTTCTCCCTTTCGGCGAGCCAGTAGGCGTACTCTTCCGCGGCAGACGAGAGCCTTTTGCGTGCGTCTTCGGAAGCTTGGCGAGCCCTCTCTAGCAGTTCCTGCCTCTTTCGGATTGTTTCCGGTTGATCATCGGGTGCCCACCACGGTGCGTCACCGGGCAGTGACAACTCGAAAACAGCCATGATCGGCATTTTGAAGACCGCCGCGATTGCATTTGCTTCGGCGACGCGGAGCGGTCGAGTTCCTCGCTCAATCTTGGCGATCGTCGTTTGGTGCATCTCGAACCCTTGGTGACGCAGCTTCTCGGCAACTTCCTCCTGAGACCAGCCACGGGCCTGCCGCCACCCACGAACGACTTCTCCGAACCGCTTCTCCCAGGATTCGTGACGCTGTCGGGTCAACGCCAAGTGGTTGATGGAGATGTCGGCAGCGGGCGCAGGGAGGCGTTCGCGCAGTTCACGGGCCAGACTTTGGCTCTCGACCGCCGCCAAAGCCGACTGATCAGGTGCAGGCATGAACCCATGCTATGCGTGAAACGCTTGAGTATCAAGTTCAACGCGAATACGTGCTGTGGTACTGTCTGTGCCACAGGAGCTTGAAGTCCAAGATCCTAGCGATTAAGGAGAAGGTTGGAAGTGATGGAACAGGTTCAGAACGCGACGGATGCGTCGGTGGTTATGACCACGCCGGAGGTCTCGACGGAGTTCAAAATTCCGGTCGGAACGCTGCGGTACTACCGGTCGGCGGGGAGTGGCCCAGCGTCTTTTCGCCTGGCTGGCAGGGTCCGCTACCGGCGGGCCGACGTTGTGGCGTGGGTCGCGCAGCAGGAGAAGGCCACGCGACGAGGCGGGATTGCCTTATGAATGACATCCTGATTGCCACGGTCGAAGATTTGGATCAGACCGTCTCCGTCCTTGCCGGGGACAACTACGTGGCTCTCGAAGTCGACTACTCGGTCTCGGACGCCGAGGAGAGCAGGCAGCCTGATGCGGTCGTTCTGCTGGCCCCGACCGGGGCTCTCCGGCTCGCCTACTCCCTGTGCAAGGCTTTCCTCAAGGCGAGGAAGGTATTGGCGTTCAAGACTTCTGGCGCCATGCGGGGAGCGAGCCAGTGAGCGCGATCCGCAGCGGGGCGTGGCTGGAGAGCCAGGTGTTCTCCGAACCGGCGTGGTCGGTGCCTGGGATCATCCCCGAGGGCTGCTGCATCTTGGCCGGGCCGCCGAAGATCGGGAAGTCGTTTCTTGTCCTTGCGATTGCGCTGGCTGCCGCCGGTGGCGATCGGGTTCTGGGGGTGGAGGTGCAGCACCGTCCGGTGCTGTACCTCGCCCTGGAAGACAACGCACGGAGGCTGCAAACTCGCGCACGCATGCTGCTCGACGATGGCCCGTTTCCCCACCGGTTCTACTACCTCACGCGGGAAGCTACCGACGGTGCGATGGATCTCGCTCGCGGATGGGTGAAAGAACACAGCGATGGCGGACCCATGGTGATCGTCGACACCCTGGAAAAGGTTCGTGGGCAACGGGGGAACAACCCGTACGCGGATGACTATAAGGCGGGAACGTCCCTGCAATCGCTACTTGCGTTGGGTGGCAGTGTGATTGCGGTGCATCACACCCGTAAAGGCGCTTCGGATGATTTTCTCGACGATGTGTCGGGCACTCTTGGGCTGGCCGGCTCGGTTGACACCGTGATCACGCTCAAGCGGGGACGGAACACCAACACCGGCACGCTTAGCGTGACAGGCCGCGACGTGGAGGAGATGTCGTATCAACTCTGCTTTGTCGATGGTGTATGGAAGGCCGATGGCCAACAGTTGGCTGCCTCAGCCATCAAAGCGACCGAGCGCAAGCTCGGTGAGAAAATGCGCCAAGTCCTCGAACTGGTGAACTCCCGTTCCCAGACAACTGCTGGCGATGTCGTCATTGCGATGCAAATTGGCCATTCAACGGCACGGCAGTACCTCTACCGTCTGGCCGACGAGCATGGCCTGATCGCCCGACTCGCCGCTGGCGCATATGGCCCTGTCACGGCGTCACAAGTGTCACGCGGAGAGAATCGTACCGATGACACCGGAGATCAGGAGCACGCCGAACACTTTGACGGTGAAGCCGTTTGCGAGGCGGACCTCACCTCGCAGAATGAGCTTGTGATATCCGGCTCGTGGTGCAGCAGCGTGACATTGTGACAGCGTGACACCGCACGGCGCTTCGAGACCGCTTGGTTCCCTCGCGGAAGCCCGCCCGAGCGATCACGACTCTGCACGCCAGATCGACTGCGGCCGCTCGCTCGCGAGGATCGCGGGCAGCACGCCCTGGATGCGAGATTACGTACGTTCGAACTTCAGTTTTACTGATGCGTCGATGCCGGCCGAAGCCTTGGCTAGGAAGCCGAGCTCACCATGGGCGTTAAAACCTAGATCGACTTCAACACTCTGCAGGCGAAGATTGGACTGAGCGGGAGTGTGCTCCGTCATCGCCAAGATCTGGCCTACTATTCTGTCGTAGTCAGCCTTGAGCTCTCCGACGGTGCGTTTGAGCTTGTCCACAGTGCCGCCGTGTGGCTCCAAGCCTTCCTTAGGCTCGACGCTCACTACGGCAAATGCAACGCTGTCGCTGTCGTGCGCGGGTGTAATGTCAGTCATCGGACAAGCTCCAATTTCATCACCTTTTCCACCTGCTGTATGTGGACCGACCGCGCTTTAGTCGGCCCCTGGTTGTTGATTGCTCCCCTGTACACGCCGATCACCCCACCGACAGAGCCCGAGCTAATGTCCAGAACAGCAGCACCGGAATCGCCATGCTGACCGCAGTGCTCGAGGTCGACGTGTACAGGCATTCTCGGATCCGTAAAGACGCCCCACGTGTTTGAGATATCAGCGACTCGAGTATTCAAGGAACTGACAATGCCGTCGATATGACACGGGAGATATTGAGCAGGCCAACGCTGGACAAGGCGCGGAATCGCTGGCACTGGCGTAGGGCTGGAAACGACCGCGATGTCCAGATCGCCCGATATGGCTGTCACCTTCTGCGCGGGGAAGCCTGAGACGGGTACGCCCGCACCAAGTTTTGGCAGGGGGAGGACGTGCCGACAACCGAGGAGACCTAATGGGGTTCCCGTTGTCGCGTCGCGTACATACGATGCTGAGCTTGCACCTCCGAAGCCGGGTGGCGCATGTAGTTCTACGTACTCACGAGGACGACGAACGATTACCGGACCCTCTTGGTCAGGCCAACCATAGAGGAGAGGAAGGCGGACATGCCGGTCCCGGACGATCGGCAACGAATAGAGGTGAGTCGGTTCCGGAGGAAGGATTGCGTAGGACATGTCCTCAGGGTCAACGGAGATTGCAAGACCGAAGGCGTCCACTTCGTTATGCGGATCCAGATAACCGACTGCGACGTCAAGCGGATATCCAGGCGGCAATATGGCTTGGTTCAGGAGTTCGTGAGCGACTATAAAGAGGGCAAGAGTCCAGTAGACGGATCTTCGATGGATGTCTAGTTCGTCCGATCGATAAGGAGGAAAGTAGTAGTCAAAATCTGAGGGAATCCGATTTACTTCGCGATATTCAAAGTACCGCTCTGGATGATCAACGAAATAAGGCACGAGTTCTTCAGGGATTTGGTATCGATCGGCGTATCGGACAGTCCGAGCTAGATCACCGTTCCAAATCAAGCCAAATCCGGGACGGCGGTTCAAAAATGGAGTCAGATCGGGAATCGGCGGGACGAGTTGTGGGCCTGAACTGTCGTCAAGGTACCCCATGCATCATCCTTCCGACATGCATAAGCACGTATGGCGCGGTCGTCAGTATGGCACTCCCTTGCCTCGAGTGGAGGTAACATTTTTCCAAAATTTGGTTAGCCTTGCGAAACATCGGTTACGGTCGCCGGGCGCTGCGACTTAGCGATTTCGACCCACCCCCCTCCGTGGCAGGCCCCTCGAAGTTGAAGCTCGGCCAACCAACAAACACCGAGCGGCAGATTCTGCCCCATGGTCACTAAAGATAGCGGTACTATTCGCCGCGTGTCGGTCACGGTAGGGACAACTTTCGCGGGCTACACCATCCTGCGATTGTTGGGTTCTGGCGGAATGGCCGAGGTCTATCTTGCACAGCACCCGAGGCTGCCACGGCGCGACGCACTAAAGGTCATGTCCGAGGCGATAACAGCGGACACGGACTTCCGTGAGAGGTTCCACCGCGAAGCCGACGTGGCCGCGACGCTGTGGCACCCGCATATCGTCGGCGTGCACGATCGCGGCGAATTTGAAGGCCATCTGTGGATTGCGATGGACTACGTCGAGGGCACCGACGCCGGCCAACTGGTGAAGAACCGTTACCCGGCCGGGATGCCAGTACAGGACGTGTGCGCGATCGTGACCGCCGTCGGGGATGCACTTGACTACGCCCACAAACGCGGACTGTTGCACCGCGACGTCAAACCCGCCAACATCTTGCTCACCGAGCCTGAGGACGGCAAGCGGCGAATCCTTCTGGCCGACTTTGGCATCGCGCGACCAATTGGAGACATCAGCGGGCTAACCGCGACTAATTTTACCGTCGGCACACTCAACTACGCCGCGCCTGAACAGTTGATGGGTGCAGACATCGATGGACGCGCCGACCAGTATGCGCTGGCCGCCACCGCGTTTCACCTTCTCGCTGGGGCGCCGCCGTTTCAGCATTCCAACCCAATCGCCGTCATCAGCCAACATCTCAACGCCGCACCGCCGAAGCTTAGTGATCGGCGCCCGGAGTTGACGCACCTCGATCATGTGATGTCGAAGGCGTTGGCCAAAGACCCCGCCGACCGGTTCGAGCGATGCCGGGACTTTGCAACAGCATTGAGTGAGCGGTCCGGCATGGACCACCCGGAGAATACCTACAGCACTGAGGCCGATCTCGCTGCCGCCGCGCCCATCGCGGGGTTCGATACTCAAGTCGCGGTTCAAGTACCGTCGTCCAACGCCAAGCCGCCCTCGGCTGCGGCAAAACCGAAGCAACGCAGACGGTCTCGAATTCTCCTCGCCGCTGCGATAGCAGCAGTAGTCTTCACTGTCATCGGCATCATCGGCTACATGATCCAGCCGGCGCAGCACACAACCTCCGTTCCGGCAACGGGTACGCCAGCCCGGCCTGCTGTCATGCTCGACGGTGCCTACCGCCTGGACTTCGATGATCCAAAGGCAACTATCAACGGCGCCCCAGCCGAGGCAAAAAAAGGTCACAGCACCTGGTGGGCGTTTCGTTCGTCGTGCAGACCTCCTGGATGCGTTGCTACCGGGACTCAGCTCGACGAAAACAATCACCAAGTAGTACAGACGGAAGGAGGGGGCGATAGAGCTGTCTTTCCATTCCACGACGGTCAGTGGCAAGAAACTCCTGATCGGACCTGGGATTCCTGCCCAGACACGACCACTAAGGCCACCGTCATGGCGGTGTTGTCGGTGAAACCGCAGGCTGACCGAACGCTCCAAGGCGATGAGACCGACACCGTGATCGGCAATGAGTGCGGACGAGGACAAGGTAGCGTCAGCGTGACTCCCGTTGTCTTGGTACGTGAAGGCGACGTACCACCCGGCGTTACCGTAGCGGATCCAACGGCAGTCGCTCCGATCCCGGCACCCAGCCGTCCAGTTCCGGCCGTGACAGGTCCAATTCTCGACGGAACGTATCGCCTGGACTGGGATCCTGGGAACGAGAAGGTCAACGGAGTGCTCAACCCCCAACCCAATAACAGCGCCAACGCCAACTATCGGTGGGCTTTTCGCTCACTCTGCACATCGTCTGGGTGCGTTGCCACCGGAGTTCAACTGCGCACCACCAACCAACAAGAGGCCACCGGCCGCGCTGACGTTCTCCGCTTCACCAACGGTCACTGGCAAAACATGCCCGCTGCGTCACCAGTCCAGTGCCCCGAACAAAATGCAACAGACACCGTATCGAGGGTTTGGTCGTGGATGCCACAGCCCGACGGCACTTTCCGAGGCGTTCAGACCAACAGTGTTGTTAGCAATGAATGCGGCGATCAAGGAGAGATATACGAGGTGCCCTTCGTCGCGACACGGCTAGACGATGTGCCGTCCACCGTTAGTCCTGCGGATCCAGCGTTCTTCGCCGATCCAGCGTTATTTAACACCCCAACTGCTCCCGCAGCGACTGGCCAGCATTGAATCCGCCGACATCTGCCCTACCTGACACTGACCACGCGGCACGCCGCAGGCGTTGGTTTCCGTCGTGGGCTGACGGTCTCCTTTCGCCAGCTCCGATTTTGAAGTTGCTAGTCGTCGGGATGGTTATCGGGTTCGTAAGTTCAGTGCCGGCTAGGGCTGACCCGGACCCGTTACCGCAGCCAGTCCAGCCGCCGGCCCCGGTGACCGTGACGGCCAAGCCGGCGCCGCCAGCTCCCGCCCCGCCGGTGGCGCATGATCCTGGCCCAGACGCGACGGATCAGGCGTTCCTGGCTGCGTTGCGGCGCGTCCAAATTAACGTCGATAACCCTTCTGAGGCGGTTTTTGGGGCACATTGGGTGTGTGGGAAGCTCCGCGACGGCTATTCGCGGGCGGACGTGATCACGGCGGTAAAGGGCCGAAATCCATCGTTGACGGATTTGGGGGCACAGGATTTCGTGGATGACTCGGCGGGCTTCTATTGCCCGCAGTATGCAGGGTGATAGTGGTTCTCGCGCACAGGCTTATCTCGCGTAAACCACCGGCGTGATGAGCGGACTAAGCGGCTCGTCTCATTACTAAAGTTGTGAGACAGCCCCTGCGGGTAGCATTGGGGTAGATGAAAGCCCAAGTCACACTGTCGCAAAAGTTGCCTCAAAATTCTCGTATCAATACTTGTGTTTATGAGACTTTTGAGACACACTTGAGGCATGACTACCGCAACCGCCCCCACGACGGGAGTGCAAATCGGATACGCCCGCGTCTCCACCGGCCACCAGTCGCTCGACCAACAGCTCGACGCGCTCACTGCAGCCGGTGTGGACCCCAAGCGCGTCTACAGCGACAAGCTGTCCGGAACGTCTACACGGGAGGTGCGTCCTGGTCTTCGTGCGCTGCTGGACTACGCCCGTCCCGGCGATGCCATTGTTGTCGCAGGTATTGACCGGCTGGGACGGAATGCCGCTGAAGTCATGGCCACCATTAGGGAGTTGCGCGACCGGGACATCGTTCTGCGGTCACTGCGGGAGGGCATCGACACGTCCAACGCCACGGGTCGGATGGTGGCGGGCGTCCTGGCGAGCCTCGCCGAGCTTGAGTTGGAGTTGGGCCGCGAGCGTCGGTCAGCGGCCCGTGAGGCCCGGCGGGCACGCGGGCAAGCGATTGGGCGGCCTAAGGCATTGGATGCATCGAAGACCGCTCTGGCGGCGCGGATGCACGCGAGCGGCGAATCGGCGAGCACAATCGCGAACGCGCTAGGAGTAAGCCGTGCCACGGTCTATCGGGTGCTCGCCGAACAAAACTAGCCTGCACGGCGCGACGCGCGTGATGGCCAAATGCCGAAACGACTTCGGCCATTAGAGGTTGCTTTGAGATGCGACCAGATCACGGTGAATCGGCTCCGCCGAGTCCGCACTGCCGTTAGCATATGCGGACCATGACCCACCCACTGCCACCGCCCGGCTGGTATCCAGACCCATCACGGGTTCCCGCGCCGCTGTATCCGCCGTCGGCTGGACCGCTGACGCTAACGAAGCAAAAGAACACGCTGGGGCTGATCGCCCTGATCGTCGGCATCATCGGATTCATTTTTGCGTGCGTCCCAGGAGCACTCATCGTCGGATGGGTGTTGCTACCTATCGCGTTCATCCTCGGCATTGTGGGATTGGTCTCGTCCGGAAAGGCCAAGGGGGCGAGTCTTGCTGCAGTCATTATCTCGGTTGTCGGAACCGTGGTTGGCGTTAGCGTTTTCGTTGTTGTCGTCGGCGATGCGTTCGGTAACGCTTTCAGAAAGGCAGACTTGTCGCCATCTCCCCCGACAACGACTAACGGCGGCGGCCCTGACCCTCAACCTAGTAGTAAGGGGAGTAGGGATAACCCGCTTCCCATCGGCGAGACGGTAAGTAACCAAGACTGGCAGGTTGTACTCGGACCCCCCCGCGAGGCTTGGGCCGAGATCGCGGCTGCAAACCAGTTCAACAACCCGCCCAAACCGGGCATGGATTACTGGATTGTGCCGATCACAGCCACCTACACGGGAAACAACACCGGCAATCCCATGTTTGGTATCACCGTCAAATTTGTGGGTTCAGACAACCGGACCTACGACGGCTACTGTGGAGTCATCCCCGACCCGGTTAACGATGTCGGCGACTTATACAAAGGCGGGGTGGCTAAGGGCAACAAATGCGTGACTGTCCCTGCCGGCGCGAACGGACTGTGGACTGTGTCCACCGGCTTTGGCGGTAACCCCGTCTTCTTTGGCGCTAAGTAGACCGGTTGGCCAGGGAGTTGGGGTACTTGTAACGGCGAACCTGTGCCGCAGCCCAATGTGACGCCGTGGTCGTCCCGTCCTTCAATCCGGCGGACTATGGACCAATACAGCGATGGCTGCGAAGGCACGAGCAACGTCGCGCTGCTGAGGCCGCTCCATCGCCGTGATGCCCATGATTAGGGCGTGCGCAGCGTTCCGCGGGTGTTCTGGCTCTGGGACATCTTGCGGCCATGGGTCCGGATCGGTCCGCAACCCCCGACGCGGGGGCTCCGCTCCTGGAATGGAAGCTACGGCGTTGTGGGGCTTCCGACACACCGCGGCCAGTGTCAGGTCGAGCAATTCAATTACTGTCTTGGAATAGATGGAAAGCCCTGTTTCGTCAGGATGGAGCTTAAAACAGGCGCTCGTAAATCGTCGCTCGCCGGTCTTGGTATTGATGGCGTAAAAATCTCCATTTGTGAGACTAGGTATTCGTCGAAGTAGTTCATCGCGCTCGAAGTCCTCCGCACTGAGGTCAGCCGAGGAAGGTGAACGGCCCACCACGATAGTCCGAAGTCGCCTCAGCAAGTTGATTTCGAACTTGCGCAAGAAGTTCAGGAACACGTTGACCACTGGCAGGTTCATTGATGATCTTGTTCTCGTCGATGGCCAGATACACGAATGACGATCCATCTGCTAAGCATTCGATCTCGATATCCAACTGTCCGTGATGCCACTCAACTTGCAGTCCACCGCCAGGCAACGGAAAGATTTGAGCGGGTATCCGCGGCGATATCTCAGAAATCGCCATGATTGCGTCGATAGCGGCCCGCTCGGACGGTACAAGGTCATTGTTGATACATGATGACGCAGAAAGGTCGCGATGGAGCGCGTTGATGCGATCGACGGCGGAATCGAGGGCTAGGCGGGTCTCAATGTCCACAGGCGCCTCCAGCCGAATGGTGATGACCGGCTCGTCGTCCTCATACAAGAACTTGCGCGAGCCGGCGTGTCCGCCATGCGCATACAGCTTGGGTGGCTGAACAGCGCGGGGAGCCCAGGTGGCAATACTCTCAGTTGAGAGAGTCACTCGATCCGCTCCCATCGTTGCTGCATCTCATCGGTTGTTACAACTCCAAAAGTTCCCACAACGAACTCATGAGCGAGGTCTACCGCTGCCGCAGTGCCGCGACCCTCATTGATCCGCGTGTTGGCGGATATCTGCAAGACGATGGGCGACCCAGCGGCGCTGCTATCCACATTGGCAGCCATAGTAAGGAACGTTTGCACGTCACGTAGCTCCCAGCTCTGATTGACAGCCATTGTCCTTATACCATCCCGCCACAGCTCTCCGTCTTTGTTGGTCTTCAACACTGCAGACATGTCCAAGTGTCGGTCGTCGTCGGTTTTGATGACGTTGACGTAGGTGACTTCCGCGTATTGAGGTAAGACTGACTGCTGGATGCCATGCTCAACAATGAACTTCTCGAAGTCGGACCACCGCCGCAGGAACTCGTCTCGTAGCGGCTGGTAGCGAGGGTACGGCTCGCTGCTGCCAGGCACAGCACGCCAGTTAGCGATCATACGGTCCCGTTGGATCTGCACCACGCGATCGCCTTTTGAACTCAGGAGCCAAAGTCGGCGAGGCGGAGGCCCGAATCCGAACTCAACCTTTATCGACTGCTGTAGCTGCTGTGGTGCGGCTGCGGGCTCCAGGAGCGGCTGCTCTTCCGCGCCTGGATACGCGTCCATCCATCTCGATCGAAGATCCGCCATGGCCGCGAACTCGAGACCGCTGATGGGCATGAAGCCGATCGACATGGCAACTTCCACGACCGGTGGCTTGCGAAAACTCGGCAGGGTGAGACCGGACTTGCTTCCGCCCGCCATGCCTTGAGGGTACATTCAGCACTCCATTTTCACTGATAGCGCCATTATGCCGAGTCGGCCCGGACCTCCCAGTGTCACGAGGCTGTCACAAGTAAGCGCGACAACAGCGGACGATCCCCGACATGCATGGATGCTCGTCCGCAGGTCAACCCACTCAGCAGACCGTCTGAAGCAACCGTGGACACCCCAAATCGACTTCCCAAGCTGAGGACCACGCTTCATAGGTCAGTCAGTGCGCTCGTCCGCAGTCCGTCCGCAGTAGCTTCGC
>Ga0306920_100013878_pt1 | contig 10986 bp, 9 predicted proteins | sample flu12Cox44000170_FD_204666 | JGI IMG/M metagenome (GOLD analysis project Ga0306920, IMG submission 204666) | Lab enrichment of tropical soil microbial communities from Luquillo Experimental Forest, Puerto Rico - flux4day.12C.oxic.44.000.170 (v2)... | ecosystem: Environmental > Terrestrial >...
GCAATTTACCGCTTCCGGCCCAGCGGACGGCAAACAACGCATCAACCTCGTCCTCGCCGTCGCCACGCCATCGTCATCGCCGACTTCTGCAACAAAATCGGCACTTTCCCGGCGAGGACGCGTGGCCGGCGCCCGAGGGCATCACGTGGGCGGCGCTGCGCACGGCCGCAGCGCTGCCAAAGAAAAAAGCGCTTGCCCTGCTCGACCACGGCGCGATCGCGGTGACCTTTTTCCCCGCCCTCGAGGCGTGCACGCCCGGCGAGCTGGACAATGACCGCTACGGCATCGTCGTGCGCAGCCTCGAGCGGCCCGGCTGGATGGGTGGCGCGCTGCCCCGCATGCCCGGCATTCTCAACGAATGGAACCAATATCACCACGCGCGCATCAACAACGCGCAGTTGGTCTCGTTCGAGCCGCACGTCATTTATCGCCACGATGTGGTCAAGGCGGTCGAGTCCGGAGCCGCTTGGCAGCCGAGCGGCGTTCCGGCGCCAAGCGAGCCGAGACCGCTCACGCGAGCAGGGCCGGGCGGCAAAGTCGCCGCGCGGGCCCGCGACCTCGCGTGCGTGCGATTGTTCGGCAGCAAGGCGCGAACGGATCCGCTCGCCGACGACCTTGTGCCGGCCGACGTCGATTCGATCTACGTGAGTATTTATATCGGCGGTCATATGCGCGGATGTCAGGGCGTCGCCGTGCGAAGTCTCGACGACGATGTGACTCGATTGGTGGAGGCGGCGCTCGGCGACGAGCGGTTCGAGGCCCAGAAAGACGACGCCTCGCCGGACTCCGTCGCGGTGTCGGTGTCGTTTTTGCACGACCGTCTGGACCTCGGCGCACACTCGATCGCGGAAATTGTTCGCCGTATTCGTCACGGCCGCCAGGCACTGATGGTGACGCAGCGGAACCGCTGCGCGCTGTTTCTGCCGTCGGTCGCGAGCCGCTTCAATCTTTCGCCGGTTTCATTCGTGGAAGAGTTGAACAAGGCCGAGATCGACAAGCCACCCTATCGCTGGACCCGGTTTGAATGTGCGACTTGGCTTGCCGATCGGGCCGGCGAACGGATCATGGAGGGCAGCTTCGCGCCGGAAGATCCGCCTGCGCAGCTATCCGACTTGGTGGACCGGCTGGTGCCTTTGGCTGTCGATTATCTGTTACGTCACCAGCGGCCCGACGGGACTTTCCACACGCGTTACGAGCCGCTCACCGACCAGCTTTACGCCGCGGTGGACCTGCCGCGCCTGGCGCATGCTGCGTGGGTTTTGGCGCGTGCGGCGAGGATCTTTTCTCATAAATCCGCGGGCGAGGCCGCCGAGCGAACGGTACAGTTCCTGCTCCGCATCACGCGCAAGACGGCAGACGGGATTTGGCTCAAGCATGAGGATCCTCGGCCCTCGGTGGCGGAAAACGCGTTTTTGCTGCTGGCGTTGTGCGAGGCGTCGCCGTCGTCGCATTGGGCGCCGCGGCTTGCCGCCGTGCTGTGGGATCGTATCGATGTTCATGGCCGGGTGCACACGCATCAGGACGCCGCCACGGCGACGGATGCTTTCCAGGATTATTTCCCTGGGCAGGCGATGCTCTCACTGGCGCGCGCGGTGAGCGCCGGGGTTACGTCGGTAGACGAGGGCAGGCTGACGCGCGCCTTGCGCTATTATCGTCATCGCTTTCGGTCTCGGCCGCACTTCGGACAGGTTTCATGGCTGACCCAAGCCTGCCACGCGTGGTGGCGTGTCACGGGCGAGCGCGCGTTCGCGGAGCTTGCGTTCGAAATCGTCGACTGGATACGCGGGTTCCAGCAGGAGAAGAGTGGCGGGTTCATCAACGATCACCAACCTGACACGCCGGGGTTTACGAGCGCGCTGTATCTGGAAGCGATGGGGGCTGCGGCGTCACTGGCGCGGTCTTTGGGCGATGCGCTGCGCCATGCCGCCTATCTCGAAGCCTGTCGTCGCGGACTGCAGTTCCTCGATGGCCTGATCATCCAGCCACGCGACAGCACGATCCTTCCCAACCCTGCCTTTGCCATCGGCGGCCTGCGGCGGAGCGCACAACGCACCGAGATCTGCGTCGACTTCGTGCAGCATTATCTTGCCGCGGTGCTGGAGGTGCGCCGCGCGATGCAGTCCGATGAGGAGTGAGAATCATCGCTCGGCCGGCGCCTTTGCCCAAGCGATCACGTGAGCGGCCTCCGCCTGCGCGCAACTGAGCAGGACGCGGTGGTAGAACATATCGTGGAGATCGAGGACGAGGACGTCCACGGCGGTTGCGCGGCGCCAACCCTTCGGCCGCCGCAGATAGAGAAATTGTTTCATGCCCTGGCCGTAGAACGTCCCGGCGGCGAGCACACCGGGAAATGCCGTCCCGGCAAGCCGCAACCCGCCATGAATCTCGAATGGCTCGCCGTGCCATTCCGCATGCACGATTTTGCCGCGCGGGATGATCAGCCGCCGGCGCATCGCCCACATGCGCTCCCATCCCTCCAGCGCGATGGTAAGCGCGTCCTCGTTCAGCTCGAGCTTCATAAGTTACATGTAGCTAGCCCGCATGGAGCGAAGCGTTGCGCTGCGCTCCATCCGGGCTACACGGATTGCGCTCTAGGACGCCGCCAACCCGCGCACGACCAGCCGGTTGAGCCGGCTTGCAAACGCGGCTGGGTCTTCGGGCACCTCGCCATCGAGGATGCAGGCCTCCTCGAACAGCAACGCGGCAAGGTCGTTAGCGTCGTCTGCGCGGGACTGGTTGTGGGCCGCACCGAGCGCGGCGACCAGCGGGTGGCGCATGTTGAGTTCGAGGATCGGCTTCGATCCGGCGCCACCTTTGTGCTGCGCCAGCAACCGCTCGAGCTCCCGATCGGGACCGCTTCCGCCCGCGACCAGGCAGGCGGCGCTGTCGGTCAGGCGTTGCGAGGCGCGCACGTCGGAAACGCGTTCGCCCAGCGCGGCCTTCGCGGCGGCAATGACGCTCGTCTCATCGGCCTCCTGCGGCTTCGGCGCGTCTTCCGCCTTTGGCTCCGGCTCGAGCTTCGGCACCAGACCCAAATCGACCTCGCCCTGGCTCAGCGACTTGAGCGGCTTGCCTTCGAAGCCGAGCGGCAGCGCGGTCCAGAAGGCGTCGACCGGATCAGTGAGCAGAAGGACCTCGATCCCGCGGGCGCGCGCCGCCTCCAGCTTGGGGTTCGATTTGAGGCGCTCGACGCTTTCGCCCACCAGGTAATAGATCGCGGTCTGGTTGGGCTTGAGGTCGGCCACGTATTGTTTGAGCGAGCGGGCCGTGCCGGCGGTGGTAGTGAAACGTGTGAGCGCCAGCAGACGCTCGCGCCGCTCGTGGTCCTCATAAATGCCTTCCTTGAGGACACGGCCGAAGCTCTCCCATATCTTGGCGAAGGTTTCCGCTTCGTTGTTTGCAAGGGTTTCCAGTTCGCCGAGCACGCGCCCGGTGAGCGCCTTGCGCATCTGCACGACCTGCGGGTTGTTCTGCAGCATCTCGCGCGAGATGTTGAGCGGCAGGTCGTCGCTATCGACCACGCCGCGCATGAAGCGCAGATAGGACGGCAATAGGTCGGCGTCTTCGGTGATGTAGACGCGGCGCACGTAAAGCTTAGCGCGGCCCTTGCGCGACGGATCAAACAGATCGAACGGCGGGGTCGACGGCACGAACAGCAGTACCGCATAGGATTGCCGTCCCTCCGCTTTGTAATGCAGCGTCATGGCCGGCTCGTCGAACGCGCCGGTGAGCGAGCGATAGGCTTGTTTGTAATCCGCCGGCGTGAGCTCGGACTTCGGCCGCTGCCACAGCGCGCTCGCCGCATTGACTTGGCGCGGCTCGGCGTCGGCGGCCTTGAGCTCGATCGGGAACTGGATGTGGTCGGAATAGGTGGTGACCACGCGCTCGATCTCGAAGGGTTCGAGGTAGCGCTTGGCGTCCTCCTTGAGATGCAGGACGATTTCGGTCCCGCGGACAACGCGCGCCGCGGCCTCGGCATCGGCGGGCGCGATTTCGAACTCCGAGCTGCCGGTCGAGCGCCATACCCAGACTTCGTCCGCGCCGGCGTGGCGGCTTGTGACCTCGATGCGGTCTGCCACCATGAAGGCCGAGTAGAAGCCGACCCCGAACTGACCGATCAGCCCGGCGCCGTCCTTGCTCTCGGCGAGGCGGCTCATGAATGAGCGGGTCCCCGAGCGGGCGACCGTGCCGAGGTTGTCGATCAGCTCCTGCCGGTCCATGCCGATGCCGGTATCGGCGATGGTCAGCGTGCCGGCCTTGGCATCCGGTGCGATGCGGATCGCGAGGGCTCCGCCGGCCGCCATCAGCTCGGGCTTGGCGAGCGCTTCATAGCGCAACCGATCACAAGCATCGGAGGCGTTGGAAATCAGCTCACGCAGAAAGACGTCGGCCTCGGAATAGACCGCGTTCACCATGAGCCGCAGCAGCTCGGCTACTTCGGCCTGGAACGGATGGGTCTGGGCAACGGTATCGGCGTCGGTGCTCATGGGCCGCTCGGAATTTCCATGGCCAGGAGGCTTTGGATATAGCGAAGGCCCGATTTCCCGCAAGAGTTTCACGGCAGGCCAGCGGCCGCCCGAAGGGAACAAAACCGAAATAAACGCGTTAAGATGCGGCGAAGCGTGCAGGTTTCAGACGCCGGGCGGGGAAAGGGCCGGGCGCTTCCGCAACTGCTTCGGACCATCGATGCAGGAGCGGACAGTGTCGCGTTATTACTTCAATCTGATCGGCGAGCATTCCGTAGACGACCTCGATGGCCTGGACCTCGCGGACGAGGCCACGGCGCGCCTGCACGCCGTCGAACTGGCCCAGGCGCTCATGCGCCGCACGCGCCTGTTCCGCGACAATTCCGAGCACTGGAGCATGCAGCTCCTCGACGCCGAGCGGAGCGAGATCGCGGCGATCCCGTTTTCCGAAGCGACCAAGCTCGGCGCCGGTTGCCGGACGGTCAACGGCCGCACCGATTTTGCCGGGCGCCTCGATTACAAGGTGCAGATTCAGCTTGGCAAGGAAATGGCCAAGGCCGATCGCGACATCCTCGAGCTGGAAATACCGGAGCAATTTCGCGAGTTGCTGACGCGTCTCGAGCACGTCGCTCAGGACGAGAGCGAATGAACAAGGACCGTAGGTGGAGTGCGGCGCGAAGCGCCGAGCTCGCGTTCTTATAATGTTTGGACCGCACCATGGCGAAAGTGGCACGGCGGTGGTTCGCAACGCGTCACGCGCGAAAGCGACGCGCTTGATCTGAGCAAAGGCGTGTTCACCGGTAAGGATCCAAAACGGATCGCGGCTTCGCTCAAGCGATCGGCGGAACGAAGCCGGCGTAGGAAGGCCGACCCGTTCCGCTCCGCCTTGTCCATGCTCACGTTCTATCTCAATCGCGCCGGCAAGAATCTGCGGGCCGGGCGCCGCCGCACACTCATGCGTGCCAAGGACGAACTGCGCCGCCAGTTCGGCCGCGCGCCGGCGCGAAAGCGAACCCCCTCCCGCCGCCGCACTCGCTCCCGGTGAGACGCATCACCTCTTGACCGGCCTTACCCGTGCGCGCATTGACGCCACGGGCAAGGAGCGCTCGGGATGATGCGGACGCGATGTTTGACGGGCCTTCTGGCCGGCGCGCTGTTGAGCGCGGCGGTGGGTCCGAGCCAGGCGGCGAACTGCCAGATTCAGCCTTTTGAACGCTGGCTCGATGGGGTGCGCCAGGAGGCGGCGGGGCAGGGCGTCTCGCCTTCGGCGCTCGCGGCGCTCAACGGCCTTGCGTTCGATCCGTCGATCGTGCGGCGCGACCACGGCCAGGGCGTCTTCCAGCAGAGCTTCCTGCAATTCTCCGACCGCATGGCCGCTGGCTATCGCATCCAGGGCGGTATCGCGATGATCAAGCGCCATGCCGATCTGTTTGCGCGCATCGAGAAGCAGTACGGCGTGCCGGCGCCAGTGATCACGGCGTTCTGGGCGCTCGAAAGCGACTTCGGCAGCAACAACGGCAAATACCCGATCCTGCGTGCCGTCGCGACGCTTGCATATGATTGCCGCCGGCCGCAGTTCTTCCGCACGCAGCTCATAGACGCGCTCCGCATCATCCAGCGCGGCGACCTGCGCGCGAGCGAGATGATCGGGGACTGGGCGGGCGAACTCGGCCCGCTGCAGTTCACGCCGTCCGACTATTACAAATACGCGGTGGACTTCGATGGCGACGGGCGGCGCGATCTCATCCACAGCGTACCGGACCTGCTCGCCTCCGGTGCGAATTTCCTCGGGGGGCTCGGGTGGAAACGCGGCGAGCCGTGGCTCCAGGAGGTGCGCCCGGGAACGAATGTGCCGTGGGAGCAGGCGGACCTCTCGATCAAACATCCGCGCTCGCAATGGGCGCGCTGGGGCGTCACCTACGCCGACGGCCGGCCGCTGCCCGCCGACGAACTGCACGCCTCGCTGCTGTTGCCCATGGGGCGGCTCGGTCCGGCCTTCCTCGCCTACGATAATTTCCAGGCGTACCTCGGCTGGAACGCCTCGCTCGTTTATTCGACCACGGCCGCTTATCTCGCGACCCGCATCGCCGGCGCCGCGCCGCTGCATCGCGGCGCTCCCAATATTCCTGTGCTCAGCGCCGCCCAGGTGATGGAGCTACAGCAACTTCTGGTGCGTCGCGGCTTCTTGACCGCAAAGCCGGACGGCAAGCTCGGAATAACGACCCGCACGGGTGTACGCCTCGCGCAAGTGAAACTCGGGCTTCCGGCCGACTCCTATCCGACGCCCGAGCTGATCGAGCGGTTGCGCAAATTGTAGCCCGGATGAGCCCGGCGTTTGCCGGGCGATATCCGGGAGTCGACATTGTCAGCCACGCTGCTCGGCGGTTGCGCAAGCTCGTTTAAAACGAGCCAGGATCGCGCCGCCAACATTGTCACAGACAGCCTGCCGAAATGGGCGGGCAGCGAATCTGCGAACATGCCGCCTCGCTCGGCGAACCCGGCTGCCTATCCGGCGGTCAATGCGCCGATCACGCCGCGTGCAGCCCGAGCGTTGACGGCGGAGGAGCAGAGCCGGGAGGTTGCCGACCTGATCGCGGTGCGCAACCGCGCGGCGGCGCAGGGCGAAGGCGGCGAATCAGGACGAAGACATAGCTGAGGACGAAGGCCTCGCGCTCGCGCGGGGCAAATACGCCGGCGCGCCCTCGATATCGAAACTTTGTGGCTCGACCAGAAAGCCGCGGAGGCGTCGGGCCGGGTCGAATCCCAGCCGTCCTGAGCAACCTTTCTGCCGCGTGCAGCCGGGAACCGGCCCTCGCGCGCCGGCGTTCCGTCGATGCAGCCCCCGGCGTCGTTTTCGGAGGCCGCCTGGCCAAAGGTGAACTTCGATGCGTGCTGCCGCGGAACAACAATCGAACCGTGCGCCCCCGCGGCCTGCCGTCATCATCGTCGCGATCATCGCCGGATGGGCGGCCGCGCTCGCCTATGCAGCCGGTTACACCGGCTCGCGCGTCGCGCAGGTCACGCCTGCGGTTGCCGCAGAGGTCGCCGCCACCACACGGCCAGCTGGATTTGCGGACGTCGTGGAGAAGGTCAAGCCGGCCGTCTTCGGGATCAAAGTGAAAATCGAGCAGGGCGACGGCACGATCACGCCGGAGGCCTTCAACGACGAATCGCTGCCGCGCATGGGCCCCAGTCCCAAGCGTGCGCCCGGCGGCGGCAGCAACAAAGGCCTGCGCGCCGAAACCGCGCAGGGAGCAGGCTTCTTCATTTCGCCGGACGGTTACGGCGTCACCAGCAGCCACGTCATGGAGCGCAGCACGCGCGCGGAAATCACGATGGACGATGGCGCGAGCTACACTGCTCGCCTCGTCGGTTCAGACGGGCAGAGTGACCTCGCTCTCATCAAAGTCGACGGCCGTGCTGACTTTCCTTATCTGCGGCTTGCGGATCGCCAACCCCGCATCGGCGATTGGGTGCTCGCGATCGGCAGTCCGTTCGGCCTCGGCGGCACGGTCACGGCGGGGATTGTTTCGGCGCGCGGTCGCGACATCGGCTCGAGTTCGTATGACGATTTCGTTCAGATCGACGCGCCGGTGAACCAGGGCAACTCTGGCGGCCCGGCGTTCGACATCGACGGCAACGTGATCGGCGTAAACACGGCGATCTACTCGCCGACCGGCGGATCGGTCGGCATCGCCTTCGCGGTTCCCGCGGACATCACCCAGCGAGTGGTGGCTCAGCTCAAAGACAAGGGAGCAGTGACGCGCGGATGGGCCGGCTTGCAGATTCAGAGCATGACGTCCGACCCCGCCGAGAGCCTGGGATTGCCGAAACCGCATGGCGCCCTCGTTGCAGAAATCGTTCCGAGCGGCCCGGCCGCCAAGGCTGGTATCGCGGCGGGTGACGTCATCACCTCGGTGAATGCGGCGCCGCTCAAGGATAGCCACGCCCTGATTCGTGCCGTCGGCGAAGCTGCGCCCGGTTCGCAGATGGCATTCGGCCTGTTGCACGACGGCAAGGAGAGGACGGTACAGGTCACGCTTGGCGAGCTTCCGACCGCGAAACCGCACCGCGCGGCCGAGTCACCGCCCAACTCAGAGAGCTCGCCCGATCTCGGGCTGACGCTCGCACCCGCAAACCAGGTCCGCGGTACCGGCGGCCGCGGCGTGGTTGTCGTCGACGCGAAGCGTCGCGGCAGCGGCGATCACGCAATCGCGCCCGGCGACGTCATTCTTGAAATTTCGGGTAAGCCGGTGAATTCCGCCGGGGACGTGCGCTCGGCCGTAACCGACGCGCGGCGCGGCGGAAGGCGCACCGTGATGATGCATGTGCAGTCGGGCGGGACGAGCCGCTTCGTCGCCGTGCCGGTGGGCTGAAGCCGCTTCGCTACGCTCGCGATCAATTTCCAGTCTTAGTCGGTTGGCTTGGTGAGATTGGGTCGGAGGCTGGGAAAGTATCCTCCAGCGCTTCGTCGAGTGCCTTGTCGCGGCTGTGCTTGGTTTCGCGGTCATGCTCGGCGCCGCCCGGCTTACGGCCGGATTTCTCGTTCTTGCTCATGAGGTCCTGCCTTTTCCGCTGCGGTAAAAACGTTTGCGCAAGACCGATGTTCCGCTTCCCAGAGGTTCGTGTTGCATCACGGAAATTCGGCGACCAACGCCGTGTTGACATTGGCCGCGCTCAAGTCGAAGCTTTTGCAACAAGGCCGCCGCGCAACGAAGCGGTCGAGGGGAAGGCAAGGCGCTTTCGCGCGCAACTCACGTTTCCCCACCACGGTATTCAGCGGCCGGCGCCCGTGCGGCGGTGCGGCGAAACGGGAGGACGGCATGATCTTGCGGACACTGACGGCAGCGGCGCTCGGCGCGATCCTCGCGGCGACAAATGTCTCGGCGCAGGAGGTCAAGCGCTATCGCTTCGCCTACGATCAGCCACACAATACCGGTTACGGCGTGGTGGGCGACGTTTTTGCCGACAAGCTCAAAGAACTGAGCAAAGGCACCATGCTGATCGACCAATATCCCGGCGCGCAGCTCGGCCAGGAGCCGCAAGTGCTGCAGATGATCAAGTCCGGCGACGTCGATTTCTGCATCTCCTCCTCGGCAAACGCGGCGACGGTGTCGCCGCAGTCGGGCGTCATGTCGCTGCATTTCCTGTTCCGCTCGCAAGACCATCTGCGCAAGGCGATCGGCGATCCCGGCGTCGCCAAGGCGGTGCGCGAGATGATCGAGGAGACCGTGCAGGGCGCGCACGTCATCGGCCTCGCAACGCTCGGCTTGCGCAGCATGTACGGCCGCACCGAGATACACAAAATCGACGACATCAAGGGCAAGAAGATACGCGTGCAGGCGACCGCCACCGAGGACGCCATGTTCCCCGCCTACGGCGCGCAGACGGTGCACATGCCGTTCGGCAGCGTTTACACCTCGCTGCAGACCGGCGTGGTCGATTTCGGCGAAAACGGAATCAACGTGTTTCTCGTCAACAAACACTACGAAGTCGCTCCGGTGCTCTCGATCACCGAGCACGAGGCCAACAACAGCCTGGTCTGGATCAGCGACAAGCTGTGGTCGAGCCTCACCGCCGAACAGAAGCAATGGGTGCAGGCCGCCGCCGACGAGGTCAATCGCGCACAGCCCGCCAAAGCGCTCGAGCTTGAAACGCAGTCGGAGGCGAAACTCAAGTCGATCGGCGTCAAGGTCGTCAACGACGTCGACAAATCGGGTTTCACCAAAATCGCGGCGCCTTATCTTGACAAGCTTGCCAAGGATCTCGGCCCGCACGCGGTCAAGATCCAGCAACTCATCGGCGCGGTCCAATAGGCAAAATACTCTGCCCGCATGACCACGGTCAGCCGCCTGGTCCTCGAGCGCCAGCGCCATCTTAAATGGCCGGCGCTCGACCGGCTCGAACAATGTTTGATGGTCGTGTGCGGGGTGACCCTGGCGGCGTTCTCCACGTCGGTGATTTGCGACATCGTCACGAGAACCATCGGCCATCCCTGGCTGTGGCTGCAGGAAGTGACGTCGACGTTTTTCGTCTATGGCATCTTCATCGGCGCCGCCGTTGCCACCCGCCGCAACGATCATCTCTACCTCACCGCTCTTTCGGATTCCCTGCACGGACGGGCGCGTCTGTTTGTGGAGACCGTCATTCGGTTGGTCGTGATCTCGGTCGCGGCGTGGATGATCTATTTCGGCTCCATCAATTTTCTTCGCGGCTTCGGCAGCTTCCGCATGCCGTCGATGACGCCGATCGCCTCGCTCTACGCGGCGATCCCGTTGTCCGGTGCGCTGATCGCGCTGTTCGCGGTGGAACAGCTGGTAAACGGCTGGCGGAACGGCTTCGATCATCCTAGCGAGGTGATTGAACCTGATGCCGACGTGCCGGAGCTTCTCGAGCGCACGGGCGGCGCAGCTTGAGCGCGCCTCTGATCCTCGCTTTGATGACCTTTCTGTTCCTGCTGTTCGGCTATATGGGAGTGCCGGTCGCCTTTTCGTTGCTGGGGGGCGTGATCGTCGGAACC
>Ga0306920_100013879_pt1 | contig 10986 bp, 10 predicted proteins | sample flu12Cox44000170_FD_204666 | JGI IMG/M metagenome (GOLD analysis project Ga0306920, IMG submission 204666) | Lab enrichment of tropical soil microbial communities from Luquillo Experimental Forest, Puerto Rico - flux4day.12C.oxic.44.000.170 (v2)... | ecosystem: Environmental > Terrestrial >...
TTTCACGAGCACCACCACGCCGGTCCGCACGGGCGAAGGAGGCGGCGCGGCGGTTGCGATCAAGCGCTCAGAAGGAGTGCCGGCCGGGAAGGTGCAGGCTTTCTTCTCGAATCCGTTCGCGGACCTGGATGCGGCGCGCACGGCACCGCTGAAAATCGAACACGCGTACATCTCGCCGGTTCCCAGCACTGGAAACGGGTGGCTGATGGCGCTGTTCCTGTACATGTTCGTGGCGTTTTACGCATCCGGGCCGGGCGTGTGCGTGTGGCTGGCGCTCTCGGAGCTGATGCCGACGCGCATCCGATCCAACGGCATGAGCGTCGCGCTGGTCATCAACCAGCTCGTCTCGACGACGCTGGCGGCCGTCTTCCTGCCTATGGTTGGAAAGTACGGCTACTCGCGCATGTTCTTCCTGTTTGCGGGTTTCACGGTCGTTTACTTGCTCACGGTGGCGTTCTTCCTGCCGGAAACAAAGGGCAAAACCCTGGAAGAGATCGAAAAGCATTTCGAACGCGTGTAGCGGTTCGAAGGCTGCGTGAGAAACTCGCGAATGGCATCCGGGAACGGGGAAGGGATTGGTTTTAAAGACAAAGACAGCAAGTTAGCGTCGCTTCGCGACATGGCGAGTTAGCAAGTTGGCCATTTCATCCAGATCACACGCAGCCACTAAAGCCCGAGTTGATATTGCTGGTTTATGGCACGAGTAAACTCGTGCCCTGTTACAAAGCTGCGTTGGATCAGAATTTTTCAGCAAGCTGGATCGCTGAAGGGTGCAAAGGAGGAGAATGTGACGCGCTGGATTGGCGTGCTTCTGGTGCTTTGCTGCTGGGGTGCAAACGGGCAGCAACCGATTGTGACCGTCCCCCACGAGCCGACGAATATCGACTCCGTCAAGCAGCAATTGAAGGAGTATCACGACTGCCAGGAAGCCAACTGCTATGTGCCGCAGCTGGGGCGCCAGGCGGATCTGGCCATCCGATTTTTGAAAGCGAGCGCCTCGACGGCAAAACCGGGAGAAAAGCTGGCAATCGTCCTCGATATCGATGAGACTTCGTTGTCTAATTGGGCCGTGGAGATTCACGACGATTTCGGCTACATCCCGACCGATTCGAGCTGGTGCGTCGCCCTGCGGTGCGGTAAGGCAATCGCGAGCACGCTTCGCATCTTCAAAGAGGCAAAAGCGGCGAAAATGGCCGTTTTCTTTATTACCGGAAGACCGGAGGGACAGCGGGCCGATACCGAGGCCAATCTGAGGACCGAGGGCTACGACGTTTGGGACGGGCTCTATCTGCGTCCCGTTGACCACCCGGCAGACCAAACCGTGTCGCAGTACAAATCGGGCGACCGCGCCGCTATTGTCGCGAAAGGATACAAGATTGTTCTCAATGTCGGCGATCAGATGAGCGACCTGACCGGCGATCCGCAGGCGGAACACTCGGTGAAGCTGCCGAATCCTTTTTATTTCATTCCCTGATCGCGGGCTCCCTCCGTACCGCAGCACCTAAGACAGTTGCAGAATCCGCCCTAGTGAGAACTCTCGAGAGGGTTGTCGAAGTCGAAACCGAACAATCGCGGGTTCTCGCCGATGACCGCAGCAGAAATGATGTAGAAGACATAATTGTAGGTCTCCGGCGGAATCTGGCTCCGATGCTCGGCAAGGAACTTCCAGAAGTTCCGGTCTTTGGGACTGGGTGGCATGCTTCGGACGAGTGGCAGCACTTTCGGTTCGCCCCAGTTGTAGCAGGCCATCACCAGCAAGCCCGACGCCTGTGCATCGGTGCTGTAGAGCATCTGGATATACTGGGCGGCAGCCTCAGTCTCCTTTTCGGCATTATTCCGCTCATCGGCTGGATCGGGCCTCGGGAGATCGACAAGCGGCCCTAGATGGAGACCGTATTTGACCGCCGTCTCAGGAATGAATTGCCACATTCCTTTTGCATACCCCTTGTAGGTGATCGGCCCGCTGCGAAGGGGATCGAAGTCGCTCTCCTGCATGGCGAGGTAGAAGAACTGCGGAGGCAGCCCGCGATTCCACAGGGCCTCCGGAATGCTGCGCGTGAAACCCTTCTCCTTGGCGACTTTGATGGCGTGCGCGTAGCGCCCTGTGGACTTCCATTTCTGGATGTAGTTGTTTACTTCGTTTTCGAACTCGGGGGGCATGTCGAGTTCGCACTCGCCGAAGATGCGCGCCACGCGAAGAATGAGCCGGTGCTGCTCGGTCGATTTCGGGTCGTAGATTTTCAAGGTGGCGAGGAACTGGTCGTAGTTCGATTGGATGTCCTGGCGGCGGGCTTCGTACTTTTTCACGGTTGCCTGGCCGGTGGCTTTATCGGCACTGAGGGCCGCCTGCTCGGCCGCGGCAATCTCCACATCGAGCGACTTCATCGAGTAGAACAGGTTGCGGGCCAGATCGCGCTGATGGCGGGCTTCGCGCTGCAGCCGGATGGCATAGGCTCCCACCAGGAGGCCCACCAGGGCCAGTCCGCCAATCGTTCCCCAGAGGACTCTCTTCTGCTTGGTGTGCTTCTTCTTTTGCTCCGTCTGGATCTGGGTGAACGCACGCCGAATGTATCCCGTATGCTCGCCGACGACCTCCCCCTCGCGGGTTTCGCGGAAATATTTTTGAACGAACTGTTCCATGTTTTCATTCCGGGGACGCTGGGAGTGCTCCGATGTGGCCTGCACCGTTGCATCCGGAACCGCCGGCGGGGAGGAAAGGGTGTGAGGCCTGGCCTCTGAAATGACCGGCTTCAAGGGCGTAAAGACTCTTGGCTCAGGCGCGGGAAGCTTCGGGCCCGGAGTGTAGCCCTTGAAATCGGGAATCACGGGCTCGGGCAGCCTCTGGACGTAGAACCAGAGTTCCGGTCCCTCGACGCCGAGCCGCACAATTTCGCTCGCCCTGACCAGAACGCTGTCTACCCGCTCGCCGTTCCAGTAGATCCCATTGCTGCTGTTCAGGTCTTTGACCAGCCAGCCGTTCGCCTGCGGCGTGACTTCGGCGTGCTGGCGACTGACGAACTCGTTGGAGATGCGAATTTCGCACTCCACGGCTCTGCCGATGCGAAAGGGCGAGGAGAAGACCGCCGCCTGGGCATCCGGAGAAAGACCGAGTTTTACTTCGATCGGACCAGGGGTGGGGGGACTTTCAACCGGAGGCAATGGCATAGCCCAGCACCTTTCTCAATGGTTTGCCCGGACGGCAGGTTAGTCAGCCGGCGCTCCGGAATGTCTCGCACATCAGCATAAAACCAACCAACTCCCGGCGCAGAAAGAATTGTCGGCAATCGTATAGGGAGCGGAGGGCGGCGTTCATTTCCCGGTGCGAAAACGACGCGCCGGATCTGCCGAATGCGCATGCCAGCGGGAACGATTAGGAGAATCAATTCAGTTAGCCCCGCCCACCCGATTCGCGGGCGCGATAATAGGAACGGCATCCAATGGTGCTGGAGCCCATTTCCCTGTAAAAAAGGGGTCCGGCCATGATCGACCAATTCGATTGGCATAGATATACCCGGAGCCGCGCGTCGAGAGCGACGACGGCCGAGTCAGCAGCAGCCCTGCGCGGAGCTACTCAGCGAAGTTCCGCAAGGCAATCTTCCGCCGGGCGGCTTGCTCGCTCAGCCTCAATCTTCATGGGCCGGCACGTGTTGCTCATCGTGTTCGCCCTGCTGATCCTGTTTCCGATTGGCGGCGTAGTAGCCGGATACATGGCTCGGCCCAAGGCCGATAGTGCGGAGCAGGCCTCGGTAGGCGTTATCGGAACTACCCCTGACAGTAGCGACAAGACGAAGCCGGCGCCCGGACGGCCCTTCCTGGCGCAGAGCCAGGAGCCGCCGCCGGTGGTGATGCACCACCCACCGACGGCCACGCTGGAGCAGCAAGAGGCGCACTCTATGCAGATCCCCGCGCGGCCGCTCACGCCGGCTCCCGCACTACCCGGGTCAACGCCTCCCTCCCCGACGGCAGCGCTGCCTGCACCTGCGGCGAACCAGCCATACACGCCGACCGTCTACTCAGCCCGGCACAATAAGGTCTTCGGGGAAGGTTGTTCCGGCCAACTCACGCTGGACACCACAGGCCTGGCGTTCCGGTGCCCCGACGACCCCGGCGGCAGCGTGCGGGTGGCCCTGGGCGATATCGAGGCAGTTGACGGAAACGGTGTCCGGCTCACGTCCGGCAAGAAGTACCACTTCTCGATTGCCGGGATGGGTAAAAGCAATGCGGAGCAGCTGTTTTCGGAATGGCTGAGCCGGGTGCGGTAACGCGACCGCACACCAGTTACGTGGGCATTTATTCTTTCCCAGGTCCCAAAATCGGGACCTCCACCCCACGGACGCAGACCTGTCCGTGGGGGCCCCGGGACCTGGGGCACCCAGGCTCGAGAGTTGCCCTTATTACCCGATCGACATGACCAGTTTGCCGAAGTGGGTGCTTTCCTCCAAGCGCCGGAAGACGTGGGGCGCGTGCGTCCAGGGAAAGTCTTCGCCCACGGGACGCATCTGGGTCAGGGCGATGGCCCGGTTCATATCGACGAAATCCTGCCGAGAGCCGACGTATATGCCGCGGATCCTGGCCTGCTTGTGGAGGATTGCGGGTAAAGGCAAGGCCTCGCCCGGCCCGGAAAGCACGCCGATCTGGGCGATGGTCCCGCCCATGCGCAGGGCGCGCAGCGATCGCGGCAAGGTGCCCACGCCGCCCACTTCCACCACCAGGTCCACGCCTTCGCCGCTCTGCTCAAGGGCCCAGCGGTCCCACTCCGGGGTCTCTTTGTAGTTCAGACCGGCGTCGAGCCCAAGATCGTAGGCGCGCTCGAGCTTCTCGCTGCTGCCCGAGATCCCGATGACCCGCGCCCCCTTCAGCCGCGCAAACTGCAGGGCAAAAACGGAAACGCCGCCGGTTCCCTGCACCAGCACCGTTCCGCCGGGCTTCACGTCGGCGGCGCAGAGGGCATTCCAGGCCGTTACGGCGGCGCACGGCAGGGTTGCGGCTTCCTGATAGCTGAGGTGATCGGGAATGGCGACCAGGCCGTTCTCGTGGAGAATCACGTATTCGGCCAACGTGCCGTCAATGTCGCCGCCGAGGGCGCCTTTTACCTTCTCCGGCGTAGGCGGGCCGTCGAGCCAGTTCTGCATGAAGATGCCGGCCACGCGGTCGCCGGGATGCCAGAGGGTTACGCCGGGACCTACAGCCAGCACCTCGCCCGCCCCGTCGGAACAGGGAATGCGCGGGAGCTTGAGCTTGGGGTTATAGAGGCCCTTGACCATCAAAAGGTCGCGGTAATTAAGCGAGATTGCATGAATTTTTACCAGAACCTGCCCGGGGCCGGGCTCCGGGTTCGGCCTTTCCGCAAACTCCAGAGAATCAATACCAAAGGACGAAATCTGCCAGACGCGCATGCGTTCTCCTGCTTTGAAATGGGCACACAATCTTCACGTTTTGGATGCCCCCGGCCCATTCTGCGGGATGCATTAGACAAAAACCCTCGTAAAATGAAGATATGGCTCGTGGTTGGGAAAGTAAATCTGTGGAGGAACAGATGGCAAGCCAGCAATATGCGCCGGTGTCCGTGGGTGTGAACTTCGCTTCTCCTGAGGCGAAGCGCGAAGCGGAGAACCAGCGCACGCAGCGTTTACGCCAGAAACAGGCTTTGAACTTGCAGCGGGAGAACATTCTTTCGCAGCGCACCTCGAATCCGGCGCGGCGATCCGCCCTGGAAGCCGCCTTGCGTGACATCGAGGCGCAACTGGCCGAATTGAACTAGACAGCAACCCGCCAATGGCGGGTTTTTTAGTGCCCGGATTCGCGTCTCCATCGGCGCGAACGGCCTTTCTGTTTTCCCTGTCCCTAGTCCCCGGTCTCTTGTTTCCTGCTATCTCATTCCTCGCGGTGGAACAGGATCGAGTTCGCCTGGTTGATGGTGGTCATCGATACGCGCGCGATGTTGACGTGATCGGGCCGCCTTGTGGCCCAGACGATCACTTCGGCTACGTCTTCGGGGGTGAGGGGCGTCACGCCTTTGTAGACTTTCGCGGCGCGCTCCTTGTCGCCGTGGAAGCGCACCAGGCTGAAGTCGGTTTCCACCATGCCGGGATCAATCGAAGTCACACGCACGGGCGTTCCCATCACATCCTGGCGCAGTCCATCGTTGATCAACCGCTCCGCGGCCTTGCTTCCGCAGTAGACCGCGCCGCCCGGGTAGGCCAACTCACCGGCCGTCGAACCAAGGTTGATGACGTGGCCGCGCCCGCGCACTACCATTCCCGGCACCACGGCGCGGGTCACGTACAGCAGGCCTTTCACGTTGGTGTCGATCATTTCTTCCCAGTCTTCGATGCGGCCCGTGTAGAGCTTGTCGAGGCCGCGGCTCAAGCCCGCATTGTTCACCAGGACGTCGATCTGGGCCCATTCCTCGGGAAGGCTGTCGATGGCGTTCTGGACGGCGCGATGGTCGCGGACGTCGAGATCGATGGAGTGCACTGCCGCCGCGCCCCGCGCGAGGCACTCGGAAGCGGTTTCCGCCAGCCTGCCGGCCCGGCGCGCCGCCAGCAGCAGCCGCGCGCCCTCGGCCGCAAACTCTAGAGCAGTGGCGCGCCCGATGCCCGCACTGGCCCCGGTCACGAATACAGTTTTGCCTTTCAAGTCCATGAGAACAATGGTAAGGCAGGGACCAGGGAGCAGGGACTAGGGACTAGGGACCAGGGACTAGGGAAATAGGCATTAGGCATTAGGCATTAGGCATTAGGAAACCGATGCCAATTGTTCCGAACCGCGGACCAGATCCGTAGTCCCTGCTTTTGTCCCTAGTCCTTAGTCCCTAGTCCTGCGGCTTTTGTCTCTGCCTTTTTTGCGCCATGCGGTACTGGCCGAGAGCCCAGTCCTCGTTGCCCATTCCCTGTTTCCGGGCCTCGTCGAAAACTTCGGCGAGATCATCAGCGAGGCTCATGCGGACGCCGCGTTTTTCCGCGGCCTCGCGCAGAAGCCGCAGGTCCTTCGCGCCCAGGTCCATGGTGGCGCCGGGCTTTTCGGGCGGATGCAGCATCACGTTGCCGTAGGACGCGTAAAACGGCGATTGGAACAGGGCGCTGTTCACCGTCTCGAGGAATACATCCGGATCGATGCCCTGGGAGGCCGCATAGACGAACGACTCGCCCAGCGAGTGGATCATGGTGCTGATGAGGAAATTGCCGCCCAGTTTGAGGGCGTGCGCCTGCCATGGTTCGCTGCCCACCACCGAAATACCGCGCGAAAGGGGTTCGAGCAGCGGACGCGCGCTTGCCACGGCGTCCTCCGTTCCCGCCATGGCGATCCACAATTTACCCGCTTCCGCTACGTTGGGACGTCCGAACACGGGCGCAGCGACGTAGGACTGCCCGCGGCGGGCATGCTCTTCGGTGAGACGCTCCGAAAGCGCCACGCTGATGGTGCTCATGGCAATGTGCAACGCCCCGGGCCGCAGGGCTCCCAGCAGCCCGTTCACCGGCAGTCCTTTATTCCCAAACAGCACTTCCTCGTGGGCAGCGTCGTCAAACAGCATGGTCATCACCACGTCGCAGTCACGCGCCACATCGGCGGGAGTGGCTGCCACCTGGGCGCCGTCGCTGACAAGCGCGACGGTGCGGTCATGCGTGCGGTTCCACACCGTGAGATCGTACCGCGCGGCGAGCAGGCGCTTCGCCATGGGCTCGCCCATCTTGCCAAGACCTAAAAAGCCAATCCGCAAAGTGTGCTCCTCTGATCCACAGGCAGTTAGCCATTACCTGTTAGCTATTAGCTCCAGCGCCTGTTTGTCTTACTACTCCCGATTAAATCCTCAAGCGGCCAGATTTACCGGCATGCCCTCAGCTAAAGGCTAATAGCTAAAAGCTAAAAGCTTTAAACTGAATCTTCGATGCTCAAAACGGTTCACGCGACCCGTTATGTCCTGCCGCTGCGGGAAGGCGGTTCCCTGCCGGCGATCGTGGAGGCCGACGACCTGGGCCTGTATGTGGTGAAGTTCCGCGGCGCCGGCCAGGGGATTCTCGCGCTGATTGCCGAGTTGATTGCAGGAGAGATCGGGCGGGCGCTGGGGCTGCGGGTGCCGGAAATCGTGTTTGTGGAGATCGACCCCGCGCTGGGCCGTAACGAGCCGGATTACGAGATCCGGCAGCTGCTGAAGGCTAGCGCGGGGCTGAATCTAGGGCTCGATTACCTGCCCGGATCGACCATGTTCGACCCGGCAGCCCGCGACGCGGCCGCGGCCGAAGAGGCTTCGCGCCTCGTCTGGTTCGACGCCTTCGTGCAGAATGTGGACCGGACTCCGCGGAATGCCAACCTGCTAGTGTGGCATCGCAAGCTCTACCCCATCGACCACGGGGCCGCGCTATTCTTCCATCACGACTGGCCCAACATGCACGAGAAGATCGAGTCGCCGTTTACGCAGATTCGCGATCATATCCTGCTGCCCTGGGCGGGGGAGATCGAACGGACCGGAGCGGCCGCGCGGGATGCGCTTTCGTCCGATGTGCTGAGCCGGATCATCGGCGAAGTTCCGGATGCATGGCTGGACGCAATTCCCGGCAACGTTCCGGCGGCGGAGCGGCGCGCAGCGTATGTGGATTTTTTCGCGCGGCGACTGGCGGCCGCGCAGGTGTTCGAACAGGAGGCGATCCGTGTCCGAAATCGCTAGGCTCGCCCCCGCCAGCTTCGATTACGCGATCCTGCGCGTGGTGCCGCGCGTGGAGCGGGAAGAGTTTATCAACGCGGGCGTAGTGGTTTTGTGCCTGGAAAAACGCTATCTGGACGCGCGCATCCTGTTGAACGAGGAGCGGCTGCGAGCGCTGTGGCCGGAGGCGGATGTGGAACTGGTGCGGCAGCATCTAGACGCCATTCCGCGGATCTGCATCGGAGACGAGTCGGCGGGGCCGATTGCGAAACTGTCGCAGCGCGAGCGGTTCCATTGGCTGACCTCGCCGCGCAGCACAATCATTCAACCGTCGCCCGTGCACACCGGGGTTTGCGAGGACACCACCGGGATTCTTGAGCGCCTTGCCACCCAGTTCCTCACCGGATGATCCTTTCATTGCACGAAACATGCTGCTACCATTTCCCTGCTTACCGATAGAGGTGGCTGCGTGACTCTTCCGGATATCAGCAAACAGTTCAAGTTCACGAATGGGTACATCGGCGCCAGCTTTTTCAAGCGCGGCGAAGGCGATCTCGGCATACCCGGCCAGGTACTAACCCACCGCGACATTTACGCGCAGCGCCTGATGTCTTCCGGGACAGGCGAGCACGCGGGCCATCTGATCGGCATTCAATTTGGGGCTCCCGGCGGCCTCGAGAACCTGGGCCTGCAAAATCCGAATATGAACACCTTCGCCCCCAAGGCCCTGCAGGAAGCATTTGTCGGCCCCGGCGGCAACTACCACGACCTGGAGTCCCGGTGGGCTGACCTGCTCCGGCTGGGGCACCGCATCCATGTGACCGTGACGGACAAATACCGCTCCAGTGAGAACCGTCCGTACACCCGTTCGGTCCAATACGAAATCACGGCTCCGTCGGGCGCTCCACAACGCCTGGCTATCGAATTTGTGAATTTCTCCTCGCCCCAGTCCCGCGCCAAAAGCGGCAAATAGCACATCACCTGTGCTGGACTTTGCTCACATACTCATCTCGACTGGGTAGTCCGCACCAACTCTCCCAGTGCATGCACATCTCCGGGGCCTGCATCGCTGATCACTACGCAGCGTAGTCCGCCGGAGGTCCAGGACTCGGTGCTGAATCCGTTTCTCTTCTCGTCCGCCTCGCCGCTGGCTGCAGCATCGTATTGCGTGATGAAGACCGAGAATTCATGCTTGCCGAGTTCATAGATCAATTGGGCCGCGGGCCGGCCGCGGAAATACGCGAGCCGGCCGCCACGGAGCGAGTACTGCGATCCGGCGAGCTCCGGCAGGTTGAATGTGAACGGCAGGCGTCCCTGGAACCATGGCTTGACGGTGTGGCGGTCGGACGAGACGACGTCCACGGGATTGGGGCTGGCCAAAGCCGCCACGTGCATGTCTAAGAGTTGGGATAACTCCTGCTCGCGCGCCGTGCGGCGCACGAAGATCGCCGAGGACACGCCGATTGCGAGGACCAGGACGGCGGCGACCGCGATGGCCAGAGCCGGTCTCCTCCAAATTGACGGCCGCGTCCGCCTCCCGGCGATGCTCTTCTCAATCCGGGTCCGGAAGCCTGGCGGCGGGACAAAGCGCCGGGCTGCGGCCGCGCGCGTGGCACTCTTTATCTGGAAACGGCCCAGCGCCTCTGCCGCGCAGGCGCGGCACGTTTGCAGATGCTGTTCCAGTGCGGGCGACTCCTCGGCCGGTGTCTCGCCGTCGACGTACGCGTCGAGACGTTCTTGCCACAGCTCACAGCTCATCGCGGCCTCCTTTCCGCCATGGTGGTCAGCAGCGTGCGCATCGCTTTCCTGGCGCGTGAAAGGCGCGACATCACGGTCCCTATCGGGATTGCCAGCGCCTGGCCGATCTCCTGGTAGCTCATTTCTTCGAGATCGCACAGCAGAATGACTTCGCGGTAGTGCACGGGCAGAGCCTCCAGGGCGCGCGCAACCTGCTCGTGCTCGCGCGCGGAAACGAGCAGCGATTCCGGAGTGTCCGATGTCTCCGGCTCGAGGGCGGCTTGTTCGTCATCATCGAGGGACGCGGCCGCCTTCATGCCGGCTTCGGTCGTGAGCCAGGTGTTGCGCAGGATCCGGTAGATCCAGGCGCGGAAATTCGTCCCCTGCCGATAGGACGCAAATCCCTTCCACGCCTTGAGGTACGTTTCCTGCACCAGGTCTTCGGCCGCGGCGCGGTCCCCTGTAAGCCAGCACGCGAAGTTGTAGAGCTGGCTGAACAGGGGCATGGCCAGCTCTTCAAACGTACCGTGGGCAGGGTGCGGCGTGGGCACGGCGCGAACAGTGTACCTCAGCGTGGATTTCGCATGGGTTGCAGTGCTCAATCGCCC
>Ga0306920_100013881_pt1 | contig 10985 bp, 8 predicted proteins | sample flu12Cox44000170_FD_204666 | JGI IMG/M metagenome (GOLD analysis project Ga0306920, IMG submission 204666) | Lab enrichment of tropical soil microbial communities from Luquillo Experimental Forest, Puerto Rico - flux4day.12C.oxic.44.000.170 (v2)... | ecosystem: Environmental > Terrestrial >...
ATTTTTAATTGGAATAATTCTAATAAATTTGTTAGAACGGTTCTAAATGCGGCCAGTCGCCGTGGGGACGTCGCCCAGGGGGGAGCGTGTGATGTCGCTGCAGTCAAGGCTTGGGCACTGCTTCGCGGTTTCATTGTTGGCGACTGCCTTGTTGTGCCTCATCGGCCCGAGGCTCGCCCAGGCCGTGGACGAGATCCAGGTCTACAATGCCGACATCAATGAAGTCGGCCAGTTTTCCATCCAGCAACACGTCAACTACACCATCAAAGGCATCTCCGAGCCCGCCTATCCCGGTGCGCTGATTTCGAACCGTGCGTGGAATGGATCGCCGGAATTCGCCTATGGCGTGACGCCCTGGCTCGAACTCGGACTTTACGTCCCCTGGGCCGTCAACGAACAAGGGCAATTCCTGTCGAACAATATCAAGCTGCGAACCCTGTTTGCGGTTCCCGAGGCCGAAAAAAGGGACTTCTTCTACGGCCTGAATTTCGAATACGACTTTCCGAGGTGGGCGTTCGTGCCTTCACGCTTTGCCATGGAAGTAAGGCCGATCATCGGCTGGCGCAATTCCCAATGGGAACTCATCATCAATCCAATCATCGATTTTGCCTGGGGCCAGTTGGGCGATGTCGACTTCGCTCCCGCCGCCCGGCTTGCGCGCAAACTCGCCGAGGATACGTTCATCGGCCTCGAGTACTATTCCGGCCTCGGCGCGCCCGGCAGTTTTCCATCCTTTACGCAGCAGTCGCACCAGCTGTTTGCCGTGACCGATTTCAAGATCGGAAAGCTCGATGTCGACCTCGGCATCGGCTACGGCCTTACGCCCGGCTCCGATCGCTGGGTTGCGAAAACCATCCTGAGCTATGAGTTCCCGGTGCCCGGCAAGAAGGACGACGACTCGCCCGGCCCCGTCATGAGGACGCCGTCGGCCATGCGCTCCATGTTCAGCCAGCAATCCTTGGAGCAAATGGCCCGTAACCCGCTCGCCGGCCTGCAATGACGTGATGGGCGCACGCCGCCCGTTCGGACGGACGCAAAGATTTCAAACTCCGTTTTCATCTCCGGGCATGAGCGTGCCTGTGGCGCGCCTTGCTCCGCCGCGCAGAGGTGATAGACATCCGCGGTCGCAATCCCCGCGGTGAGCCATGGCGCGCATTTCGCTGATCGAAGAAGCCGAACATCCCGAGCTTGCCGACATTATCGGCCGCATCAAGGCCGGGCGCCGGGGCGGGCTGCTCAACGTCTACAAGCTCCTGCTGCACAACCCGGCCTTAGCGCAGACCTGGTTCGACCATAACGGCGCCGTGCGGTGGAAGACCGAACTCACGGGGCGGCTGCGCGAAATCGTCATCATCCGCATCGCCCACCTCAATGAGGTCGACTACGTGCTGGCCCAACACGTCCCCGGCCTCGCGGTCGCGGAAGGGCTGAGCCTTCCCGAGTGCGAGGCGCTCGCGGACTGGCGTGCCACCGCCTTGTTCGATGCGAGCGAGCGCGCCGCGCTCGCCTATGCCGAAGCCATGACACTGGGCACTTCGGTGCCCGACGCGGTGTTTGCCGACGTGCGGCGGAATTTCAGCGACCGCCAGATCGTCGAGCTTTCGGTACTCATCGGCACTTACATCATGCATAACCGGGTCATGAAGGCCCTCGCGATCGATCTCGAGCCCGAGGCCAATCGCGGCCGGTAGTGCATCGATTCAAATCGGACCAGTTGGAATTTAGCCCCTCATCCTGAGGAGCCGTGCGAAGCACGGCGTCTCGAAGGATCGACGCTGGTGCCTGTCGCCTGTGGCCGTCCTTCGAGACGCGCGCAAGAGAGCGCGCTCCTCAGGACGAGGTTGATCAGTATTTTTTACCGACCGGCACTTGCCGGGAACGGCTTGCCGCCCATGACGGTCCCGAGCACCTTGATGGTTTTCAAATCATCGGGCGAGGCGACTTCGAGCGGATTGCGGTCGAGGATGGTGAAATCGGCGAGCTTGCCCGCCGTGATCGAGCCTTTCTTGTCGTCCTGCCCGAGCAGATAGGCGGCGCCGAGAGTCACGGCGTGCAACGCTTGCGGAACGGAAATGCGTTCGCTCTCGCCGAGCACTCGTCCCGACATGGTTTTGCGCGCCGTCGCCGTCCACATCGAAAACAGCGGGTCTACCGGCGTGACAGACTCATCCGAATGCAGGCTGAACGGAATTCCCATCCGTTGCGCACTTCCCGCAGGGTCCATACGCCTTGCCCGATCGGCTCCGACGAAGGTCGAGGTGTACAGGTCGCCCCAGAAGTAGACGTGGTTCGTGAACAGGTTCGTCGCGACGCCGAGTTGCTTGATTTTGACGAGCTGGTGTTGCGTCACCAGTTGATTGTGCTCCAGCCGGTGCCGGGCCGCCGGCTGCGGATACTGCCGCTGGGCTGCAGCCAGCGCCAGCAGCGCCATTTCAGTCGCCTGGTCGCCGTTGGTGTGGATGACGGCCTGGAGTCCGCGCTTGTGCACTTCGAGGACCCATTTGCTCAAGTCCTCCTGCGGGATGTTCGCGACCCCGTTTGCGAACGACTTGTAGTAATTGGGCCACTGAAGCAATCCGGTATAGCCCTGGATCGATCCATCGACGACGAACTTGACGCCGCCGAAGCTCAGGCGGTCGGTATCGTGCTTGTGCAGTTCGGTGAGATAATCGAGCCCACCCTTGTCCGCTATTTCTCCCTTTTGAAATATCTGGATCAATGGATTGAGAACGACCCGCACCGGAAAGTCGGGATCGGCAGCAACGGTCTGATAGGCTTTGTAGCCTCCCGGAAGGGCGCCGAAGTTGAGATCGGCGAACGTCGTCACGCCGACACGATGGGCGAGCTTGCCGGCATCCCGGGTGGCCTTCACCAACGTGTCGGAATCGAGTGGCGGCAGCTTCGCTACGAAGGTAAGAGCCGCCTCGACCTCCCGGATCTCGCCGGTCGGCTTGCCGGCCGTCTTGATGATACCCGCGACTTCGGTGTCGTCCTTTACTCCGGCAATGTCGAGCGCTTTACTGTTCACATAATAAATATGCATCGAAAGATTTTCGATGAAGAACGGGTGCCCATTTGAAATCGGGTCGAGATCGGCGCGGGTGAGCGGCGAGTTGTCGTAGAATTCCGGCTGATAGCCCCAGGCGACCAGCCATCGTCCATCAGCCGGTATTTTTGCCGCGGCGTTTCGGAGCCGTTCGATGACGGCCGCTTTGGTCTCCAATCCCTTGATCGGCGTGCCGTCGGGTGAAGTCCGGTCGAACCGGCCCACATACACGCCTTGCCAGAGCACGCCGGTGAATTGCGGATGCATGTGCGCTTCGATGAAGCCCGGCACGATCACCGCATTTTGGAATCGTCTGTCGATTTCGAATTCCTGGTTGGTGACCCAACCGCGGACTTCGTCCAGCGTGCCCACGCCGAGGATCTTGCCGTTCATCGCCGCCACGGCTTGCGCGGAAGGCGTGGCGGGATCGAGAGTAACGATCGCCTTGGCCGTGTAGACGGTAATCTTCTGCGCCGACGAAACCGGCGGTGGCGGGGAGTTCGCAGGAACGGGCGTATCGATACCGCGCGGTTCGCGTGCGAGTTCGTTATGGGCGGCTGCCAATGTCGGCGCCGTCGCCAGAATAGCGGCGAGTAACCAACGGTAAATGATTTTCATGCATCGCCCCTCGAGACTTTATCGCAATTCCCGTATGCGTCGAGAATCAATATAAATGCTCGCGCCTTTCCGGATTTCTCACGCGAGGTTCGCAAAGCAAACCTCAATTTAACGAGCCCGGTGTTTGTTTTTTCATCTTAGGCTGCGAAAGTGGTCAGCCGGGGCGCCACTGCAGGCGGTGTTCGTTGCCCGATGGCGGTGCGCTTGCTCGCTTTTCCGGCGCCACCTGCATCGAGAGCGAGATCGGCAAGTGGCGCGATCTCGTCGAGGCGGCCGGCGTTCACGTCGGCCGTGATGTCAGGCCGTCAGCGTGCGGGTGACGCCGCGCCACAGGTTGAGACACAGAGTCTCGACATCGTGCAGCGCATTGGCGCGCGCGCCGACCGCGGTGTGGGGCATCAGGATGACGTTGCCGCCGCGGTGGCGCAGCAACGGCTCGTTCGGATCAGCCGGCTCGGTGTAGCCGACATCGAGCCCGAGGCCGCCGAGGCGGCCGGCGCTGAGCGCCTCCACCAGCGCCTCATGGTCGATCAATTCGGCGCGGGCGACATCGATCAGCACGGCGCCGGGCTTGATGCGCGAGAGCGCGTCGCGGCCGATCAGGCCGCGCGTCGCGAGCGTGAGCGGCAACTGCACCAGGATGTAATCCGACTGCGCCATCAATTCGGCGAGCGGCGCGTAGTGCGCGCCGAGTTCGCGCTCGGATGCCGCCGACAGCGGCGTGCGCTGGAAGTAGATCACCTTCATCGCGAAGGCGCGGGCGCGGTGGGCGACCTCGCGTCCGACTTCGCCGAAGCCGATGATGCCGAGCGTCGCGCCATGCACGGTCCTGAGCCCGGTGATGCCGGCAAAGTTCGAGTAGCCGATGTAGCGTGACTGCCGCGGCCGCACCTTGTAGCCCGCCGCCCGCAGCGCGGCTTCTTCCACCACGCCGTTGAATTCGGTAATGCGCTTGGCGAGCGCCAGCAGCAGCGCGAAGGCCTGCTCAGCCACCGCCACATTGACCATGCGGTGCAGGGTTTCGACCGCGATACCGCGGCCGGCGCAGGCGGCAAGATCGATGTTGGTGGTGATGGTGCCGAACTTCTGCACCACGGCGAGGCGCCGCGCCCCGGCGAGCACCGCGGCATCGATGGCGAGGCCCTCGACGATGACGCCGTCGGCCTCGGCGATCTTTCGCACAAGATCGGCCTGGTCCTCGGCGAACACGACCTCGGCCGGGTAGAGGCCCGGCAACCGCTGCTGCAGCCGCCGGCACCAGCCCAAAAAATCCGGCTCGTCATGGGCGAAGAACTCCGCGACCGCACGCTGATGCGCCGGCGGTGTCGCGGGATCGAGCACGACGGGAACGATCTTGAGGAAATGGTCTTCTTCGATGACGATGCGAGGCATGCGCAGGCGAGCTTGAGAGGCAAGTTGGGAAACATGAAGGGCGCGAAGCCGTGACCCCTATCATGCCGCCTCGGCGCTCCCAAGGTTTTTTGTGTCCTGTGCCTGGCAGGGCGCGCTTGTGGCGGCGATAAAGCCGCGCGGCGCGTTCATGGACGGCGATGTGCGTGCCCGGGCGCAATTGCACAGCGCGCCGTAGCCGGATCGCCGAAGCCGGGCCGATAGTTCGATCCGTACGCCTGGCTGCAGACGAGGTAGCCTCATTGGGGATGATGATCTTGCCTCGGAGAATTTCCGCAGCTGGCGGAAGGCGACATTTGGGTGCTGAACAGGTGGGCGGGTTTTGACGCAACTGAGACATTGGTAATCGTAGGGCGCAATCCCTTTATTGCGCCAGGGTATCGACGGCGGCGGCCGGCTCACTCCGCTGAAGCTTGGCGGCGCAATAAAGGAATTGCGCCCTACGCGCTACGCGCTGAAGTGGCTCAACATAAAGCGGCAAATTGAGCGGAATCGGCGAGGACAAGTCTTTAGGTTGCTTATCTGATTAGTTTTGATAAAATGATTATAAGAGCAATTATTATTGTGGTCCAAACATAGTTGCGCCAGTTTTGAGCAGGTGACATTTCTCTTATTGATTCCGCGTTGGCGGCTCGTTCAATACTTAGTTCAGCATCTCTCTCCTTCTTGGACTTAATCTCCGTCTTCGCAAAAAAGCTCCCATCGGGCCAAGCCAAATTTGCACGTATGGCCGCGCTCTTTAATTCCATTATGTGCTCTAATTGTACGTTTCTGTACGCCCAGGCACGCCATTTTACAATTGCAACAGACCACCATATCCACGCCAAAATGAAGCCCCCAACTGCAGGCAGCCAGATTACAGGCCCATCTTTCATTGACGTGCTCCAAAGGAACCCACCAATGATCAATAGCAGGACTGGTCCATTCACAACAAGGGAACCAATTCTGATCGCATGTCTCACTGACACAGAAGTCATTATGTGACGTCCATTTGGTGTGCTCCGTCAGAACGCACACGTCGCTTGCTACGTGATGTCCCGCAACAACAGACAGACACGTTAAAATGATAGGCGTCTCGTGAAAACGTTCAAGCCGGCCGGCTGCGGATGCAATCCGAGCGGCAGATTGCCGTTGAGCCTGGGCTGTTCAAACGATCGCGGAGCGTGAGTTCGTTCGCCTACCGGCGGCGTGCGGGCGTGGCCGGGATGTCTGCGTTTCGAGCCTACGGGCGACTTGCAAATCCTATTGCAGGACCCGTCCAGCAATTTTGTCAAGCTGTTTTCAACCGAAGCGACGCTAACCCGAAAAGAACGCTCGCCCGTTCCGAAAGGTCGGCTTTGGCCCATCATGTCGATTTTATAATTCCGCGCAGGTCCGCTGCCGATCGAACCGGACCTGGCCGGACTGTATAGGCGCTTCGGCGTTTCGCCGCGCTACTGGCCCACGCTCTCTCGCAGCCGCCGCAGCTGTGGCCGGATGTGCTCGCAGCCGAGTTCTTTCTCGAACCGGGCGATCGCGTCGAGGGTGGGCTCGGAACGCACACGCGCCAGGCGCTCGGTGTCTCGCGCACAGGTATCTTCCTGCGAGACCGGCGCAGCTCGCGTCCGGGTGCTCGGCGCCGGCTCGCCAGGGGGCTCCGCCTTGCGGACGGGATTGAGGACAGGAACAGCGGCAACCGGACCCCGGGATGCCGGCCCGGTCGCGATGCTTTCGAACAGCCGCTGGACTTGCGGACGCAGCTTGTCGCAAGAAAGTTCGCGCTGCAGGCGGGCAACCTCGTCCGGCACCGGGTCGGAGCGCAGCCGAGCCAATCGCAGCTCGTCACGGCTGCAGGCGAGCGCCGGATCCTCCGGCGGCGGCGCAGCTTGCGGCTCACGCGGCGGCTCGAGCGCAGCTTGCGACTTCGGCGGTGGCGCATTGCTGGTCGCCGGAGCGGGCTTCTCGACGCGTTCGATCACTTTTACCGGAGCGGCAGTGCCGCCGGCTGGAGCCGGGGATGCGGTCGCGATGCTTTCGAATAATCGCTGCACCTGCGGACGCAGCCTGTCGCAGGAGAGTTCGCGTTGCAGGCGGGCGATCTCGTCCGGCACCGGGTCGGAGCGCAGCCGTGCCAACCGCTGTTCGTCGCGGCCACAGGCGACCGCCGGATCAAGCGCAGCTTGCGGCTTCGGTGGCTCGACCGCGGCTTGCGGCTTCGGCGGCTCGAGCGCGGCTTGCGACTTCGGCGGCGGAGGCGCCTTGGCGGGCTCGGGTTTCGGCGGCGGCGCATTGGCGATCGTCGGTGCCGGCTTGTCGACCCGATTGGGCTCAGCCGGCGCAACTGCAGCGGCCGGCCGGGTCGCGGGCTCCCGCGCGGCCACGGCAGGCGGCGGCACCGGCGCGGGCTCGATCTTTTTTGCCGGCGGCAGCGGCACCAGCGGAATGGTCGCGCCGCCGAGGGAGCCGTAGATGAACGGCTCCTGCCGGCCCGCGGTCTGCTTAAGCACCTCGTCCCGGACCCGGCCCAGCGCGATCCGGATATCGACGCCTGGTTCGGCGATGTGCTTGAGAAGTGCGGTAGCAAACGGACTGTTGGCCCCATCGCCATCATAGGACACCGAACCCGCCTTCGCGGCGTAGGCGACCATGGTGTCGGCGCTCACGTCGTCGATCTTGGCGAGGCCGCTCTTCGCCGCGGCACGGACGCCCACCGAGCGCTGCAGCTTGGCGGCGAACGGGTTGTCGCGGCAGGCATCGAGCAGGATCAGCCGCAGGCGCTTGACCGACTGCAGCGCCCAGATGATGCGGTCGAGTGCCACTGCCTCGTCTTCGACGTCGTAGTCGCGGGCGAGCTTCGCATCGACCGGGATGAGATAGTTGGTGCCGGCGACCTCGATGCCGTGGCCCGCGTAGTAGACCACCGCGATGTCGGCGGTTTCCGCCGTGATCAGGAAATCGCGGACGGCGCGCTTGAAATCCAGGACCCCGAGGTCGGTACGCGAGGTGACGACCTCGAATCCCACCGATCGAAACAGCGCCGCGATCGCGGTCGCATCGTTGATCGTATTGGGCAGCGACGTCGCATTCTTGTAGGCCGAGTTCCCGATCACGAACGCCACACGACGTTCCGCCTCGGCCGCGCTGCCACATAGCAACACCGCCGCGAGAGCAACAAGGCCGACCAAAAATCTCTTCGGTTTCATGTCTGTATCAATCGCTGCGTCTTCGCCGACAGACCGGCGCAAGCACGATTGCTTCTAACTTTAGTCGGTCGGCACGTCGATCTGGTTCATTTTGCGCATGATCTTGCCGGTCTGCAACCGGGATCGTAGGCGATCGAACCCGAACAAACGGTTCCTGTCTTCCTGGTCGCGCCGACCCGCGGCCTTGGCAGCCAAGCGGACCGACCGTCCCGACATCGGAACCGGGATGTCGCCTCAGGCCCGGTAATGTCTCCCGCGGAACGGTCGCGGCCGTGGCGGCGGCGGCCGGCGGCCGGTCGCATTCACGATCACCGTGATCTCGTTGGAATAAACTGGCGGATCGTGCGGCACATGGGCCTCGTCCGCAAACAGCAGGCGCAACTTGTGCTGGCCGAGCGGCAGCGAGATTTTCGCCTCGGTCTGGCCGGCGCCGAAATGCAGGTGATTGAAGTCGTTGGGGATCGGCTGGTCGAACGGCGGAAGTTCCGCGTCGACGAGAAGGTGATGGTGACCGGTATTGGCCTTCTCGAACCCGGCCGGCGCCACCCCCATGCCCAGAAGGCCGAACCGGATCACGGGGTTAGGCGTAACGTAGGAGCCGTCGGTCGGCTGGATGAAATAGACCTTGGCATCCTTCGGCGACGGATGCCGCTTTGAGGGAGTTGTCGCCTGCGCCTGCGCCGGCGGGCTTGCCTGGTCCACCACCTTCACTTTGATGCGTGGCGACACCACCGGCGGAGAGTGCGGAACGTGGTTCCTGTCGCCGAACACGAGCTGCAAGGTGTGCTCGCCGGGGGTCAGCGATACTTCGGCTTCGGTCTGGCCGGCACCGAAATGCAGATGCTGAAAGTCGTTCGGTATTTCGGCATTGAGCGGTGGCGTGGGGGCATCGATGACGAGGTGGTGATGGCCCGAATTCGCGCGGTCCGAACCGGCGGGCGCTACTCCCATACCACGCAGGCCAAAATGAATGGTCGGCTTGGTGGGCAAAGTGTCGCCGTCATTGAGCCCGATGAAGTAGACGGCGGCTCCGGGAGGAGACGGCGTCGGGCCGCCCGCCTGGCTGTATGCCGCACCGGCAAGCATCAGCGAGCCAAATGTCGGTACGAGGATCGAAGCCAGGACTCTCGACATCATGGCACTTTTCCCGGTGGTTGATTTGCACGATTGCCGCGCAGACGAGGTATCTGGAGAGGATATTCCTTTGCCCTGCGATGTAAACCCCGAACGACGGCTGCAACCGATGCAACCGTTCGAAAATACGTATCTGCCCTGCGCCGCGACGGCGTCATCGCGTCATCTTGCCGACCGTCCTGAAATGACGCATGGTGAGAGAATATGTAGGTCCGGCGAAGCTTCGCCCGGACGCGTGAGCGTCGGAAGAGACAACATGAATCGGCATCTGTTGTTTCTCATGCTTCTCACAGCGCTTGTTGTAGTGGCAAGCCCCGGGGCGGATGCCCAGCGCGGGTTGACTGTCACTCCGCCGGCCGCGTCCAAGCCTCCTCCGGCGCCACCGGCGGACGCCGTGGTCGCCCAGGGGACCAGCCCCGATCCAGGCGAGATATTCAAGGATTGCAACGACTGCCCTGAGGTCGTCGTCGTGCCGTCTGGCGATTTCGTGATGGGAGCCAATGACACGCCGTACGAAAAGCCGGAGCGCAAGATCACGATCCCGCGGCCCTTCGCGATCGGCCGCCGCGAGGTCACTTTCGCGGAATGGGATTTGTGCGCCGATGCCGGCGCCTGCAAGTACCGGCCCGACGATCACGGCTGGGGCCGTGGCGACCGGCCGGTGATCAATATCAGCTGGGACGACGCCAAGGGTTATCTGGCCTGGTTGTCGCAGAAGACCCGGCAGAGGTACCGGCTTCCCACCGAGGCGGAGTGGGAATATGCCGCGCGTGCTGGAACCAAGTCGTCGTTCTGGTGGGGCCGGGATGTGGGCGCCGGCCGGGCCCAGTGCGACGGCTGCGGCAGCCCGGCTAATCGGCAGACCTCGCCGGCGGGGTCGTTCCGGCCCAATGGCTTCGGACTGTACGACACGTCCGGCAATGCCGCCGAATGGGTCGAGGATTGCTGGAACGATACCTATCGCAATGCCCCCAAAGACGCGTCCGCCTGGACCAGCGGCGATTGTCACCTGCGGGTGCTGCGCGGCGGCAATTTCACGAGCAAGCCGGCCGATGTGCGCTCCCCGGCGCGGTTCCGCTACGACTCCGACGTGCGCTATTACGCCAACGGTTTCCGCATCCTTCGGGAGTTGCAGTGATGATGAGAGCACTGCTGTCGGCCATCTGCATATGCGGCACCGCCTCGGCGGCGCTGGCGCAGTCCTATTCGGCCAGCGGCCAGGTTGGCTACCTCCAGGAATGGGAGCTCAAGGCGAGCCTCGCCAAGACGGTGACGGGCGGCAAGGTGGAGTATTCCGGCCCATTGACGCTCACGCATGTCGGGCTGTGCAGCGTGAACGGCGTCGAGGAAAAGTCCGGCGCGCTGCGGCTCACGGTTTCGCGGTGGACGTCGAGCATCGAGGGAACGCTGGCGTTGGATGGGGACAGCTGCCACATCGTCGCCTCCCAATCGCACACCTATTCTGGACTGCTGAGCTGTCGCAACGCGCAAGGCGTGCCGATCAGCTTCTCCATCGATCAGGCGAGCGCGGCCGTCGCGCGCGGGCCGGACGGCGGAAAGTAGCAGGCGTGATCCCCACGCTCGATCCCGGCGTC
>Ga0306920_100013882_pt1 | contig 10985 bp, 6 predicted proteins | sample flu12Cox44000170_FD_204666 | JGI IMG/M metagenome (GOLD analysis project Ga0306920, IMG submission 204666) | Lab enrichment of tropical soil microbial communities from Luquillo Experimental Forest, Puerto Rico - flux4day.12C.oxic.44.000.170 (v2)... | ecosystem: Environmental > Terrestrial >...
TAGGGGCTCAAAAACTCATTCTCATCCAGCATCTTCGAGAGAACCTTGCGGAGCTTGCTCTCGTTCAAGATGGAGGCCAGCCGGCGGCCAACACATCCTGTTTGTGTAGGATCGTGGATGAAAGCCTTGAGTTCGGGCCGAGCTCTGAGAAATCTCCGCGCTTCATCGGCCAGCTGCGGGTACGATGAAATAAGTTCTCCATCGAACATGGTAACCGCGCACAGTGGAAGGAGTCCCACCATGGAACGCACTTTCAGGCGCTGAGCGCTGCCATCGGGCAGTCGCAGGACATCGTAGAAAAAGCCGTCCTCCTCATCCCACATCCCGACATTGTCGCCTCCGTGGACCAGCGCGGTGCCAATCCACAGGAAGTGCTCGATGAACTTGAGGCACATCTCCCCATAAGCTGGTTTCTCGAGTGCCAACTGTGCGGCGATCTCCAGCATGTTCTGGCAGTAAAGCGCCATCCAGGCAGTACCGTCAGCTTGTTCAAGGTATCCGCCGGTGGGAAGGGTCGCACTGCGGTCAAACACCCCGATGTTGTCCAGCCCGAGGAAGCCACCCTCAAAGGCATTTTTCCCGAGGCGATCCTTGCGGTTTACCCACCAAGTGAAATTTAGCAGTAGCTTCTGGAAGCTGCGCTCCAGCCACTCTATGTCTCCCTTGCCGTGGCGAGCTCTTTCAAGGCGGTAGGTGAAAATGGTTGACCACGCGTGAACCGGTGGATTGACATCGCCGAAGTTCCACTCGTACGCGGGCAGTTGCCCGTTGGGGTGCAAATAATGGTCGCGCAGCATGAGGTCCAACTGCTGCTTGCTGAAGTCTTGATCAACGACACTCAGAGCCAAAACATGAAAGGCCAAGTCCCAAGCCGCGTACCAAGGGTATTCCCATTTATCCGGCATGGAGATGATGTCCGCGTTGTACATGTGATGCCAATGCTCGTTGCGCGGGGCGGCACGCCGATTCGTTTTGAAAGGATCGGCATCATGCTCCTCGAGCCACCGGTAAACGTCGTAGTAGTAGAACTGCTTGGACCACAGCATCCCGGCAAGCGCTCGGCGCATGACATTCGCCTCGTCGGCGGCCAACGACGACGGGATGATCGTTGCATAGAAGGTGTCCGCTTCGCGTTTGCGCATCAGCATTAACGCGTCGAAGCTGGTCCCAAACGGAGCGAATTGGCTATCTTCCTCAAGTGGGGGCAATTTGGGCGCCACGTTGCTGAGACGCAGGCGGATGGTTTGAGATTGTCCCGGTTCGAAAGTCAACCGATAAGCGGCGGCCGCTTTGGTCCCAATGTTCCGAGGGTTCACGGCCACTTCGCGGCGATCGACGATGTAATCGTTGATGCCGTCCTTGACATAGGGCGTCTGGTTAGGCTTTTGAAACAGACGCTCGTTATTCGTTTCGTTCTCGGTGAAAAGCAATTCAGCCGCGCCGTCACAGTACAGGAAACGATCACCGAATTCAGGATGGGCGGCGGAGATCGCTCTATGGTTTGCCCCTGTCGGTACTTTTTGGAGAACGGGCCGGGGGATACCTTGTCTTCCGGACCAGACATTTCGGAACCAAAGCGTCGGAAGCACATCGAGCGTAGCTCGCTCGGGCCCGCGATTGAAAACCGTGATTCTAATCAGGATGTTTTCCGGTCTCTCCTTGGCGTATTCGACAAACACATCGAAATAGCGATCATCTTCAAAGATGCCGGTGTCGAGCAGCTCGTACTCCGGGTCGTTCCGTGTCCGCTTCCGGTTGGTTTCTACCAGGTCATCGTATGGGAATGCTCGCTGCGGATATTTGTAGAGGAATTTCATGTACGAGTGCGTTGGCGTGCTGTCGAGATAGAAGTAGTACTCCTTGACATCTTCGCCGTGGTTGCCTTCCCTGTTCGTCACGCCGAAAAGGCGCTCTTTCAGGATTGCGTCCTGGCCATTCCACAACGCCAAGGCAAAGCAAAGATATTGTTGATCGTCGGAAATACCCGCGAGCCCGTCTTCGCCCCAGCGATAAGCGCGCGATCGTGCCTGGTCGTGACTGAAATAGTCCCAGGCATTGCCATCGTGGCTGTAGTCTTCGCGAACCGTGCCCCACTGACGCTCACTTAGGTACGGCCCCCATTTTCTCCACGATACACTCTGCAGGCGCGCCTCCGTCAGACGTGTTGCTTCTGCAGTTTCGCCCATGATGCGGCCTCCCTAGGCTTGTTCTCGCGGTTCGTGTCGCGCACTTTCCGGATTCATCCGGCAGAACCTTCGCCGGTATCGCAGAACCGGGTGTTCTGGCCGACGAAGCACCAAGATGCTTTAGCACTTTCTTCGTCACAGACTGGGGGCGGAACTGTCAATAGTTACAGTGTCGTTCAAGGATAACGTTCATAGATAAGTGAGAATGAGCCTTTGGGCCGCAGGTTTGTGCGGGATCCTTGTCTCTTTCACCGGCGGTCTGGCGGCCAGAGTTTGCCATGCCCAGGATCTCGCCCCTCGGGCCTATATCATCGCGCCCATCCATGCCAATGCGATTACGCTGACGTATTCCTTTTTCGATGGCGGCCTTCTCTTTGAGGGAACGATCCCAATCACCGGCGCCAAAGCAAGGGTCAATGTCACGATTTTTAACTACTCCCATTCGCTTAAACTTTTCGGACGCACGGCAAACTTCACCGGTTCGTTGCCCTATGGCGTAGGGACCTTGCGGGGCACGGTTGTCGGCGCCGAGGCTTTTGCCTACCGCTCCGGGTTCCTGCCGGCCACTTTCCGATTCTCTGTGAATCTTGCGGGCGGCCCCGCGATGAACCTGGCCGAGTTCATGAAATGGCGGCAAAAGACGATTGTAGGTGTCAGCTTTAGGCTAGTTCCGAAGACCGGCCAATACGACCCGACGAAACTGATAAATTTCGGCGCCAACCGCTGGGCTTTCAAACCCGAGCTCGGGTTTTCTCATCGCCGGGGACATTGGATTGTGGATGCCTACGGAGGAGCTTGGCTTTATACCACGAACCCCGAGTTCTTCTCGCACAATCAGTTCTCGCCTGGCACCAACATTCAGACACAAAGCCCGATCGGCTCTTTCGAGGGGCACCTCAGCTACGATTTCAAGCCGAGGTTTTGGGTGTCTCTCGATGGCAATTATTGGTTCGGCGGCACGACCAGCCTAAATGGAGTAGAAAACCCCATTACTTTGCAGAAGAATTCGCGGGTCGGAGGGACCGCTGCAATCCCTATAAGCAGGCATCAGTCAATAAAACTCAGCTACAGCAATGGCGCGTACATCCGCTACGGAGGGAACTATCAAAATATTTCCGTGGCCTGGCAATACTCCTGGCTAGGAAGACCTGATTAGGCAAAACGTTTTCGCTTGGGTGGCCGGAGGGTACGATCTTGATGGATTTTCCAGTTCTTGTGTTCGCCTTGTCCTTTGTGGTGCTGTCTTTGGCCGCCGGCGCCGGTGACATTCTCCGCAGCAAAGTCTATCCCTTGGTGGAAGAAGAGCGGGACGATTATGGAATTATTCTCGGCGCAACGCTGACCCTGCTCGGACTCCTGATAGGTTTCAGCTTTTCCATGGCCGTCAGCCGCTACGATCAGCGCAAGAATTACGAGGAGGCTGAGGCCAATGCGATCGGCACGGAGTACCTCCGGGCGGACTTGCTTCCCCTTGGAGACGGGACGAGAGTACGTGAACTACTAAAAGAGTATCTCGATGAGCGGGTGCTGTTCTATATCACGCACGACCGGGGCCGGCTAGCGAAGATTAACGCCGATACCGCCGAACTGCAGAATGCGTTGTGGGCCGCCGTCCGGCCGGGAGGGGCTGTCGAGCACACGCCTGTCGTGGTCCTCTTGATTTCCGGAATGAACGACGTGTTCAACGCGCAAGGATACACGCAAGCGGCGTGGTGGAACCGCATCCCTGTTGCGGCGTGGATATTGATGGCCACCATTGCCATCTGTTGTAATTTGTTGATCGGCTACGGCGCACGGCGGAGAGATTGGCACGTATTTGTGATCTTACCGATCGCGGTGTCCGTAGCGTTCTTTCTGATATCGGATATTGATAGCCCGCGCGGCGGGACCATTCAGGTAGAACCCCAGAATTTGATCAGTCTTTCGCAATCTTTGCGGGCGCACTAGGTCTGACAAGTGTTCGTTCGGGACGCGCCGGGGCTAGCGCGGCAGTTTATCGATTGCGGGCCATACGCGGATCGCTTTCAGGAAATCATTGGCAGGAGCCGTCGTCCACGAACTGGTTGTTTGCCGCCATCGCGGCAAGGGAGTGAGCGCAGCTCAGAATTCTCTGGTCCAACGGGTCATTGTCCAAGGCCGTTGGCGGGACATAGGTGCGCGATTGATTTGCTTCCACAAACCTATCGCTCAACTTTTTCATGCTGTTGAATACATTGTTCAGCAATCGCAGCGCATTCCGGTCCGCGTCAGTTGAGACTGCTACTGAAACCAGCCGGAGGCTCTGTTGCGCCTGCCCGCGAAAGCTTGCGGCCCATTCCTCCGTCACGGGATATCCCTGGCGAATAGCATTTGTCAGAGCACTCCGCCACTCTCTGATTACGGACATTTCCTCGATCCCGGCCTTAAGGAAATCTTTCGAGAATCCAGACGTGGTTGAGGGACCCGTGTCTGGATTGCTCGCCGGTGTAGCGGTGGCCGGTGCCGACAGGGTCATTACAATTTGATTCCCCCTGAAACTGAGTGAACCATTCGCCAGCTGCGTCAATGCTTCGATGTCAACATAGTAGCGGCCGCCCGTTTCCATTAGCGTCAGCTCTCCAGGATGCCCGGTGAGAATGAGTGTCCGATTCTGCGGAGCGGCGAATACCTTAACGAGAATCGGCAGGCTTGAGAAAAACAGGAGCGCCAGGAAAAGGATGAGCCGGCTACCAAGTACAAGGGACCTTCGAGAGTCCCTCTGATCGGCTTCATTCCTCGGCGTCCACCTCTGGCAGTTTGCCATATACCCTCGCTCGACCTAACTCATTAGAGAGACGATGACGGTGCCCCAAGTCGTAAGCAGGATATGTCCTAAGGCAACGGTGTAGGAGTAACCCAGCGTGGCCACCGGGCTGTCTGATTTTTCCTGCACGGCGGCGACGCCCGCAATCATCGTTTGAGCGCCGGCGAGTCCACCAAGCAGCAGCAGCGGGTTTAGCTTTACAACGTAGCGTCCAAAGAACAGGCCGGTGATCAGGGGTGTAAGAGTCACGACAATGCCCCCCAGGAACAGAATGTAGCCGTATTGCCGCACAGCGGTGATGAAGACTGGTCCGGCTTTGAGGCCCACCATAGCCACAAATGCCGCCAAGCCTATGTCCTTCATGAAATGAATCGCACCGTCGGGTATTCTGGCGAACCATGGTTTTACTGAGCGCAGCCATCCGACCATTACGCCAGCGAGCAGAGTTCCCACACTAGTGCCCAGGGCTATTCTCAAATGGCCGATGGGTATGGTTAAGAGGGCACCCAGCAAAACGCCCAGAAATATTGCTACTCCGAGGACAATAAAATCGGTGTCTTCTGAGGGATAAATCATTCTGCCGACCAGAGGCGCAAGTCTTTCGACGGCGGCCTGCGAACCGGATACCTCGAGCGTATCGCCGCGTCGAACGACTGTGCCAGGCCCAATGGGAATCGATTGCTCGCCGCGAGTGATACGACGGAGCAAAACACTGCGCGCTTCGTCGGTGTTTTCGACGATTTCGCGGAGCGTTTTCCCGGCGAACCGGCCGCTCGTGACATAAAGCCCAAAGGAGGCCACCGGAATGTCCAGCAATTCTGGATCCGTAGCCTCTTGAGACAAAGGACCAAGCAGATTGATCAAGGCCTCGGTTCTCCCAAGAATGGCAACCGTGTCGCCTGCCTCCAGCACGGTGGTGCCAACCGGCGAGAAGATTTCACCGCCGCGACGAATGCGTTCGACAAAGAGACGCGCGCCGGACACGGAGCCTTCGGCTTCAGAGATGGTTTTCCCAGCTGCCCGACCATTCGGTGGAATGGTGTACGCGCGAAAGGTGATAGGGTGCCACGCAGAGGACACGCCAAGCTTGGTGTGCCTGATGCCCAAAGCGTCTTCCACCTTCTTTGATTCGGCCCGCAGGTCTATGCCCAAGAGTTTCGGTCCGAAGCTGCTGCAAACCAGGATCACGCCCAGAGTTCCGAAAACGTAACAAATAGCATCGGCCACCGCGATGTGTGAGATCCATTGCTGCTTCTGATCATCCGAAACGGACAAGGCACGGATAGCCTCACTGGCAGTTCCGATTGTCGGAGATTCGGTCAATGAGCCGGACAACAAGCCCGCGGCGTAGCCGGGATCCAGTTTCAAGGAGCGGGCCACCGTGTATGCTGTGAGAAGACCAACGACGGGCACAAATACGCCGAGGAGAGCCCATCGCCACCCATCGCCTTTCAGGTTCTGGAAAAAACTCGGTCCGACCGAGTAACCGATTCCGAAAAGAAACAGTAGAAAGAGCATCGCCTTCGCGTGGTCGGATACGGGCACATGAAAGAAATTTCCAATAAAGATGCCACCCAACAGGGAACCGGTCACGACACCTAACCCTACACCGTGGAACTTGAGTTTTCCGATTAAATATCCGACGCCAATTGCCAGGTAAACCGCCATTTCCGGGTATTTGGTGAAAAGGGTCGCAAGCGATTTCATGTGCCGTTCCTTCTTTGCGGGGCTAGGGAGCGTTCAAGGAGTCGAAATAGGTACGCTCGTCTGGGCTCAGCCCACAGAAGACTCATGCCCTCAGGCATGTTGGCCAAGAGAACCCGGCGGAACGAGGAGTCCTCGATCGCCGGCGTTTGCCAAGCTGTATCGCCGACGAACTATCGCGCAGCTGCTCTTTGCGACTTTTCGGGTTTCTCGATGTGCTTCGAAGCCTCGAAAGCATGTCGGTACCCGCGCGCGATCGAGCGGACTCCGCGTCCTATTTCCTCGTAGACCTCGTCGTCCAAATTCGCGAGGGACACGCGCAACGACCAGTCTGGGGCGTCGAAGCCTCCGCCGTTCAAGAGCACGATTCCGTGATCCTCGGCCAGACGAAACGCGAGATCGAGCGGATGCACGCTCCTCTTGAGGTACTCGACGGCTTCCTCCCCAATGTTCTTGCGGGCAAAGAATTCGAAGTCGATCAAACCGTAGTAGGCATCGTAGAGTGGGTTGGGCGAAAGCTGAATGCCCAAGCCTTCGATGGTTGCCTTGGCACGCCGCTGGACAATGTCCATGCAGGCCTTTTGATATAGCTTCGCTCCATCCATCATCTCGGCAAGAGAGAACAGGCTCATCATGACCTGCTGGGGCAGCGAAAGCCCCGATGTGTGGTTTAGCGCCACATCCCGGCTGTCGGCGACAATGCGGTCAATAAACTTGATCTTGCGCGGCTCGAGGGTCAGCGCGCCATACCGTTTGTCAAGCGCCTTGAGATCGGCATCTGGCAGCTTCGTGATCATCCAGTCGAAGAGATTCTCTTCGTGCACAGCAATGAGGCCCAGCCGCCAGCCGGTAGCGCCGAAATACTTTGAATAGGAGTACACGCCGATCGTGTTGTACGGCAGTTCGCCGAGCAAAGAGCGAAAGTCCGGGACGAAAGTTCCGTAAACGTCGTCGGTCAGAAGCATGAGATCGGGACGCTTGGCCTTCACTAAATTCGCGATCTTGCCGATCGTCTCTTTGCTCAACGCGACGCCGGTTGGATTGCCGGGATTCACGAGGAAAAACGCCTTGATCTTGGGGTCTTCCAGCTTTTTAAGTTCCGTGTCCGTAAACTGGAAGCGGTTTTCCTGAGGAGCGTGGACATTGACCACGTTGAGAGCGTAGTCCTCGAGGTGCGGCATTTCGATGTAAGGCGTAAAGATCGGTGTTCCTAAGGCGATGGTGTCTCCCGGACGTAGCAGACGATTGGCTTTCAGCGACTTAAAGATGTAGCACATCGCCGCCGTCCCGCCCTCGACCGCGTACAGGTCGAACTTGCCGGCCGGCCGGGGATTCCCGCACATCGCCCACATCAAATACTCGTGCGCGATGCGTTCATTGTGCACCAGCATGCGGTCGGGAACCGGGTAGTTGTCTCCGATGATGGAGTCTACGAGTTCGTGCACGAAGGCGTCCGGCTCAAACCCAAATTTTTTTACCGTGAACGTCACCATCTGCGAGAGAAAGGATGCGCCGGGCATATCGGAGTGCTTGGCAAGCCACGCTTCCAAACGGCTCGCGATACCCTGCGCACGCGGCATCCCGCCGATGCCGGCAGGATGCTCCATCACGCGCTTGCTCTCGGTGATCGCGAACTGACCGAGGAGGAAATAACCCTCGCGCGGCGTGGTGGCAATCCAGTTGGGGTTGCCACGGCCGGCATTGAGGAAGGCCGACTGCGTCGTGCGGGAAGTCTTCTTAGCGAGTTTGATTAACTCGTCCTTGATTTCGAAGGGGCTGAGCGTTTCAAAGTTGCGAAGTTCCAGCACGTCCATGGTTATCTCCTTTTAGTGACCTCTCGCCAGCACCATGATGAGGACCATGCCCCAGATCGTGAGCAGAGTGTTACCGACAGCGTACGTCACGGTGTATCCGAGCGCGGGAATCTGACTTTGCGCACGATCGCAAACCAAGCCGAGCGAAGCTGTCGTCGTGCGCGCGCCGGAGACAATGCCCAGCAGAATCGCGTCGTGGAAGCGGAAGAGGTACTTGCCGATGAACATACCGAAGACCAGGGGCAGCGTGGTCGCGACCGCGCCCCAGAAAAACAGCCCGATGCCCTGGGTTTTCAGCCCATTAACAAAACCAGGGCCCGCCGAAATTCCGACAACGGCGATGAAAATATTGAGGCCGACCGAATTCATGAACCAAACGGTGGGAGAAGGAATGCGCCCGAAGCGCGGGCGCACCGAGCGTAGCCAGCCAAACACGAGGCCCGCGATAAGCGCGCCGCCCGCAGTCGAAAGCGTCAGCGGTACGCCGCCGATTTTCAAGACCAAGGCGCCGACGAGAGCACCCAGTGTTATGGCTGCGCCGATGAACGCGACATCGGCGATATCGGTCGGCCGGTCCACTACGCCGAGCATCTTGGACGCTGCGGCGATGTCTTGTGCGCGTCCCACGAGAGTAACGATGTCCCCGCGATAAACCTGCGTGTTAGGCAGGATCGGGATGGTGGTGGCGGTTGCGCCGCGCGTGATCTTCCGCAGAAAAACGCCGCGCGCGCCGGGTCGCTCGGCGAGTTCAGCAAGAGTCTTTCCATCAACCTCTTTATTGGTCACGTAAACGTCGACGCCTTCCACCGGGACGCTGAGCAGTTCGGGATCGTCGACCTCGATCGTGACGTCGCTAGAGTGTTTCGTGAAGGAGTCGCGAGAACCTGCGGCGGCCACCATCTTCGCGCGTTCGCCGATGATGTTCACAAGTGCTTCACGGGAACCTGCGATCGCCACCACATCGCCCTCGCGCAAGACCGTGTCCGCGGCCGCTTCCTCAATCACTCCGTTACGGCGCAGGCGTTGCACAAAAATACGTCCATTGGGGATCATGGCCTCCGCCTCGATCGCCCGGAGACCGATAACCCTGGCGCCAGGCGGCACGCGGAATGCCCGCATTTCCCAACGGTGCCAAGCCATGCCGGCTCCGCCGAGCTCCCTTTTCCCGCCGCCCTGCTTCTCCTCGTAGTCCTTGCAGGCCGAAACCAGGTCAATGCGGAGCAATGCGGGGCCGAGCAGAGCGATAACGATCGCAGAGCCGACCGTGCCGAACATGTAGGTTACGGCGTAGGCAATCGGCATGGCGTCGAGCAAGTGCTTGGCGTCGGCGGCGGCCAAGCCGATGCGATTGATCGCGTCCGTTGACAGGCCCAACGCCGCGGAGATCGTCTGCGACCCCGAGTAAAATCCCGCGGAGTAGCCCAGGTCGTAGCCGACAAACTTGACGATTGCTACCGGAACTATCAGACACAGCAGACACTGAACCACGGAAAACATCGCCTGCGGCAGGCCATCTTTGGCGACACCGCGGACGAACTGCGGCCCGACGCCGTAGCCGACGGCAAACAGGAACATAAGGAACACGGTCGCCTTCAGGGGTGCCGAGATGGTGATCCCAAGCTGTCCGATGATCACGCCGGCCAGGAGCGTGGCGGTGACCGACCCGAGGCCAATGCCTTTGAACGTAAATTTCCCGAAGTAGTACCCAAGAGCGAGGGTCAGGAAAATGGCGATCTCGGGGTATTGTCGGAGGGTTGCAGCGATCCATGACGCTATGCCCATCCCATACCTCCTTTTGCATCGTTCAACTGCATTTGCGAGCAAAGATTAAGGTCGGCAAAAACTCAAGTCACCTGTCAGACCTGACAGGCCTCGCCGCGCTAAGCGAGGGCGTTTAAAGGACAAAGCGCGGCATAGGCCAAACGTTTTCCCCTACACTCGTTGCTTCGAAGTGCTGCGACCTCGGTCTTCCAGGTGCACGTTGTCTGACGACAGGCTACGGCCCAAGCGAGGGATTCGGGCCGCTAGTCTCCGGATGCCGCCCGCGCGACCTTCCCCCTGGCAGTCTTCGCCGCGTGTTCGTCACTCGGCGGCTTTGCGGATTTCAAAAAGGCTGGATTTAGCAGCTTTAGTCCAAGCGAGGCCGTGTAACCGTGGATTTCCTTAACGTCCAGTTTGCGCATGAACTCGATGGTTTCTGCGTCGATGACTTGGCCCGGAACCATAATTGGAAATCCAGGCGGGTACGGGATCACGAAGTTCGCCGAGACCAGCTCTGGGCCGGCCTTTAAACGTTTATCGATCTCCGGGCTGAATAGCTTCAAGTGCTCGCAATCGTGTTCGCGATAAGCTGCGAAGAATGCGGAGCGCATGTCTCCTTCGCTGGTCCTGCTGGAAGGGTCTTCACGGAAGCGATTGAAGAAGGAGGTGAAGTTCGGAAGGTTCGGCACGTCGGTCATGAGGGACTTCACCCGGGCTGCAAAAGTTTGCTGTGCTGCG
>Ga0306920_100013883_pt1 | contig 10984 bp, 8 predicted proteins | sample flu12Cox44000170_FD_204666 | JGI IMG/M metagenome (GOLD analysis project Ga0306920, IMG submission 204666) | Lab enrichment of tropical soil microbial communities from Luquillo Experimental Forest, Puerto Rico - flux4day.12C.oxic.44.000.170 (v2)... | ecosystem: Environmental > Terrestrial >...
GAACCGCTGGGAACTGACCCAGCTTGGACTTGGCCTGTGCATTCCCATTCTTCTGATGGTTCACGTGGTGGGCACGCGCATCGCCGATAGCGCGCTTGGCGTCACCCCCAGCTACAACAACGTCTTCATCGGCCAGTGGCTGCATCGGCCCTGGCTCGGCGCGGTGCAAATGATTGCGCTGCTCGCTGTCTGGATTCACGCCTGCATCGGCATCCATTATTGGCTGCGCACGAAGCGCTGGTATCCGGCTTGGCGGCCGGCTTTGTTTATTTACGGGCTACTTTTGCCGACCTTGGCAATGGCCGGCTATATCAGCGGCGGCAACCAAGTTCTGCGCGAAGCCGATGACGATGCGGATTTTGTACGCACGGCCGCGCAGGAGTCCCACGTCACGCCGCAGGCGGCGCAGGCAGCCGATCAGATCGCTCGCGCCGGTCTCGCCTTGAGTTTCGGGTTGACCTTGTTGCCGTTCGCGGCGCGCAGCGTGCGAGAGCTTTATTACCGGCGCCGCAAACCACCCGTCCTGTCCTACGCCAATGGCCGCAGCATGCCGATCCTGCCCGGCGCGACGGTGCTCGAGACGCTGCGCGCCAACGGCATCCCCCACGCTTCGGTCTGCGGTGGGCGCGCCCGTTGCACGACCTGCCGGGTCCTGGTGACGAAGGGGCTCGAACAGCTTCCGCAACCGAGCGGATTGGAAGCAAAGGCCCTGGCGCGGATCGGCGCTACATCGGGCATGCGGCTTGCGTGCCAGATCAGTCCGACGGCCGATATCGCCGTATTGCCGCTGATGCCAGCGGATGCCGGTGCCGCTGACGGCTCGATTCGCGGCGGGCTTGAAGGCAGGGAGCGTTCAATCACCATTCTATTCACCGATTTGCGCGCTTCGACGGGCTTGGCTGAAGGCAAGTTGCCCTATGACGTCTTGTTCATTCTCAACCAGTTCTTCCACGAAATGACGCAGGCGCTCGCCGCGAGCAACGGGCACTATTCGCAGTTCACCGGCGACGGACTGATGGCGCTCTACGGACTCTATGCGGACGACCCGAAGAGCGGACCGGCGGACGCAGTTCGCGGCGCGAAACAGATGCTGGAGCGGCTCGAGCAGCTCAATTATCGGCTGCGCGGCGATTTGCGCGAACCGCTGCGCATCGGCATCGGCATTCATTTCAGCGAAGCGATCGTGGGAGCCATGGGTCCGCCGCGCTCGCAAGTGATTACCGCGATTGGCGATGCCGTGAATACCTGCGCGCGGCTGGAAAGCTTGACGAAGGAGTACGCCTGCGCGGTCGTGATTTCGCGTCAGGCTGCCGAGGCTGCCGGCCTCGGCCTCGACGGCGAGCAATTGCACGAAGCGCCGGTGAAAGGCCGGCGCGAGCCGGTGCAGTTTTATGCGCTCAAGACGCTGGCCGATCTGCAGATCTGATTTGTCGGCGGTGCAGCCGATCAGTTTCAGCGATCAGGGACTGGCCAGATGCCAAGCGTTATTGACGCCGTCCCCGGTCGCGTCCCCGGGTTTCCCGTCCTTGGCCCAGGTATAGAGCGGTTTGCCTTTGTAGGCCCATTGCTTGCGGCCGTCTTCTCGCGTGATGAAAGAAAAGCTGCCGTCCGCCTGCGCATCGGTGTCGGCAATCAAAGGCAGCCAGGTGATGGCGCATTGGGCGTTGCAATTCGATTTGCCCTTGCCGTCGCGATCGAACACGTAGAGCGTCATGCCGTTGAGATCGACGAGGGCCTTGCCTCTCGCGGTGTCGGCGCTGATCGGTGGCGTAGTTTGGGCCAGCACCGAGAGCGCGGAAAGGCAGACGATGCCGCTGGCGCAAGCGACACAGACGGCGGCGACGATCGGCATCCGCATCCATTTCTCCTCGTGCATGATCGCCAAAAGACCTGCCCCGGACTCGATTTTTGGTGGATGCCGGTTTTCGGAAAAGATCATGCTCAAACAACAAACTAAAGCAAAATGTTGAATTAAACCTAGATCATTTCGCCGCAGTGCGGCACGCGAAGATTAATCGACGCGCATCCAGCCGTCCGGCATGAGCCGTTCCTGCGGCAGAAAGCGGCTTTTGTAATCCATTTTGCGTGAACCACGCACCCAATAGCCCAGATAAACATATGCAAGGCCCATGCGGCGCGCGCGCGCAATATGGTCGATGACCATATAGGTGCCGAGCGAACGCGCCGCTTCGTCCGGCTCGAAGAACGAATAGACCATGGACAATCCATCGCCGAGCACATCGGTGAGCGCGATGGCGACAAGTTCGCCGGCCGCGCGCTTGCCGGCGGGCGCATCCGGCTTCTTCCGGCGATATTCGATGACGCGGGTTTCGATGTGGCTGTCCTCGACCATCATCGCGTAATCGAGCACGGTCATGTCGGCCATGCCGCCGTCGCGATGCCTGGAATCGAGATAGCCGCGAAAAATGGCGTACTGCTCCGAGGTCGGCACGGCGATGCGCATTTCGCCGGCGATGTCGGTGTTGCGGCGCATGATCCGGCGCATGCTCTGGGTCGGGCGAAAATCCTTGGCGATGACGCGGACCGAGACGCAAGCGCGGCAGCTTTCGCAAGCGGGCCGGTAGGCAATGGATTGGCTGCGGCGGAACCCGCCCTGGGTCAGGATATTGTTGAGCTCGCCGGCGCGCTCGCCGACGAGATGAGTAAAAACCTTCCGTTCCTGCTTGCCGGCGAGATAGGGGCACGGCGACGGAGCAGTGAGATAGAATTGCGGGGTATCGCGCGAATGTTGGGTCACGGGAACTACCGGTTCTCACTCGAGAACGAGTCGGTAGGATCGCCCGGGCCCGTCGCTCCGTCAAAGGCCATTTGGGGGTCAGCTTGCCGCACGCGCCCGCAGCGTAACCGCGCGGCTTTGCGCATTGATGAGCACGGTGCCGACCAGGATGTCGTGTAAAAGCCGGCCGCGCGCGTTAAAGAATCCGACCAGGAGAATGAAAGGGGTGAGCACGCTGACGGTGATCCAAAACACCACGGCGTGGACCGCTCCGAGCACGAAATAGGCCGGCGCGCCGTACCAGGTCCGCATCTCGATTTCCATGGCGCGCATGCCGATCGTGGCGGAGGCGGGGCCGCCAAGGGTGAAGCCGTAATAGGCCAGTGCCCAAATGACCGATATCGGCGACAATAGCCAGAACAACAGCCAGCCCAGCCCGAACGTGACCAACCCGAAGACAAAGATGAACGCCGACGCCGCGATCAAGGGAACGGCGATGATAATGACATCGATGATGAAGGCCACGATTCGACGGGGCAGCACGCCTTCGAACAGTTCCGGATTTGCCACAGGATCATAGGCGTGCGGCTTGAAATCGAACGACATGCCGCTCCGACCGGGACCTGTATTTGGGCCAGAATCCGTCATGGTCAGCTCGGTATTATAGTGTTCCAGCCATGAGCGAACAACGATTGAAGATGACGCTGGCCGATATCGAGGCCGCACGCCAGACCATCGCGGGACATGTGCTGCGCACGCCGATGCTGGCGGCGCCGCCGCTTTCGGCGCTGACCGGCGCGCAAATCTACGTCAAATATGAAAATTTACAGGTTACCAATTCGTTTAAGGAACGCGGCGCCTGCGTAAAGCTCGCGGCGCTTGACGCGAGCGAGCGTCGCCGCGGCGTCGTTGCGATGTCTGCGGGCAATCATGCGCAGGCGGTCGCTTACCATGCGCGGCGCCTCGGAATTCCGGCCACCATTGTAATGCCGACAACGACGCCGTTCGTGAAAATCAAGGCAACCGAGATGCTCGGTGCCGAAGTGGTGCTCTCCGGCGAGACTCTTCTTGAGGCGCAATCGCGCGCCGAGACGCTTTCCGCCGAGCGCAAGCTGGTCTGGGTTCATCCTTACGATGACGGTCACATCATTGCCGGGCAAGGGACTATCGCGCTGGAAATGCTCGAAGACGTTCCTGACCTCGATGCGCTGATCGTGCCGATCGGCGGCGGCGGGTTGATCGCGGGCAACGCGATTGCCGCGCATGCGATACGGCCCAGTGTCGAAATATTCGGCGTCGAGTGTTCGCTTTATCCCTCGATGTGGAACGCCATTCACGGCGACAAGCGGCCGTGCGGCGGCGCCACACTGGCCGAAGGCATTGCGGTGAGCCGGGCCGGCAAGCTCGCTTTGCCGGTGGTGCGCGAACTCGTCCGCGACATTATTCTGGTGGATGAGCCGTTGATCGAGCGTGCGGTCAACCACTTTCTGACCTTGCAAAAGACAATGGCCGAAGGCGCCGGCGCCGCCGGGCTTGCCGCCATGCTGGCGGAGCCAGACCGCTTCGCCGGGCGTAGAGTCGGCCTGATCCTCTGCGGCGGCAATATCGATCCGCGCATCCTGGCCTCGATCATGGTGCGGGAATTGGAGCGCGAAGCCCGGATCGTCTCGTTTCGTCTTACCATTCCGGACCGGCCCGGGATTTTGGGTCAGATCGCGAGCCGTCTTGGTGAGTTTGGCGCCAATATTCTGGCCGTCGATCACCATCGGCTGTTCCTCGACGTGCCGGCGAAAGGCGCCAAGCTCGATGTTACGATGGAGACGCGTGACGCCGTCCACGCCGAGCAGATTTTCCGGGCGCTCGCGGCGGACGGCTACGAACCGGTGCGCATGGAAGCCGGCGCCGTATTGCAATGATGGTCCGCTGACGCGGCCAGTGATCTTTTCGCTTTAGTGATCGTCGAGCCCGGGCCGGTAGCCGTAGGCAGGCGCAGTGACCGGATTGGCCGCTTCGGCGGGCGCGTCTGATGGTCGTGCGCGGGGCAGCGGCACTGGACCGTTTGCTGCCATGGTTGCCGCAACGGCAAAGCCCGGCCGCTGCCGCGGCATCGGTACCGGTCCACGAAGTGGCTCATGCGGGGGCAGGACCTCTGCCCCCGCTGTGCTTGTTGCTGGCGCGCTTGCCGGCGCTGCGGAAGGCGGCAGCCGCGATGCAGTGAAGTCCGGTGGGTTCGTCGTGTTCGGATTGGGCCACGCGATACCACGATCGGAAGAAGTCGGGGCGCTCGAAGCGGCATTGTCGGTCGGTCGCGGGGGTAGTCTCGCCGGCGTAAGGACCGCCGGGGCCGAATTGCCGGTCGATTTGTCACCTGTTGTGCTTGCCCTGCCGGTGATTGCCGGCGAGGGGCTCACATCGGGCAGCGAGGCCAGGTTGGGGGAGCCTTTCCTGAATCCAGGGGCCGGGGCCGGTCCATCGATCGTCCCGGTCGCCTCGACCTTGAGTTGGGGTAGCGCTAATTGATCAGCCGGCGGGGGAACTTGGTTGGGTGGCGCCGCCGAGATCGCCGGCACGCGCAGGGGTGTGTTGGTGGACGCGACGTGCTCGAGCGCCGGCACTTTCGGCCGCGCGACGTAGCTGCGTACGAAGGTCGTGATCGTCCACATTACGATGGGAACGGCGATGACGACGGCGGCGAGTATGATCACGCGCTGCAAGACCGGCGTGTAAAGCCGGATACTGTCGTCAGAGTCTTCGTCGTCGTATTCGCGCATCGCGTCCGCCCCCAATTTCTTACGCGGACAGGGTGGTCTGCGGCGCTGTCGGGCGCGTTTATCCGGCGGCTTCGCCATCGGGCGACGAGCACGCCATTGCGCCTGTCGCGGCGTTCTATGCGCCGGCTTTTTTCAATTTCTCCGCAACCTTTGCAGCAAAGTACGTCAGGACCCCATCCGCCCCGGCCCGCTTGAAGGCAATCAGGCTCTCCATCATCGCCTTATCGCCATCCAGCCAGCCGTTACCCGCAGCAGCCATAATCATCGCATATTCCCCGGAGACTTGATAGGCGAAGGTCGGCATGCCGAAGGTATCTTTGATGCGCTGCAAAACATCGAGATAGGGCAGGCCGGGCTTCACCATGACCATATCGGCGCCTTCGGCGATATCGAGTTCCACCTCGCGCAAAGCCTCGTCGGTATTGGCCGGATCCATCTGATAGGTTCGCTTATCGCCGGTGAGCGTCGCGCTCGAACCGACCGCATCGCGAAACGGGCCATAAAACACGGAAGCATATTTCGCGGCATAGGCCATGATCGCAACGTCGGCAAAGCCGGCGGCATCGAGTCCGCCGCGAATGGCGCGGACACGGCCGTCCATCATGTCGGAGGGCGCGATAATGTCGCAGCCCGCTTCGGCCTGCACCAGTGCCTGGCGAACCAGAACGGCGACAGTCTCGTCATTGAGAATAACGCCGTCGCGCAGGAGCCCGTCATGGCCATGGCTGGTATAGGGATCGAGCGCCACGTCGCACAACACGCCGATTTCCGGCACCGCTTTCTTGATGGCGCGGATGGCGCGGCAGACAAGATTGTCGGAATTGAGGGCTTCCGAACCGGCATCGTCGCGCCTTGCCGGATCGGTATAGGGAAACAGCGCCACGCACGGAATTGCGAGCGTGGCCGCCCGTTCCGCGGCGCGAACCGCTTGGTCGACCGAAAGGCGTTCCACCTCAGGCATCGATTCGACCGGTGTGCGCACATTCGTTCCATCGACGATGAACAACGGCCAGATCAGGTCGTCGGCGGTCAGTACAGTTTCGCGCACCATGCGGCGCGACCACTCGCTCCGCCGGTTGCGGCGCGGACGGACCATCAGGTCGAGCCGTTCGGCCTCGAGCTCGGCCGGCGCCGGGACAAACCGGCTCCTTTCCAGCGGACGGCCGAATTTGATCGCCATGAGAGGTCTCCTGAGGCCTGTTTTGTGCGGTCCCAATTTATCCCGTGACAGGCCGATCTGCCACTCGGGGCAAGGCCTTACGTTGTGAGGCCAATTGGCGGGCTTTGACGTGCTTCCAAAGTGCCCGTATCGATCGTGCAGGCCCGTTCGCCATCAATCCGCCCCTTGATCCCTGAAAGCAAGGATCATGACCGATCAACCGCAGCGCCGTCCGACGAGACCAAGCGACCTGCTCGAACCGGTGCGGCTGGCCAAGGTCGTGCGCGAGAGCTGGACGGACTATCTGGTGCTGTTTCTGCGGCTTATGGCCGGGGTGTCGCTCATCAAGGGGCTCTATCATTGGGTCCAGGTCTGCGGTATCGGGGCGGCGCCCGGGCAGGGCTTTGAGGCCCATACGATCGCCTGGCAAACCACGACGGTATTTTTTGCGGTGCTGGATCTGGTAGCGGCGGTCGGGCTCTGGCTCGCCGCGGCATGGGGCGCGGTCCTCTGGCTTGCCTCCGTGGTGTCGATGGCGGCGGTCGAAGTGTTCTTTCCGCAAGTCTACGGCGGCAGCGGCTTCGTGGTTTTTGTCGAGACGACGCTGCTCGGCGTTTATCTGTTTCTCGCCATCGTTTCGGCGCGCGAGCGGGACAAGAGTCAGTAATCAGTAATCAAGTGATCAGAAATCGGACGGTGCAATGCACTTTCTTTTGATTACTGGCCACTGATTACTGACTCCTGATCGCCGCCCTGATGCGCTGCGGGCTCGCCGGCATCTCGTCGATCGAGACTCCGAAAGGCGAGAGCGCATCGTTCACTGCGTTGAGGATGGCGGCAGGCGCGCCGATCGTGCCACCTTCGCCGAGGCCTTTGGCGCCGGTGAGCGAGCTCGCCGCTGGACTTTCGAGGTGCTGCAATTCGATCGGCGGCACTTCGCGGACGGTGGGCGGCAAGTAATCGGCGAGCGTTGCAGTCTGGATATTGCCGAGCGCGTCATAGACGATTTCTTCGAGGAGCGCGTTGCCAATGCCTTGGGCGATGCCGCCGTGCACCTGGCCGTCCGCGATCAGCGGATTGATGATGCGGCCGGCATCCTCGACCGCGACGAAACGCTCGAGCCGGACGGCTCCGGTCTCCACATCGACCTCGACAACGGCGACATGACAGGCATTGGAAAAGGTGCCGGGCGGATCGTAATGCGCGCTCTCGGCAAGACCCGGACTGAGGTCTTTGAAGCGGTGCGACTGATGGTAAGCCGCGCGCGCCAGTGCCGCCATGGATACGCTCCGATCGGTGCCGGCGACGCTGGCCTCGCCATGTTCGAGTACGATGTCCTCGCGCGCGGCCTCTAAAAGATCTTCGGCAATGGTGAGCAGTTTTTCGCGCATCTTGCGCGCCGCCAGCGTCGCGGCGCCGCCGGTGATCACGAGCGACCGGCTGGCAAATGTCCCCCAGCCATAGGGCGTGCGGTCGGTATCGCCGTGGAGAACGCGAACACTGGCAGGCAGGACACCGATCGTATCGGCAACAAGCTGCGCCACCGTCGTTGCCAGCCCTTGGCCGTGCGGGCTCGCGCCGATCCGGGCCTCGACCGAGCCGGAAGGGTCCATGACAATCTCGACCGTTTCCCAGCCCGGCGTGATCTCCATGCCGCGCGCGGCGAATGCCGGGCTGCCATAGCCGGTACGTTCGCAGAAGGTCGAGAATCCAATCCCCAGGAAGCGGCCATCCGCGCGCGCGGCATGCTGGCGCGCGCGGAATTTCGGTAGATCGATATGCGCCGCCGCGATCTCGAGCGTCTCGACATAGCTGCCTTCGTCGAACACCAATCCAGTGGTCGAGGTGTAAGGAAAGCGGCGAACGAGATTGCGCTTGCGGATCTCAACCGGACTGATGCCGAACGCTGCCGCCGCTTTATCCATCAGCCGTTCGATCGCCAACGTAATGACCGGCCGTGACACGCCGCGATAGGGCGCCATGGTGCAGGTATGGGTTGCGATGGCGCGGGCGCGGCAGGAATAAGCCCCAACACCATAAGGCCCCGGCAACTCCGCCAGCGCCATCAACGGTTCGACGCCGCAGGTTGTCGGAAAACACGAATAAGCGCCGACATTGGCGACGACCTCTGCGGCAAGAGCGATGAGTTTGCCGTCCGCGTCGAATGCGCCGTTCAGTTCGACGCGCTGATCGCGGCTGTGAAACGCCGCGATCAGATTTTCACGGCGGTCCTCGATCCAGGCGACGCTGCTGCCAAGTTTGCGCGCCAGCCAGACCAGCACAACATATTCAGCGGCGAGCGACATTTTCTGGCCGAACCCGCCGCCGACATCCGGCGCCACCACGCGCAGGTCGGATTCAGGAAAGCCGAGAATGTCGGCAATGGCGGTGCGGGTGAGGTGGGGCATCTGCGTAGTGCAGGTCAATGTCGTGCGGCCCGAGACGGGATCGAAGCGCGCGTGCGCCGCGCGCGCCTCAAGCGGCGTTGCGTTTTGCCGGTGCGATCGCGCGACAAGTTGAAGGCGCCGGTGGGCCTTCGCTGCCGCCGCATCGAAATCTGCGGTCTTGAATTGACCGTCGACAATGACATTGCCGGCATCATGAACCGCGGGCGCATCCGGCTGCAGTGCCGCGTCGGCGTCTCTGACCGCGGGGAGTTCAGCGATCTCGATCTCAATGCGATCGGCAACATCTTCGGCTTCCGCCGGCGTCGGCGCGAAGACCGCCGCGATCGGCTCGCCGACAAAACGCACGACATCGCCCGCCAGGATCGGCTGTTCGATCGGACGATAATTGTATTTATGCAGCATCGGCTTGATCGGCCGCGCGCCGAGATCGCGCGCTCGAACGACCGTGACGCCATTGGGCGCCTCGATCCTCACAATGCGTCCGGCGGCGACGGGACTGCGGACAAAGCGGACAAAACAGGCTGCTGGAAGATCGGCGGTAAACCGGCCGTGGCCGCGCACCAGCGCCGGATCTTCCAAGCGCCGGATCGCGCGGCCCACCCATTTCATCCCTGAGCCGGCGGTCGCGTCAGCCATGACAGCAACTTTAACTCGGATCGAAGCGCCCGCCCACGCTAGCTGCGGCACGGCAGCCGCCGAATACATAGATGCTCCCGGTGTGCTGTCGCGCTTTCGCGACGGAGAACGGGGGCACCCAACGGGCACTCAAGGGGGCTCGCAATCGGTTGCTCTTATTCTCTACGATAGGCCGGGTCTTGATTGATGTGGCTGGGGCTCTGGTGTGGTTGTAACGGATGGAACACCTCAAGGTCCCGATGCAGCGGCGGTTGCTCATCTTCGCGGCGCTGCCGCTGGCCTACGTGATCACCGGACGGCTTGGTCTTCTGCTCGCCGTTCCGCCCGGTTATGCCACCGCCGTGTTTTTGCCCGCGGGCATCGCCGTTGGCGCAATGTTCATCGCCGGATCGGCCAGCTTACCGGGAATATTTGTCGGTTCATTTCTGCTTAATGAATGGATCGGCTACTCGATCGCGGATCGCTTGACGCCGGTCGGCGTTGCGGCGGCTGTTGTCATCGCGCTGGCTTCCACGGTCCAAGCGGCGCTGGGCGGATCCTTGCTGCGGCGGGTGATCGGGCATCCCGCCCCATTGGATAATCCGCGGGATCTTCTGCTGTTGCTGGTGCTTTCGCCGCTGTTCTGTCTGACCAGCGCGAGCCTTTCATTGGCCGGGATGTGGGCGCTGGGCGCGATTAATTCCGGCGACTTGCCGTCAAACTGGACGACATGGTGGGCCGGCGACACGCTCGGCGTGCTTGTGGCTCTACCGCTGCTATTCGTGCTCGCCGCGGAGCCGCGAGCTTTGTGGCGATCGCGGATCTGGTCGGTCGCGGTTCCAATGCTGCTTTGCTTTGGGCTGTTCATCGCGATTTTCATCCGCGTGAACAGCTGGGAGTACGATCAGTCGCTCTTTGAATTTCGCCTCCGCTCGCAGCAATTCGCCGACACGATGAGGGCGACGCTGGAGGAACAGCGCGGCTTCCTCGAACAGCTGTCGGACGCGTTTGTCGGCCGCCATCAGCCGGTCACGCGTGGGGAGTTCCGCGATCTGGTGGAAACATTGCTGCGCCGGTTTCCCATCATCCAGGCAGCGGAATGGGCGCCGTTGGTTCAGTCTGCCGAACGGTCAAGTTTCGAGGCGGCCCAGCAAGCCGAGGTGCCGGGATTCGAGGTTCGCCAGCGAGCTCAATCGGGCGAATTGCGATCGGCGGACGATCGCAATCACTTTTATCCCGTTACTTATGTCGAACCGGCGAACGGCAATGACGGCGCCATCGGTTTTGATCTCGC
>Ga0306920_100013884_pt1 | contig 10984 bp, 7 predicted proteins | sample flu12Cox44000170_FD_204666 | JGI IMG/M metagenome (GOLD analysis project Ga0306920, IMG submission 204666) | Lab enrichment of tropical soil microbial communities from Luquillo Experimental Forest, Puerto Rico - flux4day.12C.oxic.44.000.170 (v2)... | ecosystem: Environmental > Terrestrial >...
GCCCGAAGCGGCAAAGTGCAGCACATAAATGCCCTGTCGCGCCTCGCGGCGAAAGCGCTGACGAAACATTTCGGCGACATCGGGCTCATCGTCGACAATCAAGATGCTGAAGCTCATTAAGTCATCCCTGTTGTTCCCGCCCGCAGCGACCGCGGCAGGCGGATTGTGAATTCGGTGAACTCGCCGAACATGCTGTCGACCTCGATCGTTCCGCCATGCTGTTGCGTGATAATGTCATAGCTGATCGAGAGGCCGAGCCCGGTGCCCTCACCGGTCGGCTTGGTCGTGAAGAACGGTTGGAACAGCTTGTCGCGCAATTCTGGCGGAATTCCGGTGCCGTTGTCGCGCACGCGGATCTCCACGGCCTCGCCGAGATCGCGAGTCGTCACTTTGAGACTCGGCTTGAAATTCGGTTCTATCGCCTTGTTGCAACGCTTGCTCGTGGCGTAGAAGCCGTTGCCGAACAGATTGAGGAAGACTCGTGTCACATCCTGCGGGACGACCTCGATCGGCGCGAGGCTGCGATCGAGCTCGCGCTCCATGGTGATGTTGAAGTTCTGGTCCTGGGCGCGGGCGCCGTGATAGGCGAGGTTGAGCGCCTCATCGACCAGCCCATTGATATCGGTCGCCTGCCGATCGCCGCTGCCGCCGCGCGAATGCAATAGCATGCTCTTGACGATCCCGTCGGCGCGGCGGCCATGCTCGGCGATCTTTTCGAGATTGCCGGTCAGCATCCCGACGGTCTCGTCGATCTCGGCGCGGGTGTCGTCGTCAAGTGCCGCGATGCCCGGTGCCGCCGCGGCCGTCAACTCGTCGAGCAACTCGACCGAGAGGCCGGCGAAGTTGTTGACAAAGTTAAGCGGGTTCTTGATCTCGTGGGCGATTCCCGCGGTCAGCTGGCCGAGAGAGGCCATCTTCTCGGCATGGATCAAATTGGCCTGCGCCGCCTTCAGCTCGCCCAGTGCGGTCTCGGCGGTGTCGCGCGCCGCGCGGATTTCCGCTTCGGCTTTCTTGCGTTCGGTGATGTCGCCATAAATCAACACAAAACCGCCGCCCGGCACCGCATTGTAACGCACCTCGATGACCCGGCCGTCCGGCCGGGTGCGCTCGACGGAACCCTGGGTTCCGACCAACCCCGACAACCGGCGCACTTCGGCCTCGACATCGACCGCACCGTATTCGCCGCGCTCGGCGAGATAGCGCGCATAGTCCTGATAGCTCGGCCGTGCCGTGACAAATGCATCGGGCAGATCGAGGATCCGCTGGAAATTGAGGTTCCAGGCGGCCAGCCGCAGCTCGCTGTCGAACATCGCCACCCCATCGCCCATATTGTCGAAGGTGACGCGCAATTCCGCTTGGCGCTGGCGGATTTCGTTCAACAGGCGAGCATTATCGATCGCGATCACCGCTTGAGCCGCGAAATTTTGCAGTAGCGCGATCTGCTTGTCGCTAAACGGCCGCGGCTCCTGTCGGTAAATGTTGATGAACCCGAGCATCGCATCGTCGCGCACCAGCGGAACCATTAGTGAACTGCGCACACCGCCGAGATCGACCAGCGCTCGGCGGTTGGGATCGCCAGCCTTGTAGACGTCCTCGGTCTTCAGATCGGTGACGTGGATGATGCGCTCTCCGGCGAGAAGGCGTGCAGGCTGTGTCCCGGGACCGTAATCCGGCGGGTTGCGGCGCCGATATTCGGCAAAAGCCGCCGGCATGCCGCGCGTCGCGGCGGTCCGGAATTTCCCCTCCTCAAAGACGGCAAGCTGGCCGAACGCCGCTTCGCAGAGCCGCATTGCCTTCTCGAGCATTGCGTTGAACACCGGTGCTAAATCGCCGGGCGAGCGGTTGATTACCTCCAGGATCTCGGCGGTGGCGGTCTGCTGCTCCAGTGCCTCGCGCGTCTCGGTCAACAGCCGCGTGTTCTCGATCGCGATGACCGCCTGATCGGCAAAGGTGCGGACGAGCTCTATTTGGCGCTCGGTGAAAGGCTCGACTCGTTGTCGTCTAGAGCACGCCGACAGGTTCGCTTTCGCGCACCAGCGGAACCCCGAGCGCGGTACGCATGTTCCCGACCGTAATGACTCCGGCTAGGGCGTATTCCGGGTCACTGGCGATATCGGCGACATGTACCGCCCGACGCTCGAGAGCGGCGCGCCCGGTGACGGTGCCGCGGCCCGGCTCGAACGTAACCTTGCGCACCATCTCGTCCCATTCGGGCGAAAACGCAAAACTCGAGGCGACCCGGTAGATGTCGCCTTCGCGACGCGCGATCATCCCCATTTCGGCATTGCACAGCCGCGCCGCGGTGGCCACCACAGTGTCGAGCACCGGCCGCAGATCGAAAGTGGCGCGGCTGATGACCTGAAGCACGTCGCTTGTCGCGGTCTGGTATTCGAGCGATTCTTCGAGATCCCGCGTGCGCTCGCGCAATTCGCCCAGCAGCCGCGCGTTCTCGATCGCAATGACCGCCTGCGCCGCAAAGTTCTCCAAAAGGCTGATCTGCTTTTCGGAAAAGGGGCGAACCTCCTGGCGGTATGCGCCAATGACCCCAAGCAAGACCCCGTCTCTGCGCAGCGGCACACCCAAATAGGTGCGTGCTCCGCCAAGCTCAACTGTGGCGATGCGAAGCGGCTCGCGCGAGAGATAGGCGGCATCTTCTCGGAGGTCGGGCATGTGGACGAGCCGCTCTCCCGCTACGAGTCGCCCGAGTGCATTTCTGCTGTCGGCGCGGAACGGCTCGCGCAGGAAGTCGGCGTAGACAGTCGGTACGGAGTGGAGCGCGGCCGCGTGAAAGAGATCTCCGTCGTAGCGATAGAGCATCCCGTACGAGGCTTGGCACAGGCGTGTGGCCTTGTCGAGCACTGCATCAAACACCGGTGCCAATTCGCCGGGCGAGGAATTGATGACCTGCAACACCTCGGCGGTCGCGGTCTGCTGCTCCAATGCCTCGCGCGTCTCCGTAATTAGGCGCGTGTTCTCGATCGCGATGACTGCCTGATCGGCAAATGTGCGCACCAATTCGATCTGCCGCTCTGTGAACGGCTCGACCCGTTCACGTGCCAGCACGATGACCCCGATCGGTTGACCCTCGCGCAACAGCGGCACGCCGAGCGCCGTGCGCTGTTTGCCCAGCGTGATCGCCTCCGGCAAGCGATATTCCGGGTCGGCGGCGACATCGGCGACGTGGACGACCTTGCCGTCGAGCGTCGCCCGCCCAACCATGGTACCGCGGTCGGCCGCCACCGGGTGCGAGCGCAGGAAGCTCTCGAATTCGGCCGGAAAGCCGTAATTTGCCGCCATCCGGTAGACCTCGCCCTCGCGACGGGACACCAGAGCCATCTCGGCCTGACAGAGCCGCGCGGCGGTCTCGCTGAGAGTATCCAGCACCGGCTGCAGGTCGAAGGTCGAGCGGCTGATGACTTTGAGTACCTCGCTGATGGCGGTCTGGTATTCGAGCGATTCCCGGGTTTCGGTAAGGAGCCGCGCGTTTTCCATCGCAATGACCGCCTGCGCCGCAAAATTTTGCAGTAGCGCGATCTCGTTGTCGGTGAAGGGCCGCACCTCCTGGCGGTTGCAGGAGATTGCACCCAGCAGTTTCCCATCCTTGCGCAGCGGCAACATCAGGTTAGTGCGCACGCCACCGCGCCCGGAGACTGCGCGGGCGGTAGGAGTGTCGACGAGCGTCAGATCGGGATTGTGAACCCAGCGGACGTTGTCATCGAGCAGCTGGCTTGTCGCAGAGAGCACGACCCCCAGGCGTAGCCGCTGCGCCAGGTCTTCCGGATAACCATGGGTCGCAGCTGCTCGAAACAGCTCGCCGTCGAACAGAAACAGACTCCCCAGCGTCGCACCACACAGCTTGTGCGCCTTGTCCAGGATCGCCTCGAACACTGGCGCGAGATCGCCGGGCGAGGAATTGATGATTTGCAACACCTCGGCGGTCGCGGTCTGCTGCTCCAGGGCCTCGCGCGTCTCAGTCAAGAGCCGCGCATTTTCTATTGCAATTCCCGCCTGATCCGCGAAGGTCTCGATTAAGGCTATCTGCTTGTCGGTGAAGGGCTTGACTTCAAGATGGTAGACCAAAATGACGCCGAGCAACTCATTTCCCTTAAGCATCGGCGCAGCTAGGACAGTTCGTATCGGGTCCACGCCGCTTGCGCCGTATGCATAGTCCGGGTCAGCCATGACATCGGGGATATGAATGGTCCGGCGCTCGAGGGCGCAACGGGCCGCCCCGCTGTAACGTCCGGGCCGGATAGGGTTGGATTCGACAAATTGCCTTAGCTCCTCGGACGCATTGAACGTGGCGGCGACCCGCAGAAACTGGCCGTCGAAATGAAAAATGAACGCCTTATCGGCGTCGCAAAGGGTCCCCGCGCGTTTTGCGACCGCCTCGAACACCGGAGTGAGGTTGCCGGGCGAGGAATTGATGACCTGCAAGACTTCGGCGGTCGCGGTCTGCTGCTCCAACGCTTCGCGCTGCTCGGTCAGCAGCCGGACATTTTCGATCGCGATGACTGCCTGGTCGGCGAAGGTGCTGACGAGTTCGACCTCCTTGTCGCTGAAGGGCTCGACACGGTCGCGAGCCATCGCGATCACCCCGATCGGCACACCCTCCCGCAATAGCGGCACGCCGAGCATTGTCCGGGCATCGGTGAGGCGCGCCTCGTCTTTGACCGCGTATAGCGGGTCGGCCATGGCATCGAGAATCTGGACAGGGCATCGTTCGGTCGCCGTACGCCCGACCAGCGTCCCGGTGCCCAGCACGATCGGAGTCCGCATTTCGATCTCGCGGTAGGCTGGGTCGAGACCGATACCCACCGCCCAGCGATAGACGCCGTGATCGAGGCGGAAGATGCTGCCCATGTGCGCCCGGCACAGCCGGACCGCGGTCTCGATGACGTTCTCCAAGACCGGGTCGAGGTCGAAGGTCGAGCAGCTGATGACCTTCAAGACCTCACTGGTCGCGGTCTGGTATTCGAGCGACTCCTGCAAATCGTCGGTGCGTTCGCGCAGCTCGTTGAGAAGCCGGGCGTTCTCTATGGCGACGACCGCCTGCGCGGCGAAATTCTCGAGCAGCGCAATCTGCTTGTCGCCAAACGGTCGCACCTCCGGCCGGTTGCACGAAAGCACGCCCAGGATCGCGCCGTCTTTTCGCAGCGGCAGCAGCAGGTTGGTGCGCACCCCGCCGCGCCCGGCGACAGCGCGGGCGATCGGATCGTCGAGCTGCGTCAGGTCCGGGACGTGGATCAGGCGCTCGCCAGCGACGAGCGCCGCGAGGCGGGGGTCTTCCGAAACGTTGATCGCCCGTGGACGTGCGGGCAGCCCCTCCGGATAGCCATGAGTCGCGGCGGCGCGAAATACTTCGCCATCGAACAGGAACAAGGTTCCGCGCGACGCGCCGCCCAAGGCGTGCGCCTTTTCCAGGATCGCTTCGAACACCGGGGCGAGGTCGCCGGGCGACGAATTGATGACCCCCAGCACCTCGGCGGTCGCGGTTTGCTGCTCCAATGCCTCGCCAAGATCGCGGTTGCGGCTTTCCAGCTCGCCGAACAGACGCACATTCTCGAGGGCAATGGCGGCTTGATCGGCGAAACTTTTGACAAGCTCGATCTGGGTCGCTGTGAAGGGCCTGACTTCGCGTCGACCACAGCCGATGACGCCGACCGGTCTGCCCTCGCGGAGGATCGGCACCCCGAGAATCGACCTGTACCGAGCGACCGATTGCAGCCCTTCGAGAGTGCGTGGGTCATAGTCGGGCTCGGCCAGCACGTCGGCGAAATGGACCGGCCGCGCATCGTTAATGGCCCGGCCCATCGCGAAACCGCCCGTGGGCGGGCGGGGGAACAGGCTGTGAAGGGCCGCCGACTCCTCCGGCGACATGTTATTGAGCGCGACAAGGTGTAAGAGCCCGTCTCCAAACCGCGCAACCGCGCTAAACTCGGCCTCGCACAGGCTCGCGGCGCGCGCGACGATGGCCTCGAACACCGGCCCGATATCGGCCGCCGAGCGCACGATCACACTCAGGATCTCGCTTGTTGCACTTTGTCCGGCTCGCGCTTCATCGCGCTCCCGCTGAAGCACGGCTATGGTTTGCCGCAGATCAATCTGCGTGTCGTCGGGCATCGCCTTGGCCTGTCTCCACCGTCACACGCGACGATACCCTCCTGCCCCTTGTTCTGCCAGCAGGAGTGTAAGATCGGCGCGGGTGCCGGCCGGCGATCCGAGCGCGGAGCTCAGCCTCTGTGGGCGGGATTCGCCGGCTGCCGGCTGCCGATCTTCTACACGTAATGGCTTAGAAAGCCCTCGATCATCGCATTCACCTGGTCGGGAACTTGGAGCGGGTTGAAGTGCCCGGCGCCGACAGTCCAACCATTGACTACTTTCGACAGCCACTCCGACATGAGATGCGGTGGATTTAGGGGCGGGGCAGCCGCCAGGTGGAGGGCAGGCACCTTGCACGCCGCCGCAGCGGAGAGAGCGTCGAACTCGAGGCCTCCTCGAGCCGCATTGGCGGCCACGTACGCCGGCGCCGCCAAGTTGCGTCTGGAGAAAAGGTCTGGCAGCGAGCGTAGTTTCTTTGTTCGACCCTGGGGTCGTTTCTTCGTCCCGACCGAGGTTCAGGGTGCCGCCGCGCACAGCCGCGGTCAAGACTGGCCGCAGGCCACCGCCGCAGGCGGCGCGCAGCGGTCTGGACGGCGGCGAGCACGGCGCTAGGCTCGGGCGGGGTCGGGACGATACCGGGTCATGCCGCGCGCGCAGTGCCCCCTTTTTGTGCTCGTGCAGATCGTCCATGTTGAGGTAGCGACGCTGCTCGAGCCAGTTCTCGTGGGTCTCGACCGCGAGCGCACGCACCAGCCTGAGGCAACTTTCGCCATTGGGAAAGATGCGCACGACATGGGTGCGGCGTTTGATCTCCTCGTTCAACCGCTTCAGCATGTTGGTCATTTGAGATGCTTATGATGCCGCCCTCCGTTCAGGAGAACCTCGCCGGTAATACAGTGCTGAATTCATTCGCATTGCCCGCGGCGCTCGCCCGATAGCGATCACCGAGGGCGACCTGATGCTCGAGAGCATCGATTTTCGGGTGGCGCTGGCCGATCTCTACGCTCGCACTGGCCTGCAAAGGCCGCTCGGCAACGTCTCCCGATAGCGGCAAATCGATTCTGACCCCCGATCCCACCGGGTCCGATTTAACTCCTTGATCGCCGGTTTTGCCTCCCTGTTCGGCCGAATTAATTCTCTGTTCGGTCATCTAGGGAATTTGTCCATTGCGCCCCCGCAATATCAAAGGCTTGGCAGCCGAGGTGCAGTCCGGAAAGGCGCCGGAATCGGCGTTTTCGCAGTTTCTTCCCGTCGACCAGGGAACGGGGTGCGGTGCCTAGGCCGGGATCGCCGCCGCTTGCGCCCGCACCGCGGGCGGCAGATCGCGCAGATGGCAAGCGACGTGATGGCCTGGGAGGATCTCGCGCATCTCCGGCTCCTCTTGCGCGCAGCGGGTAAAGGCGTGGGGGCAGCGGGTCCGGAAGCGGCAGCCCGAAGGCGGGTTGATCGGGCTCGGCACGTCGCCTTTGAGGATGATCCGGCGGCGTGCCGCCTCGGGGTCTGGAACCGGCACCGCCGACAGCAGGGCCTCGGTATAGGGGTGCTGCGGGCGGGTGAACAGCTCGCGCTTGTCGGCGAGCTCGACGATCTTGCCGAGATACATGACCGCGATGCGGTGGCTGATATGCTCGACCACGGCGAGGTCGTGGGCGACGAACAGATAGGAAAGCCCGAACTCGCGCTGCAGGTCGGCAAGCAGGTTGATCACCTGCGCCTGCACCGAGACGTCGAGCGCGGAAACCGGCTCGTCGCAGATTATCAGGCTCGGGTTGAGAGCAAGCGCTCGGGCGATGCCGATGCGCTGACGCTGACCGCCCGAAAATTCGTGCGGGAAGCGATCGAGGGCCTCGGCGCGCAAGCCGACCTTGAGGGCCAGCTCCACTACTCGATCCTCCAGCTCGCGGCCGCCAGAGACGCTATAATTGACGAGCGGCTCGCCGATGATGTCGCGGATTCTAAGGCGCGGGTTGAGGGAGGAATAGGGGTCCTGGAAGACGACCTGCAGCCGGCGCCGCCAGGACCGCATCTCGCGCCGCGTCAGGCCGTCGATGCGCTCGCCGTTGACGCGGACCTCGCCCGCGGTCGGATCGATCAGCTTTAAGATCGCCTTGCCGGCGGTCGATTTGCCGCAGCCGCTCTCGCCGACGAGCCCCAAGGTCTCGGCTTCGGCGATGTCGAAAGAGATGCCGTCGACCGCATGCACCTGACCGACGGTGCGCTGCAGCAGCCCCTTCTTGACCGGGAAATATTTAACCAGGCCCCGGACGGACAGCAGGGGGGCAGCGCCCCCACCCTGACCCTCCCCCGCTCGCGGGGGAGGGAATGGGAGGGGGGTCGAGGTCACTCGAGCGCTACCCGATCGGAGTGAAAGCAGGCCGCGTAATGCCCGGGCTCCTTTTCTTCGAATTGCGGCATCTCGCGGCGGCATAGGTCGGTTGCGAGAGTGCAGCGCGTTTCGAACGGACACCCCGGGATCGCCTCCTTTAGCGAGGGCACCGTCCCGGGGATTTCGGCCAAGCGCGGAGCCCGCTCGCTCGCAAGTGTCGCGCCGAGCCGCGGCACCGAGTGCAGCAGGCCCTTGGTGTAGGGGTGAAGCGGCCGGCGGAACAATGGGCCGACCGGCGCTTCCTCGGCCTTGCGCCCGGCATACATGACGACGACACGCTGCGCCATTTCGGCAACCACACCCAGATCATGGGTGATCAGCACGATCGCGGCGTCGATCTTCTGCTTCAGCTCACGCATCAGATCGAGGATCTGTGCCTGGATCGTTACGTCGAGAGCGGTCGTCGGCTCGTCGGCGATCAGCAGCTTTGGATTGCAGGCAAGCGCCATCGCGATCATCACCCGCTGCCGCATGCCGCCCGAAAGCTGATGCGGGTATTCCGCAGCCCGCCGCTCCGCTTCGGGTATGTGGACGAGGCGTAGCATGTCGACGGACCTCGCCAGTGCTGCGCGGCGGTGAAGTCCCTGGTGCAGGGTCAGGGTCTCGGCGATCTGGTGGCCGATCGTCATTACCGGGTTCAGCGAGGTCATCGGCTCCTGAAAGATCATCGAGATCTCGTTGCCGCGGACATCGCGCATCTCGGCCTCGCTGAGGGCGAGGAGATCGCGCCCGGCAAAACGGATCGCACCCGAGACGATGCGGCCGGGCGGCGAGGGGATCAGACGCAAGACCGAGAGCGCAGTCACGCTCTTGCCGCAGCCGCTCTCGCCGACAACGGCGAGGGTCTCCCCCGGGATCACGTGAAACGAGACTCCGTCAACAGCGCGAACAACGCCATCGCGGGTGAAGAACCACGTTTTAAGATCGGCGACCTCTAGGAGCGGCTCGGCCCGCGCAGGCGGCGCCTTCGGGCGGGTCGCGACATACGTCGCCTCGGCCATGGCTACATGCGCCGCGCCAGGCGCGGGTCGAGCGCGTCGCGCAGCCCGTCGCCCAAGAGGTTGATGGCGAGGACCGTGATTGACAGAAACGCGCCGGGAAACAGCACGATGTAGTAGGCGACCTGGAAGAGGCTGCGCCCCTCGGCCATGATGTTGCCCCAGCTTGGGATGTTGGGCGGCGTGCCGGCGCCGAGAAAGGATAATGCCGCCTCGATAATCATCGCCGCCGCGGCGACAAAGCTGCCGTTGACCAGCAGCGGCGGCAATGTGTTCGGCAGGATGTGCCGCCATAAAATGCGAAAGAAGCCGGTGCCGCTGGCATGCGCGGCTTCGACAAAGGGCAGCTCGCGCAACGTCAGCACGATCCCGCGGACGAGCCGGGTGGCGCGCGGCACCTCGGCGACAGTGATCGCGATGATGACGTTCTCCATGCTGGCGCGGGTCAGCGCCATCAACGCGATCGCGATCAGGATCGACGGGATCGACATCAGCCCGTCCATGATCCGCATCACGATCGCGTCGGTCCAGCGGCTGAACCCGGTCACCAGACCGATCGCGAGCCCAAAGGCGCTCGCCAGCAGCGCCACGCTGATCCCGACGGTCAGCGACACACGCGCACCGTAGATCGTGCGGCTCCAGACGTCGCGCCCCAGCATGTCGGTGCCGAACCAATATTGCGCCGAGGGCCAGCGCAGCCGGTGGATCGGCGACAAGGCCTGCGGGTCGACCGTGCCGAGATAGGGCGCGAAGACCGCCAGCAAGACCATCAAGCCTAGCAGCCCGGCGCCGACGACAATGGTCGGGTGGCGGCGGATATAGGTCCGCACGCCGCTTTTGCGAACCGCAGGTGCCGCGAGCAGGGTGAGATCGGTCGGGGCGACGGTCATCGCGTCAATACCGGATGCGCGGATCGAGAAAGGTGTAGCTCAGATCGACAAGCAGATTGACCAGCACATAAGCTGCCGAAAAGACCAGGATGATCCCCTGAATGATCGGGTAGTCGCGGCGCAGGATCGCGTCGACGGTCAGTCGGCCCAAGCCCGGGATCGCAAATACTGTCTCGGTGACGACGACGCCCGAAATCAACAGCGCGAAGCTGACCCCGATGATCGTCGCGATCGGCACGGCGGCGTTTTTCAGCGCATGGCGGATCAACACCCTGTCATTCGACAAGCCCTTCGCCTGCGCGGTGCGGATATAGTCCTGGGCCAGAACGTCAAGCATGCTGGCACGCGTCATCCGGGCGATCAGGGCCGCAAAGATCATGCCGAGTGCGAGGCTCGGCATCGCGATATGCGACAGAAATGGCCAGAAGCCGTCACGGATGCCGATAAACCCCTGGACCGGCAAGAGATCGGTCGAGATCGCAAAGACATAAATCAGCAGATAGGCGAGCACAAAGCTCGGCACAGAAAACCCGATCACCGCGAAAACCATCACGAGCCGGTCGATCCACGCCCCGGCCTTCCACGCCGCCAGCACCCCCATCGGGATC
>Ga0306920_100013886_pt1 | contig 10983 bp, 10 predicted proteins | sample flu12Cox44000170_FD_204666 | JGI IMG/M metagenome (GOLD analysis project Ga0306920, IMG submission 204666) | Lab enrichment of tropical soil microbial communities from Luquillo Experimental Forest, Puerto Rico - flux4day.12C.oxic.44.000.170 (v2)... | ecosystem: Environmental > Terrestrial >...
ATCCGGAAGGCGACGCTTGGATGAGCGATAAGGGACGCCGGATTTATGGCTTCGACTCCAACCTGCCTTTGACCTGTGACTTGATCCTTTCACGGATTCCATGAGCAGCACAAGGCTCTTGAGCACCTCTGACAAGGGCGCATCGGCCGCGATCATTTCCAAAACTCGACTTTGGCCGGCACGAAAGAATTCTTCCTCTTTGATTTGGGTGATGTCGCGGCAAACGACGACTCCGCCCAACAAATCACCGTCGGCGCTACGCAGCGGGCGACCAGTAATTCGTGTCCAGATGCCGTGGGGCGCCTTTTCATGCCGTACGAACATTTCAATGTTGTCAACTTCCTCACCACGAATCGAGCGCGTCATGGGCAACTGTTCGTGTGGAAATGGGGTAACCTTGTCAGGCAGATACAGTCCGTAACGGTGCGACCATTCAGTGGGCGGCATTTGCATTGCACCTTTTCCGAACATGCGTTCTGCTGCCGGATTAAAGACGAGAAAGTTCTTGTTCTTGTCGGCTACGACGACCGCATCGCCCATGTTCGACAAGATAGAGCGCATGATTTCGTTGGTGCGGGAGAGCTCGGCAGTGCGGCGGCTTACTTTTTGCTCCAACTGGTCCCGGGTGTCGCGCAGGGCCTGCTCTATTTGTCGCTGTTCGGTAATGTCTGTGTTGGTGCCAAACCAGCGCGCCACTTTTCCCTCTGCATCGAAGATGGGAAGCGCACGCGAAAGAAACCATCTGTATTCACCGGTTTTACTCCTGAGTGGAAAGGTGTCCTCCCATGGCTCGCCGGTTGCGAATGCGACCTTGATACGTTCTACCACTCGACCCACTTCGTCGGGGTGATGGACCTTCTGCCAACCCCATCCCTTCATCTCCTCGAGCGTGGTTCCGGTGTAATCGTATCAGCGGTCGTTGTACCAAAAAATGTAACCTTCACCGTCGGCCATCCAGGCGAGCTGCGATATGGAGTTTGCCAGCGTCCGGAACTGCCGCTCTCTTGCCGCCGCCTCAGCGCGCGTAGCGCGATGAAGCAAATCCAGTTGGCTGGCGACTGATGCGATCACGTTTAGCAAACGCTCATTTTGAGCACGCGACTCGCGCATAAAAAATTCGAGGACAGCGATGACCTGCTTGCCTGAGAGAATCGGAACTCCAACGCCAGTCTTCAAACCCGCGGTCCGGGCGGCCGCCGATCGCGGAAAATTAGGGTCGTTGGTTACGTTCTCAACCCAGGCCGGCTGTTTCGATTCCCACACCCGTCCGGGAAGCCCAACGCCACGTTCAAAGTGAGATGCTACAGAGGCGGTCCTGAAAGGTTCCAGCTCGCCATCGCCGCAATACCAGGCCGAAACGAAATCAAGAACAGTTCCGTCCGGATTTGGCACCCATGCGTTGCCCAGGACCCAGCCTGTCTTCACGCAAACGTCGCGAAGCACAACTTCCAACGCCGACGATAGATCTTCGGCTGCGGCCAATTGAGTTGTAATCGTTTGGAGCAAACTGAGCTGCTCTTCACTTTCCCGCCGCTTCTGTTCCGCGCTCTGAGACCGATCACCTTTCTTACGATCGCTGCTCATAATCGTAGGCTGTGTTGGATTCCTAAGGGACGACCAATGGAACCGTAAGTAATTTCTCCTAATCCACCTTGGGACTAGTATTGGACTTTAGACCTATTAACCACAAGTCAAGGAAGGTTGGGTCAGTCATTGGCTGCGGCTACTATTCGAACGACTATGAGAAATTCGTCGCCGTCAGATAGCCTGCGCGCGTCCCACAGAAACCACCAATCAAGATATCTTCCGTCGTCGGAACTTAGAGAAATACAGTTCTAGGAAAGCGACACTCTCAAGATCGAGCAATCATCGGGCGGCGGCGTACCTTTGAGGTGCTCGAGCGTGCGATTACGAATCTCGGCGACAGTTCGGGCCTGGCCATTCGCGACCAGAAAGTCCACCAGGCGGTCGAGAGGTTCGTCATCCAGATGCCGGTGGGTTTCAAACACACCATCCGAAAAAAGATATATGTCGGTCGGAAAAGCTATAGGCATCTCTACGGTCGGGTATTTGGCATTGGCGAAGCAACCGACGGGCGGACCGCTCGCGAGTAACGTGTGATTCTTGCATCGCGCGGCACGTATAACCGCAGGCGGATGGCCGCCGCCAGCATAACGCAGCATTCGATTGCTCAGATCCGCGATACCGTACCAGATCGTGAAATACAGATGGTCGCGCGATTGCGAGAAGTAAACGCGATTCAGCGCGCGAAGCACCGCACCGGGATCGTTCCAATCCACATCTGCCAGCCCGCACGTGCGTAGCGTGTCGATGATAGAAACCGCCAGCAAGGCGGACTTCACGCCGTGCCCAGAGACGTCGAGCAGATAAAAGGCAAATCGCTCCGAATCCATCCAATGATAACCCAGTCCATCGCCGCCCAGCTGCGCGGACGTGGTCATGCACCAGTCCGCTGACACGCGTTCCTCAGTGATCGGACGCGGCAAAAGTGAGAACACATAGTCCACCGCGCCGGCCAGCTCGGCATTCAACGCTTCCTGAGTCGTGCGCAGAATGTCGTATGCTTGTGTGATCTCCCGCGCGCGTTGTTCTGCAGCGACCCTGGCCACGTGCAGTTGCTCCACGGCGCGCGCCCGTTCGATAACGATACCTGCTAAATGCGTGGCCATGCGGATCAGCTCGCGATCGTGCGCGCTCGGTTCGTGTGCGTAACGATAGTACATTGCGACAGTGGCCAGGAGGATTCCGTCGCTTGAGAAAACCGGTGTGGAGCAACACGCGCCAATTCCGAACGTCGCAGCTAGCTCGACGTAATCGGCCCAGTGAGGATCGCTGGCGATGTTGGTCGCAAACACCGGTTGACGCGTGTAAGCGGCGCTTCCGCACGAGCCGACGCACGGACCGATGCGGATGCCGTCCACGATACGATTGTATTCTTCCGGCAGGCTGGGCGCCGCTCCGTGGCGAAGACATTGCGCCTCCTCGTCAAAGATCAGCACCGTGCACATCATCGCGTCACACGTTTGCGCCTCGACGCCGCGTACCAACACATCCAGCACCGTCGCGAGCGGCGCGCCCGATGCGATTTTCTCCAGCACTTTTTTTTCGTTGGCGAGTGCGTCCTCGGCGCGCTTGCGTTGCGTGATGTCACGGAAGCTCCACACGCGGCCAACGTTTCGTTGCTTAATGAGTTGAACTGCCGAATTGCGCTCGAAAACGCGGCCATCTTTCAGCTGGAGAACATCGAAAGTTTCGGGCGGAGACAAGGCAACGATTTCCTGAATGCGCGCCAAATATCCGGCGGGGTCTTTCAATTGTGGGCTAACGTAATCCCACAATTCAGTCGCATGAGCGGATACCATCATGTGAGGCGGAATTTCCCAGAGCTTGGTGTACTTCTCGTTAAATTCCCGGACGTAGTTCGCCTCGTCAGTGACAAGGATGGCATCGGTTGTGGATTCGAGCGTGGCGTGCATCATGGCAAGCGACGTCGCGAGTTCGTCTGCATCTCGGTCCACTTGTTCAGCGGGTTGAACCTCTGCGCGCTGCAGGGCCGAGACGGCGTTTGCAGAAAGGCCGTAATTTTTCATCGCGTCACGTAACGCGACGCCGAGGCATTCTCAGCCCTGAGCGTCGCAATCCACCTCAGTGATACAGTCGAACCGGGAGGGATGAAAGCAAAACCGAAAATCTGCGCAGCCTTTGCTTCACTTTGTCGCCAATGGCGAAGGCGATCTCACACAGCGGAAACCAAGATGATTGGTGCCCGTATTGACTTCGCCTTTGCCACGCGTGCCCACGATGTACCGCGAACAATATTGCTCATTGCAAAGAAACGAGCCGCCGCGATGGACGCGCTTCTTCTCGTTAGGCTCAGCCGGATCAAATGCCGAAGCCGGCCCTTGTGGATTGCGCGCGACTCCGCCTTGGTGGGCGAGCGTCTCGTAGTAATCGGCCCGATACCAATCGCTGCACCACTCCCAAACGTTGCCGGCCATATCGTAGAGCCGATAGCCATTAGGCGGAAACGATTTGACCGGGGCGATGCCCGCGTATCCGTCTTCGCCTGAATCTTTCACTGGAAATTTCCCCTGCCACGTGTTGGCCATCCATTTGCCACTGGGACGAAATTCATCGCCCCACACGTATGTCTTTCCTGAGAGACCGCCGCGTGCCGCAAATTCAAACTCCGCTTCAGTCGGCAACCTTTTGCCCGCCCATTTCGCGTAAGCCTCAGCGTCGGGGTACGCAATCTGCACTACCGGATAGTTGTCCTTGCCGTTGATGTCGCTTTGTGGCCCAAGCGGGTGGCGCCAGTTCGCGCCTTTTACGTAGCCCCACCATTGATAATAATCATTGAGCGAAACTTCATGATCCGTCGGCGCAAATACCACTGAGCCCGCTACGAGATTTTCCTCGGGCGCAGTCGGGAACTCTTGTTTTGTTGGCGTGCGTTCAGCAATTGTAACGTAACCCGTGGCCCTGACGAATTTCTCAAACTGCGCGTTCGTCACCGCAGTCGCATCCATCCAGAAACTGCCCACGTAAACGCGATGCACCGGCTGCGAATCATTCGCGGCCATCGGCATTTCATGACTTCCTTCGCCGTTGACGACCGCGCCCATGGAAAATTCGCCGCCTGGAATCCAGACCATACCTTCCGGCGCCCTGCCCGGCGGCTGGTTCTTGTTCGCGATAGTTGGCTGAAATTCCGCTGTGCCGCAAAATACCGACGGCTCCTCCAACAATACCGTTGCGATGATGGCAAGCGTGATGATGCTTGGAGTGATGACTAACGCAAGGCCGGTGAAGGCTTCGAATGCTGCAGCTACGGCGAGTAGCAGCCTGGTCGTCACTGTGTTGATTTTTCCAATTGGCTCAAAACATTGAGCATTGGCTCATTGGAGATTCGGAGCAGACCGCTGAAAGGCCGGTCTAATTCCAGGACGAGAAAGATGGCGGTAGCAGCGGCAACAGCCGATATTATCAAAGCAAATGTTGCCGTGCCGTTATGCGGCGCGATCAGGCTAAAAGTCAGGAAGATGACCACAAGCCAGAATGACACGACAATGAGCAGCGGCTTTGAAATGGAAGAGATGGATTCAGCGACCAGCAAGGTGCGAAGCTGACCTAGTTCCAATGCGAGTGTCGTCGCCTGGGCCTTAAGGCTCCGCTGCATCTCGTCGTGCGGAGTCAGATGCTGAATTGCCAGATACATCGCATTGCCGGTTTGTGTATTGGGAGCCAGATTCACAGGCGTGTTCGTCTTGATCGGCCGCATGCGTTTAGCCGTTTCTTCGACCGCCTCGTGAAGGTAGGCGCGTACCTCCTCGGCTTCCGGCCCATACCCAGTCAACACCCGGTTCAGGAATACGACCTTCGCGGCCATCTGGATGACTTGGGTTCGTGAGTTGTCATAGGAACCCTTAGCAGACGCTACAAGCAAACCCAGGAGCAAGGCCGACATGGTCGCGAGCAGACCCATGGCCAGCTTTACAGTCTCCTTGGTGTCCGCGCTTAGGTGATCTTCGGGCAGGCGGCGACTCAGCGCCCTCCCCATGAACACGGCTCCGACGACGCATCCGAAGATGATAAGAGATGTGATTTCAGTGTTCATCGCGCTATTTCAACAGCAAATGAAAGGTCGCATGTCACGGTCGTCGCGACCAGGTACCAGGCAATCAGGATCTTCATAATCATTGTTATTAGTTACGCCTTCTTCATCGCGATGGCATCCGCGGTGGCGGCCCATTCTGTAACAAGGCGATACCCCACGGCAAGAAGAGTCGGACCGAGAAATACGCCGATAAAGCCGAACGCCAGCGCGCCGCCAAGAACGCCAAACAACATTAGGAGGAACGGCATATCACTACCCTGACTGATTAACCATGGTTTGACCACGTTATCAACGCTGCTCACGCCGATTCCCCACACCAACATGAATACAGCCCACCCCGTCGAGCCTTCATGGAACAACCAAAACGCAGCTGGTATCCAGATTAGTGGTGGACCGACCGGCACGACGGACAGGAAAAAGGTGAGCAACGCCAGCATCCCGGCACCTGGCACGCCGGCAATCAGGTAGCCGATCCCGGCCATGACCGCCTGGGCCAACGCCGTTCCCAGGACGCCATAGACAACGCCGCGCACGGTGCTGCCGGCCAATGTCAGCAGATGCCTGCCGCGTTCGCCTGCTACCCGTTCTACAGCGACACTCACCCAGTTAGCAGCGGACTGCCCGTCTCTAAACAAAAAGAACGCGATCAGAATGCTCAACGCTAGTTCCACCAAACCGCTGATTAGCATCTTGCCGATAGCGACCAGCAACCCGCTGGCAGGGCCGACCAACCGCTTGCCTGCTTCTACCAGTTTCGCGCTGTCCGTCGCCAAGGTCTGCCAATATTCCACTGAGCGGCTTCCTACGAGGGGCACCCTGGCTAGCCAATCAGGCGGCGTGGGCGGCCCTGTTTCAATCCAGGACCGGACCGCTACAGTCAAGTCCCGGACATCATCTGACACCGCCGTGCCAATGATCACGAACGGCAAGAGAACAACGAGGATCATTCCCAATGTCATGATGAGCGTAGCCAGCGTGCGCCGGCCACTGACCAGTTTGAGCAAACGCCGATAGATCGGCCAACTCGAGGAACATAAAACGACGGCCCAAAGCAGGGCGGAGAAAAACGGGCGCAACACCAGCAGGCAGCCGACTACCAACACCAACGCTGCAATTCCGGCGATGGTCCGTTCCGCTCTTGTGTGACCTTCATCCATAGTCTGTGGGAAGCAGCAAAACCTTACTCGTTAAGCTCAAAGCTTCTGCAGGAGCTGCACTCTTGAAATGGCGTCCGCTTTACGGTGCCTCCTCCTGGAAGTAGGCGTGCTCCTTAGGCATGACAGGCGGCGCGTACACAGCGGCTACAGTGACTTGGCGCTTTACTTTGCCAGCGCTCTCAGTGTGCGTTTCCAATCTTCGGAGGTGTGGGATCGGCGTCATCGTCAGTGTAAAATACTTCGTCAGTGGGCAAGAGCGGGACGGTGGCCTTCATGACAGTCTGGGCCATATAAATGAGGGCGAGCGGCTTGGCGGCTTCCTTGGCGAGGACCTCGAGGCGTTGCTGCATCGCGGTGACTTTGTCAGGATGGTCGCCAGCCAGGTTGTTCTTTTCGTAAGGATCTTCGGCGAGGTTGTAGAGCTCGACATTGGAAGGAAGTATCGTTCTCCAGACTAGCTTCCAATCGCCCTGACGCAGTGCCGCGCGGAATGGCTCGATATTATAGACAATCTCAGTGCGGGGTGACGGTTTGCCCCCCGCGATTGTATCCCAGACGTTGACGCCATCGAGGGGCTTGCATTTGGCGGTGGAGGCACCGGCGAGGGCGGCGAGGGTAGGATATATGTCCACGGCGTGGACCATCCCATCTACGGTGCTACCGGCTTTGATGTGGCCAGGCCAGTTGGCCAGCGCGCAGACGCGCGTACCGCCCTCGTAGAGCATACCTTTGCCGTCGCGATACGGACCATTGTCACAAGGAATCTGGATCTTGGACACATCGGCCATCTGACCGGTGAACATTTTGCTCTTCGTGCCGCCATTGTCGCTTTGGAAGATGATGAGCGTGTTGTCCCGAAGGCCTTTCTTGTCGATGGCGGCAACAACGTGGCCGATCTCGTCGTCCATGCACGCCACCATCCCGGCGTAAGTGCGGCGTGTGGGCTCCTCGATGTTCTTGTAACGATCGATATACTCTTGCGGCGTTTGGTACGGGGTGTGTGGGGCGTTGAAGGTGAGGTAGAGATAGAACGGTTTGTTGCGATCCTGCGCGTTGATGTATTTGACCGCGTCCTCGCCGATGAGCTGGGTCGTGTAGCCTTTCTCGCGGACGGGCTTGTTGTCGCGGAACCAGTCGAGCACGCCGTGTTCTTCGTGTGTGAAATAATCCAGTTCGCCGATCATCGCACCGTACTGGTAGTCAAAGCCACGCTGCTTCGGCCAATACTTCTTGTCAGCGTGACCAAGATGCCACTTACCGATGATTGCGGTTTTATAACCTGCCTCTTTCAGGCACTGCGGCATGAGCCATTCTGTGGTGTCCAGTCCGTAGGAAGCGGCCGTGGGAATGACTATCGTTTGCAGACCATAGCGGAAGGGATAACGCCCGGTCATAAGGGCAGCGCGAGTGGGTGTACACATTGGCTGCACGTAGAACTGAGTAAACTTCGCGCCATCTGCGGCCAGCTTGTCCAGGTTAGGCGTGTTGATATCCGTGGCGCCATTGAAGCCAACGTCTTTCCAGCCGAGATCGTCGGCGACGATGTGGACGATGTTCAGCTTGTCTGCTCCGCGAACCGGACTAACCACGATGACCAACGCCAACATGCCGGCCATTAGGTTTAATAGTTTTAGTTTCATACTTTTCTTCTGCGGTCGTTAAAGGAGTGAGACCGCTTCCATGCAAGCCGCCGCCAATAGCAGGGCGACGAAGGATTGCAAGCCCTTCTTTGGCGAGCCGTCTTAAAGCTTTACCGGTTGCGCGAGGCGGAACTGCATCCTTAGCCCGTGCGGAGCTACAAAGGGACCAACCGTTATGCCACGCGCCCTGGCCCCTCCGCGCATGGCCAGGTTTCGCACTTCAAACCCGCTGACTGTCTTAATCGGAACGGTACGTCCGTTTACTGAGACATCAGTCAGATTCAGAACAAGGGGACCAGAGCGGAACGGATTCGCTTGCGACGACTCGATTCTGCCGTGGAACCTTGTCCCGGCTCGGAGCGCTACTCTCCCATTTACCGCGACATCCTGATCAAGTTGCGCGGTGAAAGTTCTGCCGACTCGGTCGGTTGACTGGATCGTATTGAGTGTCCGCACAACCAGAGTTGTGCCGGCAGGGACTGTAGCGGCGAATGAGCTCGCGACCCATGCGCAGCTGGCTATTGCAGTTACAATGAATGTTTTTTTAGTCATAGGTTGTCCTACTTAGTGTTGGACTGTTATTGGGGCCAGCGAATGAATTCGTAATTGCCAAAGGCAGCGACGCGATCAAGAACGTGGGGTAGCGGGTTTGAACTCGAGTCGGTTTTGTTCTCGTGGTCGCTTATCGGATGACAGATTAGCGTCGAGAAAGCCGAGCGCGTGCGGCACGTTGATTACCCGGACACCAGCCGCGTGTTGCCGGTCCAAAATCTGGTCGCGCAGTGCCTGCATTCGCGTCCAATGCACCTTCGGCCGGAAATGATGTTCCGCGTGGTAACCGTTGTAGAACCAGGTCCAGTTATAGAGCTTGCAGTAGGTGCTCACGCCCCAGGCAATCGGCTCGTCCGGATTGCCGCCATAATGCCGATAGTAGCCGTTCAAATAAGACAGGCAGTGGCCAAAGTACCAGAATGGCAAAAGGAAACAGATGTAACGCCAGTTAAGAATACCGAGAATAACAAATGTGCTGACAAACAGCACGAGCTCGGCTACGCCCCAAAACGCCTCGCGCGGATTCTTCCGCTTCAACTCCTTAAAGACTGTCTTGGGATCTTCACGAAAAAAGCTCAAGAACGTGTATTTCAGTGCATGCTCGGCTTCGCCGTCCTGACCGTGTTTGTAAATGGAGATCCAATCGACGGTGTCTCCGTGCTCGTCAGGGCGGTCGGCATTTCCTTTGTGATGCTGCATGTGAATGCATTCGTAAAAAACCTGGCCGAAGCCGACGGTGATTGATTCCAGGATGCTGAACAGACGGTTCATCAGCGGCGAACGGAAGTATGGATTGTGAATGAAATTGTGGGAAATGCCGTTGATGTTCCAGGAAATGCTCACCGAATAGATGAAACCGAGAATCAGCATCACCCAAAGTGGTACGCGCGGAAAAAGATAAAACATCCCGAAGACGTAAACACAGTGCAGGAGGGCGGCGGCAACCGGAATCGCGTCCCAGCGAGTGTGCGCGAAGATCCTGGAATTAGTCGGGGGGCGCTCGATCGCAGCGAATTCGCTCGAAGATAGTGGCATGGTGCTAAAACGACGATGTTAGTTTAGCCGACGCGTCCTGTCCAGAATATTGGACTTAGGCCGACGTTAGTGCCGAGCGCGTTGCGTTCCACGACCGTACAAAAATTCGGTCGCAGGCTGACCGACAAGACATGCTGATCCCGTTGTTTCAAGAGTGAGTAAGGTACCTGAACTATTTGGATCGAAAATGATAATTTCATGTCGCGGACGCGAACGCTAGCCGTACGGAGGTAAGAAGTTCCTCGTCGTCAAAAGGTTTGGTGAGGAAAGCTGAAGCCCCGGCGTTCAAGGCAGTGGAACGAACCAGTGGATCATCATTTCCGGTGAAGATGATAATGCGTGTGGAAGGCGAAATTTCCCGGAGCCGAGATTGCACTTCCAAGCCGCTCATCTGCGGCATGCAAACATCAACCAGCGCGACCTGTGGGCGATGAGTGCGCGCATAGGCAAGAAACGTCTCGGGATCGCTAAATGTTTCCAGAGGCAAATCGGCCGACTCGAAGAGGCGCGCCATGCCCTTGAGCACAGAAGGGTCATCATCGAGCAGGCAGACAATAAAGGCGCTCCACTTTCGCACGACCCAAGGCTGCGGCAAAACATAGGAGAAGGCTATGGGACTTTAGTCTAACATTTGCGTTGCTCGCTGAGCTGGGGATGCGCGAGGAGTGATAAACTTATTCATTCACCCGAACTTAATGGCCGCGTGCTGTGATTTGTTCAACGCTCAAGGTCCAATGTCCAACTTCCAATGCCCAACTGGCGCTGGCCTGAATTGAGCGTTGAGGGTTGGGCGTTGGTATTGCGGAGGAAGTGCCAGGGAGGGGATTCGAACCCCTATGGATTTCTCCACCAGATCCTAAGTCTGGCGCGTCTGCCAATTTCGCCACCCTGGCATGGTTGAGAATCAATAACTTACGACTAAAATTGAACGCCCTCTTATTTATGTTGACAAATATTGCCG
>Ga0306920_100013888_pt1 | contig 10983 bp, 11 predicted proteins | sample flu12Cox44000170_FD_204666 | JGI IMG/M metagenome (GOLD analysis project Ga0306920, IMG submission 204666) | Lab enrichment of tropical soil microbial communities from Luquillo Experimental Forest, Puerto Rico - flux4day.12C.oxic.44.000.170 (v2)... | ecosystem: Environmental > Terrestrial >...
GCTCCGGGCAGTTTGTTCCAACACAAGATGACCATCCAGCAGGATCGCCTGGGCGCGCGTCAGCCAGGAATAACTTCGATTGATATGGCCCCAGCGGGTTTGTATCATTCCCACTTTGGGATCCGCGAAATAATCGATACTCTCTTTCAGGATGTTCGGAGGCGGCAGGAAATCGGCATCCAAAATAAAGAAAAATTCCCCTTTCGCATTCTTAAACCCGTAGTCCAACGCCCCCGCCTTGAACCCCACGCGAGTCTCCCGCCTCAGTACGACCGCATCGAATCCCCGCGCCCGGAGTTTGGCTACTTCGCGCTGAGAAAGCTGGTAGGTTTCGTCTGTCGAATCATCCAGAACCTGTATCTCCAATTTTTCAATCGGGTACTCAATTTCACCAATCGCTTTCAGCAATCGCTCGATTACATGAATCTCGTTGTAGACCGGAAGCTGGACCGTTACGACCGGAAGGTTGTCAAATCGAGCGGGGATCGCCGGCTTGCGATGCCTGTTCTTAAAATAGAGATCAATGATCAAATATCGGTGGAGGCCGTAGGCAGATAGAACGAGAACCACAAAAAAATAGCAAACCGTCCAAAGCAGTATCCCGGCTTCTCCATGCATATTAAGGAATGATAATCAGAGGGTTAAGGCCTTCCCCGCGTCATGATGCCCCTTTGACTCTAACGGTCAAGCGGAAATCCTTGACACAACTTCTGTGGGGGAATGCGATAGAGGCTTCACTATTTAAAAATAACACGGATGTTCATTGGACTGTCTCGGCTCCTTTTCGTCAACTTGGTTTTCTCAGCGGCTCTGGCTGTTCTTTGGACGGCGCAAGCCCAGGACGAGGGGGATCTCTATCGTGATTCCCATTTTCGGGAAGAACAAGGGGTCAACGACTACACGGCTCCTTCGATCGATAAACTGCTTCAAATGCTCGATTCCCTTAAGCCAATACCTAATCAGGAGCTTGCACACCCACCCCTGCCACTTCGTTTGGATAATCGGATCAGATACGCCCTGAGCTTTGGCGTGCTGATCGCTGACGGGTTTCTGGCCGTCGAAGCGGAGGATACAAAAGCAATTGAGCCTCTGGGCCGAGAGTTGCTGCGACGCGCCAAGGGACTTGGCGTGCAGCAGCGCGTCAATCGACATAGCAAAGAATTGCTCGAATTGGCGAAGCGATCCGCTTGGAAAGCGCTTCGCAAAGAATTGATTGGCACTCAGAACGACGTCGAAAACGCGATGCTTGACCTTCGCGACGAAGAGATGGCGCATTTTGTAAGTCTTGGAGGATGGATTCGCGGTCTCGAAATTGCCGCGGCCAGCGTGGCTGCAGATTGGACGCCGGAACGAGTCGCCAAACTGCGGCAAATGGAACTGCTCGATTATTTCTTGCAACAGCTTGATACTTTGTCACCGCCGCTCAAATCGACACCTCTGATTTCGAGGATTATCACTGCACTCAAGGATGTGCGCCAAAAAATGGCGGTTGATCTGCCGTTATCGAAAGAAGACGTAGCCAGTATCCGGGATACGGCACACAGCCTGGTTTTATTGATTGATGAACAGAATCCTTCTCCCGACATGAGCCCGCGGTACTGATCGGGCTGGGAGGATCCCGGCGATTCCAGCAGCAAAATTTGTTACACTTTTTTATTGTGTATTTCTGCTTGGTCATTTATAAATAAAACATCATATTACAATGTTATTAATTTAATGGCTCAACGCGAAAAAACCTCCCCACCCGGCCCGGAGATGATCAATGCGGTCAGCGAGATGCTCCGCAACCTGGAAGAAATTTCTGCTGACCCTTCCATCATCGGAAGTTGCCCCGAACTTCCCGGCGTAGTGCTCGACAAAGTAGAAGCCACTCTGCGGGACCGGGACGGCGCTGAATATGCCGACCTCAACCGCGACTACGGAAGTCTACGAGCCGAGTACTTTCAGGCTCTGGTCGCTCATCCCGTAGGACGCGGACTGGCGTTGCTCGCAGTGGGACCAGAGGGTGTCGCAATGATGGAGACAGGACGTCCCCCGTCACAAATCAGCGAAGTTTGCTTTGCTCACGACAAACCGATGCGCGGCCGCATCGAATCGTACAATTGCCATCATATCGTGCCCAGGGGTCTCCGACCGGTCTCGAACCGAATAGCTGTCAATCATCCCACCAATCTCGTCGTCGCTGAAACAACCCGCCGGGGACGCGACCAGTCGCAAAATCCACACCATTTCTGGCATAGCTTATTGCTTCATCCCCAAACGCACAACGCTCCCGATCAACCGATACCCGTTTACGTCGTTCGCCCGCTATTTCCGTTTTATCCCCCAACTACGCAAGGCTACCGAAGTGTGGAAGAACTCCGGAGAAAGCTCGCCACTTTCGGTGCTCCGCCACTGCCAGAAATCTGGGAGAAGAGGGTCCTGGAGTTTTCGAAAGCCTCGAACCATCGTCCTTATGTTGTTCCGAAACAGTTTCATGAAATCACGCGCATGTTTGGCGATCTCTTTAAGAAAGCTAACAAAGAGACCGCCATCAATCAGGAACTTCGTGCGCGTCTTGCTGAAAAAGCTGCGAAACTGGCCGCTGAGTTTTTGCCAGCTGGTGCGTATCTAGACGGGAAACAGCTTCCGGCCAACCATAAACCCAAGAGAATTTTACCGGTGATCGAGACAACCAAAGAACCCGAAACCACTGTCGCAAAAGCGGCGCCATCAAAGAATCGCCCAAGGAAAGCCCAGCGCCAAAACGCCGCCACCCAACTGAAATCATGCCAACAGGCAATTTAAAAACATGTCTCTAAGTTCAGATTATCTGCAGGAATTAAGTGATCTCTTCGTTGCCGATGTCAGAAAATCGGTATACTACGCAGACCTCTCGGAAAAACAGCGGAGAGAATTTGAAGCAAAGATTCAAGAAGAGGAGGCCCAAGGCGCGCACCCTCTCCTTCCGGGGGCAGCCGAAGAAGAACTCGAGCGGCTGTCGAAGGCCATTCGGAAAGAACTGGGCATACCGCTTCCCAATGGTGTGATCGAAATATTGCGTCAGGTTGATGGATTCGTCGAAAACGGCGTTTCCCTCTATGGAGTTGACCCCGAATTTCGTGACGACCATTTTGACAGCGGTCCCGGCATCCTGGCTGAGAACCTGGCGAACTGGTCAGCGTATGGTGAGACGGCTCAGAGATATTTGTTCGTTGGTGATTCTGACCTTTGGTTTTTCGTGATCGAATTGAGCACTCAGCGGGCGCTGGCCTTGGACCGGTCGACGCTGATAGCGAGACACTCTTTTAAGACGGGAGAAGAGATGGCCGACGATATGATGTGTCAGGCGCTAGGCTATCTGGAAGACAACGAAGAAATGGATCGGAACCCAGCCTCTGGCAATTCTCCCAATAACCTCTTCTCGCGCAACTAGGTAAAATGATTCCTCGTCGGGCGAGTTCGCCCATGCACAGTATCTAGCGAGGCCCCGCCTCAGACCAGCAAGGTGTAGGGGTATCAAGATCGGGTTGGGAGCAGCGTCGACGTGGTGAAGCGGCCTCGTTTAGAATCCTTGAAAAGCAAAACCACCGAATGACTAATGTGCGGGAAAAAATTTGACTTATTTGCAATCGATTTTGCTTTTCAAGGATTCCAGTTGTGCACAATCAGCAATTTCAAGCAATGCAAAGTGCAATAAGCCCGGAGAGCCAATCTTTCCACATTCCATTTTTCGCTTCCTACGGCACCTTGCGCCGGCGCACCCAATGGAGCCAGGGATATTTTGTCGGCACCTGCCTCAAGTTTTTCGGTTACGGAGTGCTCAGAGGTCTTGGCTTGGCGCAACGGGGATATCCGGCCGTTATCGAACAACCGGGCCTTGTGCGAGTTGAGATTTTTCGCGTTCTGCACGAATCGGTCTGGCCCATTCTCGATCGTTACGAAGGTTACGATGCAGAAATTGGCGAAAAATCGCTCTTTATCCGGAAAGCTGTAGCCCTTGTGCGACCCCAAATTTATGCCTGGGTCTATTTTCTGGGGCAGAATATACCGCGCGGGGAACCAATTAAAATTGCGTCAAAGAATTTGGAATCGCGCCCAGGTGGGTGTTTGTTACCCAGGATACAAAGAGATTATGGAGACCCCCTTTGCGATTGCAACGACCGTTGAAAAAGAATCGGGAAACAATTACCGGATTGATATTGAGATCATTGTTCCAGAGACCTTGGAAAAGTTCCGGCTCGATTTGAACGATCTTGGAGATCAGCCTTGTCAAATCGGCGGGTTCCCGCCCTCGGGAGAATGGGGAAACGTGGTGGTAAAAACAAGAGGCCTGCCACGACTGAAGCCGGGAGATAAAGTTCCTGTAGTATTGCAAGAATCATAACGACCCTTCGTCCTCACAAAAGCAAAGAAGTCGCGCACAGCTCTCACAGAGGATTTTTTCGGAGCGGCCGAGGTTGTCAGGACTGACCTGCGGCTGGAGGACCTGCGGCGGGATTAAAAGGCGGAGCCGTAAGGTTTGGCTGTTCCCATAAACGAAAGCCTCCGCGGAATGCGGCAGCGTTTGTGCCTGCGCGACAGCCTTGCGGTAATTCTTTCAGCTCCTTAACATTCCCCCCGCCCAATACGACATATTCCGGTTCAAGGGCAGCGATCAGGCGCGAGACGGCATCCATCACGCAAGCGCGCCATTTCTTCCTGCCCAGGCGCTTCAAACCTCGAAGACCGACGTAATCTTCAAACGTCCCTTTCCTGTAAGGAAGGTGCGCAAGCTCTGTCGGTTGAACTATACCCTCCAAAACTAAGGCGGAACCCAAACCTGTCCCAAGTCCAAGAAAAAGCATCCTGCCACCTTCATAACTGCCCAGGGCCTGCATTGCTGCGTCGTTGATAAGTCTCACGGGACATCCGAACTCCGCCTCGAAATCGAATCCGAGCCATCCAGCACCAAGGTTGTGAGGCTCGGAGGCGATCCTGCCTCGAATCACCGGGCCCGGATATCCAATCGTAACACAGTCAAATTGCCATTCGCCTGCAAGCTGCTTAACCCCGGACACCATTCTAGCGGGAGTGAGATTCGCCCCGGAAACGAATTTGCGCGGAGCATTTTTCCCGCTAGCGAGGATCTTTACGTGCGTCCCTCCAACGTCAACTACGAGGACGTTCTTCGCTTCCGTTCTTTGGGTCATAGAAAAGGGCTGGCATGAGGTGCTAGGTTCATCCATTAGCGACTCCGCTTTCTGATTGGAAGCGAAATCTATCGAAACCTGAGGAAGCCGCTCTCCCATGCAGGCCATAGGCATCGTTGATGCCTTCGGGGACAGGACGCTAGAATCCTTGAAAAGCAAAACTGATTGCAGATGAGTCAAGTTTTCTCCGTATCCACACATTGCTCATTAGGTGGTTTTGCTTTCAAGGATTCCAAGCGAGGCCGCTTCACCAAGTCGACGCTGCTCCCAACCTGCCATCTTACCCCTGGATCTCGCTGGTCTGAGGGCGGCCTCTCTGGGAGCAGATCTCCAAGCTTGCCCGCAGAACGGTCGCGCCGTTGACGGAGTCGCCAAAACGTTCTAGCATTCGAGTCACTCGCGTCCGTAGCTCAATTGGATAGAGCGTCGGCCTCCGGAGCCGAAGGTTGTGGGTTCAAGCCCCGCCGGACGCAAACCCCTCTCTCCCTGGGAAATGGCTTAAATAAAGGCTCTCCTGGCGACTCTCCTGCTCCGCTCGCAATAACGCAAAAAAGGCGGGAATTGCAGGGTTTGCAGAAAAGTGCTTTAAAAGTGCTCTACTTATACGATACTTGTGGAACATGAGTTCACCAGATCGCTACTACACCGTGACCGCTCCAGCCGGGTTTGAGGATTATCCGGCTCGGCGCAATCACTATTTCAAAACCAAGACCGCCGCCGCCGAGTTCAAGCTCCGCGTCAAACGTTGGAAGGCTGAGAAGAAATCTCCGTCCCCGACCTTGAGCTTTGATGAATACGACAAGCGGTGGCTGGCCTACCTGAAAGCTCATGTTGGCAACCTGGAAATCCTGCCCGAAATCGTCGCGCACTGGGAACGCACCGCCAAGGCCATCACGCAGCCGCTGACGGTGGAAGCCTTGTGCAAGGCGTTTGTCACCTACCGGGAAACCAAAGGCTATGGCAAGGCGACCTTGAGCGAGGATCGCTACATTGCCCGCAAGCTGCAAGCTGCGCTCGGCCCCCGGATGGCGCACGAGCTGACGGTCGCAGACCTTCGGGCCTTTCTGAATAGTGCAGGCGGCAAACAGCTTGAGCGCAAACTCTACAAGTTGGCGAGTCTCATCTTCGATTACGCCAAGGAACAGCGGGTGATTATCTTAAACCCGCTTGCCGAGATTGACCGGCCACAAGTCGGATACTCGATCCCCGGTATCCTCTCCCCGGCTCAGTTTGAAACCCTGTTGTCCGAGGCCGAAGCGGTTACGCCCGATCTGGTGCCGTTCCTGGCGCTGGCTGGTTTTGCCGGTATCCGGCGCGAGGAAATGCTCAAGGAGTATGCCGACGACGAGGTGCTGCAGTGGAGCGACATCGACTGGGATAAGAAGATCGTCACGATCCGCGACGAGGTGGCTAAACAGACCACGCGCAAATTGGGCGACCGGCGATTTGTCCCGATGGAAGAAGCCCTCCTTCACTGGCTGGCTCCTTACCGTCAGGCGAGTGGTCCGGTTATGCCGGTGAGCGATGCCGCTTTCCGGCGACGGATGAAAAAGCTTCGGGAAGCCGCCGAGTTTGAACCGCCTCGCAACGCGCTGCGCCACTCTTACGCCTCCTACTGGCTGGCCGGTTCCAGCAAAGAGGGGATCGGGCGGCTGGCGTTGCAGATGGGCAATTCGGAATCCGTCTGCAGGCGGCATTACTTGGAGACGCTCTCCCCGGAGGAAGGACGAGCTTGGTTTGGCTTAAGGCGGGCTAAGTCTCAGCCGACTGAGGCTGTTCCGCCTGTGGTGATTCCTGTTGCCGCTTGATCGCCTCTTGGTAGCCTGTCAGGTCAAAGCTGATCGGACGGGCTTCCATCCCTAACCGATCCAGAAGCCGCTCCTGCTCCTCAATCTGTTTCAGAATCCGCTTCCGCTCGGCACGCGCCAGGTATCGGTTCTCAAGCTTCTTTGACAGGCTGTCGAAGGTCGCAAGCTTCTTTCTGTCATCCGCACTTAGGGAGCGATCCCAAGTGAGACGCGAGAAAATCTCGTGAGGATAACCACGCATAACGGTCAAGGGATGGTCGCGATCTAATTCAGGCCGAGCCTCGATGTAACCGGACATGTCCCCGAACAGCTCTTCAAACGCCTCCGGGCAGAACTCCTTCCGGGCTTCCTCCAAGAAGGTATTGAGCCGGAACAGAAACTTGAACCGCGCTTTAGGCGGGAGTGTCTCCAGAAGCAATCTGATTCTCTCCTGGGCCATAAACACGTCAAGACTAATAGGCCACTCCTGGCGTTCAATCTCTTTTCGGAATCTCTCGTAGTGTTCACGGGCGTAAGTAGGGCCGTTCACTTTCCAGAACCGCCAAAGTTCGTCCTCCTTGTTCCAGGCTGCTCCGGTTTCGCACAAGATCCGGTTCTGTACCCGATCACTGAGTGAGGCCCGTCCGCTTTCGAGGTCTTTGATTGTATCGACCGGGATGTCCACTATTTCGGATAGTTGTGCTTGATTAAGATAATCCCGGCCTTCTGAGGCGAGCGCTTTGCGAAGTTGGCGGATTGGGTTCTTGAGCCGATCGGGTCTAGTGGGGCGGGACATAAACGTTCCCAATCCTCTTCCAGATCCATAAGTTCCGCAAGAAATGGTGCGATAGTGGGATACCACTATAATTCTAGGAAATGTTGTGTGGTCCGCTTGTTGCGGAAAGTCGCTAGACGATAATGGAGGGTATGCCCACTTCTTCGATTCGATTCACTCCAATTCAATTAGATGACCCACTGGACCGCAAGCCGATAGGTGACGTTCCGTGGCTCCACGGGAAGACCGACTGGGGGATGACAAAATCGCTCGCCTTGCGCGGGCTGGACGCATCCCCGGTGCTTTCCAGGCGCTGCCAGGTAAACGCGGCGCCAAGTGGAGTTTCCGCAAGGAAAAGGTGATCCGCTGGCTGCAGAGCCTGGAACACTAAAAATGACCGGCTCGATGGTCCTTCAACTTCGAAACAGAACCGCCAGCGATTTAGCGACCGTTGGCGGTTGTCTTTTCTCTCTCAAGAAAAATGCAAAGCACTCGAACTCTACTTCGCGCCGGTGAAAAAGGCAACGGCGCTGTCGCCTCCGCATCGAACGAGGCGAATGGGGATTCCGCGCAAGGGTTGCGCGTTTCATTACTGAAGCCGGTTTACGCTGCGGCTGAAGATCACTGCTCGAACTTTTGTCGGAACGGGTGTTGACAGGGACTGGACTTCGACCCGACCGGACGATCCGTCTTCTGGCGGAAAAGTGGCGAGCGTTGTCTCCTGGCTCTCGGCCAGCCGTGTCCGTTTTTCGAGACGGCGGTGCTGCCGATGCAGAAGAGGACTCTGTGGCCGACATCGGCTCAAGGTGCGGCGTTTGCGGAAGCGGCTCGACTTTACCGTTCCACGTTTCTCCCTCCCGAGACAGCCTCTCCGATTCAAACCCCGGAGCGCATGTGTCCCGATTGCGGCAAGCACCGGATCGAACCCCGGAAACGATGTTGTGTCGAGTGCCGGATTCGACTCAGGAAAGCGACCGATGCCGTGAACCATCGCGACTGGCGAAAAACCGCCGGTCAGCGTCATACAGTTAACGGAAACGGATCAAGTCCCAGAGCCGCTTCGCGAGCCGCTAGTTCGGACACCCGCTATCACGACCCTGCCGAGTCAGTTTCGACCCTTAACTGTATTACGCACAACTTATGAAATCTCCACTTGGCTCAATCCCTGTCGGGGCCATCCACTCCTTCGAACTCCTGAAGGACGACGGCATATTCGGCGTTTATCGAAAAATTCACCGGGATGGCAGTAACCGCGTGTCCTTCGTGATTGCGCGTCTGCCGTCGATCCGAGCATACACGGAACCCCCGGCCAGCGTGTTAAGCGAGTTCACCGAAGAATCGGAGGCTCTTCGCACATTTGGCCGTTGGAAGGCGCAATCGATTGCCCGGAAAAGGAAGCGGTCAAAAAACGACGCACAGCGGGAGTTCGACCTGGGTCCGTTCAAAACGAAACAACAAGTGCGCCTGGATGCACTCAGTCGCCAATTGAGAGGCGGCTAATTAAATCTCAACCCAAAGGAATCATTATGCCTAAGAAATCAGAAGTAGAACCGTGGTCGCCTAACAGCGAACCTGTCAATCGAATGGAGGCAAGCGAGCCCGCTCGCGAGCCTGACCAGATAAACAGCTTGTTCGAAGGTGCGCCTAAAGTCGCCTCCGTTCCCAAGATGCCTAGTCCCGAGGAACTTTGGGTAGACCCGGAGAAACTGGCAACGGGTACTACGGTGAAGAAGATAATCACCGTGATCCCGCTTCGCAGGCCGGAAGTCCACGAGTTCTTCCGCATCCATCCCGATCCCGTTTGGGAGCGTCCGTTGGTTCTGTTGGAGAACAAGCTCGAAAACCAAAACGCCATCTACGTTGTCGCTCCTGGGCTCGTTAACGATCTGCAAACCTACGGGGTGAAATATCGGATGGCCTATCTGTTCCCTACCATGACTCTGCAACAGGCTTTCTTTTTGATGCCTGTCTCTGTTCCGGGTTTGGACGGCAGAAAAAGCGATTGGTCTACTACGGCCTATGATGCCGCCCAAAATGCGAAGACCAAGTGGACGAAGCGAATGGCCGGAAACGGCATGTATCTACTGTTTGAGGCCGAGGATCTGCACCCGGAACCGAAGTGGCTGGATAACATGTCCCCGACATATATTTACGGGATCGCCTTCCGTGACGGTCGGATCATCGACCACATCGAGCACCCCGTGATAAAGAAATTGCGGGGCGCAACCGTAGTGGAATAACGCGCACCAAGTCTCCTCTATGTGCTATCTGGAAGCGTATCGGGAAATCTGGCTCGTGGACACAGAGTACTACGAGCCAGACGGCGAGCGGCCAGTCCCTGTCTGCGTTGCAGCCAGGGAGCTGCGAACTAATCGCGCCGTAGTCCAGTGGTACACGGAGTTCGGAGAGAAGCCTCCCTACTCCGTGGAATCAGACTGTCTCTTCGTCAGCTATTCAGCCGCCGCCGAGCTGGGTTGCCACATCGCGCGTGGGTGGAAACTGCCGGAGCACGTCTTGGACCTGTATGTAGCCTTTAAAATGTTAGTGAACGGCTTGAACATCCTGCCGCCCAAGATCCCCGGTAAAAAACAAGGCGGGCTGTCCCTTCTCTTCGCTCTGCAATTCTTCGGAATAGCTCCCCTGAATGTGACCGCTATAAACGCTAAGGAAGCTTCCAGGGATCTGGTAAAACGGGGAGGACCGTGGACCCTGGAAGAGAAAGCCGAGATTCTCGCTTATTGCCTGTCGGACGCTGACCAGTTGAGGCCGCTGCTCAAGGCAATGCTGGAGAGAATCAATTTTCAAGTAACCCTGTTTCATTGCCAGTACACCCGTCCGCAAGCCTGGATGCAGTGGAACGGAATCCCAATCGACACCGAAACTTTTCACCTTCTGGATAAACGTTGGGAAAGTATCCAACTGGAGCTGGTGAAGGTAATGGATGCTCCGTTCGGACTGTATGAGGGAACCACTTTCAAAATAAGCCGGTTTGAACGCTGGCTCGTTGAACATGAAAAACCCTGGCCCACTTTGCCCAGCGGGCAACTCAGCGCCACACAACACTCCTTAACCGGAAATTGAACCGACAGTTCTTTAATCATCGCATACCGTTGTGCGTTTCCTCTCCCAGTATGCTCATCGCTTTTTTTAGGATCTCACGCTGACGCTTGAGATATTCAATCTCACTTTGCTGTTGGTGGATCTTCTCCAGCATCTCTTCGGGACTCATCTGCTCCCCCTTGAGCTCAGC
>Ga0306920_100013889_pt1 | contig 10983 bp, 14 predicted proteins | sample flu12Cox44000170_FD_204666 | JGI IMG/M metagenome (GOLD analysis project Ga0306920, IMG submission 204666) | Lab enrichment of tropical soil microbial communities from Luquillo Experimental Forest, Puerto Rico - flux4day.12C.oxic.44.000.170 (v2)... | ecosystem: Environmental > Terrestrial >...
CACCACCATGGGAGCCTCACTTGTGAGTCGGCAGGGTTTCCCGCCCCTGACGATGCGATCGACATACGAAGCTAAGCGCGCGCCGGGTTCGGTGGCCGATTTCTGTTACCGGCATTAGGCCGTGAGTACGGACCACCTCCCAACATCACGCCGTTCCGAAGAACAACGACGCCGGTGGGCGGCCAATCCACATCGAAACCCGTCGCAGTGACCGAATACAGCGGCGGGCTGGCGTCTGGGACCGGATCATGGATGCACTGGCCGCCGGTCGACTCATTGCGCCGGGTATTGGTCGGGCCAGACTGTAGCTGACAGCTGACGCAACGGCTCACAGAGGTTAGTAATGCGGGCAAGGATCACTCGAACTCATTCCATTGTGACAATACGTATACGATCATGGCGAATGCAATTGCCCCGCCAACTGCAATCTTGATCGCGTCGGGTCCGTTATATGGGGCAATTCCGACAGTGACGAGGTATATCCGTCCAAGAATTTCACCCCCGATAAAGACTATGCCGAGGGACGCTCCCCATTTTCTGATCGTCAGAAGACATAGACCGCCCAGGCTGTACAAGGAGCCAATTATTACCGTTGAGACGGCGGGTACGATGCTCTGAGAGAGGATGCCAACGTAATTCCCGGTAAAGCCGACAATTATCTCGCCTATTCCAAACACAAGAGCGAGAATCCCTACGACAGTGATTCCCATCCGTGGATTTCCATTGACCTTGATCATCTGCGTCGACCGCGTCTCGGCCAAATATCATGTGGTCTATTATTGCGGCCCGGAAAATGATTTTCGGGAGCACGATTAGCGAGGCGGCGTTCGCTATGGGTCAAAGGCCAGTGCCTTACAGGTTGCTCGCTTCTCGATCACCTACAGGCCCCAGCGGATTTGCCGACCATCATTGAGCGAGGCGATTTGCTGTGCAATTGCTTACGCGTCCGCTCAGCGCTGCGCAAGGACCCGAGTCGAAACCGGAACTAGGCCGTCGAGCGGTCAACGTGTTGCATGGTCAGCTCACTCCTCAGGAGCAACATATGTTTACGCAAAATGTCATATTGCTCAAATGGGCCCGTCTGCTTGCAGTCGTCAGCGTTGCACTTTACTTAATCCCTGCTGGCGCGCATCTTTTTGAGCTTGCCAACAAGATGTATTTGCCGCCGGCCGAGTACATGATTGTACAGAGGATCTATGCCGGCTGGTCTCTGTTCGGTGTCGCGATTGTCGCTGCGCTCTTCCTCACTTCGATACACACTTTTATCGTGCGCGCAGATCGCACCGCCTTTCTTCTATCCCTTACCTCAGTACTTTGCCTCGCCGCCACACAGATGATCTTCTGGGCTTTCACCTATCCCATGAACGTGGCGAGCAACAATTGGACGGTCACACCCGAGAACTTTGAGGTGGCGCGGCGGCAGTGGGAGTATTCGCACGCTGTTAACGCCGTGATCACCTTTATCGCGTTCGTGGCCATCATTTCATCCGTACTTGTTGACAAGCGTGAAATGGCATCGATGTCGGCTGTAGAGTGATGAGCGTTGCGAAAGCCGAGTATACTTGAACGTTGTTGTGGCCGAGATGACGATGCCCGGGCGGCGACGTTGACGCCGTCGCTGTAGAGATCGTCGCCCTCGACCCTTCGATTCCATTCCGAAAACCTGGAACGCGAAGACGTGCTCCAACTCAATGACTTCGGTCATCTATGAGGTTGACCCTTGCCCTTGCCCTCTACGAAGCCTGTTTGATACGCTTCCGACCGATCATGATGACCACCATAGCCGCCCTGAGGGGCATCGTGTAAAATCCGGCCGAAATAGCCCTTCAGCCGCGCCGCCGAGAAGGGTGATGAACTCGCGCCCTCTCATGGGCCCTCCCTGATGCCGAGGACTGCACCCTACCACATCGTCGAAAAAGGCTCGTGTTTCGGCAATACGCGAACAGCGGCGTCGTCATGTTCGATACCGAAGCGCGCCTCGCGGCGTGGAACCGAAATTTCCAGGAGATGCTCGACAGCGCCTGGTTCCCCCGCCCTCCGAGGTGAGCGGGCTGGTTGGGCGCGCAGTCCACCAGGGTAGAGGCAGCCGCTTGGGTATCTGTCTCAACGTTAGTCCCGGTTGATTGCCTTCCAAGATCGCGGACATTAGCTCAGGCGAGAGAAATGCCAATCGCAGCGCCTGCCGTACGACTTTCGGGTGCAGTTTTGTTTTGATCGCGAGCTCTTCGATCGACGAGAAGCGCCCGCTTTTGAGATCGGTCAACCAGACGTGAGCGCGCACGACGGCTTGGAGGAGCTTTTGGTCCGGTTTGCGGTCTGGCGGAGGCAGGGCGTGGGTGCGGCTTGCCTTGGTTCGCGTCCAGGGGATTTCGATGGTCGTGGGTAAACCGCTTGCATTGGCGTCTTCAGATTTGAGGGTGATGCGGACGAGACCTTCGCCTAGAACGATGTTTTCGATCTGGTCCGCGATCGCGTCATCAGATGTACCCGGCAAGTCGAGTTTTTTCCGAACGGCCCCCTCGACTATTCCTTCAATTTCGGGGGCGGCTATTCGCGTGACCGAGCCGGCCTTGTGCTTCCGCCCACGCAAGGCGGTACTGACATAGAATCGGTACCGGACCCCGTTCTTGCTGGAAAAGCTCGGGACCATGCGATTGCCCCTGTCATCGAAGAGCTTTCCTTTCAGCAGGGCGCCACTTTCTGAGTATTTGGCCTTGCACTTGACGACGTTGGATTTGAGCAGTTCCTGCACCCGCTCAAAGGTCTGCGTATCGACGATCGCTTCGTGCTCGCCTTTGAACCATTTGCCACCATGATGCACTTCGCCGAGATAGACCCGGTTCTTGAGAAAGTACGCGAGGGGACCGTAGGTGAAGGGAATGCCGCCATTGTATTTGGCGACCTTTGTATTGCGGCGCTTGGTGACGATGCCCCGCTGGTCCAGGTCAGCGACCAGGCGGCCAAAAGATTTGAGCTCCAGGTACCGGCGGAAGACGGTCCGGACCGTCTTGGCCTCGACCTTGTTGACCACAAGCTTCTTGTCCCTGGCATCATAGCCTAGCGGGACCGTGCCCCCGGTCCATTTGCCCTTCTTCCGGGATGCAGCAACCTTGTCCCGGACCCGCTCTGACGCCAGCTCACGCTCGAACTGGGCAAAGGACAAAAGCACATTGAGCGTCAGCCGGCCCATCGACGTCGTCGTGTTAAACTGCTGTGTCACCGCCACAAAAAGGAAATCGAGCGGGCATCGAAGGTCTCGACCAGCTTCGCAAAGTCAGCAAGCGATCGAGTGAGGCGGTCGATCTTGTAGACCACCACCACATCGATCCTGCCGGCTTCGATTTCCCGCAGCAGCTTCTTCAGGGCAGGGCGGTCGAGGTTGCCGCCGGAGTAGGCGGGATCGTCATAGTGCTGGGGCAGGGCCTTCCAGCCCTGCGAGGCCTGGCTCTTGATATAGGCCTCGCAGGCCTCCCTTTGGGCATCCAGCGAGTTGAACTCCTGCTCCAGCCCATGCTCGGTCGATTTCCGGGTGTAGACGGCGCAGCGCAGGATTTTTCGGTCGTCAGCGCGCATTGACTCGACCCTCCGCCTCTGACCTGGCCGGGCGCGAGCGCAGCCCAAAGAACCGTGGGCCGTTCCACCTGGTGCCGGTGATCTCGAAGGCGATTTCGGAGAGGCTGGAGAAGGTCTTGCCCTCCCAGGCAAAGCCCCTCTCCATCACCATGACCCGGTAGGTCCTGCGGTTCCACGTCCGGATCAGTTCTGAGCCCGGCTTGATTCGTCGGGGCAGTTCAAGCCGGCCATTGGGTTTTGACCGAGCTGCCCTGACCAACTGGTCCAGCAGCCGCTGGTGTACTCGTGACAGGCCGCCATAGGCTCGCTCTTGGATCCTGTGCGCGATGCCGCGCCGGAGCAGGTCCGGGCCGAACGCCTTTGGCGGTTCGGTCCGGAACAGCTCGCGATAGCGGCTCCGCAAATCCGCGATCGGCACCTTGGGCAACCGCTCCAGTTCGGCCTCGACCTCGGGATCGCCTGCCCCGTCGGCCGCGGCCGGGCGCTCCTCCCTCATGACGAGGTTCCAGCCTTCGCAATCCGGTAGATGCGCTCCTTGCCGATTTTTTCGGAATCGAGCTTCAGCTTGAGCTTTTTCTTGACCACGCCGGCAAAGAAGCCGCGCACCGAGTGCGCCTGCCAGCCGGTCACCTCCATGATGGTGGCGATCGTCGTGCCCCTGGCTTGGCGCAGCAGTGACAGCACGGTGTCTTGCTTTGTGGGCGAGTCGCCGGCGGCCGTAGTCTTGGTTCGACGCGCAGTCTTGGGCGCCCGCTTGATACCGCGAGTATTCTTCGCGGTACGCTTCGCAAATTTCGATTTCTGCTTGCTGGTGGCCATCCAGCCCTCCCTCGTGTCAACGACAGCGTCACGCGCTGCCACTGTCACGAGCCCCGCAATCAGGCAGGGCAACAGAAGGGGGGAGGCCCGCCGCCATGGCGCCCTCAGGCCCACCACACACGCTCCTCTTGACGCGGAAGTCCAGCGAATTCACGAGCAATCTTGTGGCTCTTTTGCAGGCTGCCGGATCATCAAAATGCTCGGCGCCGACCGCGATGACGACGCCGGCCGCTTCCGTGCCAGGCACGAATGGCGTCGATGGTCGCATCTGGTAACCGCCCGAGACCCATGAAACTCACGGAGGCGGCATGTACGTCGATCAGAATCTCGTCGCCGGCCGGCTTCGGCTCTTCGATCTTGCCGATGCGCAGGTCCTCGGGACCAGTGAACGCGCTGCATAGGACTGCTCTCATAGCGGGGCTCCCTCGCGGCGGCGGCCGAAAACGCGCGGCAGCAGCATGGGAACATGCCGGCGATATTGCTGGTAAGTCGCGCCGAACTCAGCGATCAAATCCCGCTCCTCCAACTGCAGCCCGACCAGGATGTAGGCCGTGTTCATGATCGCAAACAGCAAATGGCCAGCGGTCATCTCAGGCGCGGCCCAGAATGCAAGCAGAAAGCCCAGCATGAGCGGATGCCGCACGAACTTGTAAAGCAGGGGCGTCTTGAACGATTGACCCGGTAGCTCAGCTCCGCGCAGCGCGAAGAAGGCCTGGCGCAGGCCGGACAGATCGAAATGATCGATCATGAAGGTCGAGGCAAGCACCATCAACCAGCCGAGCCAATAGACACCGATCAGCAACCAGGCCGCAATTCCGTCGACCTGCCAGACGGGTATCGGGATCGGCCGCCACTGCCAGAATAGTAGCAGAAGGATCAGGCTGGAGAGAAGCACGTAGGTGCTGCGCCGGCAGGCTACCGGAAAGATTTCGTCCCACCATCGTTTGAAGGCTGGGCGCGCCATAATGCTGTGCTGGATTGCGAATATGCCAAGCAGCAGAAGGTCGACGAAGATGGCTTCGCCGAAATTCGTCGGACCGCCGACGTCGATCGACGTTGGTACGAGATAATTGCCGACGAAGCCGAGCGCGTAGAGGAATGTAACAAGGAAGACGGTATAGCTTGCGATGGCGTAGAACAGGATTAGGCGACGTGCAAACATGATAGTTTTCCTGGTTGTGCCTGCGGCAGCGTTGCAGAAAGCAGGAGCCTGAACCGTTTGATAACGAATGGGCTCGATCAGGCCCAACTGCTATCGCCAGTCCGTCCCCTGCCCGTCCCCCACGATCTCGGCCACGGTAAATTGGCCCGTCGCCGAGTTTGATTTCGTAGATGTCGACATCGCAGGATGGACGCCTTCGCCACTGGAGGCTGAGAGCCGCCATTGGCGTCGGACGGAAATCGAGCTCTTCAAAATTTGCGCTCATCCGCCACTGGCCGAGGGTGGCACCGGCCGGGTTGCAATGGGCGCGGAATAGCCGCGGCCTCCTCGCAGGAATCGAGCCGACTTCCAAATCGAGTGCGCAGCGCGCGAGCGCGCCGACCGGATCGCCGAGATCGTGCAGGCAGCCCATGAAGCAAATGAGGTCGAAGTCGCGACCGTCGAACTCGGTCGCGGCCTTGACCTCGAACGCGATGTTGCCTGTCACGCCCTGCTCGGCGGCGCGCTTGCGCGCGGTCGCAATCGACGCGTCGTGATAATCCAGGCCGATGAAGCTCGACTTGGGGAACGCCTGCGCCATCAGGATGGTGGAGGCTCCGTGTCCGCAGGCGATGTCGGCGACCCGGGCGCCGCGCTTCATGCGCTCGACGACGCTGTCAAGTGCCGGCAGCCACTCGCTCACCAAATGCGCGCGGTAGCCGGTGCGGAAGAAGCTCTCGGTGCCGCAGAACATGGTCATGCGCGTGCCAGCCCAGGCCTTCGCCCGAGCGGAAGGTTTCGATAATCTGGTCTTCATCGAGCCAGAACGAGGCCGCGACCTCGAAGGCAGGCGCCATGAAAATGGGGCTTTGGTCAAGCGCCAGGACCATCGCCTGCGCCGGCGGCAGGGCGTAAGTCTGCTTCTCGGGATCGTAGGCGACATAGCCGCCAGTCGCCTGGTTGGCGAGCCACTCTCGGACATAGCGCTCGCGAATGCCGTTTGCTTCGGCGAGCGCCGCCGTCGTACAGGCGCCGAGATCGGCCAGTGCCTGATACAGGCCGAGCTTGCAACCCACATTGACCAGCACGCCGGAAGATGCGGCGCTCAGGTCGGTAACGACCTCGCCGATGAAGGCTTCGACCTCGCTCGGCGCGGGCGGTAGTGTAAATTGGGTCATGATCCGATTCCTTTCGTTCGCATGGCACGGCCGGAAGCGGCCGTGTTCCGTGCCGCTTGAGGTAGTCGGCAAATGGATGGCAGTCTTGATATACTGCGCCAAAGCCTTGCAAGGTCGCGCCAATGACGACGGAAGGACGCGCCGCGGCCAAGCTCGCCGCGCCGACCATCAATCTGGCCAGCGTCGTCTACGGCCTCGACGCCTAGATGCGCTCGCGCGGGGCTGACGTGGGTGACGCCTTGCGCCGCACCGGTCTCGAGCCCGGCGACCTGACCGATCTCGATCGGCGCGTGCTGCTCATCCGCTATCTGGAGCTGCCGGAGATCTGCGTCGATCTCCTGGCCGATCCGCAATTCGGTTTGAAGTTCGGCGCCCAGTACGAGCCGAGGCACGCCGGCGTCGTCGGTAATGTCGCCCTGGCCTCGCGCACGATCGGCGAAGCCTTTGAAATGATAGGGCGCTATCTGCCGACCATGGTCGACGCTACCGTGCACGGCGTGGAAGTCAGCGCCGGGATTGTGTTTGTGTATTCTTACTATATTGATCCGTTGATGATGTCGTACCGGCAGAAAGGCGACTGGGCGACCGCCTTCGAGTGCAATCGGCGCTGGGTCGGCCAATCGCTGGGCCAGTATCATCGACTGGCGACATCGCCTACGGGTCGCGGACCTACACAGATACCGGAGCGCTGCGGTGCACGTGGTGATCAGCTCTCTGCCTGGTCCGCTCATGATGCTGTGGAAGGCAAGGGGTGATTTCGTGACTGGGTTCTCGCTTCAGACCTTCGGGTTTCCGGAGATCCACGGTGACAGCCGCCCGATCAAGCTGAATCTGCGCAAGGGTCTTGCGCTGCTGATCTATCTCGCGGAGGCCCAAGGCGCCGTTGCAAGGGACGTCATTGCTGCGTTGCTGTGGCCCGAGAGCTCCGGCGACACCGCCCGCGCGCGGTTGCGGCGCATGCTTCATCGCATCGAGCTTACGCTCGGCCAGCAGGTTTTCGAGGCCGACCGCACCAGCATGCGGTGGTCTCCGGCGGTCGAACTACAGGTCGATTCGCATCTGTTCGAGAGTGCCTGTGACCGAGGCGCCTTCGAGGAAGCCTGCCAGCGTTATCGGGGAGACTTCCTCGCGGGCTTCTGCCTCGCCGATTGTCCCGAATTCGAGGATTGGGCGTTCTTTCGCCGCGAAGCGCTCAGGGGGCGGCTCATGCATGGCCTGGAACGCCTCGTGCAGGACAAGAATGCCGCCGGCGAACATTTTGCCGCGGCAGCTCACGCTGGCCGCCTTGTCGAGCTCGATCCGCTGAGCGAGGTGTATTGTCGGCATTTGATCCGCAGTCTCCTGCTTGCCGGCGATCGAAGTTCGGCAGAACGACACCACGCAGCACTGACACAGCGGCTGCGTGACGAGCTTGAGGTTGCACCCGAGGCCGCGACCGAAGCGCTCATGAACCCCACCACGACCCATGCCGTTCCGACAACACTCTACGTAAAAGGTGCCGGCGTACATCTGGCGTATCAGACATATGGAAGCGGCGAGCTTGATATCCTAATCATGCCTGGCTTCGTGTCACATGTGGAACGCGTGTGGGAGCATCCCTCGTGCCGGGCATTTCTGGTTTCATTGATGGCGCTCGGGCGACTCATCATGTTCGATCGTCGCGGTATCGGGCTGTCGGACCGGGTCGGATTAGCCCCGAGTGTCGAAGTCACGGCCGAGGATATCGGCACCGTGCTGCGAGCGGCGCACACACGTCGCGTCGTCCTGTTTGGGGCGTCGGAATGTGGGCCGGCATGCATCAAGTTTGCGGTCGATGAACCCCGCCTCGTGGCCGGTCTCATTCTCTTCGGCTCGTTGGCCAAGGGCTGTTGGGCGCCGGACTATCCGTACGCGCTGCGGGCAAGCCAATATGACGCCTGGCGCCAGCAGCTCGTCGCCGAATGGGGCGGCTCTGCCGGGATAGAAACCTTCGGGCCGAGCCTTTCGCGTGATCGCCAAGCGAGGGCCTGGTGGGCCGGACTGCTGCGCGCGGCCTCTAGTCCCGGCGGCATTTGGGCCGTGCTCAAAGCGTTGCGCGACACCGACGTGAGACACCTCCTGTCACGGGTTTCTGTGCCCTGTCTTGTGCTGCACCGCCGCAACGACCGGGCGGTGCGGGTTGAGGCAGGCCGCGATATGGCCAGCAAGATCGCCGGCGCTCAATTCGTTGAGCTCGACGGCAATGATCATTGGTTCTTTGCGGGTGCTCAGCAACCAGTGATCGAGGCAATCAAACGATACGTTAGCGCTTTGCCGCGTGACAGGAGACCAACGCGGTAAGGCGGGGCGGTCCACCTATGCGCAGAAGTCCACTCGCGCCGCCGCTGAGGCCGCAAGCAAGGTCTACAAGGTGGGGATTCTCAATGCCGCCGCTCCAAACGCCGCGGGGTGGAGATCGAGGACGGCATTGTGCGAGTCCTCGCCGGATTGGGCTTTTCAGTTGGTCGCAACCTTGTGATCGAAAGCCGCGCCGCCAACAACCAATCGGAGCGACTGCCCAAACTCGCCGCGGAATTGGTGGAAAGCGGTGTCGATGTAATCGTGACGATCCCGCGCATGGATCAGCGGGCGCACCGTTCTGGATCGAAGGCCAGTTCACGTCCATGATTTGCAGGGCGCGCATGCGCGAGCTGTCGGAAGCTCTCACCTACCAGACCGCCAACATCCTCAGCGTCATCGCCGTCGACAAGCCCATAGATCGCACTGAAGCGATCGAGACACTGGTCGAGAAGGCCGGCGGCAAACTCGTCACGGCCTATTTGACGACAGGCACAAACGACGTCGTGCTCGTCACTGAACTGCCCGACGCGATCTTCCGCGAGCGCGGCTCTTCGACTCAGGACAATTTATTCGTACTGTTGCTACGCGATCACAGCATTCGTCTCCAGCAGGAATACCCTCTCAGGTTGATGCAATTCACGTGGTGTAGTGGGTCAGGACCGGACCGGCCTCGGCCGTGCGAACAGTGAGGAGAGGGAGATGTCGGCGAAATCCTCATGGAGCGTCGTGTTGACTGGAGCGGCCGCGGTGCTCGGCAGCGTCATCGGAGGCAATACACCCGCAATCGCGGCCTCCGACAACAACCCACGAACATACGCGGGAGATTACCAGGGCGGTTCGCTTCCGATCGGGACCTTCATTGTGTTCCAATACGGGAGCTTTGCTAATGCCGATGCTTTCGTCGATCCCACTGGACGCGCGCTGCCGGACTCGCACGCCAATACTTGGATAGAGTTTACGCGGGTGACCTATTTTGCTGAGTTCGCGAACCGTCCCCTCGTGATCGAGGCGGACCTGCCATTTGCGACATTGACGGACGTAAACATCCCCGGCACCAACAACGGCGTTGCCGGAGGACTCGCGGACCCCGTGGTTCACCTGACCTATTTCCTCATCACCGACGCGAAGGTCCAGCGCTGGGTCGGCGTCACCAATTTTTTCTGGCTGCCGTTCGGGCGAAACTTTGACAACCGCAGTGCGGTCAATGTCTCCACGCCGCGGCAGTTCACCGACACCCCTCAGCTCGGCTGGACCGAAGGACTTGGAAAGCTTTCGCCAAGCCTTAATGGACTGTTTTTTGATCTGATCGCCAACGCATCGTTCCATACCGACGGCGACAGTCCTCTCGAGGTGGTCAATCCGCCTAGCGCCCCGCTCCCCGGAGTCCTGAGATACGATACGTTGACGCAACACCCCTCGTACGATGTCAAGGCTTTCCTGCGCTATAATCCGAGCACGTTTCTCTATGCCGCCGTTGGCATAGAGAAGTCGTGGGGAGGCGAGCAGATCGGCACAGACGGCAGATTTATCGTCGCCGGACTGCCGGTCGAGATCCCTCAACCCAATGTGTTGATTGGTCGAGATGACTTCTTGAGGGGCCATTTCCAATTTCAAGTCCCGCTGGCTCAGGATTTTACCATAGCAGGTGACGTGTTTCACGATTTTCAGGCGACCGGCGGGTTCAGGGAGAACATCGGCGTCGAAGTTCGCTTGGCCAAATTCTTCTTTCCCTCGTCGCACCCGAATTAGAAAAAGACGGTGCTCGAGGATGCCCCGGAGGAGATGTCGGTCGATCTTGGGTAAACTTGGCGGTCTGCGGCATTTGAGCAAAAACACGGCCCGCGTAAGCGTCCATGCCCGACACGCGGTGTCAGTTGACGGCGGTTTCCGGTCGCCAGTTCCAGGGCAGGAGGTCGTCGAGCTGGCTCATGTGGTGCCCGTTGGACATGCGCT
>Ga0306920_100013890_pt1 | contig 10983 bp, 9 predicted proteins | sample flu12Cox44000170_FD_204666 | JGI IMG/M metagenome (GOLD analysis project Ga0306920, IMG submission 204666) | Lab enrichment of tropical soil microbial communities from Luquillo Experimental Forest, Puerto Rico - flux4day.12C.oxic.44.000.170 (v2)... | ecosystem: Environmental > Terrestrial >...
TCGGGCCGCTTGTGGCATGGGCAAAACACGGAACCGAGATTTCGACTTCCGACTACCTGGATTGCATCAAGCGGCCCCTCATCGCCGGGGTGTTGGGAGGGGTGGCGGGGTTTCTGTTCAAGATCGCCTGTCACGGCACTTTGGCTCCGATCATGCTGGTTGTGGGCGAATTGACTATTGCTTTCGGGGGTTACATTTTGCTGCTGTTGTTCGTCATGGGCCAAAAAGAAATGTTCGTAGATTTGCTTGGCGAAGTTTTTCGCAGAAAGAGTGCATTACCCGCCGAGAGATAAGCTGAAGTTATGGCAGAACCTCAGTCAAAGCTAAGTGTGGGCGATTGGGTTGAAGTCCGGAGTAAGGACGAGATCCTGCGCACGCTCGACAGGGACGGGCAGCTTGAGGGTATGCCCTTCATGCCCGAGATGTTTGCATTTTGCGGGAAAAGGCTTCAGGTGTACAAGCGAGCGCACAAGACCTGCGATACCGTGTTTCCGGTGCGTGGCCGCCGTGTGAATCGCGCGGTTCACCTCGACACCCGCTGCGACGGCTCGGCACATGGCGGTTGCCATGCGGGTTGCATGATCTTCTGGAAGGAGGCCTGGCTGAAACCGGTCAGCGCCAATTCTCCACAGAGCACACTTCTGAGTGCGGAGATGCTGTCGATGGCGGACAGCGCAACGGTTCCCGCTTCGGGATGCACGGAAGCGACGATCTGGGATCGCGCCGAGACCCGTGACCCACAGGGCGGGGATCCGACCTACGCTTGCCAGGCTACGAGGCTCCCGTACGCTACGGAGAAACTCGATTGGTGGGAGTCCGGTCAATACGTGGAGGACTACACTTCCGGCAACGCAGGGCTTTGGACGATCCTGTGTGGGGCGACTTATTTTGTCTATTACTGGCTCACGCGTGCAGGCATCGGGGTTGGTCGGCCGATGCGGTGGTTCTACGATCACTTTTACTTCTTGTGGCGGGGGGCTCCGTTTCCGAGGAAGACTGGAACGATTCCGGAAGGGGAGTCCACGCCGGTAGAGACCCTGAATCTTCAGCCGGGCGAACTTGTGCGCGTGAAGTCGCACCCGGAGATTTTGAAGACGCTCAATACGCTCAGCCGAAACCGCGGTTTGTATTTCGACGCGGAAGAGGTTCCCTACTGCGGCAAAACTTACCGCGTTCTGCGGCGAGTTGAAAGAATCGTGAACGAGCGGACCGGCAAAATGAAAGAGATGAAGACACCGTGCATCATTTTGGACGACGTGATCTGCCGATCGCGCTATAGCGAATGCCGGCTGTTTTGTCCGCGGAGTATCTATGCCTATTGGCGGGAGATCTGGTTGGAACGTGTGGCGCCAGAGGACGGGCGCGTCGGCTCGGACAAAGAGGAGGAGGTCGTAACCAACCGTTGAGAGAGAGCCCGATTCCGCACATTTGGTCCGCTGAGCCAGAGAGGAAATGGCAGTGAGTCATCCCCTGGTCAGTGTAGTCACTCCATTTCACAACACTGCCGCTTTTCTCGCCGAGTGTATCGAGAGTGTCCTGGCGCAGGCCTACCGGGAGTTCGAATACATCCTGGTGGACAATTGCAGCACTGACGGATCCGGGGAAATTGCTGAAGCATATGCGGCGCGCGACTCCCGGATTCGGATGATCCGACGGACGCAATTGCTTTCCCAAGTGCAAAACTACAATGCGGCGCTCGCCGAGATCTCAGAGGCCAGCAAGTATTGCAAGATCGCGCAGGCGGATGACTACATTTTCCCAGACTGCCTCGAGTTGATGGTGAAAGCGTTCGAGCAGTCTGAATCGATCGGATTGGTCGGCGCTTACGACCTGAAGGCAAACGCTGTTCGAGGTTCAGGATTTCCTTACCGAAAGTCGCCGGTCTCGGGGAGAGAGACCGCTCGGCTGTATTTGGAGAAGGGAATTTTCCCTTTTGGTTCGCCAACAACGGTGATGTATCGAGCATCGTTGGTGCGAAGTGCACGACCTTTCTACGATGAGTCACGGCTGCACGAAGACACGGAAAAGTGTATGGAGATTCTGCAACGCTGGGATTTTGGTTTTGTTCCGCAGGTGTTGGCGTTCCTGCGGGCGGATAACGAATCAATCTCGAACGCGGTGCGTTGCTTTCAGCCGTCGTCATTGGACCGCTATATTATCGTGCAGCGTTACGCTTCAGTATTCTTAGATCCTGGTCCAGCAGAGAGCCTCAAGCAGGTCGCGAAGCGCGACTATTACCAGACCCTTGCGAATGCCGCACTGCGGTTGCGAGGAAGCGACTTTCGGCGTTATCACGAGAAGGGACTCAAGACGCTGGGGGAAAGCATCGATTGGTCCTATCTGGTGTTAGTCGCCGCAGGCGAACTCCTGTGGATGGCTGCAAACCCCGGGGAGACGATTCGCCGGTTGGTGAAGAAATCAAAACAAGAAAGAAGCACAGCCGGAGGTGCTGTTTGATGCAATCGCGTGGAGGATGGCTGCCATTGATGCATTGGGTGACTCAGTCGATGCTTGTAGGTCTACTGGCTGCACCTGTCGTGGGGCAAGCGCAAACCGGTCTCGATCCGAAATGGATTGCGTATAACCGGGCAGGAGCGCCGAACAGTCCGCTCCAGTGCTTTACGCCGGCGAATGTGGCGGTAACCGGTGGAAACCTGGTCCTTACGACCAAAGCAGAACAAGCGTCGTGCGTGAGTATCGACATTCCACAAGGCTTTCACGACTACACTTCGGCTTTTGTGCAGATGCGCGACTTTAAGTTCTTGTATGGAACCATCGAGTTCCGGGCCAAGTTCGGCGGTGGGATGAAGAGCGGTTCCTGGCCGACCATCTGGATGCTCGATGCTTCGTGCCAGCAAAGTGATCCGACCGGGACCGATGACAACTGCACGGGCCAGGAAATCGACATGACCGAGATCCTGGACAGCAACTTCAAGCAGGTGAACCAGCAGATCCATATCGATAACTTCAAGTACAACGACGGATGCAAGCCGCAGGTTTCCGATACCAGCCAGAACTTCCACGTCTACCAAATGGACTGGTCAGCGGGTTCCCTGGTGTTCAAGATCGATGGCAAAACAACCTGCACGCTGGCGAAAAAGTACATCCCCAGCCGCCCGATGTACTTGAAGATCAGTGTTTATGTGGGCGGATTCGCCGGCTCGGTGAACAATGGCAGCTTGCCTTGGACGACACTCATTGATTACGTGAAGGTAACACAGGGAGCGAACGTAATTTTCGAGGACCAGTTCAACGAATCCCCAGGAGCAGCGCCGGTTCCGGCAAATCAAAAACGCAAGAAAGGAAAGTCGACGTAGCCTGGTCGTTCGCGCATGAGCGTGCCTCAAGTGTCGTTCGCGATGGTGGTGTGCAACGCGCAGGAGTTTCTTGGCGAAGCGATCGAGAGCGTGCTGGCACAAACGTTCACGGATTTTGAATTCCTCATCGGGGACTTCGGCTCGACAGACGAGTCAAAAGCGATTGTTGCCGGGTGCGCCGCAAAAGACCGCCGCATCAAGTTTATCGAGCTTGCTAAAAGCGGGCTGGCAGAAGCGCGTAATGCCGCTTGCTCACATGCACAGGGCCGCTACATTGCCGTGATGGACGCAGACGATGTGTGCTTGCCGGATCGCCTGGGTTGTGAAGTCGCGTTCATGGAAGAACATCCGGACGTGGGTCTGGTGGGGGGCGCTACCGACTGGATCGACGCAGCAGGGCGATCATTGGGTGTGCACGATTTTCCGGCCGAGGATCACGAAATCAAGGCTGCACTCGAGACGCGCTTTCCTTTTTGCCATCCCACGCTATTGATTCGGAGCGAGGCTTTTCGGGCGGTTGGCGGATACCGGAAAGCATTCGTCTTCGCCCATGACTACGATCTGGGTGTGAGGGTCGCCGAGCGCTTTCAGTGCGCGAATGTGAAGCAGGTCGTCCTGAAGTACAGAATTCACCCCGGGCAAGTCTCATTGCGTAAACAAAAGCAACAGACACTTTGCCGATTAGCCGCCCAAGCTTCTGTGCCGTTTCGCAGAAGCGGGAAGCCGGATCCTCTCGATGGTGCGAATGAGATCACACCGGCCACGTTGGCCGCTCTCGGAGTGCCGGAAGCCCGGCAACGCAGTATTCTTACGGCTGATGGACGAAATTGGATCCGAAGCATGTCGGCTGCTGGTGAATACTCGGCGGCTCTTGCCGCTGCTTCCGACCTGTTGAGCACCAATTCCAGGGACGTGGAAGCATGGCAAATAGCCGACTTGCACCTCAGCATGGCTCGACTGCATTGGAAGCAAGGGAACATCCTGCTGGCGGCCAGTGCGGCCACTCGCGCCGTTGCAAAACGGCCGCTGATTCTAGGACGTCCGCTCAGATCCCTAATACGAAGTAAGCGGTCCGGAGAATGATGGATATTACCGTCGTTCTTTGCACATACAATCGTTGCAAGATACTGCCCCAGGCGCTGGAGAGCATTCTTGGTTCGACGCTGCCGTCCTCCATCGCATGGGAGGTGCTGGTCGTCGACAATAATTCGACCGACCAGACGCGGGAGGTGGTGGAAGAGTTTTGCCGTCGCTGCCCGGGCCGGCTTCGGTACGCTTTCGAATCACAACAAGGGTTGTCGCGAGCGCGTAATCTGGGAATTCGCGAGGCGAGAGGGGCCATCACCGCCTTCATGGATGATGACGTGGTGGTGGAGGCTGGCTGGCTGCAGACCCTGACATCGTCGCTGCATGACGGCAAGTGGGCGGGAGCCGGAGGGAGCGTGGTGCCGCAGTGGACCAGTTCACCTCCGGATTGGCTTCCGTTAAGTGATCGTTATGCGTTGGCGCCGTTGGCGATGTTCGATCCAAAACTCGAGGCGGGGCCCCTGGACGAGCCACCGTTTGGCGCCAATATGGCGTTTCGGAAAGAGATGTTTGCGAAGTACGGGGATTTTCGAACGGATCTGGGACGGTGTGGCACCAGTATGCTGAGCAACGAAGACACAGAGTTCGGAGAACGCCTGCTGCGAGCTGGGGAGCGGCTGCGCTTTGAGCCGGCTGCTGTCGTGCGGCACCCGGTTTCCGAGAGCCGGTTGCAGACCGCCTACTTTCTTAAGTGGTCCTTTGATAAGGCTCGTTCGGATGTCAGGCAAAGCGGGGTTCCTGCAGATACTAAGTGGTTAGTGGCTGGAGTGCCGCTGTATCTCTTTCGCAGGCTTGCTGCCTGGACCGTGCGCTGGCTGTTAGCAACTGAACCCAGCCGTCGATTTGGAGCGAAGCAACGAGTTTGGGGAAGGATAGGGGAGATACAAGAATGTTATAAGTTATTCCGCGAGCAGAAAGATAGTGTTAGTCGATAGGTTCTAGCGTGTTTATTCGTTCAAGGAGTTTATGGCACTCATCGTAATGAAATTCGGTGGTACTTCTGTTGGCGACGCAACGTGCATTCGGCGTGCCGCGACGATCGTCAAGGAACACTCCGGCGGTAACGACCAGCAGGTGGTTGTGGTGGTCTCAGCGCTTTCGAAAATCACTGACCTGATCCTCAAAGTGATGAACGCCGCCCGCGATGGCAAGGGTGAAGAAATGCGGCTGGCTCTGGCGCAACTCAGCGCGCGGCACGAGCAGGTACTTGGAGAGCTGTTTGATGGTGCTGAGCTTGAGCAGGTCTCAACCGAGGTGAGTGCAAGTATTCGCAGACTGTCTGAGCTTGCTTCAGCCGTACTTCTACTGGGTTCGGCCACACCTCAAGTGATGGATATGGCTTTGCCGCTCGGAGAGCAGATATCCGCGCGCATCTTCGTTGCCTGTTTGAAGAAGATGGGAAGGAGAGGCGAGTTTGTCGACTCTGCCCGGGTGGTGATCACCGACGAAAAGTTTGGCGACGCCAGTCCTGACATGGAGGCCACCCGTCGCCGGTCGCGCGAGGTGATTGTGCCACGCCTGGCCGCGGGAAAGATTCCCGTGGTAACGGGATACGCAGGCTCCACGCAGGCCGGTCAGGTCACGACGCTGGGACGAGGGGGATCGGATTACTCGGGAACCATTCTCGGCGCTGCCTTGGACGCTGATGAGGTATGGATCTGGACTGACGTCGACGGAGTCCTGACGACGGACCCCCGTGTGTGTCCGGAAGCGGTCACCCTGCCGGCAATTACGTTTGCGGAGGCCGTCGAATTGTCCTACTACGGAGCGAAAGTAATTCACCGAAAGGCCATTCGACCGACGATGGAGAAGAACATTCCGGTTTGGATCAAGAACTCGTTCAAACCCGAGGTACCAGGAACGAAGATCGTCGGTGCGTTGAGCGCAAGCAACCTGCCCGTGAAGGCTGTTACCACTGTCGCGCAGGCAACTCTGATCACACTGAGCACCCGGGGGGAAGTGCACTTTGCGGAGATCTTTGGGCGCCTCTTTTTGAGACTAGGCCATGAGCACATAGACATCTTGTTCTCGACGCAATCCTCGTCGGAGGATACGCTTGGCTTGGTTCTGCGTCAGCAAGATACTGAGCACGTGCTGCAGGCGATCCAACGCTTGTTTCGGACGGAACTGAAACATGGAGTTCTGAATCCGGTGGCAGTGCATCGGGACATTGCGGTGGTCGCTGTGCTTGGGTCAGGAATGAAAGGAACGTGCGGGATCCTTGGGCGCTTGTTCTCAGCCGTGGCTCGGACGAGCGTAAGCGTAATCGCGGTTGCGCAGGGATCCAGTGAGCTAAATATCTGCTTCGCGGTGGCCGCTGCGAGAGTCAATGAAGTCGTGAAGGCGGTGCATCAAGAATTCCTGAGCCAAGCCGGCGAGCAGGCAATGGAGCCCTCAGGCGTGAGCGAGACGCAAGCATTATGAAGCGCGTGCGAGTGGGAATTGTCGGCTTCGGCACGGTCGGACGAGCAACCGCCGACATTATCTCGAAGAACGCCAAGCTGATTTCCGAGCGGAGTGGGGTCGCGCTGGATGTGTCGGTGGTGTGTCGCAGGTCGGGCGTGAAACCGGAGGAGACACCTGCGGGCGCTCGCTCCGTTGCCGATTGGAAACAGCTCATCGAGGCGTCAGACGTCGATGTTGTCGTGGAAACGATGGGCGGCACGGGGCAATCGTTGGAACTCGCGAGGGCTTGCCTTGCACAGGGGAAACCCTTGGTGACCGCGAACAAGAACCTTCTCGCCGAACACGGCGATGAGTTGTTCGGGTTGGCAGCGTCGAAAAATCTGCCTCTCGGTTTCGAAGCGAGTGTGGCTGGAGGGATTCCGATCCTGCGGGTCATCCACGAGTCGACTGCGGGGGACCAGTTGCGTGCGGTGTACGGGATCCTCAACGGGACTGCCAACTACATTCTCACGCGAATGGAAAGCCAAGGGATCGAGTTCGATGAAGCGCTCGTAGAGGCGCAAAAGGCCGGCTACGCCGAAGCGAATCCGTCGTTTGATATCGATGGTTTGGACGCACGAGACAAGCTGTGTATCCTGGCGCGGATGGCGTTCGGCGCGAGATTGGAAGTCGGGCGTATTCCCGCGGATGGCATCCGCCATATAAGGGCGATTGATATTCACTCCGCAAACCGGTTGGATTGCACAATTCGGCTCGTCGGGTCCGCCGAGCAAACCGACTCGGGTCTGGAAGTTTCAGTTCGACCGTGGCTGGTTGCGCGGCGCTCAATTCTGGCCAAAGTAGAAGACGTGAACAATGCGGTGTTTCTGCAGGGAGATAGGATCGGAACGCAGATGTTTTATGGCCGGGGCGCGGGCGGCGATGCAACCGGAGCTGCGGTGGTCTCCGATTTGATCGAAATCGCGCGAGACCTGGCCCGCGGGCAATTGTCGGCGAAGAAGATTCCGGGTTTTCTCGATGGGCGAGTGGCACAGATTTCCGAAAGCCCAAGGCCTGCAGGCTGGTATCTTCGGCTCACCGTAAAAGACCAGCGAGGCATTGTAGCGCGCGTAGCAGAGGTGATTGCCGAACACGACATCAATATCGAGTCGTTGGAACAGGAGCCGCACATGCCAAAAGAACGGTTGTCCTTTGTGATCACGGTAGAACCCGTGTCGGAGCCGATTGTTCGTCGCGCAACGGATGCCATCAACCGCTTCGCGTTTATGGTCGAGCCTGTGCTGCTTTTGCGGATGGAGTAAATCTAGTTCGGGCGCCCCACTTTCTATCGCACATTCCAAGCCAAGCCGAGGGGTGATGAACCATCGCCAGAAGGTTCAGCGGCTCCCGGCGAGACTCCTTGACTTGCGCACGCAGCGCATTCTGCTCGTTGCCCTGCTCGCAGGCCTGCTCGTGGCAGGTCTCCATCCCTTTAATTTTTACCCACACAATCAGGTCTCATGGCTGACAGAGACCAGAGGTGTCCGTTTTCGGGGCTATGGAGAAGTCGTGGGCGGAACTCCATTGGGTTCTGGCAGCCATTCCGGCTTGAAGAGCTCTGCCCCAGAGATAACAGTAGAACTCTGGGTTAGTTCATCAGATCCGAGCGTGTACGTGAAGGACATTCTCTCGATCTATGTCTCGCGCGACCAAGAGCCATTTGCAATTGAGCAATGGGGAACGCGTCTTCTGATCGGTGGATGGTTTCGCGACAGGCGAGGAAACCGAAAATTCCAGCGCATCGGGATCAACCGGGTCTTCGCGAACGGAGTTCGCCGTTTTGTTACGGTGACCAGTGGTCCGGATGACACGAAGGTTTTCTTGGAAGGCGAACTGAAGGACAGCACTCCCGGGCTGGTGCTGGCGCCAGAGAATCTCGAAGGACTATTGTTGCTGGGGCAGACGGCATTGGGACGGCAGGAATGGCACGGAGACATTCTCGGTCTTGCCTTCTACGGGCAAGAACTCACGCCCGATAAGGTCGCCGAGAATTACGCTGCTTGGCGTCGCGGTGATCTCCAGGAGTTACGCACGGGCACTCCCGGATCCGCCATTTATCCATTCGATGAAGGGCATGGGACCATCGTCCGCGATTTCGCGAATTCAGGCGGCACCCTCACAATCCCCGACAGGCTTCGTGCGGTGGATCCGTTAATTCTCGCAACGCCATCTCGTCAGGATCTCTCGAATGTGAGCGATGTGACACTCAACATTCTAGGGTTCATACCTTTTGCAGTACTCATCACAATCTATGCGAGAAGCGTGGGTGCATCGAATCGCAAGGCGGTCATCGTTGCAGTTTTGCTGGGCTTCCTGGTGAGCCTGATCATCGAGTTGCTGCAGGTGCTCTTGCCGACGCGGGATTCGTCGTTGCTAGATCTCATCAACAATGTACTGGGCACCGGAATCGGAGCTTGGATTGGCGTAGTCATTTGGCCTCGAGTCAGGAGACTTCGAGAATCGGTTCGGTGACGAATTGGCCTAGGCAAGCCAGCGGTGTTCGACCGTTTAGCAGCGAACGACCTTGGGCGAGACGATGCCCTTGGTCGCATTGCGCGTGTCGACGACTAATTGCGATTGCTCCACGATCCGACGATAGTCGTAGTCGGAGTGATCGGTCACAATGAGCACACAATCGAACTTACCCAAGTTGTCGAGAGGAGCACACTTCATCTGCAAATCATATTTGCGCCCTCGGCCTACGGTCGGGAAATAGGGATCGTTGTAACTCACCTCAGCGCCATCTTTCTGGAGCAACTCAATGATGGTGAGCGCAGGGGACTCGCGAAGATCGTCAATATCGCGTTTGTAGGCAACTCCTAGAACAAGCACTTTAGAGCCATTGAGTGCTTTCTTGCGCTCGTTCAAGGCTGAGACAACCGACGCGATGACATGATACGGCATGGCGATATTGATCTCGCCGGCCAGCTCAATGAACCGGGTGCGGAAATCCCACTCCTTGGCTTTCCAGGAAAGATAAAAAGGATCGACCGGGATGCAGTGCCCGCCGAGGCCCGGTCCGGGAAAGAACGGGTGGAAGCCAAAGGGCTTGGTAGAGGCGGCCGCGATGATCTCCCAGATATCGAGGCCCATCCTTAGACTAAGCAACTTCAATTCGTTGACCAGGGCAATGTTCACGCAGCGATAGATGTTCTCGAGCAGCTTAGTCATTTCGGCAGCGGCCGGAGAAGAAACCGGAACCACACGGTTGAAGATGGCGCCGTAGAGAGCGGCCGCAATGCTCGAAGCATTGGGATCGAGACCACCGACCACCTTTGGAATATCGCGTCGTGCAACGGAGGTATTGCCCGGATCTTCACGCTCGGGCGAAAAAGCGACGTAGAATTCAGTGTGGGTAGACCGATCGCTGCGGGCTGCCTGGAGGTCCCGAGCGTTTTCTTTCTCGAGAATGGGAACGAGCACCTCTTCGGTTGTCCCCGGGTAAGTTGTGCTTTCGAGCACGACAAGCTGTCCGGCTCGCAGGTGGGGCGCAATCGAGTGAGCCGTATCCTTAATGTAGCTGAGGTCCGGCTCGTGGTATTCATTGAGTGGAGTCGGGACGCAGATGATGATGGCGTCCATGTCGGAGATTTGGCGGTAGTCGGAGGTCGCCGAAAACCCAGCAGAGCGAGCCTCCTGGATTTCACTGGGGATGATGCGGTGTATGTAGGATCCACCCGCATTCAGAGTGTCGACTTTGCGCTGGTCGATATCGAACCCTCTGACTTGGATCTTCTGGGCGGTATACAAAAGGCCGAGAGGCAGTCCCACGTAACCGAGCCCAATGATGCCTACCTTGGCTTGCCGCTTTTCAATTTTGGAAATCAGTTCGGAGGCGAGACTAGCGGAATTAGCAGGAATCGTCATGCTTTTGAATGGTCACCACGTGGGTTGAGTTTTGCACGAATCATGGCGATTGTAGCATGCGGTCATCACGGGCACGGTCAGTCAGCAGAGCTATGGAGCAAAGGAAAATTGGATGAACCCACTCGAAATGTGTCGTTAGCGGATGGCTACCGAAAAGGTTGCCGATAGGAGGGGATTGAAAAGCACATCCAGATCGTGGGTAATGCTTGCTTCGCTGGCGGTCGTGACTGTAGTAGGCCGGAATGATCTGCTTTCATTGTTGGAATTG
>Ga0306920_100013891_pt1 | contig 10983 bp, 6 predicted proteins | sample flu12Cox44000170_FD_204666 | JGI IMG/M metagenome (GOLD analysis project Ga0306920, IMG submission 204666) | Lab enrichment of tropical soil microbial communities from Luquillo Experimental Forest, Puerto Rico - flux4day.12C.oxic.44.000.170 (v2)... | ecosystem: Environmental > Terrestrial >...
CCGGACAATGCCAGTGGGAACTTCACCAAGGTCGTACAACGGGTCCCCATTCGCATCGCGATCGACCCAAGCTCGGACCCGCAAAGGTTGCTGCGCCAGGGTCTTTCCGTCGAAGCAAGCATCGACACGACCAATCACTAGGGCGAAGCACTCCTTGCCCTAGCATCTCTCTTTTGTGACCGCGGAAATCTAGCGTGCAGGCTCGTCCTCAACCCTTGATCACAGGCAACAAGTGGCTCATCACCATTCCCGTGATGCTTGCCGCCTTGATCGCTGTGCTTGACGCCAGCATCGTCAATGTCGCGATCCCGAACATGCAGTCAAGTTTCGGGGTCGGTGTTGATGAGATCGACTGGGTGATCACGGGCTACCTCATTAGCAACGTCATCATTATCCCGACCACCGGCTGGATGTCGAGCACCTTCGGGCTCAAGCGCTATTTTGCGATCAGCCAAATCGTCTTCGTGATCGCCTCGGTGCTGTGCGGTCTTTCATGGAACCTACCGTCCCTCGTCTTCTTCCGCGTGCTCCAAGGCATCGGAGGCGGAGCTATCCTGCCCGTGGCCCTGACGATCATGCTCGAAGCATTTCCACCTCAGGAGCTGCCGATGGCGTCCGCGCTGTTCGGCGTCGGCGCCGTGCTCGGCCCTGCTATCGGACCGACGCTCGGTGGCTGGCTCACGGACGCGCTCTCGTGGCAGTGGATCTTCTACGTCAACGTGCCCATCGTTACGGTATCGGTGATTTTGAGCCAAATGCTCATCCACGAGAACCCCGAGGTGCTCGAAAAGCGCCGTCGCGCGCCCATCGATTTCTTTGGCCTCGTGTTTGTAGCCGTGTGGCTGGGCACAATGCAGGTCGTGCTGCAAGAAGGACAGCGCGACGGCTGGTTCGAGTCATCGCTCATCGTTTGGCTCAGCGTGGTTTCTGTGACGTTCTTCGTCGCGTTCCTCGTCACCGAGCTGCGCAACCCGCATCCGCTCATCAATTTGCGCATCTTCTGCAACCGCAATTTCGCGGTGGGATCGGTGGCCGGCGCGATGCTCGGTGCGGCGTTGTTTGGCGCCGTCTTCATCTTACCACTCTTCGCATCGCTGTTACTGAACTACACGGCTCTGCAGATCGGCCTTGTGCTGTTGCCGGCTGCGCTTGTCAGCCTCGTGCTGTTTCCGGTCGTCGGCCGGCTCGGTTCGTTCATCGACCCACGAGCGCTCATGTTCATCGGTATCTGTTTTTTCACGGCATCCCTCATCGGCAACGGCTTCATCAACCAGCAGACGACCTTCGGCTGGCTCGTCTTCTTGCAGATCTTGCGCGGGGCATCACTGCCGTTTCTCTTCACTGCCGTCGGTGCGCTTGCGCTGGTCTCGCTGAGACCGCAAGATAAAGCTGACGCGTCATCGCTCTACAATCTCACGCGAACCCTCGGCGGCTCGATCGGCATCGCGATCATCGCGACCAGCCTCGTCAACCGTCAGCGTTTCCACTTTGAGCGCTTCGGTGAGGCGGTCACCCAATTCGACGTCGCGACGCGCGAGCGGCTCGCACAGCTCACTGCCGGCGTCGGCTCGCATGGGGGCCCGACCGGCCTTGTCAACGCCAAAGCCACGGCCGTGCTTTCGCTGCAGCTCACGCAGCAAGCCTACATCTCGGCGTTCGACGATATCGCGCTCGCGCTAGCAGTCGTCTTCTTCTTGACTTCGTTCTTGATCCCGATGTTCAAAACTGAACGCGCGCATATGCAACAAGCCGGCCGTGCGCCTGTCATGGAGTGAGCCCCGGCGAATGCTGCGGCTAGCCGCCGGAAACGCCGGACGTTCCGACGATATCGTGCACTTCGGTGAGGAAATACGCGGTCCGCGCAGGCGCGCCGCCGAGATCCTTGGCGGCGGTGAGGTTGACTTCGGCCCCCCGCAAGTCTGATTGGATCAAGTCCAACATGCCGGCGACAAAGCGCCCGGGCTCGTAGCTTGGCGTCATCTCGACAGCTCTGCGCGCGTAGCCGGCGGCCGATGACGGGTCGCCGTTTTGCAGGTATACGAGCGCGAGACTCGTGTACGCCTCGGCCCGTGGCTCGCGGACAATTGATGAGCGAAAATAGGACTGAGCCTGTGACATGTCACCGCCGGCCTGCGCGGTGAGGCCGGCGAAATACGGTCCGCGCCAGTCATGCGGCGCCGCATCTCCCGCGGCATTGAACGCCGCCGACGCAAGTTCGATGCGCCCGCTGAGCAGCGCTGAAGTTCCGACATACAGCAACTGGCTCACGTCCACCGGGCGTTTGGCAAGCGCATCAGTCAGATCGGACCGCAGCACCGCGGTGCTTTCTGAGGGTTCGCCCGAGGGCAACGCTCTCGTAAAGCCCAGATCTTGGCCGACGTCGAGCAGATAGTTACGCGCATCGCTTGCGACCTGGGTGAGTTTGGTGGACGTCTGCGGCGCGATCGCGACCGCGCTTGGCAGTATCGAGGGCGGCGTCGTTGCCCACGGTGGACGCACAGGGCCTGGCGTCGCTTGTGCGACCGTCACGGGTTGAGGCGACGCCAGTACTCGGCGATGCGCGATCTTCGGACGCGCTATCCGCGTCGGCGACGGTAGCGGAGAGACGACGGCAACTGCAACGGACGGCGACGGGCTTGGACTCGGCTGCACGACTTGGGTCACTGCAAGTTTTGGCCGCTTCGCCGTCCGCGTCGGGGCTTTGACGCCCGCGCGCTGGTACAACGCTACCGCTTCGCCCTTGCGACCGAGCTTCTCGAGCGCTTCGGCGCGACCCACCATTGCCGGCCTGTATGTCGGGGATCGCTTCAGCTCAGCTTCAAAATCTGCAAGCGCCGCGGCGTACAGGCCTTCTTCCATTTCGACGACGCCAAGGTCGTAGTGGATGAACGCTTGATCGGGTGCCGCTGCAGAGGCGGCACGCAGTTGCTCATCGGCAAGTTCCTGTTTGCCCTGACGTTCGTAGAGCTGACCTAGTGCGACGAAGTTCCAGGCATATCGCCGGTCGTCGCTTTCACCCATCAAGTAATACTTCTCAGCTGCCTTCGCGTCGCCGGCACGCAGCGCGACATTGCCCGCCCGATTTGCAATCGTCGCATCACCACCGTTTTCCGCCACCGCGCGCTGTGCGAGTGCGAGTGCACGTCCTGTGTCCCCACCAGAGACAGCCTGCTCGGCATCATCTATAGGAGAGCTAACCGTCCGGTTGCTTTGCAGCCCTGGTATATGGAACCCAGCGATACTGCTTGGCACGACATTGATGACGACGGCGACGACTGCTGCCGCTGTCACGAGCACGGCAAGCCAGATCAAAATCCGTTCAACGAGTCGCGCCACTACGCCATATACCTTTCCCGTTTCGAGCCTGCTCGCTCTTACGGCCTAGGACTTTGCGACGTTGTGCTCATGGTCCCGGTGCGGGACGGACCGAAAGCTTCGTTCGTGCTGCCCCGTGGCGTAACACGCCGGGCCGAAACTGTAGTTCGGCACCTTGCGTGGTTGGCTCTTTTCCTCATACTGTGGCCGGGGTTCGCCGTGCTCGCGGCCGTTCCACCGGCCTCCGCGCTGCCCGTCGTGACCAACGTATCTGGCACGGTCGTCGTGCGCTCTTCAAACGGCGTGTCGCGCGATGTGATCTCCACACGTATCATGCATCCCGGTGACACGCTCGTCACCGGCGTCGACTCGCTTGCCCTTGTCAGTCTCGCAGACACGGGCAGCGTACGTCTTGGGCCTGGTAGCACTGCCACCGCCGCGTCGACTGCGTCTACCCTATCGCTCGATCTCTCGAGCGGCTCAGTCTGCGCACAAGCGATCTCGACCGGCGTGAGCGTGCAAAGCGGCGGACTATCATTGGCCGCAGCTGATAGCACGTCGATCTTCAGCCTCATCCGCGACGCGAACAACACGACTATCGCGGTCTACCAAGGTCAGGTCACCGCATCGCTTGGCGGTAAGACGCCATGGACATTTTCGGCCGGCGACGCGGCCGTGAGTTCAAACGGCAGCAATCCGGTCAAAGTGCCGATCGAGTCTGTGCAACCCCAGTTCGCCGCGCTGCACTGTCCAGATGAAGCCCTCATCAACAGAGTGGTGCCAAGCCCTGCACCGGGCGCTTCTGCGGCAAGTCACAGCAGTGGCGGGGGCATTTGGGCCATTTTACTTGGGATTGGAGTTATTGCTGCGGCGGCAGGGCATGGAGGCGGTGGTGGTGGCAGCAACAATACCGGGCCTCCTCCGCCTACGCCACCGCCGGGGCCAGGCACGATCTCACTGAGCACGTCGAGTCTGTCTTTTGCACTTGACGGAGGCCCGCAGCCCTTCACCGCATCGGAAACGAACTATGTCGGGCCGCTGACGGCAAAAAGCGGCGACGATACCATCGCCACGGTCTCGCCAGCGTCGGGCACCGGGCCAGGGCCCATAACGTTTACGGTGACCCCGGTCGGCAAAGGATCGACAACGATCACTATTGGCGATAATCACGGTGGCTCAGAAAAAGTGAACGTCAGCGTTGCCGCTCCGGGGACGCTCAACGTCACGCCGTCCAACCGGACGTTTACCGTCGGCGCAGCATCGCAGAACATCAACGCCAGCGAATCAGGGTACGCGGGCAAGATTCACGCGAAGACCAACGATCCGACCGTGGCCACGGTCTCGCCTGCGTCCGCTTCTGGGCCCTCCGCTTCCTTCACCATCACGCCGACTGGCGGTGGTACCACGACCATCGTTGTCTCGGATGATCACGGCGGCAGTCAAAGCGTCGCCATCACAGTGGCCGGCCCGCTGACTGCCGTGCCGCCGACGCTGTCATTTGTCGGTACAACCACAGCACAGAGCTTCAACGCTTCCGATCCGCTCTACACTGGGACCATCAGCGCATCGATCGATCATCCGGCTGTTGCGACCGTAGCGCCGGTAGGTTCGACGAGCGGTCCCAATGTGACGTTCAATGTGACGCCGGTTGGCGCCGGGAGCGCGACGATCACGGTGAGCGACACCCTTGGCGCGAGCACGACTGTGACCGTGACCGTGTCGACCGGATCGCTGACCGTAAATCCGCCAACCCTCACGTTCACGGTTGGCGGCACCCCGCAATCGTTCAACGCGAGTGAGGCGGACTATACAGGTTTGATCTCCGCAGCGAGTTCGAATACTGCTCGTGCAACCGTGTCGCCGCCGTCAGGCTCTGGGCCATCTGTGATTTTCAATGTCACGCCGACGGCGGCTATAGGCGTCGACACCGCAATCGGCGTCAGCGACACGCATGGCGGCTTGGTTTTTGTCGACATCTCGATCACAGGACCCCTCACGCCGACACCTTCCAGCCTCACGTTTGCTGGTACGACGGCGCCTCAAACGATCACGGTGAGCGATCCCAATTATACTGGCAGCATCCGCGCCAGCAGCACGAACCCTAGCGTTGCCACGGTCAACCCCACGAGCACAGGTCCGAGCGGCACCTTCACTGTGACCCCGGTAAATATGGGACCCACTACCATCAACTTCTCGGATGACAATGGTGGCACGAAATCGGCCAGCGTCACCGTCACCGCGGGACCGCTCGATGTGAGTACGAATTCTGTGACTATCACAAGCGCGGGCGGCACGGCGGGCTTCACCGCATCGGAAACCGACTACACCGGGCTGATCAGTGCGTCGAGCGACAACACCGCTGTTGCTACCGTGAGCCCGGCATCGGGGAGCGGCCCGGGGCCGGTTCCGTTCACCATCACAGCGGTTGGCACCGGGCCACCAGCCACCGTGCACGTGACGGATGATCACGGCGGCTCTCAGGCGATCACGGTCACCGTCCTCGTACCGCCGACCGTTTCGCCCAGCTCGCTCACCTTCACCGACGTGGGCCCGAGCAACGCGCAGCCCGTCAATGTCTCAGAACCTGGCTATAGCGGACCGTTCGGCTTCGTCAGCGACACATGCACGGGGTCTGGCATTGCGAGCTTGAGCGCTGCGGGTTCAGGCCCGAGCTCAACCGTTACCGTGACGCCGCTGGCGGGTGGGACCTGCTCGTTCTCTGTGCAAGACACGACGCACAGCTTGACGAGCAACGCAGTCTCCGTGACAGTGGGGCCGTTTGGCGCCATCGTGCCGACGCCGACGAGCCTGACGTTTAGCGACATCGCACCGCAATCGTTTACCGCGAGCGAGTCAGGCTACACGGGCAGTTTCACCATCGACCAAAGCGGCTGCTCAGGTCCCAACATCGCAACCGTGAGCCCGCTCTCCGGGAACGCGTCGACGACGTTTACGGTGACGCCGTCCACGACGAACCCAGCTGGTGGCAGCTGCAACGTCAACGTCACGGATGACCACGGCACCGCTCCAGGCATTGTTGCCGTTACTGTCGGGCCGTTTGGTACGATCTCGATTACCCCACCGACGATCAGCCTGACCGTTGGTCCGGACCCGCCACCCGTTCCGTTCACGGTCTCGGAGACCAGCTACACGGGGATTTTCACGGTCAGCGACAGCGCTTGCTCAGCGGCCGGCATCGCTCAACTGAACGGGGGCAACACCGGAACGAGTTTCAAGGTGAAAGGAATTGGCACGGTTGGCAATTGTGCGATGGGCGTGATCGACGATCACGGGGGGACGGGCAAGCTGCTCATCTTTGCAACCTCAGGGAACATCGTCGTTTCGCCTGGCCAAACGATTCAGTTCGCCGCCGGCTCGCCTGCGACGCAGGCGGTCGCTGCCTCCGACCCATTAGCAACGCGATTCTTTGCGTCGAGCTCCGACACGACGGGGAACATCGCGGCCGTGTCACCTGCCACAAATCTATCCGGTGCATTCACGATCTCAACGCAAGGCACGACCGGACAAGCGTCGATCACGATCACTGACGATGTGGGCGGCGAGGCCATCGTAAGCGTAGGGGTGGGAACGAGTCCGCTCTTCAAGAAACACAAACCCGTCATACGCAAGCCGATGCCGAAAGCGTCGCCGACGCCGCGACCGCCTTTCCACCGGCCGGTCGTAACGCACCCTGGCGCCGCACCCAGCCCGCGTCCTGCACCGCTGGCAACGCCCTCACCACAGGTTTTGGGTCCGCTGACGGTGTCGGCGCAGAGCGTGAACCTCACAGCTGGCGGCCCGCCGCAACAAATCGTGGCGTCGGAGACCGGCTACGGACGACGCTTTGAGGTCACAACAATGAATGCAAACGTCGTGCGAGCGACTGCCGCCGGCAACGGTCCTCTGACGAGCATCCTGATTCAGCCGCTGACAGCCGGCAATGCGCTTATCCGCGTGGCAGACGATCATGGCGGCGTCATGACCATCACGGTCACTGTACGGGCGGCGCGGCCACCCACTGCACACCCGATCGGGCATCAAGGAGGCGCATGATTACCAAACTCCCTCTTGAAGACACGTTCGGCGACATCACGCGCAAGGCCAGCAGTGGCAATCGCGTCAGCTCGTCGCAGCTGGCGAGCAGCACCGGCATCGCCGCATCGCGGCTCGAGAAATTGCTCAACGATGCTGAACAGCCAACGCTGGGCGAGGCGCAGGCCGTCGCAGACGCGTTGCACCTTGACCCCGGCAAACTCAGGGATTCCGGCTTGCAGCAGTGGTACCCGCAACCGTTCAAGCCGCCGTCGTTCTTCCAGCATCAGATCAACGCGCCATATCCGAGCAATGGCTATTTCTTGATCCTCAAAGATGCAGGCATTGGTGCCTTCATCGACCCTGCAGGCTCGCCAGCCCCGATCATCGAGACATTACGGCGCTCAAAGGTCGCGCTCACCTACATCTTGCTTACCCATAAGCACCGCGATCATAGCGATGCGCTCGCCGCAGTGCGCAAGGCGTTTCCGGATGCGCAACCGGTGATCCATCAGCTCGATGCAAAGGAGGTCGGCAGCGCAGCACACGGAGCGATACCAATTCGCGATGGCGGCCGGCTGCCGTTTGGCGATGCGAGCATCGAGATGCTGCACACCCCTGGACATACTGATGGATCGTCATGCTTCATCTATAAAGGTATGATCTTCACGGGTGACGAGCTGTTCGCAGGATCGATCGGGCGCGACTTCGGTGAGCGATTCCATTACAACGATCAGCTCGCGGCGATACGGCAGAAAATCCTTTCGCTTCCCGGTGAGACCGTTGTGCTACCCGGCCACGGGCCAGCGTCAACTGTCGCACAAGAGCAAGCGCACAACCCCTTCTTCTAATAGTAGGCTCGTAGGCGGGGCGGAGGCCGCCCCGCAAAGGCCCACGAAGGTGGCCACAATGCGTCTTGCCACGTGGCTTTCCGAAAATCGAGCGATCGGCGTCGCCGTCGCGATCGTGCTTGCAGGTTGCAGCTCGAGCTCAGGTTTTGGCTCGCCGGCCGGCGGACCCAACCCAGTCCAGCCCTATGGACAGCCGGTGGGCGCCTCACCGACGCCGATGGTGAGCGGCTCTGGCGAGCCGTTCATCCCCGGGCAAGAACCACCGTTCCCACAAGCGGGCGACGCTGCAACACCGACGCCCACACCGGCACCGAACAGCATCACGATCGTGGGACCGGCTTTGCGCCTAGCGTATGACGGTTCGGCGAAGGATCCGGCCAAGGCACAGCGCATGCTCGAGCTCTCGTTTGCGCTCGAGAACACGACCCAGAACGCCGCCAAGGTGAGCACTGTGGTCGCACACGCCGGATCGACCGCGCTTGGCACGTCGCCGATCAAGGTCAGCGCGGCGCCCGGGCAGACCTCTGAGGTCGTCGCGCTCGCGCTCAAGACTAGTGACGACCCAGCTAAGTATAAAGATGTCGATCTGAGCTTCATGGACGATGCGAAAAAGATGGTCGGCTCCGCAAAGCTTGACGTGCCGCCGATGGAAACTCAATTCACACCGCTCGACGAAAAGCACCCGAAAGGACCGTTTTCGGTCGATAGCCTTGAGATATCGTCGATCAACGTTGGGAAATCGCCGCATTTTGAGTGCACGTTTGCGTTGACCAACGCGACCGGCTCACCGGTGTCGGTCACCGAATTCGACATCAAGCCGCCGAAGGGCGACACCATCAAAGTGTACTTGCTCTTGCCCGTTCCGGCTCGCTCGGTCTCTGGCTTCCTGAGCATTGTACTGCCGTACAACGGTGATGCCGTGCCGTCTGGCACGTACACGATCATCGCAATGCAGACGGTCAACGTGGCGGGCAGAGCGTCCGCCGTGCTCCTCTAGCCGATACATGGCACGCGATCGCGACGTCCTCGAGGTCGACGTTCTCTTCGTCGGCGCTGGGCCAGCGAGCTTGGCCGGCGCGATACGCTTGGCGCAATTGTACGCGGCGCATAACGAGGCTGTCAAAGCCGGCGCAAAGTCCGGAGCCCAGCTTTCTGCCGACAACATCCTCGTCATCGAGAAGGCGCGCGTTGTTGGCGACCATGGCATCTCGGGTGCTGTGCTCGATCCACGTTCCTTGCACGAACTGTTCGGGGAGTTCATTGCGGCGGGTTGCCCCGTCGAAAGCCCGGTCGCATCGGATCGTCTGTGGTGGTTGACCAAGTCCGGTCATATCGCAGCACCGATCACACCGCCTCCCATGCACAACAAAGGCAACTACGTCGCCAGCCTCAACAAGCTTGTGAAGTGGCTCGCTGCACAAGCCGAAGCGTTGGGGATTCAAGTCTTTGCTGAAACGCCGGGTCAGGAATTGCTTTTCGACGGCGATCGTGTGATCGGCGTGCGCACAGGCGATAAAGGCGTCGATCGAAACGGCCAGCCCAAAGCCAATTACGAGCCGGGGGCGGACTTGCACGCCAAGGTGACCGTGCTCGGGGAAGGCCCACGTGGCACGCTTGCCAAGCAGCTCGATCACCGGCTATCACTCGGCCTGGGGCGCAATCCGCAAGTGTACAGCATCGGCATCAAAGAGCTGTGGCAGATGCCTAAAGGCTCGACGCCGGCCGGCCAGGTGATCCATACGCTCGGCCACCCGCTCGATGATCAAACGTTTGGTGGCGGCTTCATCTATTCGATGGCCGATGACATCTGGGATGTGGGTCTCGTCGTCGGTTTGGACTATCGCAATCCGCAGCTCGAACCGCATGCCGAGTTTCAAAGATTCAAGGCGCATCCAAGCGTCGCTCGGCTGCTCTCCGGTGGCCAGATGATCCGCTACGGCGCAAAAGCGATCCCCGAAGGCGGATACTGGGCCATGCCGCGCTCGTATGGCGACGGCGTGTTGCTGATCGGCGACTCGGCGGGCACGCTCAACCCTTTACGCCTCAAAGGCATTCACCTAGCTATCAAGTCCGGCATGCTCGCAGCCGAGACTTGCCTCGAAGCCATCACAAGCAGCTCGACCGACGCGACGCAGCTCGACGGCTACGAGCGCGCACTAGAGTCTTCGTGGGTGCGTTCGGAGCTGTACGGCGCTCGCAATTTCCACCAGGGTTTTGACCGAGGACGGCTAGCCGGTCTTGTGAACGCAGCGCTGGGCTTTGTCACCGGCGGTCGCGGTTTTGGGATTTACGATCGTCTGCCTGGCCACGAAGGATATGCCCGGATGGAGAAGCTCGTCGATTACTTCGGACGGAACGTCCCTGGCTTTGAGCGTCCGCGCTACGATGGAAAGCTCACCTTTACCAAACTCGATGACGTGTTCCGCAGCGGCACCAAACACGACGAGAATAGCCCGTGCCATCTGCATGTCGCGGACACGGACATCTGCGCTACTCAGTGCGCGGCCGAATTTGGTAACCCCTGCGAGCACTTCTGCCCAGCGAATGTGTACGAGATGATTCCGGCCGCCATCGAGAGCGTGAAGATCGAAAAGAATGGCTTTGCGGATTCCCGCAAGCGTCTACAGATCAATTTTGCCAACTGCGTGCACTGCAAGACCTGCGACATCATGGATCCGTATCAGATAATCGACTGGGTGCCGCCCGAAGGCGGCGGTGGCCCTGTCTATACCGGGCTATAGGCGAACCGTCGGTGGTCGTCGATCCTCGGGCGACGTCGCGACTT
>Ga0306920_100013892_pt1 | contig 10982 bp, 14 predicted proteins | sample flu12Cox44000170_FD_204666 | JGI IMG/M metagenome (GOLD analysis project Ga0306920, IMG submission 204666) | Lab enrichment of tropical soil microbial communities from Luquillo Experimental Forest, Puerto Rico - flux4day.12C.oxic.44.000.170 (v2)... | ecosystem: Environmental > Terrestrial >...
GACAAGACGCAGCTGCAGCCGCAACCGCGTAACGCCCCTGCTCCCCGGAAGAAGTCCAAAACAGCAGCCACGCAGCCTCCGTCCGCTCAATAGTTTTGACGGGGCGGCGGGCCCCTCGGCATCTGGCCGACTCTCGACAAACGGTCCTCGATCGTTCCCTCGGACAGTCTCGTTTCGCAAAAGCTGCCATTGGTGAATAGAGAGTAGCTAAATGTGAAATCAGGAGCGACAATTGCTCACGACGATGCTGCTAAACTAAATCGAACACTTTATTACCGCAGGAATCCATATCGAATAGGTCGATCGTTCTTGAAGTCTTGTACGCGTTAACTTCAACTTCCTTTGAGGAGTTCGTGCCCTCAGGCTCGCTCTTGCTCGAAACCGCGGGTGGTCTTGGTAGTGTATCTTCGCCAGTCCCCAAGGGGTACTTCCGATCTGTTATGAAGTTGGTGAAAGAACGCGAGTTGCGGCTATGTTGCATGTCGCAACAGAAGTTCTGGAGAGCGCAACAAGATTTTGCCGCGACTCTTCTGTAGCATCCCACTGCGTTGCCATTCATTCAGCAAACGGCTCGTTGTGAAGAGCGTCACGTTCGCTTCGTTGGCCAACTCTTCATTTCTGATCTCGAGTTCGACGCCCTTCGCAACTTTCCGGCCAATTCCGCTCGCCAACGCAGTCAGGACGTGCGCAAGCCTTTCACGGGCTGAGTCGCACATCAACGATACGTGCGCCGCTCGGTAGGCAACCAGATAGTGATGGGATGCGGAATATGCATTCTCAACCAGCCTTGGACATCGCCCAGCCAAGTTTCTGATCGTGGCACGATCCCAGACCAGCATCGAGCTATTACTGACCGTTTCCGCACTGACAAGATACGTACTGGGTGCTGTTAGCATTGCGGCTCCGCCGAAGATTTCACCTGGCGGAATCCAAAGAAGAATAATCTTCTTCCCCGTTTCAGTAAGAAAGAAATACCTGGCACGACCTGTCAGCAGTAGATACAGATGTTCGGCGGGACGATCCTGATATGTAATCACGGAGTTCCCGACAGCTCTGATCTGCTTCGCCGCTGTAACCAGCAATTCGATCTCCGATGGAGTTAGACCCTCCAAGAATCGTGACCTTAGATTGCGCAATGTGTGCAGGATTCCACTGCCTGGTACGGAGAGTAATTGCACCGCGTGAACAGCGGAGGAACTGCTATTCACAGCTTTCACGGGAGCTGTGATGGGAGCCGGCGCTGGTTCGGAAGAGTTTTTCACACAACCGCCTCGGATTTTGCCAACAAAGAATTGTGATTGCAAGGGCGGCCAACAGTCAACCCGGGGTTGCTCGGCTAGACAACTAACGTCACGTATGCGAGATACATTCACACATTGACCACAGCCGCCTCTCAGTTCGCTTCGGCTCGTCGTCGCGTCTCAGCGGCATTCCAGGGCGGGCTTAACATCGTCTGGGAACTTGCACCAGCGCAACGGCGGCATCCAGCAGCCCTGTAACACTTATCTTGACCACTCTCCAGGCGGCTCAAACCCACCTGGCAGTAGTCGCGCGGCAACAAACAATGCAAGTCATCAAACATTGTGGAGAAAAGAAGTGAAATCATCATTACGTTTTACAGCTCTAGCTTTGTTGTGTTCTTCTTTCACGCTCAGCATTGGGATTGGGAATCGCACTTGCGCAAACTTCGCAGCCCCCGCAAGTGATTTCGCCCACGTCCAATGGGATTGCGCCAAACGGTATCGTACCAAGCACCGCCAATAGCGTGGTTTTTGCTCAGCCCTACGCCGATGTCGATAACTCTCAGTACAGGGACCTTCCCACGGTCACCGTGCCCGGCGGCGCGGCTGCGCGATTCAACCGCCGCGTTCCTGATCGAACAGCTTGTCGGTTAAGCCGCTGCCCCGGCGTAACGTATGCCTTCCGCCCACCGTTCGACGCGAATCCCCGCAAGCATTCCCCAGACGGGCCTGCATTGGCAGCTCAGGTCAATCGCTTAACCCGCTAAGTTGGAGGTGCAGCTCGGACATCGACTGGCGCGTAGCGAAATCGTCGAACAGCAGTCAGGACGGTCTTTTGTCGTCGGATTCGCCGGCTTCTCAGGCGGTTAACTTGCCGGATCAGCAGGAACACTGCGATCGCCACAATCACAAAATCGAACACTGCATTGAGAAACATACCGTAGTTGATCGTCGCCGCCCCTGCTGCTTTGGCTTCCGCTAGTGTTACGTACGCCTTACCAGACAAGTTCAGGAAGTGACTGGAAAAATCTGACCTGCCGGTCAGAAGCCCGATCGGCGGCATGACGATATCGCTAACCAGCGAACTCACCATGCGCCCGAAGGCGGCCCCTATGATGATGCCTACCGCCATATGCATCATGCTGCCGAGCAGTGCGAACTCGCGAATTTCTCCCCAAATAGTGGACCGCCACGCTGACCCAACAGCATCTTCGGACTGCCCAGATGTGTTAACCCTGCGTTCTGCGAAACAGGATCATTGCTCGCCATCGTGCGCCTCCCGTGTTGTGCATGCTGCCCATCGCCACGCGGGGTGTCAAGCGATAAGAAGGATCAGAAGGAACCTTGCTGTCCGTCGGCAGTGCCAAGTCTTCCGTTGATGCGAATTTGATCGTTCATCAGTTTCAGTCCAAGTCTGAGACAAGTCGCCCCGATGTTCAGTCGGAGCGATTGGACAGACCAGCAGAGTCCTATCGGAAACTTCAACCACAATAACGGCCGACAAAATTTCTGGCCAGGAAGTTTCCTGCGACAGATCGTTGGGCGCGTTGGGCGCTTTGTTGACCACTCCAGCCACTTGCCTTTGATGCGCCAGTCTGGTCGGTCCATCGGCTTCAGGGAACAGTCGGCTGATGAGTCTCAGACTGAGAGAGAAGTCAGTTAGCACAGCCCGCGATAGATCTCGCGATACAAGTGTGCTTAACCCCCTCCAGCTTCGCCCACCTCTACCTCCGCGCGCCTGGTCGTTCTTGATGCTCGACTGCACCAATCGTGAACGGTTATCACCCTGCATAGGCTGGAGGAGCAGGGCGTGAAGTCCCTGCCAGACCAATCGCAGCCCGTCCATTGGCATCGGCGGTGGATGGCAGGCGAGCACTGGCTCCGCCTCGTACCTGAAAGTGCCAGACGACAAACCATCAAGCCAACGCCAAAATCTTTGTAGCAAGGAGGTGAGAAATGCCAGAGAAAATGGATCGCGACGATATGCGCCGACGCCTGGGTGAGGGCAATGTGAACAACACACGGAAGCGGAGTTTAGCGCATGGGCAGAAGTGCTCGCGAAATACGGCTTCCGCTTCGGGCGCTCCCGACAGGGTGGATAAGGGTAGGCTTCAGTGCACCTACTCCCGGGAGGACCTACCCTTTTTCCTTCTGCTCTTCCCTGATTTATCCTTGGAGTCACTCAAGGTTGTTTTGTTGGACACCTCGGTGGCAGGCCATACGAAGAGGCAAGAACATAATTTATAGGCATAATACTTCCCTGTTTGCGCAAAAGATTGCACATTCACTGATGTAAATGCTGATTACTCATCCAAACGAAAAAAGCCTATCTGCCATTTCGAAAGCAATTTGCATCTTGAAAGATCCAAGAAGGCCCTTCCTGCAAGAATGGCAAGCGCCGTGCCGTAAAGTAACCATGAATCTCGGTTTGACATTCCGGGTTGGCAGAGAATGCCTTTGAGATCGTTTGCTCTCCCCACTCTGTGGCAGTGAGGGGATAAGGTTTTCGCTAGCATAATAACCACCCAACTGACGAAAACATCCACTTCAGCTCCTAACAGACTGGGACAACGGTCACTGGCACAACCAACCTCAACCATAAGTAGCACATGAGGTTCCGTGTCCAAGGTCGAGTGGCGGAGTGAGAAATTACGCAATTTCGAGGCGGATCCGTCGACCTCCCCTGGTGTTTTGTTGCTCACTTCCTCCCTGGATACGGTCGCATACAACCGGGAAGCATTGCAAATCCTTGCGTTCCCTAATGATCCCAAACGCCTCAAATGTCTGCCTTCATTTCTAGTCGGCCGAATTCGCCGCAAAATCGCAACTCGATCCTTTATCGAAGGTCAACAATTTGTCCGTAAATTTAAGTCAGGGAGTCGCACGTATCAATGCCGCGCGGTGACCCTTCAGTTTGCTGAGGTGGCCACAGGAAGGGCCGACGCCAGTATCGCACTGCTGTTTGAGCGCCCGCCATTCGCTGAACTGTCTCTGAAACGGCGGGTTTGGAAAGACTTTGAACTCACGCGAAGGGAGCGTCAAACGGTTGAGTTGCTGCTTCAGGGGATGACTACCAAGGAAATTGCCCAATCGATGGGTCTGAGCCCCAACACCGTCAAGACCTACTTGCGCCAGATTATGACCAAAATGAGGGTTTCAACCCGCACTGGAATCATAGGAAAGATCTTCGCTACATAGCCTGGTTAGACGACCATAGCGGGCGGGACGATTAAATCGTCCATACCGCGTTTCATCTTAGGCACTCCAGCGGAAGTGTACCGCCTAGGGTCGTCACCAGTCCTCCTTTCCAAGTTCAGAATGCTCTGGAGCCGCCCAAACGGATGAATGCTTTCGGACACATCCGCACAGGCGATTGTGAGCGCTTGTAAGAATGAGGATAGTAATGAGATGCGCGGCTCCGCCTTCGATTCGCTCCCCAGTCTGTCTGGAGTAAACCCAAGGAGGAAAGATGAAGCGAGTCTTGATGTTTGCAATCTATCTGATGGTTCTGGCATTTACCACAGCCGCTTATGCCGACACCGTGCACGGCTACTGCCTAATGACTACCTGCAATGACAATAACACCATAACTCCAATGAACGACAACCCACCGTTTTTTTCATTCAGCTACTCCGGGAACTTAAGTAACGGCAGCGGCACCTTGTGGTTGATTGGTCTGGTTCCTGATACTGAGAATAGTAGCTTTGCTCTTACCCTCGGCGGCGTGAACACAACAGCCGGCTCTGTGCTGGGCTCTCTCTATAGCACGACTGAATGGAACAGTGGCAAGCTGAGCGACTACATGACAAACCCCAGCTTCCCAACTTTCCCCAAACCGGCACATCCCCTTAATGCCTACCAGAGCGGCGCGATGTCCGTGGGACTCACTGTCCCCCAGGGCTACTTTGTTTATACTTTCGATTTCGGGGCATTCACCTATACCGCCAAAGGCAAAGAGCTCAGCGATCCCATGTTTTCCGTAAGCGGAGGCAAGGTTCCGCAAGGGATGCTATTTCTTGAGGTGCTGACAGACTCCAACAACGTGGTGCAGATTGATACCCCGAACAGCGCAACCCTCATCGAGACTAGTACACCCCCAGTTGCTGAGCCTGGTTCGTTGCTTCTTTTGGGCAGCGGTGTTCTGGGAGTGGCAAGCGTGCTTCGCCGCAAACTGGTGAAATAACTCAGCCGATTCCAATCTCGATTCCAGGGAAATCGAGATCAAGATCCGCATTAGTCACATACAGGGGCTTGCAAAGCGTGGATATAAGACGAGAAAAATGCTTCTCCGTACCATCGCAAAAGCCTTCGGCCGGTTACCGAGTTCTGCTCCGACCCTGTTGCTGCGACGATTTGTAACGTCCATCCCGACTAGGACTTTTGAGCTAACTGAAGAACGCTGCCGTGGTCTCTTTCTTGCTCGCTCTCCAACAATGAACTCTCCATGACAAAGGCAGAAGGAAAGCGTAGGACACCTCAGTGCGGACAGTGCGAACAGGACATCCCGGCGGGCAAGGCCATGGCCTTGGTTCCTTGCCGCATAAAATCTGTTCCACACATCGACACATCCGTTAAGCCGTTCCGCGTCGAGTGGGAGCGGAGAGTTCTGGCGTGGGCGCCTAAGTGTCTAAGCTGTTTCATCGCGGAACCGGATCCCGGCCAATGGGTGCCGAGATTGTGTATCCATTGCGGGCGTGAGTTGTACATCGACATCGAACAACCGCCAAAAGTGCTGGCCTGCAGCGCCAGTTGCCGCGATGGCGCTCGCGCCAAACAGCGTCGGGCCTTGCGACGTCGTGTGTAGTGATCTGTCCATCACACTTCCTTGATGCTAAAACGCAACCGCCAGCCGCAATCGCTCCTACTCGCCCGCAAGCAGAAACCCTACCGATTGAAGTAGAAACCCACCAGCGGCAGGCACAGGCGCTGGCACGACAGTCCCAAACGCCGGCCTCACTGTTGTGACTCCAGCCGCGACACTCTTTCCTCCAGCTCGCTCAACTGCCGCTCAATGTCCGCGTGGCCATGGATCTGCATGAGAACTTCCAATCCTCGTCCGGCTGCGCCAGACGAAGCGCCGGAGAAAGCAAAGCATCGTCAGCCACGTCCCTGATCGTGTTGGCGAAGTTGACACTCGCCTGCCGCAAGATGTTAATTGCCGAATCCGGCAACTCCTCCTGCGCTCGCCGGTAGTTCTCTTGAAAGTCCGGTTCCGTGAGCCAGCGCTGCAAGGTGCGCTCGCCAACCCGCGCCTTGCCCGCCGCCTCGATGATGGTGCGCGAGTTGAGCTATGCGGCGAATTTGGCTTGCAGGTTAGCTTCTAAAGGGGTGCTTTGCTTCCGGCAGGTTTCGCCCTGCTGGGCTTTACGCCACTCTCGTAGCGGGTAGAATGTTTTCTTGATGGCCTGGCCACTCGGCGCTGCTCGCTGATCCTCACAAGCCACACTTTGGCGTCGTCATTCTTGAACAAGCAGTCGGAACTCTTAAGAGGCCTTCGGTTTTGTTGTCACGCCTATTTGGATCAAGACCCGCGCGCGAAACGCGTCGCGCGAAAAGAAGTAGCTACTCGTACCTCAGCGCTTCCACCGGATCCAGCTTCGACGCCTTCAACGCCGGTATCATGCCGCTGAACACTCCTACGAAAAGCAGCACGATCGCCGACCCCAGCACCGCCATCGCCGAGATGCGCAAGTGAATGTCGCCCTTGCCGGTCGTGTCTTCAAACAGAGGGCCAAGCAACGGCAGCGTAGGCAGCACGATCGACAGCGCATAGGACAGCAGAATGCCGAGAACTCCTCCTGACAGCATCATCATCATGGCCTCAGCCAAAAATTGAAACCGGATGTGCCACTTACGCGCGCCAATAGCCCGCCGCAAGCCAATCTCGCGGATACGCTCATCCACCGACACCAGCATGATGTTCATCACCCCAACTCCCCCGATTCCGAGTGTCAGCGCGCCGATAAACAGCAGCAGTACCTGCAGGCCGATCGTCAAGCCGTCAATTATCGGCCTGAACTCCTCGCGCCCGAACATCTGGATTGCTTTCTTGTCAGTTGGCGAGAATTGCTGCCGTGTGGCGATCGCCGCCAGCACCTGCGCCTCAGCTTTCTTTTCAAACTGCGGAGCCACCGGCTCAAAGATCAGCACCTGCGGGTAACGTACGTTCCACAAATCGCCCGCCACGGTGAACGGGATGAACACCGAGCGGTCGTCGCTGGTGAAGTAGTTCGACATTTGCAGCTTGCGGTCCATCACGCCGATGACCGTGAAGCGCATGCCGCCGATCTGTACAGTCTCACCCACGGCGTTACCCCCGCTGAACAGCTGCTGCTTTACGCGGCCGCCGAGAAACGCAACGCGCCGGCGCTCGACCTCGTCCGTTGCGTTAATCCACCGGCCCTCGCTCGGAACTTCGTTGCGCATCTCGCCGTATTCAGGGCAAACGCCGCGGATCGCCGTGTTCGCGAGTCGGTCGCCATAGGCTATGGGCAACCACTTCACTGTCTCCAGGCAGGCATGCTTGACTAGCGTAGCTTCGGATTTCACGGCATCGAGGTCGGCCTGCTCGAAGCGCACAACTTTCCCCGCGCGCTGGCCTCCGGGCTGCTCGCTGGTCTGTTGCGGCCAGCACGTGACTGCACTTTTGCCAAAGGCGTCGAACGCGCGCACCAGGACCTCGCGAAATCCGCTGCCGTAGGCGATCAGCAACGTGACGGCGACGATGCCCCACACGATGCCGAGCATGGTCAGCAGGCTGCGTGTGCGGCTGCGGCGCAGCGCAAGCCACGCCTCCTGCACGATCTCGTTGCCAACGGAAAGTACGGACATGCTACCCTCCTGCTTCGTATCGCAGAGCCTCAACGGGGTCGATACTTGCCGCTTGCCGCGCCGGATACATCGCCGCCAGAAGCGCCACCGTTCCCAGCAACCCGATCGACAGCAACGCCGACTTCCAGGTCGGCAGCAGACCGGCAAAATATTGCGGCATGGGCAACAAGTTGAACAGTGCGCAAAACCCAAACGAAATCGCCATGCCCACTCCGCCGCTGACGAAGACCACAATCATGGTCTCAACAAAGAACTGCATCATGATGTTCTTCCCCTTTGCGCCAACGGCTTTGCGCACGCCAATCTCGCGCGTGCGCTCACGCACCGCCACCAGCATTACGTTCATCACTCCCAGGCCGCCTAGAAACAACGTGGTTAAGCCCACTGCACCGAGAAACGCTTTCATCCCATTGGTCATGGTCTCGAAGGCCTGGGCTTCGTCGATCGTGTCCCACACGTTAGCAGCTTCGGTGTCATGCCGGTCAAAGTTGTGTACCTGCGCCAGCGCGGCGATGACTTCGTTCTTGCACGCGGAGTGCCGGCCTACTGATTTGGGCGTCACCAGCAACCGGTCTAACCCGTGTGGCTTCGCCGGCGGCTTGTTGGGAAAATCATTGTGGATGGCCGGATAGGGAATAAAAATCTTGTTCACGTCGAAACCGTCATAGCTCGAGTCCTGGCCCTTCGCCTTCATCACACCGATGACCTGATACGGTATGTCGTTCAAATAGATGTTCTCGCCAATCGGGTTCTCACCAGGGAAGAGCTGCTTCCTCACCTCTGTGCCGATGAACGCTACACGGCGCTCATCTGCCACGTCATTCCAGTTGTAAAATCGGCCCTCGTCTACGTCGATCGAGCGGACGTCGGCGAACGGCGGATAGGATCCTGCCACCAATTGCGCGCTTGCGTTGTAGTTACTGTGGATGCGAATCTTGTCCTGGCTGACTTCGGGCAGGATCCACTGGCAGTCCGGCGAGTGTTCCACCAAGTAGGGAATTTCCGTATCTTCGAACTCGATACGCCGTCCGGCACGGGCCCCTCCAGCCTGCAAGCTGGTACGCCCGGCAAAGATAATCATGACGTCCTTGCCGAAGCTCTGCGCGACTTTAGCTTGTCCCTGTTGCAGTCCTTCGCCTGCCGCGACCATCAACACAATGGAGATCACGCCCCACGCGATGCCAAACATCGTCAGGGCAGTGCGCAATTTGTGCGCCCACAGAGTCTGGAACACATCGCGTATGAGATCGCGCAGGGCCATAGAGGGTGGAGGCGCATCCCGCGGGGATGACGCACTACTCCTTGCTTCGTGATACGCAGTTTTCGCGGGACTTGTTCGACGAAAGCGTGGCACCCTCGAGTGCAGGGACCGCGAAGGATTGAGTTAAAGCCCACAAATTAACCTAGCCTTGCAGCAACATCTGCCACACTATCGCAAGGCCGGAAAATGCCAATTATCAGGCTCGATAGTTCGGCACGGGGGCGGTTTTGGGCCTCCTCGGGATAACAGAACAGGCAGGACAGGTATATGAAAGATAGGCAGGGCCAGGCACATCAAAAGATGACAATCAGCGAGTTGGCCACATGGCCAGTTGACATGGCCACCGGCCTCCCGTTCTGCTCCGCATCAAACTGCGCATTGAGCGCCTCGATGAAATGGAAGCCCATGGCCTCGAAGCTCATGGCTCCCTCGAACTCTTCCGCGTGCTTGCTGGGCACCAGCGGCACATGATGCTTGATCTTCCTCACGTCCGGCGCCTGCAGCACCACCAGTCCTACCTGCGAGTTCGGCTGCCACATCGAAATGCGCTTGTCGGCGCCCAGTTGCCTGGCGCTTTGCACCGCGTCATCCTTGCCGGTGATTACGTTGAGCACTAGGCGCCCAGGCACAAGATTTTCCTGTCTTTCAGCGCTGATCCCGCGTCCAAGCGGTTCCAGCTTGTTCCACTCACGCGCAAGAGCCTCCCACATGGGCTTGGAGAGCGCGGCTTTGCCCCTGACGCGCCGTCGATGGACTAAAGCCGGCGTCCATCATCGCCCGCCGAGGTGAAGAACCCTTGGCGACAGCGCTGGCGAACCGTCTGACCTCTTTCGTACTCTTCCGATTCATGGCAACCTCTGATTTTTGACGGCCCCACGTCTGATATCTGCTTATATGTTACAACACGCATCATACAACGGTTTCTGCCCACAGCAATGATCAGAAATTTCTGGATTATCTCCGCTTTCTGTTTGCCTTGCGCTACGCTTGGCGGATGGCACGAAGAGGCGGCAGGATCTCCCGTCGAAACCTAGCGATTCTGCCGATTCACTGAAGACTTAGGCTGTCGGTGCCTCCGAAGGATTACGAAGAAACGATGTTGCCTGGGTGGTAAAACTGCCGAGGACATTAACAGCTGCATCTCGGCGCGCCTGCTCTGAGACCTAGCTGTTGTCGCCCAGCTTGTTCAATTGCTGGGATCGCTCTCGGCAAGGTGACATTGGGACCATCCAGCTTTGAATTACTGTGACGGAAATCATTCCTCAGAGCTCTACAGAAGAAGTTTTCCGAGTACGATGCCGAGAACTCTGAGTGTATAATGTCAGGAAACATCTCGACCAACTCCGACATGTGCATGGGTCCACGTTCGCTGGCCCATGTAGCAACACAAACTCTGCAACCCTGAGGGACTCGGACGTCGCAAGTGCTCCGAGTTGTCCTAACTCAAATCATCAACGATTCATGGAGGCTTATTATGAGTCTGACCGCTGAACAACGCGAACAGGTCGCGACTGAACTGAAGCGTTTCGCTGGAGACCTCAATCTAACCGACGAACAGAAAGAGAAACTCCAGACCGCTCTTACGGAAGCGCGAGAAAGAGTCGGAGAGTACCTTAGGAACAATCCCAACACAAGCAAAGCCGATATCA
>Ga0306920_100013893_pt1 | contig 10982 bp, 7 predicted proteins | sample flu12Cox44000170_FD_204666 | JGI IMG/M metagenome (GOLD analysis project Ga0306920, IMG submission 204666) | Lab enrichment of tropical soil microbial communities from Luquillo Experimental Forest, Puerto Rico - flux4day.12C.oxic.44.000.170 (v2)... | ecosystem: Environmental > Terrestrial >...
CAGCACTTCGCCGTCTTCGTCGCGCAGCGTGATCCGAGGCCTCAGATCGCTACCGCGTGGCTGCTGCTTCCAGTCGACTACCACTTTCGAAGCGATCCCGGTCGCCTCATCGACTGTTTCGCGGACCGAAAGGCCCTCGATCAGGTCGACATAATGGGCGATTCCTTCCTTCTCGGTGATGATCGGGATCGTATAGGGATCCCACTCGACCAGCCGGTCTCCCCGCTTAACCTGAGCCCCATCGTCGACCAACAGCCTCGCGCCGTAGGGAACCCGGTGCCGCGCCTTCTCGCGCGCCTCCGCGAGCAGCACGATCTCGCAGTTCCGCCCCATGACAACCGGTACCCCAGCAGAGTTTATGACGACATTGCGGTTCTTGATCTCGATGGTGGCGTCGAAGGCAGCCTCGACGGAGGATTGCTCGGCGCCCCGTTGCGCTGCACCGCCGATGTGGAAGGTGCGCATCGTAAGCTGGGTGCCGGGCTCTCCAATCGACTGGGCCGCAATAACGCCGACCGCCTCGCCCATATTGACCACCGTGCCGCGCGCGAGATCACGACCGTAGCACTTGCCGCACACGCCAATGCGCGACTCGCAGGTCAGCACCGAGCGTATCGATACCGCGTCGATCCCGACCCGCTCGATTTGATCGACCACATCCTCGTCGATCAACGCCCCCGCTGGCACAACGACCTGGCCACCGATGGGATCCACAATGTCGACTGCCGCAGTGCGACCCAGAATACGGTCGGCAAGCGGCGCGATCACTTCGCCGCCGTCAACGACCGCTCTCGTCATCAGGCCGTGGGTGGTTCCGCAATCCTCCTCTGTGATGATGGCGTCCTGCGCCACGTCGACGAGCCGGCGGGTCAGGTAGCCCGAGTTCGCAGTCTTCAGCGCCGTATCGGCAAGACCTTTGCGCGCACCGTGCGTCGAATTAAAGTATTCGAGCACGGTCAATCCTTCCTTGAAATTCGAGATGATCGGTGTTTCGATGATCTCGCCCGATGGTCTGGCCATCAAACCGCGCATCCCGGCCAGTTGCTTGATCTGCGCTGCCGAGCCGCGAGCGCCTGAGTCTGACATCATCCACACCGAGTTTACGGGTTCGCCCGGCGCAGCGGACCGGATTATCTTGAGCATCTCGTCGGCGACCTTGTCGGTGCAGCGCGACCACACGTCGACTACCTTATTGTATTTTTCGCCCTGGGTGATCAGACCGTCCTGATATTGCTGTTCATACTGCTTAACTTGTTCTTGTGCCTGGACGACGAGCGCTCGCTTGGCCTCGGGAATGATCAAATCGTTCTTGCCGAACGAGATACCGGCCTTGCAGGCCTGATGAAAACCCAACGTCATCAGCCGGTCACAGAAGATGACCGTCTCCTTTTGGCCGCAATGGCGATAGACTTGGTCGATGACGTTGCTGACTTCTTTCTTGGTCAACAGGCAATTGATCAGCTCAAAGGCGATCGCCGGATGGCGGGGCAGGATCTCGGACAGCAGCATGCGGCCGGGGGTCGTTTCAACCAGCTGTACCACCGGATTGCCCGCCTCATCAATGGTGCGAAAGCGTGCCTTGATGCGTGCATGCAGCGACACCGCCTTTGACTCGAGCGCATGCTCAATCTCGCCGATGCTGGTGAACAGCATGCCCTCGCCCTTCTCACCGGGGCGTTCCATCGAGATGTGATAAAGACCGAGGACGATGTCTTGCGACGGGACGATGATCGGCTTGCCGTTCGCCGGGCTCAGGATGTTGTTGGTCGACATCATTAGGACGCGCGCTTCGAGTTGGGCCTCGAGCGACAATGGCACGTGCACGGCCATCTGATCGCCGTCGAAATCGGCGTTGAAGGCGGTGCAGACGAGCGGGTGTAGCTGGATCGCTTTGCCCTCGATCAGCACCGGCTCAAACGCTTGAATTCCTAACCGATGAAGCGTCGGCGCGCGGTTCAACAGGACGGGATGCTCGCGGATTACTTCCTCGAGAATGTCCCAGACTTCCGGCCGCTCCTTCTCGACCATGCGCTTGGCGGCCTTGATCGTGCTGGCGAGGCCATAAAGCTCCAGCTTGGAATAGATAAACGGCTTGAACAGCTCGAGCGCCATCTTCTTCGGCAGACCGCACTGCTGTAGCTTGAGCTCGGGACCGACGACGATGACCGAGCGGCCGGAGTAGTCGACCCGCTTACCGAGCAGATTCTGGCGGAAGCGGCCCTGCTTGCCCTTCAGCATGTCGGAGAGCGACTTGAGCGGGCGCTTATTGGCTCCAGTGATGATTCGTCCTCGCCGACCGTTGTCGAACAGCGCGTCGACGGCTTCCTGGAGCATGCGCTTCTCGTTTCGCACAATAATGTCGGGCGCTCTAAGCTCGATCAGCCGCTTCAAGCGATTGTTGCGGTTGATCACGCGGCGGTAGAGATCATTGAGATCCGAAGTCGCGAACCGGCCGCCATCAAGCGGGACCAGCGGTCGTAGCTCGGGTGGAATGACCGGAATCACCTCGAGGATCATCCACTCGGGCCGGCTGTTGGATTCGATGAAGGATTCAACCAGCTTCAGCCGCTTGACCAGCTTCTTGCGCCGCGCCTCCGAACTCGTTTCCAACAATTCGCTGCGCAGCTTCTCTTTTTCCTCGCCAAGGTCGATCGCCGACAACATGGTGCGCAACGACTCGGCCCCGATCGAGGCTGTGAACTGGTCATCGCCATATTCATCCTGGGCCTTCAGGAACTCCTCTTCGGAAAGCAGCTGGTGCTGCTTGAGGGGCGTGAGCCCGGGCTCAATGACGACATAGTTTTCGAAATAGAGGATTCGCTCCAAATCCTTCAGCGTCATGTCGAGCAATAGGCCGATGCGGCTCGGCAGCGATTTAAGAAACCAGATATGCGCGACTGGCGAGGCCAGCTCGATATGACCCATGCGGTCGCGTCTGACTTTGGAGAGCGTGACCTCCACGCCACATTTTTCGCAAATGATGCCGCGGTACTTCATACGCTTGTACTTGCCGCACAAGCACTCGTAATCCTTGATCGGTCCGAAGATTCGAGCGCAAAACAGGCCGTCGCGTTCGGGTTTGAACGTCCGGTAGTTGATCGTCTCCGGCTTCTTTATCTCGCCGAACGACCAGGAGTGAATCCGCTCGGGACTGGCGATCGAGATGCGGATCTGGTCAAAGCTTTGAGTGCCGCTGACCTGCCCAAAGATATTCATCAATTCGTTCATCAACGACCCCTTCACTGGTCCGTCGTCATGTCTGCGTCTGCGAGCGTTCGGGACTGCAGCTTACCGGTCTTGCAGCCCCGAACCTGCGTTGTCGCGAGGGTAAACCAATACTTTTGTGAGATGGCTGACGTCAGTAGCTGCGCTGCTCCAGCTCAACATTGAGGCCGAGCGACCGCAACTCCTTGACCAGCACATTGAACGATTCCGGGATACCGGCCTCGAAATTGTCGTCGCCGCGCACTATGGCTTCGTAGACCTTGGTCCGGCCGGAAACGTCATCAGACTTGACTGTCAGCATCTCTTGCAGCGTGTAGGCCGCGCCGTAGGCCTCGAGCGCCCAAACTTCCATCTCGCCAAACCGCTGGCCGCCGAACTGAGCCTTGCCGCCGAGCGGCTGCTGAGTGACGAGGCTATAGGGACCGATCGAGCGCGCATGGATCTTGTCGTCGACGAGATGGTGCAGCTTCATCATGTAGATGTAGCCCACCGTAACCGGACGATCGAAGGGCTCTCCAGTACGTCCGTCGGTCAGAGTCACCTGCCCCGAAGAGGAAAGACCCGCCCGCTCCAGCATTGCGACGATATCCTCCTCCCTGGCTCCGTCGAAGACCGGGCTCGCGACCGGGACACCATGCGCAAGGTTCACGGCGAGCTCGAACAGGTCTTTGGGTGAAAGCTGCTCGATTTCGTCCCTCTCCTCACCTTGATACATCTCGCCAAGGAAGCCGCGGAGTTCGCCGTCGGAGTTGCCGCGCCTGACGCGAGCGAGCACCTCACCGATACGCCGGCCCAACCCGGCTGCCGCCCAGCCTAGATGAGTCTCGAGGATCTGGCCGACATTCATCCGGCTCGGCACGCCAAGCGGGTTCAACACGATATCGACCGGGATACCGTCCTCGAGATAGGGCATGTCCTCGCAAGGCACGATCCGCGAGATCACGCCCTTGTTGCCGTGGCGCCCCGCCATCTTATCTCCGGGTTGTAGCTTGCGTTTGACCGCCACGAAGACCTTGACCATCTTCATCACGCCGGGGGGGAGTTCGTCACCGCGCTGCAGCTTTTCGACCTTGCTCTCGAAACGCGCAGTGAGGCCCGCCACAGCATCTTCCATCTGGTTTTTCAAGGCCTCGATATCAGCCATTCTGGGGTCGTCGCGGATTGAGATCTGCTTCCACTGCGCCGCAGGGTGCGCGGCGAGCACGGCCTCAGTGATCTCGATCCCCGACGTCATGCCCTTGGGCCCGCCAACGGCGATCTGGCCGAGCAGTAGCTCTTTAAGCCGAGCGGCAAAGCTGCGTTCAAGGATCGCGCGCTCATCGTCGCGGTCCTTCGCAAGCCGTTCGATCTCGGCGCGCTCGATCGCCAGCGCACGTTCATCCTTGTCGACCCCGCGTCGGGAGAAGACGCGCACTTCGACGATCGTCCCGGAGACCCCGGGCGGCAACCGCAGCGAAGTATCGCGCACGTCGGAAGCCTTTTCGCCAAAGATTGCGCGCAACAGCTTCTCTTCGGGAGTCATTGGCGATTCACCCTTTGGGGTGACCTTCCCGACGAGAATGTCGCCAGGTTTCACCTCGGCGCCGATATAGATGATTCCCGCCTCGTCGAGGTTCTTCAATGCCTCTTCGCCGACATTCGGAATGTCGCGCGTGATCTCCTCTTGACCGAGCTTGGTGTCGCGCGCCATGACCTCGAACTCCTCGATATGGATCGAGGTAAATACATCGTCTGAGACGATCCTCTCGGAGATCAGGATTGAATCCTCGAAGTTATACCCGTTCCACGGCATGAATGCGCACAGCACATTGCGACCGAGGGCAAGCTCTCCCAGCCGTGTTGACGGGCCATCGGCGATGATGTCGCCCGCGATTACTTGGTCGCCCACTTTAACCAGAGGCTGCTGGGTAATGCAAGTGTTCTGGTTCGAGCGCTGAAACTTCAGAAGATTGTAGATATCGACGCCCGAAGCAGTGCTCGAAGTCTCCTCGGTCGCACGGATGACGATGCGCGTCGCATCGACCTGGTCGACGAAGCCCGATCGACGAGCGATGATCGTGACTCCGGAATCGCGGGCAACGGTCTCTTCCATGCCTGTGCCGACGAGCGGTGCTTCGGCCCGGATCAGCGGCACCGCTTGGCGCTGCATGTTCGAGCCCATCAGAGCGCGGTTCGCGTCATCGTTTTCGAGAAATGGGATCAGTGCGGCGGCCACCGAAACCAGCTGCTTTGGCGAGACGTCGATCAGATCGATGTCCTGCGGTCGCTGCATCACGAAGTCCCCGCCCTTGCGGCAATTGGTCAGGTCGGCGGTGATCCTGCCTTGAGCATCAGTCTCGACATTGGCCTGGGCGATCGCGTACCGGCCCTCGTCCATCGCTGAAAGATAGACCACCTCGTCTGTGACCTCGCCATCGACAACCTTGCGGTAGGGACTTTCGATGAAGCCGTATTGGTTGACCCGGGCGTAGGTCGCCAGACTATTGATCAAGCCAATATTCGGACCTTCCGGCGTCTCAATCGGGCAGATCCGGCCGTAATGGGTCGGGTGCACGTCGCGCACCTCGAAGCCTGCACGCTCGCGCGTCAGTCCGCCGGGGCCGAGCGCCGACAGCCGACGCTTGTGGGTAATCTCAGACAAAGGGTTGGTCTGATCCATGAATTGTGACAGTTGCGACGAGCCGAAGAACTCGCGCACTGCCGCCGCTGCCGGCTTCGCGTTGATCAAGTCGTGGGGCATGACAGTGTCGATCTCTACCGAGCTCATCCGCTCGCGGATCGCCCGTTCCATGCGCAACAGACCAATGCGATACTGATTCTCCATTAGCTCGCCGACCGAGCGAACCCGACGGTTGCCGAGATGGTCGATGTCGTCGATCTCACCGCGACCGTCTTTGAGCTCGACCAGCACCTTGAGGATCGCCAGGATGTCGGCCTTGCGCAAAGTGCGAACGGAGTCGTCGGTATCGAGCATCAGCCGTGAGTTTATCTTGACGCGGCCGACTGCCGACAAGTCATAGCGTTCGGGGTCGAAGAATAGGCTGTTGAACAGCGCCTCTGCCGTTTCCAGGGTGGGCGGCTCGCCCGGGCGCATCACGCGATAGATGTCAATTAACGCATCTTCCCGGGTGGCGTTCTTGTCAACGGCCAAGGTGTTCCGAACATAAGGGCCGACGGTAACATGATCGATGTCGAGGACCGGGATCTCCGCGATGCCGACCTCGTTCAGCTGGGCGAGCGCTGTAGCTGAAATCTCGTCGCCAGCCTCGAAATAGACTTCGCCCGTCTCCTCGTTGATCATATCCGAGGTGAAATAGCGACCGATCAACTGGTCATCGTCGGTCAGAATGTCGGTAAGCCCTTGTTCGCGCAGCCGCCGGGCAATCCGCGGCGTCATCCTTTCGCCTTCCACGAGCACGGTTTCGCCGGTTCGGGCATCCCGAAGATCGTTTGTCAGCTTGCCTTTGAATTGCTCGGGATCGAACGGCGTCATCCAGCCTTGCGCGCCTCGGCGAAAAGTGATCGTGCCGTAAAAGAACGAAAGAATCTCCTCTTTGGACATTCCAATCGCTTCGCCAGGCTGCAAAGAGCCGTTCTCCGCCCTCCGGCGCGCCCGGAGCGCCTCAGTTGCGGCGCTGTCGAGAGCGAGCAGCAAGGTTGTCGCCGGAAGCTTGCGGCGCCGGTCGATGCGCACATAGATGTGATCCTTGGCGTCGAACTCGAAGTCGAGCCAGGAGCCGCGGTAGGGAATCACGCGAGCAGCGAACAGGTATTTGCCGGAAGAGTGCGTCTTCCCCTTGTCGTGGTCGAAAAACACTCCCGGGCTGCGATGCATCTGCGAGACTATGACGCGTTCGGTGCCATTGATGATGAAGGTGCCATTCTTCGTCATCAGAGGCATGTCGCCCATATAGACGTCTTGCTCCTTGATATCCCTGATCGAGCGCGACCCGGTATCCTCGTCGACATCCCAGACGACGAGGCGGAGCGTGACCTTCAGCGGTGCGGCGAACGTAATACCTCGCTGTTGGCACTCATCGACTTCGTATTTGGGCGTTTCCAGGTCGTAGCGAACGAACTCGAGCTGAGCGCGCTCGGAAAAATCGCGTATCGGGAAGACCGACTTGAAAACCTCCTGCAGGCCAACAGCAGCACGCTGCTCGGGAACGACCCCCATTTGCAAAAAATGGTCGTACGAGCTCTTTTGGACCTCTATCAGGTTCGGCATCGGCGCGATCTCGGGGACGCGCCCGAAGCTCTTGCGGATGCACTTTTTGCTCGTAAAGGATATAGCCATGCACACTCCTCGCTGAGGGCCGCCGCGGCTGCCCCAATCCTGCTGATAGCTCGCTTGATCCTATCGGCCAGGGCAACATCCCAGTGCCAAGTCGAACCGACGTGCGACTTTCATGCCACGCCGCAACCCCCTGCGGTAGCGCGCCAAAACCCGGCGTGCGCGGCAATCGCGCCCCGGGGTCGGAGGCCTCGGGCGCAGCGGCCGCAACCAATGGCCGCCCGCCCCGATGTGACAAGGATCGTGACAGACCTACTTTATTTCGACCGTCGCACCCGCGTCTTCAAGCTGTTTTTTGATTTTTGCCGCCTCTTCCTTATTGACGCCCTCCTTGACCGGCTTGGGCGCGGCTTCGACCAGATCCTTGGCTTCCTTGAGGCCGAGGCTGGTAATCGCCCGAACCTCCTTGATAACGTTTATCTTCTTCTCGCCGATCGCGGCAAGAATGACATCGAATTCGGTCTTCTCGGCGGCGGCCTCAGCCGCAGGGGCCGCCGCTCCTCCGCTGAACGCCGCCACTGCGACGGGTGCCGCAGCTGAGACACCCCATTTCTCCTCCAGCATCCTGGACAACTGCGCCGCCTCGATCACAGTCAAGGCTGACAGATCATCGACCAATTTTGCCAAATCTGGCATGTTCTACTCCTGAGGTCTGGGATTTAGGTTCTACAAGATTTTCGATCGGCTTGGCTAGGCCGCCGCGTCCTGGCTCTCCGCGTGAGCCGCGAGGACCCGGGCGATTTGCCCGGCAGTCGCTTGAAGGACGACCGCCAACCGCGTGCCCGGCGTCTGAAGGAGACCGACGAGCTTGCCGCGCAATTCGTCAAGCGAAGGCAAACTCGCCAATTCCCGGATTCCGGCGGCATCCATCTGCCGGCCGGCGAGCCCGCCGCCGACAATCGTCAGCTTCTCGTTGCGGTTGGCAAACTCGACGACCACTTTTGCCGCGGCCACCGGGTCGCGCGAGAAGGCGATCGCGGTCGGGCCGGTGAACAGCGGCGATAGGGGCTCGAATGCGGTGCCGGCGAGAGCGCGTCGCGCTAGCCGGTTCTTGGTCACTCTGAAGCCCGCGCCAGCATTGCGCACCTGCCGCCGCAATTGAGTAGCCTCCGCGACATTAAGCCCGGCTTGGTGCGTCACGACCACGCAAACCGTGTCCGCGAGAACCTGACGCAGTGTCTCGACCAACTCCTGCTTTTGTGTTCGGTCCACCTTTGTCTCCGAACCTGGTCCGCGGGCATCCTCTTACGAAAGCGCGCAGACCGGTTGCACATCGACTTTCTGGCGCGATCGCCTACCAGGCGTCGAGCCTTCGGGTAGCGCTCGTCCGCCCACCTGCGCGGGTGAGCCAAAAGCCTATCGCACGTCTGAACGCGCGCGCTTAAGCCCTCGCCTCGTCAGACAGGCCCGTCAACTCCACTTTGACCGCCGGACCCATTGTCGAGCTCAGGCTCACCTTCTTGATGTAGGTGCCTTTAGCGCCGCTCGGCTTGCCGCGGGTAATCGCGCCGACAAAGGCGCGCACATTATCCGCCAACGCCGCGTCGGTAAAGCTCGCTTTACCGACGCCAGCATGAACGATCCCCGCCTTCTCGGCACGGAATTCGACCTGTCCGCCTTTTGCAGCGCGGACCGCTTCGGCGACATTGGGCGTGACCGTGCCGAGTCTAGGGTTGGGCATCAAGCCGCGGGGCCCGAGGATCTTACCGAGCCGGCCAACCAGCGACATCAGATCCGGGGTCGCAATCGCTCGATCGAAATCGATCTGCCCGGCCTGGACCTTCTCGGCGAGATCCTCTGCCCCTACGATATCGGCACCCGCGGTCTCGGCCTCCTTGGCGCGGTCGCCACGCGCGAAAACCGCGACGCGGACGGTCTTGCCGGTGCCGTGCGGTAGCATTACCGCGCCACGCAGATTCTGATCGGGCTTGCGGGGATCGAGATTGAGGTTCATCGCGATCTCGATCGTCTCGTCGAACTTCGCCGAGGCGCGCCCCTTGATCAGTTTGACCGCCGCCTCGAGGGGATGCGCAACCGCCGGATCGACACCCTCACAGGCCTTCTTAAGCCGTTTTCCCGTCTTGGCCATTTCATTCACTCCACAATATCGAGCCCCATCGATCGTGCTGAGCCGACCAGCATGCGGCACGCGCCATCGATATCCTTGGCATTGAGGTCTTGCATCTTCTGCCCAGCGATCTCGCGGATTTGGGCCATCGTCACTCGGCCAACCGTGCTGCCTTTGCCGGTCGTTTGCGAGCCCTTCTCGATCCCTGCCGCCTTTTTAAGAAGATACGAATTTGGCGGACTTTTTGTCACGAATGTGAAAGAGCGATCGCCAAAGGCGGTGATTACCACCGGGATCGGCATGCCGGGATCGAGGTTCTGGGTCGCTGCGTTGAATGCCTTGCAGAACTCCATGATATTCAGCCCGCGTTGGCCGAGGGCCGGGCCGATCGGCGGTGACGGATTCGCCTTGCCGGCCGGGACGTGTAACTTGATGACGCCAACGATTTTCTTTGCCATGAGCCAATCTGTTCGAAGTTAGACTTTCTCGACCTGCGAGTATTCGAGCTCGACCGGGGTCGCGCGCCCAAAGATCGACACGGCGACCTTTATCCGAGCCTTCTCCTCATCGACCTCCTCGACAAGGCCGTTGAAGGAGGTGAACGGGCCGTCGCACACCCGGACCTGCTCGCCTACCTCAAAGGTCACCGACGGTTTCGGCCGCTCGATCCCCTCCTGAACTTGGTGCATGATGCGGGCGGCTTCGGCATCGCTGATCGGCGACGGCCGGCCACGACCGCCGAGAAAGCCGGTGACTTTGGCGGTGTTCTTGACGAGATGCCAAGTCTCATCGCTGAGATCCAGCTTGATCAGCACATAGCCCGGGAAGAACTTGCGTTCAGAGCTGACCTTTGAGCCACGCTTGACTTCGACGACCTCTTCGGTCGGGACGAGGATGTCCTCGAACTTGTCTGCAAGGCTCTTTTGCTCGGCCTGCTCGCGGATCGAAGCGGCAACCTTCTTCTCAAAACCCGAATAAACGTGAATCACGTACCAGCGGCTCGCCATATTCCAACGCCCCGAAATCTAACGCCCGAGCCCAAAGAGGAGACGCACGCCGGCCGAAAATACCTGATCGACCAGGAAGAAGAAGGCCGCCGCAATGAATACCATCACAAACACCATGGCGGTTGTGACCATCGTTTCCTTGCGGCTCGGCCAGGTGACCCGCGAGACCTCCTGGCGAACCTGCTGAATGAACTCGGTTGCCGTAGTCTTTGTCATGCCCTTTGACCTCGAAGGACGGGCATCATCTCAGCCCATATGGCGCCGGCTCTGCGTCCGTTCCAGCGGTCAGTGCCGGTACGTGTCAAAGCTGGCAGGAGTGGAGGGGCTCGAACCCCCAACCCCCGGTTTTGGAGACCGGTGCTCTACCAGTTGAGCTACACTCCTACGC
>Ga0306920_100013895_pt1 | contig 10982 bp, 7 predicted proteins | sample flu12Cox44000170_FD_204666 | JGI IMG/M metagenome (GOLD analysis project Ga0306920, IMG submission 204666) | Lab enrichment of tropical soil microbial communities from Luquillo Experimental Forest, Puerto Rico - flux4day.12C.oxic.44.000.170 (v2)... | ecosystem: Environmental > Terrestrial >...
GCCGACCGCCTGTGTGACGTCCGGACGCTCGCCAAGACTGCGACCGACGCGCAACCTTATCTAGAGGAGGCACTGCGCTGGCTGCCGGGCGGCGTCCCGGAGGAGGTCGAGCACGATATTTTGCCCGAGCAGCGCTCGGCCCTCAAGGTAGAGAGCGAGCGCGCGGCGATTCTGCTGGCCGACGACAATGCCGACATGCGTGACTATGTCCGCAGGCTGCTGGCTCCACGCTACGAGGTACGGACGGTTGCCGATGGGGCGGCTGCGTTGGCGGCATTGCGTGAGCAGCGCCCGGATCTGTTACTCAGCGACATCATGATGCCGCGGCTCGACGGTTTCGGCCTCGTGCGCCAAGTCCGAGCCGACCCCGCCCTCGTCGATCTCCCGATCATCCTCTTGTCTGCGCGAGCCGGCGAGGAGGCGAGTGTCCAAGGCCTGGATGCCGGCGCCGACGATTACCTGATCAAACCATTCAGCGCTCGCGAACTGCTCGCCCGCGTGCGCGCCAATCTCGAACTGGCGCGGATGAGGCGCGAAGCCAAGGAGCGCGTTGCCGCCGACCTGCAAGCCATGACGCGCCTTCGTGAAGTAGGCGAGCGATGTATACGGGCCGGAAATGAATTTGATCGGTGCCTCAGGGAAATTCTCGACACGGCCATCGAGATTACCGGGGCCGATAAAGGCAATATCCAACTGCTCGACATCGAAAGAGGCACACTCGAAATCACGGCGCAGCGCGGGTTCGAAGGGCCGTTCCTGAATTTTTTCGACAACGTTGGCGAAGGAGAAGCCGCAGCGTGCGGCATGGCTCTTCAATCGGTCGGCCGGGTAATCGTCCAAGACGTGACGCAAGGCGAGATCTTCACTGGCCAACCTGCGCTCGACATACTGCTCGAAGCCGGCGTGCGGGCTGTGCAATCCACGCCGCTGATCAGCAGCGCCGGAATCGTCTTCGGCATGATTTCGACGCACTTCAGCCGTCCGCACCGGCCGCGCGAGCGCGACTTGCGTTTGATGGATCTCCTGGCGCAGCAGGCGGCAGACTACCTCGAACGCAAGAAGGTCGAGGAGGCGGCGCAGGCCCTCTCAGCTGAGCTGAAGCAGATACTGGACACATCGGCTACGGGGCTGACCCACTGCAGCCGTGAGTTGCGCTATGTCTCCGCCAATCCCGCCTTCGCAAAAGTGGCAGGAGTGCCGCTGGATCGGATCATCGGCCGCCCGATCGCAGACGTCATGGGCAAGGACGCATTCGATACGATCCGGCCATATGTCGAGCGGGCTCTGCGTGGCGAGCGGGTCGAATACGAGGTCGAGCTGCCCTGGATCGCTGGCGGCCCGAAATGGACGCATTTCGTGTATACGCCATGCCGAGAGAGGGACGGCAGCATCAGCGGCTGGGTCGGATCGGTCAGAGACGTCACCGAGCGCAAGCGCGCCGAGATGGCGTTACTTGAGTTGAACGAACGGCTTGAACAAAAAGTCGAGGAGCGCACGCGGGCGGTCGAAGCTGAAATGGCGGAACGCCAGAAGGTCGAGGTGATGCTGCAGCAGGCGCAGCGCCTCGAAGCAATTGGCCAGTTGACCGGCGGCGTCGCCCACGACTTCAACAATCTGCTAACGGTGATTCTCGCCAACATCGACCTGCTGCAAACCAGGTTGCGTGGCGCAGACGATGCCCGGCATCTGATTGCCGCCATGGAGCGCGCGGCGTTGCGCGGCGCCCAGCTGACGGGCCAGCTGCTCGCCTTCTCGCGCCGCCAACAACTGCTGCCCGTTACGCTTTCGGTGCAGCGCTCGATCCTCAATATCGGCGATCTGGTTCGCCGCGCGGTTGGCGAGGCGGTCACCGTGGAGATATCCGCGGGTCCCGGGCTGTGGCCGTCTCGGCTCGATCCGGCGCGGTTTGAGTCGGCGGTTCTCAACCTGGCGGTCAACGCCCGCGACGCGATGCCGGAGGGCGGACGGCTCGCTTTCGAGTTGTGCAATGTGACGTTTGCCGCGGCTCAGGCCACCCGGCTCGACCTTGCGCCCGGCGACTACATCCGCGTCAATGTCACGGACACCGGTACTGGGATGGCTCCCGAGGTGCTGCGGCGGGCCTTCGAGCCGTTCTTCACGACAAAAGATGTCGGCAAGGGAACGGGTCTCGGGCTCGCGCAAATCTATGGCTTCGTGAAACAATCTGGTGGAACGGCGACGATCGAAAGCACTCCCGGGGAGGGTACGACCGTTTCGTTGTACCTGCCGCGGGCCGAGACCGAAATTATCGAGGAGCAGCCATCGGCGATTGCAAGGGAGGCTGCGCGCGGCAACGGCAAGACCATCCTTATCGTCGAGGACCAGCCCGACGTTCTCGAGGTCATTGAAATGTTTCTCGACGGCCTCGATTATCGCATTTTGACGGCCGCGGACGGGGTCGCAGCCCGCAAGCTGCTGGAAAGTGACGAGGCGATCGACCTGCTGTTGACCGATGTCGTAATGCCTAACGGCGTCAGCGGCCTGGATCTGGCGCAGGATGCGCGGCGGCTTCGGCAGGATCTCAAAATCATTCTTGTGTCTGGCTATTTGCGCGACATCGACAACCGCTCAGGCGGACTGACGGGCCTGATGTTCCTTGAAAAACCGTTCCGCCAGACGGAACTCGCCGATACGATAGCTGCGGCGCTCGGCGGGTGATAATGCGCGCTCGCAGAGAGATGGCTTCGTCGCTCCGCTCCTCGCAATGACCGCCAAAAACGGACGTCATTGCACTTCCGGACGGCCGCGCTACGGGCGTTCAGCGGGGGCAATCTCGACGACCAAGTCTCAAATCAAGTGCTTCACCACGACGCGGTCGCAGTGGTGCTGGACGTCGCAGGCCGCAAGCATCGTGCCGCTCGACGTCCCACTTGAGGGACACATATCTCAATGACCATACGTCAATCAATAGCCAACAGGTTATCGATGCAATGCCGAACGCTCGCGACGTGCTCTTCTCTCCTTCTCAGTTGATAGACGCGAGAATTAAGGAGCTGGGTGACTGGCGGGGCGAGGTGCTCAGCCGGCTCCGCACCTTGGTCAAGGAAGCCGATCCCGAAATCGTCGAGGAGTGGAAGTGGAGAGGCGTTCCGGTGTGGTATCACGACGGAATGATCTGCACCGGCGAGACCTACAAAAACATCGTGAAGATGACGTTCGCCAAAGGGGCGGCCCTGAAGGATCCTTCGGGCCTCTTCAACTCCAGTCTTGACGGGAATACAAGGCGTGCCATCGACTTCCGCGAGGGCGAGCACATAGACGAGGAGGCGCTGAAGACTCTCGTTCGCGCCGCCGTGACGCTGAACAAGTCCAAAGCCCAAACCTAATCCACGGAATCAAACGTTTTCGTGGATTAGCTTTGGTCAATAGCCAATTGGTTATTGATCGTGATCCCGGATCCCCATGACATTCGCTGAGATCACGGTGACGTTGCAACCACCCTGCGAGGCGGCGTCGGCGATCACTTTTCGGGGATGCCGTATTCACGCGACAGGGCCGCGATGCGATCGGAAAACTGCGGCGTGTAGTAGCGGGCCCAAAAGCGTTTCGTGGTCGACAGCGTCCACTTCGGAGCGAGCGCGCGGAACGCGGCAAACTCTGCGGCCGCGTTCTCTTTGCGGCCGGCAAGGGCGTAGGACAGGGCGAGCCAGAAGCGGACCGCAGGGACGCTCCGCCATTGCGGCGGACCGTTCTCGAGCACGTTGATAGCTTCGTCGACCCGTCCCAACCGATCATAGACCTGAGCCAGAAAGAGCGCATTCTGCGACGACGCCGGATCCACCTCGCGCGCCCGCTCGAACCATCGCGCAGCATTAGCGTATTTTCCGGCAAACGCCTCGATGCGTCCGCGGAAGGAAAGCCCGAACGAATTCTTTGGTTGCGCGGCGATCTCGCCTTCGATCTCCGCGATCGCCTCTTTGTAATGTCCGGTGGCGCTCAGCGCCACTGCGTGAAAGCCCGACTCCCAAATATAGGGATGGGGATTCAGCCTCAGGGTGTTAGCAAATTCCGCGGCCGCCTCGTCGAATTGGCCGACCTGAAAGAGAACAAGCCCGAGCGTCCAGTGGCTGGGGTCGTCGTTGGGCGCGAGCTCGACGGATTTCCGCGCGTCGGTGAGTGCCGCTTCAGGATCATATTCCGGCAGATCGGGTTGCATCTCCAGCCGGGCGCGCAACCAGTGTGGGCTCGCAGACTCCGGGTCGAGCTGGAGGACCTTGTCATTGAGCTGGCGGGCACGGCCGAGTGTCCCGATCCGATCTTTGGCCCAGCCCAGATCCGCCTGATCGAAATATGTAAAGGCCAGGAACTGCCACGCCGCCAGGTAATTCGGGTCGAGATCGGCAGCGCGTTGTGCGAGCTTCTGCCCCTCGGTCGCGTCGGCGGGGTTGAAGCGAAAATATGTTTGGCTAGCTTTTACCAGGTTCTCCCAGGCTGCGAGGTTCCGCGTGCCATGAGCGAAGCTGCGGGCTATCGTCCCGCCCCTCAGCTGCACGTCGAGCGCGCCGGCGATCTGCAGGCTGAGGTCGTCCTCGAGCGCGAACAGGTCGGTCTGGTTGCGGTCGTATTTTTCTGACAGCAGATGATTGTCGTTGACCGCGTCGATCAACTGCGCGGTCACCCGGATGCGTTCGCCCGATTTCTGCACGCTGCCTTCCAGCACATAACGAACGCCGAGATCTTTCGCCGCCGCCCGCGGCGTCACCGTCTTGCCCCGATAGTCCAGGGTCGCGTTGCGCGCGATGACGAAGAGCCCGGGATTCTGCGCCAGCGCGTCGATGAGGTTGTCGGTCAGTCCATCGGCAAGGTAGTCCTGCGCCGGATCGCCGCTCAAATTGGCGAACGGAAGCACGGCGATCGACGGCTTGTCGGGCAGCGTTGGCGGCGTGGCGGTTGCGCCGGCCGCGGTCAGCGCCGGATGAGGCGGATAGAAGCGCCAGAATGCAGCCGCCCCGGTGGCTAGCAGGACCAGGGCGGCGATGCCGGCTGCGATCACCCCGTACGGTACCCGCCTTCGCCGGCCCGGTGTCGGCGTGGCGACGACCCGCACCCCACCCTCGGTTACCACCCGATAGGCCCGCACCGGCCGTGCGATGTTCTTGACCTGCTGCTCGCCCATGTCCTCGAATACGAGGCCGAGCTTGTCGCGTACCTGGTCGCGCACCATCCGGCTGACGCAGATCCCGCCCGGCTCCGCCAGGGCTTCGAGCCGTGCCGCGATATTGACGCCGTCGCCGAATATGTCGTTCTCGTCGATGATGATGTCGCCGAGATTGATGCCCACGCGGAATTCGATGCGGCGGTCGGGCGGCACATCGCCGTTCCGTTTGGCCATCTCGTCCTGGATTTCGACGGCGCAGCGCAGCGCGTCGACGACGCTGGCAAACTCGGCCAGCAGACCGTCGCCCGTGGTCTTGACGATACGGCCACGGTGCTCGCCGATCCTGGGATCGACGACCTCGCGCCGGTGCGCCTTCAACCGGGCGAGCGTCTCCTCCTCGTCGGCTCCCATCAGCCGGCTGTAGCCGGCGACATCGGCCGCCAGAATGGCCGTCAGCCGCCGCTCGACCCGATCGCTGGCCAAGCCTACCGCTCCTTGTGACTTGAGCCGTGTAGAATAAACTGGGAGGCTCCTGGTGGGCTTGTAAAGCCCGCTCCGGATGTTGCTCATCGCTTTGTACGCAGCCGCGGCTCATCCTGTAACCGGAGTCGAGGCAGGTGGGAGCGGCGATAATGCATGATGCATAGCCAGCGAGGTATGGTAAATCAACGATACCCGTGCATATCTCTTGCTTACACATATCCCTTTGGTTATAGGTTAATTAATCAATAGCCAGTGGGTTTTCGATCCCGGATGCCGGACGGTCACGATGTGCTCTTCAGAACGCTTGCCGATCCGACTCGGCGGGCTATCTTCGAGCGTTTGTGCCGCGAAGGAGAGCAGACGGTCCGGGCTCTGACAGCTCAGGCCGGGGTCTCGCAACCGGCCGTCTCAAAGCATCTTGGGGTCCTGAAACAGGCCGGGTTGGTGCGCGACCGCCACGAAGGCCGCCAGACGCATTATAGCGCGCAGCTCGGCGCCTTGGTCCCGCTGATCGACTGGACAAGCCAAATGGCCGGGTTCTGGCAGAGCCGGTTCGACCACCTCGAAGATCTGCTCAAAAGGATGGACCAATGAACGAAATATCGACCGAAACGCTCTCCGTCATTGTCGAACGGGAGATACCTTATCCGCCGGAAAAGATCTGGCGTGCGCTCACGCAACCACACCTCATCGAGGCGTGGCTCATGAAGAACGACTTCAACCCTGTCGTGGGCCACCGTTTCAACCTTCGCGCAGACTGGGGGACTGTCGACTGTCAGGTCCTGGCAGTCGAGCCGAACAAAACATTGTCTTACACGTGGGGTGCCTACGATCTGAAGAGTGTGGTGACCTGGACTCTCACCCCTACGACCACGGGGACCCGCCTGCGCATGGAGCAGTCGGGCTTCCTACCGGATCAGCAGCAATACTACCAGGGTGCCAAGGGCGGGTGGCAGCAGTTCTTTGCGGCCCTTGAGCAGGTATTGGCGCGGATAGATTGACGCTCCCCTGAACAAGTCAAAGCTGGGGTCGTAGAAAAAGGGTGACGGGCGCACGAGCCCGGTGAAACTTGCGATGGGGATGGCTATCCTGCTCGAGCGCTCAACGCGAATGTCCGGTCTGCACCTAGCCGCGGCCGACCCGGCACTGTCGCCACACCCGAGCATGGGGTTGGCCCGGTCGGTCAGCGGCCACCTCCGGCGCGTTTCGAGGCGGATCTTGTCCCCAAAATGCAAGCGCTGATAACCGTAGTAGCGTCTCTTCAAAGCCAGACAACGACGCGCCGACTTATCAAGGGAGGAAGCAGTGGCTACGTTCGTCCTGGTGCATGGCTCCTGGGCCGGCAGTGTGGTTTGGCGGGAACTGGCGCCAAGGCTTCGCAAGGCGGGGCATGACGTATACGCTCCGACCTTGACTGGTATCGGCGCGCGCAAGCACCTCCTCAACCGTAAGATCGATCTCGACACGCATATTCAAGACGTGATCGGCGTCATCGAGGACGCGGACCTGTCTGATATCTTGCTGGTCGGCCATTCCTACGGCGGCATGGTGATCACCGGTGTCGCCGACCGCGTGCCGGAGAAAATTGCCTCGCTCGTCTATCTCGACGCCTTCGTGCCGGAGCCTGGACAATCCTTGTTCAACGTCTTGCCGCCCGACCGGCATCTCACAACCGTGCCTGGTGAGGACTGGTTGGTAGCGCCGCTAACGCCGGCCAGCTTCGGCCTCAAACGTCCCGAGGTGATCGCGCTTTGGGAGGATAAGAGCGGGCCGCACCCGCTCGCCACCCTCACCCAGCCGGTGCAGCTGACGGGCGGTATTGGTCGCATTAAACAAAAGATGTACATCCTGGCCACGGATCCCGCGCGCTTCACCCAGTTCTACGACAAGCTGAAGAACGATCCGGGTTGGACGGTTCACACCTTGCCCTGCACTCATTTCATCCAGCTCGAAATGCCTGACGAACTGACGGCAATCCTTCTCAAGGCGATTGATTAGAGGGCGTTGGGCCCGAACTGATCCAAAATCCGCCGCTTTGCGGGCTGGCCACGCCTCTGCAGATGCGGCGCTTAGCGGCACCGGGGCGGCCGCAGTTTTCGCTGCTGCGCCGAGACCGCGTCAGCAAGTAAGGCGAACCGCCGCATGTCAGTCCTTCGCCAAACCGGTGTGCCATCGACTTCCACGGGGGCGGAAAGATCGACGAGGAGGCGTTGAAGACACTCGTTCGCGCCGCCGTCACCCTGAACAAGTCGAAAGCCCAAAGCCAATCCACAAAATCGAACATTTTCCGTGGATTGGCCTGTACTGGCGCGGGTAGATTGAAGTCGCCCGCCATAATTCAAAGCCAGAAAAATGACAGAAGCCAGCATCGATCTGCTCGGCATCGGCAACGCGATCGTCGATGTGATCGCCAATGCTGAAGACGCGTTTCTCGCCCGGGAAGGGCTCGTCAAGGGGACGATGACCTTGATCGATGCGGCGCGCGCCGATGCGCTCTACCAGATGATGGGCCCGGCCATCGAGGCGTCGGGCGGCTCGGCCGGCAACACGATGGCGGGGCTCGCCTCGCTCGGCGGCACCGGCGCGTACATCGGCAAGGTGCGCGACGACTTGCTCGGGCAGATCTACCGTCATGACATCACGGCGGCGGGCGTGCGCTTCGAGACGCCAGCGGCGACCAGCGGTCCCGGAACCGCACGCTGCCTGATCCTGGTCACCCCCGACGGGCAGCGCACGATGAACACCTATCTCGGCGCGTGCGTCGAACTCGGCCCCGCTGACATCGACCCCGAGATGGTCGCGGCCGCCCGGATCACTTACCTCGAAGGCTACCTTTTCGATCCGCCATCGGCGCAGGAGGCGTTCCGCAGAGCCGCCGCGATCGCCCACGCCGCGGGACGCCAAGTGGCGTTGAGCTTGTCCGACCCGTTCTGTGTCGAACGGCATCGCGCCGCCTTCCGCGACCTCGTCGAGGGCCACATTGATATCCTGTTCGCGAACGAGGTGGAGATCTGTTCGCTCTACGAGACGAATGATTTCGGCACGGCAGCGGCAGCGGTCCGCGGTCGTGTCGCGATCGCCGCCCTGACGCGCAGCGCGGCGGGGAGCGTCATTGTCGCGGCTGGGGTCGAACACCCAGTAGCGCCCGCGCCCGTTGCACGTGTCGTCGACACCACCGGGGCGGGCGATCTATACGCCAGCGGTTTTCTTTACGGCTTGACCCGCGATTTGCCGCTCCCCATCTGCGGCGAGATCGGCAGTTTGTGCGCTGCCGAAATAATTAGCCACGTCGGCGCCCGCCCGGAGGTGGAATTGGCACCGCTGGTCGTCTCGGCACGGCGCGCGTCGTCGGCTCGGCTGTAAATTCGCTGCAGAGAACAGCGAAAGCAGCGAACCTTGTTCGATTATGAACCCGCGGCCCGTCCGAGGGCGCGGTTCCGGTTTGGGAACCATGGATATCCGCAATATCGCGATCATCGCCCATGTCGATCATGGCAAGACGACCCTGGTCGACGCGATGCTGCGGCAGAGCGGGGCGTTTCGCGCCAACCAGCAGGTCGCCGAGCGCGCGCTCGATTCGAACGAACTCGAGCGCGAGCGCGGCATAACGATCCTGGCGAAATGCACTTCAGTGATCTGGCGGGACATGCGGATCAACATAGTCGACACGCCGGGCCATGCCGATTTCGGTGGCGAGGTCGAACGCATCCTGGGCATGGTCGACGGGGTTCTCGTGCTGGTCGACGCCGCCGAAGGCCCAATGCCGCAGACCAAATTCGTCGTCGGCAAGGCGTTGAGCCAGGGTCTGCGGCCGATCGTCGTCATAAATAAAGTTGATCGACCCGATGCTCGCGTCCAGGAGGTCCACAACGAGATCTTCGATCTGTTTGCGGTCCTCGACGCGACCGAGGCGCAGCTTGATTTCCCGACGGTGTTCGCGTCCGGCCGTGACGGCTGGGCGACCGGGGAGATCTCTGCACCGCGCCGGGATCTCTCGCCGCTGTTCGAGCTGATCCTGGCTCACGTCTCGGCGCCTATCGCCGACCCCGACGCACCGTTCGCGATGCTGGCGACTACACTCGAATACGATCCGTATCTCGGCCGCGTGCTGACCGGGCGCATCCATTCGGGGGTGGCGCGCCTCAACATGCCGGTCAAATCCTTGAACCGCGACGGCCGGGTGATCGAGCAAGCGCGGTTGACCAAACTGCAAGCGTTTCGCGGGCTCGAACGGCGTCCAATCGAAGAGGCCCGGGCGGGCGACATCGTTGCGGTCGCGGGGCTCGCGCTGACCACGGTCGCCGACACGCTATGCGCGCCCGAAGTAACCGCGCCGCTCGCCGCCGATCCGATCGACCCGCCGACCCTGGCGATCACGTTTTCGGTCAATGACAGCCCGCTCGCCGGGCGCGAGGGCGCCAAAGTGACCTCACGCATGATCGGCGAGCGCTTGTTCCGCGAAGCCGAGGGCAATGTCGCGATCCGGGCCCGCGAGAGCGCCGAGAAGGATGCGTTCGAGGTCTCCGGCCGCGGCGAGTTGCAATTGGGCGTGCTGATCGAGACGATGCGGCGCGAGGGGTTCGAATTGTCGGTCTCACGCCCGCGAGTGTTGTTCGAAACCGAACCCTCAACCGGCCGTCGGCTTGAACCAATCGAAGAAGTCGTAGTCGATGTCGACGAGGAGTTCGCTGGGGTTGTCGTTGACAAGCTGAGCCGTCGCAAAGCCGAAATGCAGGAGATGCGACCCTCCGGAGGCGGAAAGTTGCGCCTCACGTTTCTCGGCCCGACGCGCGGCCTAATGGGCTACCAGGGCGAGTTCCTCGCCGACACCCGGGGGACCGGGGTGATGAGCCGGCTGTTCCACGGCTATTCCCCCTTCAAGGGTCCGATCGAGGGTCGCCGCAACGGTGTGCTGGTGTCGAACGCCAACGGGTTCACGATCGCCTACGCGTTGTGGAACCTCGAGGAACGCGGGCCGATGTTCGTGGAGCCCGGCACGCAGGTGTATCAGGGCATGATCATCGGCGCCCACAGCCGCGGCAACGATCTCGACGTCAACCCGCTCAAGGGCAAGCAGCTGACCAATATCCGCACTACCGCTAAGGACGAGGCGGTGCGGCTGACCCCACCTCAGATCATGACCTTGGAACAGGCGATCGCATACCTCGCCGACGACGAGCTCGTCGAGGTCACCCCGCAGTCGATCCGCCTGCGCAAACGGCTGCTCGACCCCAACGACCGCAAGCGCGCGGCCCGCGCCGCCGCGGCGGCTGAATAGCAGGCGACGGCAGTTTGGGTGCTGTATTTGACTTCGCCGCACCGCCGACTATATTCCGCGGCTTCTAACCGGACTTCGAGCGGATGAGCAGCAAGCGACAGG
>Ga0306920_100013896_pt1 | contig 10982 bp, 10 predicted proteins | sample flu12Cox44000170_FD_204666 | JGI IMG/M metagenome (GOLD analysis project Ga0306920, IMG submission 204666) | Lab enrichment of tropical soil microbial communities from Luquillo Experimental Forest, Puerto Rico - flux4day.12C.oxic.44.000.170 (v2)... | ecosystem: Environmental > Terrestrial >...
TGATGAAGGCGCTGCCCGCGAGATCGCGGATGATTTCAAGCATGCGGCCATTGAGCTCGGATTGCATCGCCATGGCGGAATAAAGCGCAATCCGCGACGGCCACAGGATGCCGTTCTCGTCGATGCTGGCGGTGCTCTCATGCGAGAGCAGGATGGTCTCGTACATTGTCACGAGCGCGGCGAGCTCGCCCATCATGACCTGCACCGCCGGGTTGGCAGCATTGCCGGTCATCTCGTTCATGCGCTGTGCAATGCCGGTCATGAAACGCAGCTTGGTGACATAGCGCACCTGCGCCTGGTGATTGCCGTAGAGGTGCGAAGGCGTCTTCCACCATTGATCGCGCATGAGCTCGAGATTGCGATAGATGAATACCCGCTCCCAGGGCACGAACACGTTGTCGAAAACTACGAAGGCGTCGCTCTCGTCGAAGCGGCTCGAGAGCGGATAATCGAATGCATTGGTCGCGATCGGTGCGAACGGCCGGCGCGGATAGAGCTTCACGCCCGGTGCGTTGATCGGCACCGCCAGGCAATTGGCGTAGTTCTCGTCGCCGGGCTGCAGGGGATGGATGCAGCTCAAATGCAGATAATCCGAGATGGCCCCGCCGGTGGCAAGCTGCTGCGCGCCCGCAATGACAATGCCGTCATCACGCTCCTTGACCACGCCGGCATAGAGCGTGGGGTCGCTTTGTTTGTGCGCGGGCTTGCTGCGATCGATCTGCGGGGGAACGATGGCATAGGAGACATAGAGATGCCGGTCGCGCATCTCCTCGTAGAACGCGACGAGGTTGTCTGCAAACTGCTGGCCGGCGGTTGCAAACACTCGCGGCACGGCGGCATAGCCGGTAAAAAATCCGGCGACGTGATCGGGGCTGCGGCCCATCAGGCCGAAGGTCGCCTCCGCCCAGGTTTCGGAAAATCGCCGCCGCGCTGCAAGATCGGCGTGACTGTGAGGAATCTGGAAGGCGCGCAGCACCGGCTCGCCAGTCCTGGGCGATGCAAACGTCATGCGCTCGCGCAGTGCCGGCTCCGCCGCAATATCGTAGAGTCTTGCGACCGAGCGCGCGGCCTCCCGAAACGCGACGTGTCGAGTAACGTCCTTGACGCACTCGCCATCCACAAACACCTGGCGGCCGTCATTGAGGGAGCGGAGGTATTCAGAGCCGGTTCGCATTACACACCTGCTTCTAGGCCTTGCTGCGCACGATCATGGCGCGCTCGCCCGGCACGAATGAGCTCGACCAGTCTCGCTGGGGTGACGGGCGTCTGGGCGATGTGGACGCCGAAGGGTTCGAGCGCATCCTCGATGGCCGAGATGATTGCGGCGGCGGTCGGGATGGTGCTCACTTCGCCGGCGCCCTTGGCGCCGAGCGGATTGAGCGGTGAGGGCGTTTGCTTGTAGAGGGTCACAATCGAGGGAACTTCCGTCGCGCTGGGCAAGAGATAATCGGCAAAGGTCGTGGTAACCGGTTGGGCGGCCTCGTCATAGCCCATCCATTCGAGGATGGCATTGCCGAGACCGTGCGCCACGCCGCCGCGCACCTGGCCGTCCACCAGCAACGGATTGATCAAGATCCCGGAGTCCTGCAGCGCGACGTAATTGAGCACGCAGACGCCGCCAGTCTCGACATCAACCTCGACCTCGGCAACGTGACAGGCATTCGCATAAGCGAGCGCATCGGTCCGCCAATTCACATTCGCTTCAAGCCCAGGCTCGATATCGGGTGGAAATCCATAGCCCGGCGCGCCTTTGAGAATGCGCGCAAGCTCGCCAAGCTTGATGCAGAGCTGCGGCGCGCCGACCACGCGCACTTCGCCCTCCACGATTTTAAGATCATGCTCAGCCGCCTCGAGCACGTGACTTGCAAGCTTCTTCGCCTTGCCCGCCACGGCACGCGCCGCGAGCAGCACGGACGAGCCCGCTGTCACGGTTTGCCGGCTCGCAAAGGCGCCAAGCCCGAGCGACACGCCGCCGGTGTCGCCGGGAACGACGGTGATGTCGTCGGGACGCATGCCGAGCTCGGTCGCGCAAATCTGCGCCAGCGCGGTGCGCAGACCCTGGCCGATCGCGGCTGCGCCGGTGAAGACCGAGACGCGACCCGTATTGGACACCCGCACCAGGCCGGACTCGAATGGACCGCGCCCGGTGCCCTTGATGCCGTGGGCAAGCCCCATTCCGATATAACGATGCTTGCTGCGCGCAGCCGCCTGGCGCTTGCGGAAATCACTCCAGCCCGCCGCCTCGATCGCTTGTGCCTGACAGGCGGGATAGTTGCCGCTGTCGTATTGCATGCTGGCGCCGGAGCGCGCCTTGAGCGGCTTAGTATAGGGCATTTTTTCTGCCGGGATGAGATTGCGCCGGCGCACCTCGGCGCGGTCAAGCTCAAGCTCGCGCGCCACGCGGTCCATCAGCCGCTCCATGGCGAAGGCGGCCTGGGGATAGCCGGCACCGCGCACGGAAGAGACCGGCGTCTTGTTGGTCGCGGCCACCACGATCTCGATCGACAATGCAGGCAGCACGTAAGGCCCGCTGATCATCGAGGCGGAGTTGTAGGGGATGTTCACATCCTGGAGCGCATAGGCGCCGAGATCATGAATGAGCCGGCCGCGGATCCCGAGTAGCTTGCCATCCGCATCGGCCGCGACATCGAGCGACCAGTACTGGTCGCGCTCCTGCGCCGCATTGGTGAAATGCTCACGCCGGTCCTCGATCCATTTGATGGAGCGCCGCAAGAGCCTCGCCGCCGCCACCACGGCGATGTCTTCAGGATAAACGCAGAGCTTGGGACCAAACCCGCCGCCGACGTCGGGGGTTGCGACCCGCAGTGCGCTTTCGTCCAAGCCGAGGAGAAACGTGAGCGACTGGAAGAGATCGTGCGCCTTCTGCGTGGAGGCCCAGACCGTGATTGCGCCGTCGCGCCATTCCGCGAGCAGTCCGCGCGCTTCGATGGGGTGCGCCGAGCCGCGATGTTGCCAGAGCTCCTCGTGGAAAACGTGCGCCGCCTGCCGGAATGCAGCATCGGTGTCGCCATAGGCGACCCGATAGCTCGCGACCCGGTTGGTGTTGAGCTCGCGGCGAACCGCTGGCGCCGCCGGTGTAATGGAATTGCGGCAATCGGAAACCGGTGCCAGCACGTCGTAATCGACGGCGACCCGCGCCGCTGCGTCCTCGGCGAGATAGCGGCTCTGCGCCAGCACCATCGCCACCGCTTCTCCCACATAGGAGGCTTCGCCGTCGGCAAGCGCAAACGGCCAGAAACGATCGAGCGGGGTGCCCGAATTGGAATAGCGCAGCATCCGCCGCTGCGCGAGAACATCCGCGAGGTCGTCGAGCGTCAGAATGGCATGAACGCCCGGCAGCGCGAGCGCAGCAGCGCCATCGATGTTGCGGATCGCGGCATGAGGGTGGGGACTGCGCACGAAGCATGCGTGCAGCATGCCGGGGACGGCAATGTCGTCGATGAAGCGCCCCTTGCCCGTGAGCAGCGGCGCATCTTCCAGGCGGGGAATCCGGGCTCCGATCAAGGATGTCATGGACGAGTCTGCTCCCTCCCCCCGTTCTTAACGGGGAGAGGGTGTTTGGTCTCCCCGCAAGAGGCGGCGAGAGGGAGCCATCGAGTCTGCGGCGCGATCTTGCATCAACTTCACCGGAATGCACTCTAGGAGCCACGGTCGGAGCGCACACCCAGCCACACCAGCCGAGGCAGCACCTCGTCGCAAAAATATGGCAGCTCCACGAGATAATTCACGAAGGAGAGCGCGATCCCGCGCATGCCGGCGCTGCTGATGATTGCGAGCTCCTCGGCAACCCGATCGGGCGTGCCGACAAAGGGATATCCACCAATGGCATTCGCTGCGAAATAGCGCCGCTTGGCCTCGTATTCATCCGGGGGAATGGTGTTGGGCGTAATGCTCTTGTTGGCCAGCATGCCGTCGATCGCGCCCCAGTCAGCGTTCTCGATGATCGCGTGACGGTAGTAATCCTCCGCCTCCTGTTGCGAACGGCGGCAGATCACCTGCCCGACCGTGAACACCTCGATGTCGCGGCCGATGTTGCGCGCTGCGCCTTTGACCTCGGCGACCTTCTTCGCGTTCGCTTCGAGCGAAGTGCGCGAGCCCGCGGTCGCCACAAAGAATGCATCACAGTTGCGCAACGCGAAGGCCTGACCGACCGGGGACGAGCCCGCGTTCATGATGATGGGCCGCGTTCCACCATAGGGTTTCGGATAGGCGCGCACGCCCTTGAGCTCGAGGAATTTGCCCTCGAAATCGAAATCGCCCTGGACGGACCAGGCCTGTTTCACCACATCGAGCCATTCCTGCGCGAATTCGTAGCGCGTATCGTGCTCGCGCTGCTTGACGCCGAACATCTCGAACTCGCCCTCGTTCCAGCCGACAACGAGATTAAGCCCGAGCCGACCCTCACCCACATGATCGGCGGTGACAAGCTCCTTGGCGGCGATGAGCGGATGAAAGAGCGGCGCATGCACGGTGCCGAATACGGTTATGCGCTGCGTCGCGCCGAGGAGACCGACGGCCCAGGTGATGGTCTCGAGACTGGCGCCGTGAAAATCGGTGTCGCCGCCATAGCCCTTCCAGCGCGCAATCGGCAGCAGGAAATCGATCCCCGCCGCGTCTGCCATGCGCCCGAGCGCAAGGCAGTCCGGCCAGCTCGCGGACCAGCGCTCCGGCACTTTGGTTGCCGAACGCCCGGATGAGCAATTCGCACCGAAGACGCCGATCTTGAGCGCATTGTCGTTATACATGGCAATGCGCGCGTGCATGGATGCATGTGGCGCCAGCAATGCGTTCTCCTGTCCTGTCCCTACCGCTTGTAAGCGCCGAGCTGCTTGACGGCAGCATCGACAAAGGAGCTGTCGATGACGTCGTCGAGATTGACGATTCCCTTGATCAGGCCCTGCTCCATGTAGAATGCAAGATCATAGTTGAGGCTTGCCTTGTTCACGCGGCCATCGGGATTCATGCCGGTCGGAGTGATCGCCTTGTAGATCTCGCGGCTCTTGATGGGCGTCGCCGCCGACAGGATGGCAATCACTTCGTCCGCGGCCGGACCGTCAAGCCTGCCGTTCCTGAGCGCGTCATTATAGAAGCGAACTGCGCGAAGATAGGCACGCATGAAGCGGCGCGCCGCATCGCCCTGATGCAGCGCGAACTCCTCCGAATAGAGCAGGACCGCAATCTGATGGTTGGGCAGGATTTCATCGTCGGATTTTATGGCGACCGCATCGCCGTTCTTGATGGCAATCGTCGGCGCGGGCTCGACCGAAGCCGAGGCGTCGACCGATTTGTTCTTGAGCGCGGCGACATGGTCGGGGAGCGGAAGGTCGATGGTCTCCACGTCGGAATAGCGCAGGCCTGCCGATTTCAGGAGCGTGTTGAGCGTCGACGTATTGCTCACCCCCGGCGCATTCATGGCGAATTTCATGCCCTTGAGGTCCTTCAACTCCTTGTAGCGTCCGCTCGCGACATGGTCCTTGCGCACGAGAATCTTGGTGGCGCCGTAGCCCGGCGGCGAGGAAGCCTTGTCCGCGACAATCCTGATCCGAATGCCGCGCACGACCGCGTTATAGAGCCCGGCTGAGGCGGAGCCTGCGCCCGCCTGGAGCTGCCCGGCGCCGAGCGGCGCCACCATGTCGGCCGCCGAGCGGAAATCGCTCACCTTCACTTCGATCCCTTCGGCCCGGAAGTACCCCTTTTTGTCCGCGATATAGATCGGCGCATCGCTGGTACTGCTGGTGGCGCCGACCGTGATCGTCTGCGCGCCGGCAAGGCGCGGCAGCAAAACCCAGGCGCAAAACAACAGTACAAGGCGCTTTTTCAAGCTACTCTCCTTACGAGCTCATAACCCAGGCGAACCAAGGGGGACCAACATGCCCAAGCGTGAAGTGTCATCGAACGCGCTGCGAAAGCCCGTTGGGGTGTTTTCGCAGGCAACGGTGGTGGAAGCCAAGGGCAGGCTCGTGTTCGTCTCAGGCATGACGGCGCGGCGGCCCGACGGAACCATTGCCGGGGTCGGCGACATCAGCGCGCAGACTCGCCAAGTCTGCGAGAACATCAAAGCGGCGGTCGAGGCTGCCGGCGGCACGCTCGACGATGTCTGCCGCGTCGACGTGTACGTGCGCAACATAGAGCATTTCGACGCGATTCACAAAGTGCGCAGAGAATATTTCAAGCCGCCGCTTCCGGCCTCCACCATGGTGGAAGTCACCAAGATGGTGTCGCCCGACTACCTCATCGAAATCAATGCGATTGCAGTCGTCGCGGAATAGGCACGACGGGTTTTTCGTTCGCGCATGACAGAGATGTGTGAGCGTCGCTTCACACATAACTTGCTGGAGGATCGATGTTTTTAGTCGTTCAGGCGGCACAGTCATCGGCCGGCGCCCGGATGAGGCGCATAGTGTGTCTCAGAATGACACGCATCGGCGCGAAAAGCTGTGCAGAAAGAGAGGGTTTCCGCCGCAAAAAGCCTTGGGGATCCTTCCGGCGGTCGTTCTCTGGCCATCTTTTGGCTCATCGTTGAGACCTGATCGCGGCTTGATCTGCCGTCGGGGCCGCCCATTGCGATGGGCCGGGGGAGCGGAGCATGGGGATTGAAGATTTAATCCAGGCGCAGCCTGGTGGCGAAAGCCTCAGCAGGAGCCGCCTCGATCACCCGATGGAGTTTTGGGGTCCGCCGCTGGCCCCGGCGCATAGTCGCGGCAGTGACGATATTCCTCGGGAAGAAGAAGACGCCGGCGCAGAAAATAGGGACGCTCGCCCTTTGCAACCGGTGAAGAAAAATTACTTCGCCGCGATCGCGACGAGTCTTCAACAGCCTCACCAATTGCTTATTACCAGCGCCGTCATTCTGGCGGGGTTAGGCATAGCTGCTCTTGCGTCGATCTGGTCGTCCGCAGGCGAGAAAGTGGCCGCGCAGTCAAGCCAATCGGGTCCGGCCGTAGCGTCCGCACAATCCGCGCCCGAGGGTTCGGGTCAGCGAGCGTCGGGGCTATCCGTGACCTCCGCCGATCCATCTGTTGCGGTCGCCTGGTCCGGCCGTCCGGCCGCCATTACGGCCGAAACTCCCGATGTCGGGTCGACCGCAGCCAACAGAAACGCCGCGTTGCGCGAAACTGATTCGGCCACGCAGAAGGAGGACATCGTTTTCCTGCAACGGCCCGGCGTGCACATCAGGTCTGCGCCCTCGACGACCGGACGCGTGCTTGCGACCGCCCCCAAAGGCACGCGCTTCAAGGTTACCAACCGGGAAGGCGATTGGGTGCAGGTGGAGAGCGATCGGTTCAGCGGTTGGATCAGATCGCGATTTCTTGCGGCGAATGAGCCGTAACCTACCAAGGCGTTGAAGCGAGCGCTCCGCGCAACAGCAAAGCATAGAACAAGTCGCCTGGGCTTGAGACCGTATCAACACCCATGCGCTCGAGGCACTCACGCACTTGCGCCGACGGCCGGCCCGAGACGAGACCACGCGCGGCAATGGCGGCGAGCGCAAGCGCCGACGCCTCGCGCAGGCGGGCAAGCGCCGGCAATAATCGCTGCTCGGTTGCGGTGAAATCGGTGCCGAACGGAAAGAGGGGGAGCAGACCCTGCGCATGCGCGCCGCCGAGCGCCGTCGTGATGCGCTCGGGCGTATTGTTGCGGGATGCCGCAGGCAGCTCAAAAGCTTGCTCGATCTTTCCGGCGCGTTTTGCCTGCGCCAAGAGCGGCGCCTGAAACCGGGAATTCGGCAATGGCGAGCATGGCCGCGATCACGTCGCGGTCGGATTTGCCGCGCAAGTCGGCAATCCCGTATTCGGTCACCACGATGTCACGCAGGTGCCTCGGGATTGTTGTGTGGCCGTATTCCCAGCGGATGTTGGAAGTGAGCTTACCTCCTGCCGTGCGCGTTGCCGGCAACATGATGATGGAGCGCGCGTCTTCGAGCTCAAATGCCTGCGCGACAAAGTTGTATTGCCCGCCGACGCCGCTTATGACCTGGCCGTTTTCGAGGCCGTCCGATATGACGTGCCCCAGCAAGGTCGCCATCATCGCGTTGTTGACGAAACGAGACTTGGCGCGCCCGCGGCGCTTGGTTTCCTCCTCGCCGTAGAGCGCATTGACGAACGACACCGCTGTCATGCGCAGTTTCGCGCGCTCCTCGCGTGGCAGCTCGCGCAAGCTCCGATAGAATGCGCGCGAGCCGAGAAAGAACGCAGCTTCCAGCAACACTCCGTCGACCTCGCGCTTGAGAATGCCGGCCTCGCGCAGCGCCAGAAAGCCTTCGACCAGCATCTCGCTCGTGCCGTGCAGGCCGGTCTCAAACGGCCGCTTTCGCGCAGCTCCGGCGGTCCGGTCTCGCCGGGATCGAGCCTGGCCGTGATTTGGCGGAACTGGGCATTGTGCTTGTGCCGCAGAATGAGCGCATGAGTCACGGCATCCGACCCGATCCCGAGCTGCAAGGTGCCGCCATCAGCCACCGTGCGCGCGACGTGAAGGCCGATCGCATGCTCGCGCAGATCGATCGGCTCGCGCGGCGGCGCGAACAGGGGAAAATCGGTTTGCGGACTTTCGAGCAGAAACGCGAATTGCTCCGCCGCCAGATCGGCGTCTCCGGGCATGAACGGCAGCTCGGAATTGATCTGGCCGACCAGTATGAAATCTGCTTTCCCGCGCGCGCGTGCTGCGAGCAGATCGAGCGTGATATCGGGATTGCAGCTGAGACTCAGCCGCGTTCCGCCGCCGCGCTCTTCCTTGGCCACGATCTGCGCCACCACATTGACGCCGCGCGAGAGCACATAACCGCATGCGTGCGTGTAGTTGGCGCTGATATAGCTTTGCTGGGCGCTGGCAACTCCAAGCCGCGTGCCGGCCTGAAAGAAGAACTCGTCGACCACCACGTTGGGAGGAAGCCTGCGCTCGCGCTGGGCGGCAGCGTAGGCCAGATCGGGGTAGCCGCCGAACATGCGGTGCGCGAGCGGCCGTGCAAATCGGGCGCCGAGCTCCGAGCTTCCGCGCGGCTTCTCCAGTGTCAGCGCGGTGAAGATGCGCAGGTTGAGCGAGCGGTCCGCCTGCGCGCGCGCGAACAGGGCATTGGCGACGTGGTTCGCTTTGCCGAGGCCAAGCGGCAGCCCGAGCACGATGTTCTTGCCGACGCGAGCAATGATCGCATCGGCGAGACGGTCGGGGTCGGCGAAGCGAGCGGGGCGGGAGCTGCCCAAGGCTCAGTATCCTATTTTGAGTTCCTGGGCCTCCGCGGCGTTGCCGTGAAGCGGAATGCTCAGGCGATGTTTGAGCGCGAGGCGTATTTTCGTCAGGCCGCCTCGTCAGCCGGCTTCAGAGTCGGAATTTTCTTGAGTTCGGCCGAGAGCCGCTTCTCCTCCGTGGCCAAGTCATAGGTCCGCTGCAGGTTGAGCCAGATGTCGGCGCCGTTGCCGCAGAGCTTGCCGAGCCGCAACGCCATTGCTGGCGTGACCGGCGCACGCTCCTCGACGATCTCATAGAGCATCTGACGCGAGACCCCAAGGAGCATGGCGATCTCCTTCTTCTGTCGGCCAAGCGCCGGCAGAACCACTTCACGCAGCAACTCGCCCGGATGCATGGGCTTGAGCCCGCGCAGCATCGGATTGGCGTTCATCAGTGATAATCCTCCAGATCAACGTTGATGGTGTCCTCACCTTCCCAGCCAAAGGTAATGCGATAGTTGCCACTCGCCCAGACCGCATAACGTCCTTTATCGCGACCCTTTCGTGGATGGAATTTAAGGCCCGAGAGAATTACCAAAAACGGGCAATCGACAAATTCACTGGATCACTTCGTCAGCAAGAGCGAGTAGCGAAGGAGGCACAATGATCCCAAGCGTCTTCGCAGTTTTGAGGTTAATCGATAATTCGTATTTGTTTGGCAACTCAACTGGAAGATCGCCCGGTTTTTCGCCTCTGAGAATACGAGCTACATAGATGCCCGCACGTCGGTAAGCGTCCGTCTGGCTCGCGCCATAACTCATTAGCCCGCCGGCGGCGACGACCCCAGGGAGCGCGTAGCTCGCCGGGATCGCATTAAGAGCGGCAAGCCCAACCAATTGGTTGCGCCGGCTGTTAAAGAACTGCCCTGCGCCTACAAACAGCGCACCGGCACCAGAGTTTGTAATGGCCGAGAAGGCTGCACCGATTTCCTGTTCGGTTCCGGCTTTGAACAAAATGATTTTTTGTCCGAGGGTGCGCGCGGCTGCCTCAATTTCGCGGCTCTCGGCCTCAAGCTGAAAAAAGTTCGGGTCCTGCAACACCGCTATGATCCCTGCTTTGGGAACGAAGTCGCGCAGTAGTGCGAACCGCTTACCGGTGATCGGAACATCATAGAAGCTCACGCCTGTGACATTGCCACCTGGCCGATTGATGCTGGAGACCAGCCCGGCGGATACCGGATCAGCGCCAGTCACAAAAATGATCGGAATCCTTGTCGTAGCAGCCTTTGCCGCACGCGCCGCATCCAGGCTGGCGACAATCGCCGCCACGTTGAGACCAACCAATTCAGTGGCAAGCGTCGGCAACAGCTCAATTCGGCCATTCGCCCAGCGTGCCTCGATTACAAATTTGTCACTCGGATACGCCGATTCGCGCAAGCCCTGCCGAACTGCAGCGACCAGATGCCCTGCCTCATCAGCCCGCGATGGTCGGAGAAAGCCAACTACCGGCTTGGCTGGCTGCTGTGCGCTCGCCGCGAGTGGCCAAATGGCTGCTGAGCCGCCGAGCAGCATGATGAACTCGCGGCGCTTTACTCGATGGAAATGCATCTGCTGCTCCGGTTAGAGGACCGGCAGAATACCGTATTGGCCAGCATCAAGTCAGGGCCTCGCTGCACTGCGAGCTTACGACCCGGCTTACCGCCGGTTCGGCTCAATCGCTACCCATTCTGTGAGGACGATCTTGCAGTGCAGGCGAGTGGAGAAATAGGCCCGTCGTGCCGCACCATTGCGCTTCACGCCG
>Ga0306920_100013899_pt1 | contig 10981 bp, 11 predicted proteins | sample flu12Cox44000170_FD_204666 | JGI IMG/M metagenome (GOLD analysis project Ga0306920, IMG submission 204666) | Lab enrichment of tropical soil microbial communities from Luquillo Experimental Forest, Puerto Rico - flux4day.12C.oxic.44.000.170 (v2)... | ecosystem: Environmental > Terrestrial >...
AAACGCAATCACTGATGCTATCGGCTTCGCCAAGTTTTATAGCCGTGATTCGGGTTTACGATGCGTCCGGCAACGTGATCCAGACGCACGAGCACAAGGGCGATTCCTTGTTCTCACTTTCAGTTCCCGAACGAGTTTTTTAGCGTTCCTACGCAATTCATACGCTCCCTCGATTGGGAGTCTGTATCGGTCGATATGACTGCACCCCGCTCTCTATTTCGGTGCAAACCCTGTGGTTAAGCGTATCGGATCAGTTCAGCCGAATCGCCGCTTCCAGTTCCAAAAACGCCGTCAGTATTTCATCGGCCCGCACCACGAAACGCTACCGTATCGGGCCGATACAGAAGTGTAAGTAAATTCGACACGGCCAAACCGACACGCGCCGGTGTTTCCTAGGGCAAACCTGGCTGGCATCGGTATTGCTGGCATTCGGTTCGCCACACCACAATCGGCCAAAGGGCAGCACATCGGAAATTAAATCGACGCCGCGTTTGTCTTTGCGCGGTCGGACTTCGTAAACGTGCATCGCAATGCACAGCGGTTGGCCGCAGCGCTTGGTTAGGTCTCATGGTGCATACTCACCAATACTGTTGTCCGTGAACACAACCTTCGATACGATCAACGTGGCTTTGACGTCGTCTTTCTTCATCTGTGCGAGGCGGGCCTGCTCTGGCATTAACTGGCTGATAGGATACCGACCGATGTCCGTAACGCTCTGTCCGGCGGGGACAAGATGATCCGGATTAATCTTAATGTCATAGATATGCGAGCCGAGTAAGTCTGCGAACTGGACTGTAGCGTCCATAAACTTAATGTCTTTGTCTGAGTTGTTCTTTATGGTGAGAGAAATTTCGTACCTGTCATAGGAGTCTTCTCCGTGAACGAGATGAGCGTCCCACGCTAGAAGCTCAAGGGGCGATTTGGTCGCTGAGGCTGGCGTTGGCGACGCCGTTTTCACGGGCGATGAAACCGGCGAAGCCCTTTCCAGTGCGGTTACGCGCCTTTCGAGATCGCTGAGCCGCTTCTCGACGCTTTGGCCTTGCTGCTGGCCCTGCGCTGCCGTGCAGACTGCTAGAATAACGCTGAATGCAAGGAGCGAGGATTTCATGCGTGCCTGCGTGACCCTAACTATGATTGGACGAATCTTCGTAAAAGTCCCGAAGATTTCTAGCGCCTAGCACTCTTTGAAATCGCCCTTGCGCTCGTCAACTCAATGAATCATCTCGTTTGTTTGCGTTGGATCCGTAGACATGACAACGCTCAGGATCCAACTCTCGCCGCTCACCCGAGAAGAGGCTGGCACCCGAACCGGAAACTGGTGGTTCTCGATGTTCACCCCAATGATAGGCATGCAGTGCCTCTTCAAGATGAGAGATAGAGATTTCAGCTTGCTTATTTTCCCACGTCAGTCGCTCCACTGCCGCGCGGAGTTCCTGATTTTCCTGCGTCAGTCGCTCTAGCTCCGTCTTAAGTACTTTAATCGCATCTTTGTGTATTGCTTCGCGTAGCATTTCCTTGGTCTCGAATTCTAATTTCTGAGACGCTGTAGTCGAAAGGTCGGCAAGGCGTTTGCCTATCCGTTCACCGACTGTCTTAATCCATCCCATATAGAGTTTCCGATGTATTTCCCTTTGACGTAACGCTCCGTTTCCCTACCTGCGAAAATCGTCCGTAGGTTCGTACGTCTGGATTACAGCGCCAGTAGCGTCCAACACGCGAACTGTTGCATAGTGCGTGCGCGTGCGTGACCGGTACCTCGCGAACAGAACCGCATGGCGGACCGCGTCGGCTCCTGAATACCAAATCGGGCGGCTCCGAAAATCGCCACTGACCAGATCAAAGCCATCCCTGTCCTTGCGGAGGCGCAGTTCGTAAACGTCGGCGATGGACACCCCGACGCTGCTCTGTTCGATGCGCTTTGCTTCCATAGCGCTCATTTTTGCCAGCCCCTTTTGTATGGCTACGCCGCGAGAACGTGCTCGTCAATAAAACATTCGCGACGGTAAGCGTTACGTTGCGCAAGCTGATGAAAAGCTGAATGCGTTTTCTAAGGTGTGGCATCTGCTGCCTTCCAGATCACTAATTCGTTCTCTTTCAGTTTTCCCAGCCTATCGGAGAGCCGCAGTTCAAGGCGATAATGTTTGCCATCGATCTCGAATTCTGTCGGGCCAATGTCTCCCGTGCCACTTGTCCAGGAGACCGTTTTCTCCGCACCCTGTCTCGCCCTGATCTTGAAATCGTAATACAAGAAGCCTCGTGGATATGGTGATGCGTGCTGCCGGCGCTCGCCGAAATATTCGATGATGAAATCCGGGAATTCGATTTTCTGCCCAAGGCGATATTCCACGCGGGTGCCATACGATGCCTGAGGAGCAGGCACCGCCTGCCCGCAGTCGACGGGAACCACCCAGACGATGGCGATACCTATCCACGCACGCTGCCAACCGTTAAATTTGTTCATTGCCGCAATTACCTTTGCGCGGGCGGACTTCGTAAACGTGTTTAATCTCTGTCACGTTTCTTCTTTCTCCAAAATAACCAAAAAATGATTCCGAAAACCGCCGCCTAGACGATTGCGAAGATAAAAATCGCTATTTGGTTGAGCTCCATTTAGATGATTCTTTTGGCAGTCATTCAGGCGATATTCAATCACAAAGCGCCGTGAACCGTAAAGCGTGCAGAACGTGTTGATGAGCGCCGGACGTGTGCAGAGTAGCGTCGGGATTTATTATTGCTCTGTGGAAGACAAAAGCGGCAGAATCCGGCTAAATATGAAAACGAAAATGGCCGTGCTGGCAATTCTCGCTGCGGCGCTTACCGCGTGCACAACAGGCGAGAAAATAATATCACGGGTGGTCTTTTTGGCGTTGGTAGTGGGTTTCGTGGCGATCATTATATTCAGGCGATCATCGCGGCGTTGATCTGATTTTTGCGCGGGCCGTAAAGCGTGCAGGGAACGGATTCAGGAGGCCGAGCTGCTCGAGCAGTTGTTCAGCGACGCCGCGAAACGCGAAGATAAAGAGTATACCAAAGATACCTAGCGATCATCGAGCGATGTGCCAGAGTCATTGCTTATAAAGGAGGGGCAAATGAAAATAGAAATCAACGTGCCCATTTCCGGACTGGATCTCGCCAGCTTACTCGAGGACGAACAAGGGTTGTTCCTCTGTCAGAATAGAGGCCAAAACTATCTCACAGTAGCAAAGGGTGGTCACTCGATCGCCTTTGGGCCAACGCCGATTGGCAGAGTCATTCAGGAACAGCCCACAACCACCCTCGGGCCGGAACCGTGGTTCGTCACGAAAATCAGCAACTCAACTGAGTTCGCTGAATTCCGTGGAACGATCCATGGAGAAATGCGCTAAATCGGAGAAAAGCCAACCCTGGGAAGATACTGCGCTAGCCAAGCTCCTCCTAAAGGACAAAACCAACGCATAGCTTGGCAACGCTTGGGCGGTCATCTCGCGTGCCTTTTTTCGAGTGACCGCCCGACTTTTTCTCTAGGCAACTACCACTCTTTTAACTTTTAGAGAATCCGACGCAAACAAACGAGACGATTCATTGAGTTGTCAGCGATGAAGGCGAACCCCTTATTGTTGCTGGTGATCCCGCTCTTGTTCTTGAGCGGACCCTTTGTAAACGCCGGTCCGGTGGGAGACTTCTTCAAGAAAGTTGGTCAATCGATGTCCAAGCCTTTCCAGCCTGAGCCTCAGCCTCAGTCGACGCGCCCTCAACCTACCAAGACGCCGCACGCCACGCGGCGACCCACTTCGCGAGCAGCACCTGCGGTCGCCGGCGACGGCACCCTCAGTCGCCAAAACCATCAACAACCCCCCAAAGCTGTGCGGGGTGTTTCAGCCGCGGATATGGAAAAAGCAAAAATTGATTTGCCCTATGGAATTCCAATCCCAGGCCGGAAAGGCATGGTCACGAGTCCTTATACACCGGAGGAGGGAAAGTATGTCAATGTCACCGGTTTTGCGTCCGGCTCCGTCGTGAAAGATCCATACACAGGAAAGCTTTTTCTGGTTCCGTAAACATGGGAATAATCAGGAATGGAGCTGACGGGATCAGCGACATGCCGTGGATTCCCAAGGGCGGACAATCCGGATTGCTGACGCGCATCGCGGCGACGGAAAGCGTTTCGTTGTGCGCGCGGATGAAAACTGACTGCATTTATAACTGGGGAGTATTCTCGATTACATCGAGCGCAGTACAGCACGCTAAAAACTAAAACGGCGTCCAACTGCACGCAAAGCGCTGTTTCAAACAGAAATGTCTATGAAATCGACGCCACGTTTATCTTCCAAATTTTGAGTTGTAATCTGCACCCGCCCGCCACCGCGCAAAGATAAACGCGGGTCGATCTAACCCGTATATTGGGGTCGAAAAATTTTCGCACGAAGCTGCTTTACTCGGCCATGAATACGAAGACGAAAACGACGATGATGATCATGGCTGCGGCGCTGCTGTGCGGGATCGGTAATGTGTGCGCGCTTCCGCTCCGCATTCTGATCGAGGAGCAGCACGCGAAGATTGAGCCCGCCATCAAAAAGTTCCAGCAGGAATGCAGCGGACACATCGACAGCCAAGCATGCAAAGAGGAGCATGACGCGCTGGTGAAAGCACTCAACGAATTCCTCAACTTGGTGCAGAACAGGTTCAAGGTTATCGACGCCCACGCTAATCACGCCAGTGACGCTGATTACCAGAAGCAAATAGCGGCGCTGCGGGCAAAAGCGCAGCAGCATCTCGATTGGGGGCGCGAACAGCTTGCGGCGCTGCAATGAGGAAGGGATTCAATTACACTGCGGCTTGCGCCGTAAAGCGTGCAGAAATTGTTCATGATATAAGCGACGGTGATTCACCATCCGCCAATCATCGACGATTTAGCGCGATCCTGAACGCGGAAACAGGTTCACAATCACAGCGGCGGAAACGGCGATGATGATCGTCTGTAAGACAAGCTGCTTTCGGTCTACTCGGCTGGGCATGATAAAGAATGGCCCGTGAGCGTAGTTCGCAAATCGAAGCGCACCGCGTCCAGTGTGCGGCGCAAACATCAGTGAGATTAGGACGGCGATGCTGATGGCGAGAAGTGTTCGATTCATCGTTGCGCCAAGGATTCAATCACAAAGCGCCGTGAGCCGTAAAGCGTGCAGAAATTGCGCGAAGTTGTTCGGCGAACACCGCCGCCGTCATTTTGAGTGAAGATGAATGAAAGATGGTTTCCGGGAAATCATCGCAGACAATTGCTTTTTTTGGCGAAGTTCTCTGCTATGCTCGCGTTTATGACGAGCAAACTTGTTGCCCTTATTTCTGTAATCGCAGTTGCCAGCGGGTCTGTTCTGCAAGCCCAATCGCCGACCCCGTCACCGACAAAGCATCGCAAACACCCTTTTGCCGCATGGCCGAAAGCGAGACATGCTCAAAGAACAGGGAAGACTACTAGAGCGGCAAGTCCTACACCATCCCCATCTCCCGCCAAACATTAGATGTCTGTGCGGGTGAGCGTTGTTCGGTCGTTGCGAGCAGTTTCAAATCGTTGAGGCGCTCTACCTTTATCCACTGTTTTATCCACTCGTTTAATTTTTTGGGCATATTTTGAGATCACGTTAGATCACGCCAAACCGCCGATTTACCTAGCGTTGAGCATGTGAAAGTAAGTTGAGATAATTTGAGAAAATCATCCCGGCATCAATGCCATTGAGGCGCTCGGCCAACTGAGCTAAGACCCCGGAAGGTTTTAGAGTGTAAATTTCCGATCGCCGATTGCAACTCGCATGCTGGTTTTTTTGCCGCGCACTCACTGCGTGATTTGGACGAGCGCCCGGCGCATAGAGCCAGGCGAAAGACGAACCAGGCCTGAAAAGGGTTATCCAATTCCGTAATCAATACGATCGCACCGGAAAGCGCCATGGAGCAAAGTAGCAGGGAGGTTATAGCAGTGGCATTGGGGGGGCGTGAACAGACCAATGCTAGTGAAAATGATGGTCAGCGAAAAAATCAGCAATACCAAAAATGGAACCGGAAGGCTGCGTCCAACCTGCTGCCGCAAGAACCAGCGAGCCTCGAACAGGCTGGCAGATAGGTCAATGGCGCGTGTCCGAAAGGAACCGTGCTTCTCATCCTTTGGAGTAAGCGATCAGATAGGAATCACGGAAAATCTGTGAAATGCGCTGATAAATGAGCGTGCAGGGTGTATAAGGTCTTGGTCGGATAGCAATATGCGCGCTGATTCTGAATCAGATCTCCGATTGGTGATTGGCCATGTTTTGTTGATCGACATTGTCGGCTATTCCAAGCTTCTGATCACCGGGCAGCGCCAGCAATTACAAGCGCTCAATGAAATCGTAAGAAACGCTGCGCAATTCCGCGTGTCGGATGCAAACGGCACGTTGGTGCGGATTCCCACAGGGGACGGGATGGCACTGATTTTTCGCGACAGCGTAGAGGCTCCGGTTCGCTGTGCAGTTGAAATCAGCGAGGCAGTCAAAGCTCATCCTGAGATTCAGTTGCGGATGGGGATTCACAGCGGGCCAGTGAGTGAGGTCACGGATGTTAACGAGCGAACAAACGTCGCCGGAGCCGGAATTGACATAGCGCAGCGAGTGATGGATTGCGGCGACGCGGGACACATTCTCTTGTCAAAACATGTAGCAGACGACCTTGCGCCGCACCCGCGCTGGAACCTTTACCTCCACGATCTGGGGGAATGCGAGGTGAAGCATGGCATGCGCGTCTCGGTCGTGAACTTCTATGACGATCAATTCGGTAACGCGACGGCGCCGCGCAAATTCGAAACCGTGCAGAAACGTCGGGCGCGCGTGCGCTGGGCAGAAGTGGCCATAGGGCTGTTCGTGCTTGCAGCGATTGCCGCTATCTCTGTCTTCCTTTTGAAAAGACCGACGCGCTCGGACTTGTCGATTGCGCGAAAGTCAATCGCTGTTCTTCCCTTTGAAAACTTGAGTGAAGAAAAAACAAACGCCTATTTTGCTGAAGGCATCAAGGATGAGATTTTGACGAAGTTGGCGAGTGTGCGTGATCTCAAGGTTATCTCACGCACTTCGACGGCGAAATATCAGAGCAAGCCGGACAATTTAAGGGCGGTGGCGCAGGAGCTTGGTGTTTCCACCGTCCTGGAGGGGACGGTGCAGAAGGCTGGCGATAAAGTCCGGGTGAACGTTCAGTTGATCGATGCGCGCACCGACACGCATCTTTGGGGCAAAAGTTACGACCGTGATCTTAAAGATGTCCTAGCGGTTGAGAGCGACGTTTCGCAAGAAATTGCGGACGCATTGCAGGCGAAGCTTTCGGCAAGTGAATCTCATGCTTTGGCTTCAGTCGGGACGCGCGATCCAGAAGCTTACGATCTTTTTTTGAGAGGTGAATATGAGCTTCACCAGGCCGAGAGTATTCTGGCCAGCGACGCGTACGATCGTGCCGACGAGTTTTACCGGCAGGCGCTGGCACGCGATCCAAACTTTGCCCAAGCTGCCGCAGAGCTCGCGCACAATCGGCTATTGCGGCACTGGTATATATCAGCTTTGACAGCAGCGGAGTTGGAAGAGGTGAACTCGCTTATCGACCGTGCTCTAACGCTGGCTCCAAATTCGCCGGAAGCGCACTTCGCGCTTGGGTTATTCTTTTATTACGGCCATCGCCAATACGAGAACGCGCTGGCTGAATTTAACCGCACGCTCGAGTTGCAGCCCAACAATGCTTTAGCTCGACAGTATATCGCGTGGGTTTATCGCCGCCGCGGCCAATGGGAGCGCTCACTGGCGAATGCTCAACAGGCGGAGGAGCTCGACCCGCGCGATCCCTCAAACCCGACCAATATCGGAGTGACCTACGGAATGTTGCGCCAGTGGAAAGATGCAGAGAGTGCTTTATTGCGAGCTCTTGCCATCGATCCGCACAACACCCTCGCAGCGGCAAATCTGCTCACTATTCGCGTCAATGGGACAGGCGATGTCGCCTCAGCCCGGCGAGCTTTCGATGGTTTTCTGGAGGATACCAAGGGTAGGCTCTTCGGCCAGGGCGCGGCTGGCTATGGCGCAGGCGGCGACGTTGCAGCTGTCCTCGGCATAGCGGTTTATCTCGACGTGATTGAGAGACGTTTCACTGATGCTTTGCAGGCTCTCGAGAAGCGGACGAGCAACAATGATCGTCTCCGGCAGCTTTTTCCGCGCGTCGTCATTCCCCTCCTGGCAGGACAGACTGAAGCGGCCAAATCAGCGGGAGAAGAGGCGCTGCCATTACTGGAGGTCAGGGTCAGAGAGCGACCGGATGATACTTTGGCCATGCGAGAGTTATCTTGGGTTTACCTCGCCGTCGGACGCAATGCCGAAGCGCTGCGCCTTTCCAGAGAGGCAGCAGACTTAATCTCAATTGAAAAAGACGCCTCCAGTGGTCCAATTTTTCAGAACGGGCTCGCGCAAATCGAGGCGCATGCGGGCGCGCCTGAGGAAGCCATTAAAAGGCTTCGACATTTACTTTCCATCCCGGCGGGCACAGTAGCTTCCATCGCTCGCTTAAGGATTGATCCGGTATGGGACCCCATCCGTAATCGTCCCGATTTCCAGCAACTGCTCTCAATTCCGGAACAGATCGGACCTAACAAGTAGATCGCAGTAATCTATGCACTTGTTCGCGGAGTTGTCCGCTTCATCGTAAACGCGAATCAAAGCATCATGTGAGCGGCTGCGATGCTTCGCGTCCTCCCGTTTATTGTTTGTCGTATACTGTCCTGTTTTTGGAGCTCTTGCCTTGCGCGCCGGCTTCGCCCGTGGTGACAATTCGGGATTTGCCGTCGGCCGACACCACAATCCGACCGGTGACCGTAACCTTTCCATCTTTCTTGACCGTTAGTTTCAACACGCGGTCAGCAATCTTCTTGTACGACCGCATGTCTGAAGTCGGGTCGCCCGTGACGGGATAGTCTTTCCCGTCGAACTTGCCCGTCCACTCATTGTGCGTCGCGTTGCCGTCCTTATCGGTGCCGTCCACGGTGATTTTCACGTTGTCACCGGTAACCTCATAGACAACAGTGTGGTTCTTCGGCACCTCAGGCGCGAACTTTGATTTGGCCTCGTTTAGTTTCCAAGTGCCCATCTGCGGATCGTCGGCGAAGCACACTGCGGCCCCGAAAAAGCAAACCGCAAGAATCAGTCCAGTCGTTTTTGTTTTCATGTGACCAAATCGAGCCCGAATTTCCATTTCCGGTCAACATCTCTTTTCGCGACGGCGTTGCGTTGACCATACCAGCGGCGACCGAATGGCAGTGCATCGGAAATTAGATCGACAGCCGCGTTTATCTTTCCGTGGCCGGGCTTCGTAAGTGTGCAACGAATACCTGAATAACTTTGAAGGGGTTTCAGTCGAAGCTTGCAACAAAGAAACTTTTGTGATGTTCAATAGTCGGAGCGATTTATGAAAGAATTCAAATTTTCGGCGCTCTGCTTCATCGCGGCGCTTTTCGCAGGCGTCCAGAGTGGCTCTGGACAAGCAATCAACGCAAGCGTGCAAAATGTCTCTTCGCGCCCGGCGCCCAGCCGCGCCGCGCCGCATGTCGGTGCCCGGCCAGCGAGCGTCGTCCCTCGACCTGTCAGTCCATACGCACCCGGCACTGTCGTCCAACCTGCTCCAAATCTTCTGCCGAATTATCCAGCTGTTCCGCGGTCATTGAATCCTACTGTCGCAGCGATTAACGCGCAGCGGATTCGGCGCATTAACGGGCAGGAACCGATCACGCTTGATCCAGCGACGCGTCAACGGGAATTGCCCACTTTGGCAGCAATGCGCGAACGGCGGAATTTCGGAACTGAGAATCGAACGTTCGCAGCGATGAATCCACAACCTCCCGTCATGACCCACGATCCGTCCGCGCGACCGCAATTAAAGACGCGCGAATCACCAACAGACCTGGCGAGAACAAAATGGCACAATAGGAATGATCGGCCCAACTATTCGGACGCGTTGCGCCGTCATTGGCACGAATGGCATGATCGTAACTGGTGGCACGATCATTGTGACACGATCGTTTTGGTCATCGGCGGATATTATTTTCTGGATGGAAGCTATTGGTACCCGGCTTGGGGGTACGATCCATTGCAGAGCTACTACGACTACGACGGGCCGATTTATACCTACGGTAATCTTCTCCCGGACGAGGTAATCGCGAATGTCCAAGGCGCCTTGCAAGATGCAGGCTATTATTTTGGAGCGATCACGGGTTCGCTAAATTTTGAACTGCGGACGGCTCTTGCGAACTTCCAGCGCGATTACGGCTTGGAAATCACCGGAGCAATTGACGAAGCGACAGTCCAGACACTGGGATTGTACCCCGCCGACAGTGCGTACAATTATCAAACCGCCCAAGGTTATTAGTTTCGAGGCTTCCCTGTAGGGGAGACAAGGCAAGTCCGGTTCGAAGAGGTCGGACGATCGAATGGAGTAATTTCCTGCACTCAGCCGCGAATGAGGTGGGCACGCTCCTGTTCTGCGAAGCGTGCGGGCCCAGTTAACGCGATAAGAAGTGTTTTGAGCGACGACTTCTAAAACCGGAAAATCCGATTTAAAGTCGTTTCAGAACCGAGGATCACAGAATGGACAAAGCTTCGGAGAAGTTCATTGGGGGCAAAATTGTGCGCGGCGAAAGCCCGCTCAATCTCGAGATGCCATTTGAAATGCTCGACGCCTTTATCACCCCTACAAAATCATTCTACGTGCGCACACATTTTCCGATTCCGGCGATCGATAGAGACGCGTGGTGGCTGCATGTCGAAGGTGAAGTGGAGAATCCATTCACGATCAACTACGAGCAGTTGCTTCAGTTACAGGCGCGCACCGTTCCTGTCACTCTGGAATGTGCGGGCAACAATCGCAATTTTCTAGAGCCTAAAGTCAAAGGTGTGCAATGGGGACTCGGTGCAGTCGGCACTGCGGAATGGACCGGCGTGACATTGTCGAGGTTGCT
>Ga0306920_100013901_pt1 | contig 10981 bp, 9 predicted proteins | sample flu12Cox44000170_FD_204666 | JGI IMG/M metagenome (GOLD analysis project Ga0306920, IMG submission 204666) | Lab enrichment of tropical soil microbial communities from Luquillo Experimental Forest, Puerto Rico - flux4day.12C.oxic.44.000.170 (v2)... | ecosystem: Environmental > Terrestrial >...
GATTAGCCGAAACGTCTTTGCCAATGCGGGGTTCCTAAAGATCGTGCCGGCTACCGGGGCAACACCGTTGATGTAAAAGGTACTGACCGAATCCGGATCCAACTGCGTACAGCATCCGCGCAGCGGCAGGGCATTGGGCAGAATCCAGCGGCTGGCGATTTCCTCAGTAATGGCGAAGCCGTTCTCCGCGTAGTCAATAGCAGGAGCCAAGACTTCTTTGAAGGTCATTGTTCCGAACCGGTTGAGCACCTCCTCCCAACCCCAGAGGGACCCGGGCACGGTGACGGTGAGGATCCCACCTGAAGGCATCCCTGAACCAGGGGCAAAATTGGCGGGATTCCAATGGTAACCGAGCGAGTTCATGCGAGCGAGCGAGAGTCCGCTAGGCGCGATGCCGCTGGCGTTTAGCTGGTATATTTTGTTTTCTTTCGCGACATAGATGATCGCGAACATATCACCAGCAATTCCCACATTCGGAGGGAAAGTGACATTGAGCGCTGCCGCGGTGGCAACTGCGGCGTCAATCGCATTTCCACCCTGCATCAGAATTCGCGCGCCAGCCATCGCCGCCAAGGGCTGAACAGTCGTTACCATGCCATTTCGGGCCATCACCTCCGAGCGGGTCTGCGGCACCCACCCCTCCGCCCGATCGCCCGGGACTGCGCTGCACCACGGGGGTGTCGGAGCTTCCGTGCACATCCGGACGGGCGGCGATTGGGCAAGGGCGAAGCCAGAATCGAGCAGCGCACTAAGGGTTAAAAGAAGGCCAACGCGACAAATACGACCCCGCAAGCACAGGTTTCTGCCAACCATGGGTTTCCTCCGCATAATCGGTCGTGTGGGCTATCAGTTAGGGCCCGGACCCGGATGGCGCCGTTTGGGGTGCCTTTGCTGTATTCGAAAATTTGACCGCGCCACATTTCACACAGCTCATATTCCTCACCCTGGTTTAGGTGGCCAGTTCCTCCAGCAGCGCCTTGGCCTCCTTGAGGTCGGCGGTGTCGAAGCCTTCGGTGAACCAGTTGTAGATTTCGGCCAGCGTGGTGTGCGCCTCGTCGCGGCGATTGGTATCACGCAGTAGCCGGGCGAGGCTCGTCGCCACACGCAGCTCCCACGCTTTCGCGCCCATCCTGCGCGCCAGCGTGAGTGCTTCGCGGAAGTCTGCCTCGGCTGCTTCGCGCCACCCTTGCTTCGTTTGCAGCTCGCCACGCAAGCGAAATGCCTCGGGTCGGATTATGTTGGCGTCAGAACGATTTGGCGGCAGGACTTGTTCGATCGTTTCAAGCGCGTCGCCAATAGTGCCGGACAGTGCCTGGGCCTCCGCCAGGAACATGGTGTAGATGTCGTGGTGCGTCCCTATCGCAGCCATGCCTGCTATTCCCTGGCGAATCAGTGCAACACCTTCGCGCGGACGGCTCAGCCAGGCTCGTGCCTGACCGAGAGGGCAGCGTGCAAATTCGGCGATTTGCGGCATTTGATGTTTTTCCGATAGTTCGAGTGCCCGGGCCGCCAGCATCTCAGCTCGCTCATGCTCCCTGAGGAGAAGATAGGATAAGGCGCCGAGCCATCCGGAAACCGCCACCTCGGCGGGATTGTCCTCGTTTGCTTCTGCTATCACGCGGGCTAGTCGCTCGCGCGCCAAGTCGGCTCGCCCGAGCACCCACGCGTTCCAGCTCGCGGCTCCAAAAGCGTGCAGGCGGATTAAGGGAAACGGCCAGATGGTGGCGTCTTCAAAAAACTTGAGGCCGCGCGCGAAATGCTCCTCAGCGCCAGCTAGATCGCCGCGAGAATTGCGCACCATTACTTGAAGCCTGTACGCGAGCCCGAGATTGGTAGGATTACCCTCACGCTCCGCAAGTTCGAGCGCTTGGTCGGCCAGCGTTGCTGCGGTCTCATAATCGCCCGTGTTATGGGTTGCGACACCTGAGGCGTGCATCAAAGGGACGGTTTGTGAGATATTGCCGCTCTTCTTGGCCAGCGCGACGGCTCGCGCACTAGCGTCGACAATTTCGGGCGAGGCGACCCCACTGGTGATCCGGAGCATCCAAATGATGGATTGTCTAAGGTCTAATTCCTGCAGGTCACGCTCGGCCGAGTCCGGTAAGAGGCTGAGCAGCGCCAGCGCCTGCTCGTAGCTCTGCCGCGCTTCTTTGAACGCCCAGTGCGACTCCGCCGCCTTCCCAGCGCACATCCATGCGGCGAAGGCTTGTGCGGTTTCCCCCGCGTCGGCCCAGTGACGTGCTACTACTTCGGGATGGGCCTCCTTCAGGAGGGGAAATTGTTCATCGATCGTACGTGCTACCTGCCCATGGAGCTCTTTGCGCCGGCTCTTGAGCAAGGCCTCATAGGCGGCATCCCGGATCAGCGCATGTTTGAATTGATAGGTCGCCTCCGGTGCTATACCCCTAACGTAAACCAATTCCGCATCGGTCGCGCTGCGTAGAGCACTTTGTAGAGCCTCTGTGCCGACCGGATGGACCGCGTGCAGCAACTCATAAGAAAACTCGCTGCCGATCACAGCGCCTATCTGAATGACCTTCTTGGCCGGCCCCAGCCGATCCAACCGTGCCATCAGTGAGTCATGGAGCGTGACCGGTATCTCGCGTCCCGCGAGCTTGGCACCACCGCTTTCAAGCACCGCGCGGGTTAGCTCCTCGACAAACAGCGGCACCCCGCCGGTGCGCTCAATCACGGTGTCAACCGTTTCACCCGCAAGCGCATTACGCGCTGCGACCTCCGCGACCATCGCACGGACGTCGCGCGCACTCAGCCGGTTGAGGTTGATCTGCGTATGATGCGCTCGCAGCGGCCAGGGTATGTGAAACTCCGGCCGCGCCGTGTAGAGCAACAACAGCTTTACCGTCGCTCCTTGTTCAACCAGGAGTTGGATCAACTCGAGCGTCGACGGGTCGGCCCAATGCAAATCCTCGGTCGCGATCACCAGCGGCTGGTCCTTGGCCGCGCCAACGGTCGATGCCACCAACGTTGCCAACAGCCGCTTGCGCTGCTGCTCAGGCGTCAATGACGAGGGCGGATAGTCTGCGCTGGCGGGCAGTTCCATCAGCGGAGCCATCGGAGGCATTGCCTCGTCCGCCTTTATCCCGGCCTGTCCGACAAACGCCTCCAACGCGGCGAGCCGCTGTCCCCAATGAAAACTCTGCTGCAACATCTCGGCGACCGCGTAGAAGGGCGTGTTCTGGAAGAACGGTGCGGCGGCGAATGCCAGCCATGTATGCGGCGCACTGGCTATTTGCTCGTGGAAGTGCTGGACCAGGCGTGACTTGCCGATGCCGGCCTCGCCGACAATGGTGACGACTTGACCTTCTCCGTCGCGCGCCCGTTCCCAGCGGTTCATCAGCAGGCGCAATTCCTCCTCACGTCCGACGAAGGGCGTGAGCCCGTGCACCGCCGCGACCGCTTCGAGGCGCCCACGCACACCGCTCGGCTGAACTACCTTGTACAGCTGGAACGGCCGTTCGATGCCCTTCAGCACCGGCGTTCCGCGACTCTCGACCACAAACAAACCCGAGACCAGCCGATGCACTGCGTCGGTGATGAGCACGGTGCCCGGTTCTGCTGCCGCTTGCACCCGCGCGGCAATATTGGGAGCTTCGCCGAACACGTCGGCTTCTTTGCCGGCGCCCGCACCCACCACCACCGTACCCGAATCGATGCCGACTCGTGCCGCGAGTTTCGGGCGCCCAGGTTGGTCGCTGAGCTTGGAGATGGCATCGAGCACCTCCAGGCCCGCCCGTGCTGCACGTTCCGCATCGTTGTCGTGCGCCTCGGGATAGCCGAAGAAGACCATCACGCCATCGCCGAGGTATTTGGCGACGTGACCACCGTAACGGGTGACCGCTTCGGCGGCAACGCGATGATAAGCGGCGACCGTCTCGCGCCATTCTTCGGGATCGAGCTGAGCGGCGATTTCGGTTGAGCCAACCAGGTCGCAGAACAATACCGTCAGATGCCGCCGCTCGCCGCCAGCCGACGCCGTTACGGGTGCGGTACGAGCAGCAGCGGTTGCCGGCACGGCATCACCTAACGCAGTGCCGCATTCACCACAGAATCTTTCGTCCGGCTGGATCGGTGCGCCGCAATTTGGGCACGAGGCGGCGAGTGGTGTCCCGCAACTCGTACAGAATTTGCGCCCTTCTCGATTATCGCTGCCACATTTCGAACAGCGCATATTGCCCCACTCCGGTTGTGTCCCAAGCGTTTATTGAATCGACTCCGTTGACTTTCGTCGGACGGTGAGCTGATCGGACAACCGCCGCGCAAAGTTTTGATCCGCAAGAATCTCGGTCAGTCGCCGGATGACGTCACGAGCGATTTCGACCTCCCGTTCGCCGAAGTTGCGCGTCAGCCGACCCGCCCATTTAAGCTCTGCCGCCATCGTTTCGTCCATCATTTTCTTGCCTTTGGGCGTGAGCTGCGCGAGTTTGGCGCGCCGATGGGTCGGATTCTCGACAAACTCGATTAGTCCCTGCTCCGCCAGCTCATCTGCCATGCGTTGCACCGCTTGCCGCGCGACGGGGCGCGCCCGCGCAATCTGCGCTACGCTCTGCGGACCTTGTTCCATAAGGCTGCGCATCAGGCTCACCTTGCCGGGAGTTTGGCCAATCCCCGCGAATAGTCGTTCACCCGTCGCGTTGAGTCGGAAGAAGCTGAACAGGATTTCCCGAATGAGCAGGTCCATCGCGAGCGCGGTTGGCCGTTTCTGCTGATCATCCATTTGACAGCCTAATAGACATGTGACAGCCTCATTGTCATATGACAAGCACGGCCATCATGACACAGAATTCTCGCATGGTCGATCACTACTCACTCCGATGCGGTAGGTGCGCGGCCGCGACTGTTGGACTGGCAACAATGGCTACCTTCACACTGTGGTCGCCCTACTTCGCCTTGGCCTGGGGGACGGACGACCAGGTGATGGCGGACGAAATCGTGGAAATGCTCGCGATCAAACCCGGCGGTACAGTGGCCGAAATCGGTGCTGGGAACGGGGCCATGGCTGTGCGGATGGCGCAGAAGCTCGGTCCGGCCGGCCGCGTCTTCGCCACCGAAATCGATCCCGCACTTATCAAACAAATCCGCGAGCGCGCCCAAAAGGCGGGCCTTAATAATCTCACTGTGGTGACAGCCACCCCTACCGACAGCGGGCTTCCGGCAGACTGCTGCGATGCCGCGTACATGATTGATGTTTATCACCACGTTACTGATCCCACCCCAACCGATGCGAGTATCTTCCGCGCCTTGAAGCCGGGCGCGCGGCTCCTGATCAATGACTTTCCACCGACTATTTGGCTCGCCCTATTCAAAGTGAAGGGTGTCCCTGCCAATCGCGGCGGCCACGGAGTCCCCGACGATATCGTGATCAATGAAATCACTGCGGCGGGATTTCACGAGATGAAGGAGACCCGTCCATGGCATCCAGGATTTCTAATCCGGGACACTTACTGCCTCGAATTTTCAAAGCCGGCAGATTCCGCGACTGCATCGCAGAAATAGGATTTCCCGCGTGACCTGCCCGTCCGCGCCATGACCTTCGGATCAAACAGCAGCCTCGGCCCGGACAATCGGATGGCGAACCGCTGCCGCAGTCGTGATCGCCAACATGATCGGCTCAGGAATATTCACCATGTCTGGTTTCATCGCACGGGACACAGGTTCTCCCTGGATTTTGCTGGCCCTCTAGGTCGCGGGCGGACTCATCGCACTCGCCGGCGCCCTCGCCTATTTCGACGCCAACCGAGGCTACTGGCGAACCACATTTCCAGTTTTCGTTGCAGCTTTTTTCGCTCACGCTCGAGCAGGCGCAAGGTCTTCACTCCAGTCCGCGGCATCAATTTGTGCGGTGACCATCGCGTGTTAATGGGGAACGGCGTTTGGCGCTAATCTTCCACGTCGGCCAGTCTTTGTGTCATTGACCTAAGCGTGGCTTATCAGTTATTGCTCGGTTAGTGTACGCTCACTAACCACTAATTATGGACATACTCGACGAGAAGCCCGACACCAAGCGACCGGTCATCGTCCGGGCTGCAACATCGTTATTTGCCAAACGCGGGGTGGACGCGACCAGCATGCGAGAGATCGCCGATGCCGCCGGCGTGAGGGAAGCGGCGATTTACCGTTACTTCGCGAGCAAGGAGGAGTTGAGCCGCGAAATCTTTGTGAGCTGGTATGGCTGGTACAGTCGACAACTGCGCGAGATAGTGCGCGGCTCTGGCGGCACCAGGGAGAAGGTCTATGGCGCCGCCCGTCTGGAGCTCTCCGCGGCCGTGGAGCATACCGAAGCGTTCATCTATTTCTGCGAGAACGAGGCACGGTTCCTCCGCTCCCTTCCAGCTAGCGTGCCGCGCGTGCGGGACGTTTTCATTGAACTCATAAGGCAAGGACAGGCACGGAGCGAGGTGAAAGCGGGAGATGTGGGAGTGCTCGCGGACATGCTCAGCGGCGCTTTGTGTGCGGTCGCGTTGTCATTGGTCTGGCGGCGCCGGCGTGGATCGATGGACGATCAATTGGAGCTTATCGCTGAGGCGTGCTGGGCGATGATTAAGGTGTGAATCCTGAAACGAATCAACCAAATGGAGGCTAATTAGATGACGCGTGAAGAGGAATTGATTCAACGATATTTTGACGCTTTCAACCGTCACGACATCGAAGGAGTGATGGCCTGCTTCCATGACGAGGCCGTGCTGGTCGCTCCGAACGGCACACGGTGCACTGGCCGTGCCGAGGTGCGGCGCTCATACGAAAGCGAATTCGCCACGTTTCCCGACGGATTTTGTGATCTTCGGTTATGCACCGGCAACAGCGGGCGGGGAGTAGCCGAATCGTTTTTCCATGGAACCCATTCGGAACGCGGCAAAGTTGAGGCGATCGGTGCAGAAGTGATGGAAATTGTGGACGGGAAGATCAAGGAGATCCGCGACTATCATCATTTCGCGCCGGCCAAAGCTGCATAGCAGAGGATTCGGATCAGCGCCACCGTTGGGTGAAGCGGCGACGAGCGCAGAAATTGCCAGGGAGAACGGCGAAATGACACAAGAAGAGCAGCTTATTCGGCGCTATTTTCAGACGTTCAACCGTCACAACATCGAGGGGGTAATGGACTGCTTCCATGAAGACCCGGTTCTCGTCGGCGCCGATGGCTTGCGCATCGAGGGCCGGGCCGAAGTTCGGCGTTGTTACGAAGAGTCGTTTGCCTCGTTTCCTGACGGGCGTTGCCAGTTGCGTATGTGCACCGGCAACGACGGCCGTGCCGTGGCCGAGTCGCGGTTTTGGGGGACCCGGCGACGCGACGGCCACGTCGTAGAGGCGATCGGAGCGGAGGTGATCGAGATTGCTGACGGGAAGATCAAGGAGATCCGTGACTACCACAAGCGTGTGACTGCGGCAGTCACAGACAGCGCTCAAGCCGGAGACGCTCTGCGGTGACTTTGAGTTGAGTTGGAGGCTTCGCGACCCGCCGCTTGGATCTGGCAATTAGGCTGGTTCGAATTTGAGGGCGCTTCGGAGATCCGGGGGAGGGCGGCGGTTGGGCCTTAATCGCTTCTGCCATAACGATCCCGCTTGTGCCCTCTCTTCGGCTGGTGTGCGCCGTGGGTGATCTCGACGAGCCGAGTTAGCCAACCATATGGGCACGAGAGGAGCGACACGCCCAGCATTGACTGCGGCTTAATTTCGACAACGTGGAGGTAAGTGACTCCAGGACGAGGGAGGATCAGATCATGAGCGGCACGACCGAGCAGTTTGAAGGTGGCTGCCTCTGCGGCGCAGTCCGCTTTATCGCGACCGGACAGCCCAAGGCGGTATATTGGTGTCATTGTCAGAGTTGTCGAAGGCATACCGGTGCACCGGTCGCGGTCTTCGCGCTTTATGACCTGAAGGCTTATACGGTCACCAAAGGCGAGATAACCAAGTTCGATTCTACGCCCGGGCAAACGCGGCGTGGCTTTTGCGCCCGATGTGGATCTACCTTGACTTGTGAAAGCCTCCCCGGGCCGACGGAGACGCATTTCCATATTGGAGCGTTCGATCAGGCCGCACAGCTTGAGCCGACAAAAAAACAGTACTTTCCGGAGGAGCGCCTGCCGTGGTTACACACGGGCAATCCTTAAACATGCCGGTAAGATGACATTCCTGCCTGATGCTTCATGAGCGAGTTAGCTCAACGGGATCAGCCTTGCTGTTGCCGCGCAGCCGGCGCGGTTGCCTGTTGCGATTAGGACTCCGGCCACTACGATTGACCCCAATCGTTATGGCTCTGATAGCTGCAGTGACTCCTGCCGCAACAGATCCCGATGAGAAGCCTCATCGCCAAGTGTTCAGCCGATAGGCGAGTTCTGCGTCGGCAAGCCTGCAGCCTTCCACTCCGGGTAGCCATCTTCCAACCGGAAGGCCTTGAAGCCGCGCTTACGTAGCTCAGCCACTGCCTCATACGAGAGAACGCAGTATGGGCCACGGCAGTAGGCGACGATTTCCTGGTCGCGAGGCAGTTCGCGCAGCCGGCGCTTAAGCTCGCTTAAGGGCAGATTGATCGCGCCGGGCAAGTGGCCGGCGGCAAATTCCTCCTCGGGGCGAGCGTCGATCAGCATGATTAGACCTTCACGCATGCGCCGCAACAGTTCCTTTCGCGATACTGGTTCGAGATTGTCGCGCTCGCGGAAATAAGCGTTGAGTATCTTCTCAACTGCTCCGACATTGCGCTGCGTTACTCGCGATAGGGCACCAAGCAGCACGACCACCTCTGGGTCGGCCAGCTTATAAATCACGCGCTTGCCATCGCGGCGCGCTTCCACCAGACCGAAACGGCGCAGTTGTTGCAAATGTTGAGAGGCGTTGGCGATGGTGAGGGCGCATAGACCAGCCAACTCTTCGACGCTGCGCTCAGTCTGGGCGAGCAGTTCCAGAAGTTCGAGGCGGTGGGCCGAACCGAGGCTGCGAGCGACGGCGGCAAGATGTTCGAACATTGCACGTTTAGGGTTCTGGCTTGACATGGGAGGACGAAAGACCTAATTCCTTAATTCAAGAGATTAATTGATTGCTTGAGTCTAGATCAACAATGCCGATCAACGAAGCAACAATCAGGCTCGGGGCATTCATAGGAGTGTTCACCACGATGGCGCTATGGGAGGCGGTGGCGCCCCGCCGGCCCAGTTCATATTCGAGGCTGGCGCGCTGGCCGAGCAACGTCGCGATTGTCGCGCTCAATACCGTGCTCCTAAGAATCCTGCTGCCCGCCACCGCGGTGAGTCTGGCGTTGCTTGCGGCGCAACGGAACTGGGGCCTTTTGAACAATCTGCGACTTCCCTGGTGGAGCACCGTTGTTGTCTCCGTAGTTCTATTGGATTTGGCGACCTATCTGCAGCATGTGATGTTTCACGCGGTACCCGCGCTTTGGCGACTGCACCGGATGCATCATGCGGATCTCGACATTGACCTGACCACAGATGCTCGCTTCCACCCGATAGAGATCATTCTCTCCATGTTGATCAAGTTCGGCGTTGTCGCGGCGCTGGGTGCGTCGGCCGTGGGCGTGCTCATCTTCGAGGTCCTGCTCAACGCAACCTCGATGTTCAACCATGGCAACGTCCGTATTCCGGTTGGGCTTGATAGCTGGCTTCGTTGGTTCGGGGTCACGCCGGACATGCACCGCATCCACCATTCGATCTTGGTCGGCGAGACTAATAGCAATTTCGGCTTCAACCTGCCGTGGTGGGATCGGCTGCTCGGCACCTATCGCGATCAACCCGCTGCCGGGCATAAGGGGATGACCATCGGCATCGAGCAATTCCGAGACGGCCGCGAGTTGTGGCTTGACCGCATGTTGCTCCAGCCGTTTCGTGGTCTGTCGGTGCATACGCCATCACCTGGAGGAGAGCAGCATGATGCATCGTCTTATACGCCCGGTCCTGCTCATTGCCTTGGCGGGCGGAATCGCTTGGCTCGCACTCCATCGCGAGATTCTTCAGTCCGTGGCGCGGCAGCAAGAGCTAAGGTCTTTCGGCCCATGGTCTCCGATCTTGTTTGTTCTGCTTTACTCGATGGGGACGTGCTGTTCATGCCCGGGTCGATTCATACAGTGGCCGGCGGTGCTCTGTTCGGACCTTTATGGAGGACCCTCTGGAACCTCAGCGGCGCCACCTTGGGGGCGATGCTCGCGTTCGTGATTGCCCGATATATTGGCTCGGATTGGGTCGCCAGGCGCGCCAGCGAACGGCTCGCAGGACTTATCCGAGGAGTCGAAGAGGAAGGTTGGCGCTTTGTCGCCTTCGTGCGTCTGGTGCCTTTGTTCCCATTCAATCTAGTGAATTACGCGTTCGGTCTCACCCGGATTGGCTTTAGCGAGTACGTGTTTGCCTCGTTTGTATGTATGGCGCCGGGGGCGATCGCCTATACCTACCTCAGCTATGCGGGATTGGAAGCAGCATCCGGACGGGCAGGTGCCATCCACAAGGCCTTGCTTGCCTTGGCTCTGCTCGCAGCCGTCGCTTTGATGCCGCGGCTGGTCCGGCGACTCAGGGGTCGACATTACGCTGACGCGGCGAACCTTAAGCAACGTTTGGAAAGCGGCGAGCGGGTTGCGCTGCTAGACGTGCGCACTGCCGAGGAGTTTCGTGGAGCACTCGGCCACATCGCGGGGGCAACCAGCATCCCAATCACGGAAATATCGGCGAGGCTAAGGCAGCTGACCGGGATCAAGGAACCGATAATTACCATATGAAGAACGGAGAGGCGCTCGTCGAGCGCCGCTACAACGTTATCGCAAGCAGGATTCGCGCAAGTATTCGTTCTGCGCGGCGGGATGGAAAATTGGAACAAGCTGGGCTATCCGGTCGAGAGAAGTTGAGCTTTGGAAGCAGGGACCGTCATTAGCGCTCAAATCAGTGTGTATCTCCTCCGACAAGAGCATCTGAGGCCGGCGGTACAGGCGGTAAAGGCAGAACTCGATACTCACCGGCTCAAGCCAGAG
>Ga0306920_100013902_pt1 | contig 10981 bp, 7 predicted proteins | sample flu12Cox44000170_FD_204666 | JGI IMG/M metagenome (GOLD analysis project Ga0306920, IMG submission 204666) | Lab enrichment of tropical soil microbial communities from Luquillo Experimental Forest, Puerto Rico - flux4day.12C.oxic.44.000.170 (v2)... | ecosystem: Environmental > Terrestrial >...
TACTCGTCGGTCATGATGCACAGCTGCGTCTGCGTCACGCCCAGCTCGTCGCCGATCAGGTGGTCGGCGCTGCGCTGGGTGGGGCCGCTGCCGTGCGCGTCGGTCTGGATCGCGCCTTCGTGGCCGATGTAGAAGACCTCGAGCGGGCCGCTGTCGGTCGGCGCGGCCGCGGCGATCCCCTTGACCGGCTGGGCCTGGCTTCCCGCCACCGGCCCCGTGAACGAGCCGTTGGCCGCCGGCTGGTAGTACTCCTTGATGGTCCCGGAGCCATCCGAGCTCGAGAACAGCAGCTCGATTCGCCCGTCGTCGTTGCGGGCGGTGGCGATCTTGAGGGCGCGGATCGGCGCCACGCTGAACGTCGAATCGCCGCTCCAGGCGCCGTCCGGCTGCAGCTGGTAGTTGTTGCGGATCCAGTTCGCGCCGAACGGGGCCATCGGGCCCGTGATGTAGAAGACCATCAGCCGCCCGTCGGTGTTGTGCGCGGCCGCCAGCTCCTTCGCGTTGCCGCCGAGCGGGTTCCAGCCGGTCCAGCCGCCGCCCGCGGGTTGCTGGTCGACCCAGATGCCGTCATCCATCCCGACCACGAACAGCGCCAGCCGGCCGTTGACGCCGCTGTCGACCGCCAGCCGCTTGGCGGCGCCGCCGTCCAACGGCTGCTCGCCGCTCCACGTGCTGTTCGGCGCCAGCTGGTAGTTGTGAAAGATCACGTTGTCGCTGAGCCGTGTGTAGAAGACCTCCAGGCGGCCGTCCGCGTTGCGACCCACCGCGATCTGCGCAACGGTGGTGCTGCCGAGCTGCGTGTCGTTGATGGCCCACACGCCCGGCGAGGTCTGCCACCGGTGCCAGATGTGATCGTCGGTGCCGATGTAGAACAGCTCGAGGCGGCCGTCCTGGTTCTGGGCGAGGACGAGCTTCTTGGCCGCGCCGCCCTCCCAGATCTCGCCGCTCCAGCCGCCGCCCCACGCGAGCTGGCGCTGGTGGTAGATGAGCGTGTTGACGCCGGCGGTGAACAGATCCAGGCGGCCGTTCGTGTTGCGCGCGGCGGTGACCTCGACCGCGGGGTGCGCGATGCGCCTCGTCTGGCCGGCGCGCATCGTGAGCGGCGTCGCGTTCGAGGCCTGCGCCAGGCTCGGGAAGTTGCCGGCGGAGCCGTTCGTCACGCGGAACGTTCCGTCGCCCACCGAGAAGGCGATGGGGACCGTGTTCCAGCCCGAGCCGCCGACGAGGGCGATGTCCTCGCGCCCGTCCTGATCGAAGTCGCCGGTGAGCGCCCGGGCGCCGCTCTGCTGGGCGAAGCCGGGGAAGTCGGCGACCGGCTCGTTCGTGACCCAGAAGGTGCCGTCGCCCGCCGAGAACGCGATGGGGATGGTCGCCCAGCCCGGACCACCCACCAGCGCGACGTCGTCGCGGCCGTCGCCGTTGAAGTCACCAGCAACCGCCTTGACGCCGACCTGCTGCGCCCAGCCCGGGAAGTCGCCGACGCCGTCGACGATCACGTTGAAGGTGCCGTCGCCGTTCGAGAGCGCCAGGGGAATGCTGCCCCAGCCGGCGCCGCCCACCAGCGCCAGATCGTCGCGGCCGTCGCCGTCGAAGTCGCCCGCGACGGTCTGCACGCCTGCTTGCGCGCTCCAGCCCGGGAAGTCGGTGACCGCGGCGTTCGTGGAGGTCGAGCCGCTCCACGCGACCGGAATGGTGGTGAAGCCGTTGCCGCCGATCAGCGCGACGTCGGTGCGGCCGTCGCCGTTGAAGTCGCCGGCGATGGGACGCGATCCCCCCGTGCGCGACAGCCCCGCGAAGCCCGGGGGCGAAAGGGTGCTGGTGGTGAACGTCCCGTTCCCGTTCGAGGTGGCGATCGGCAGCGTGGACCCGATCCCGCCGACCAGCAGGATGTCGAGGTTCTTGTCGCCGTTGAAATCGCCGGCCACGGGCTTGACGCCGAACTTGGACGCCGCCGAAGCGAACGAGGACCAGGTCCACGTGCTGGTCGTGAAGGTGCCCGCCGCCCCCTGCGACGTCGCCCAGTAGAACTGCTGCCAGCCGGTGCCACCGACGAGCGCGATGTCGGGGGCCACGCTGCCCCGCACGCTGCCGGGAGGGGTGATCATGCGGTGGACCCAGTTGCGGAACGAGGCCGTGCTGCCGTCGTCATTCAGGTTCTCGATGTGCCACCCGGCCAGCCCGAGCAGGTTACGCCCGAACCGATCGGTGAGGGAGTAGGTGGGCCCGCCCGAGTCGCCGTGGTCGGTCGCGGGCAGGGTGCCGCCCTGGAAGTCGTAGGCGGACTGAAGGTTCATGGTGAACACCTGGGTCACGGTCGAGTCGCCCGTCCGCAGCGTGCCCGCGCCCGAGTTGTTGGGGTCTTGGATGCTGACGTCTTCGTTGCCGAGGGTGTTGTTGCGGCCGTAGCCCATGAGGCGCACCGGCCGGTTGAGCAGGTCCGCCGTCTCGCCGTTCCAGAGCCCCATCGGCCCGTTCTGGGACGGGAGCGCCGACGTCAGCTCAATCAGCGCCAGGTCGACGTTGACGTCGTAGTCGAGCAGGCGGCGCGCGGTGACCGCGGACGCGGGCGGGAACATCCCCGGGTTGATGCCGTTGTTGGTCGCCGTGACCACGCTCGGCGGTGCGACCCGGATCTGGCTCGCCTGCTGGAGCGTGCCGGTCGGGTTGGTGTCCGTCGTCAGACAGTGGCGCGCGGTCAGCACCCAGGTCGGCCGGAGCAACGTGCCCGAGCAGGGCCGGGAAAAGTTGTGATAGACGCCGACCGTGGCCGGGTTCTGGGCCGCGGTGACGTTGGTCCCGTTGAGGATCGCGGACGTCTGCGTCTCGACCTCCGGTGGATCAGCCGTCCCGGTGGCCGGCGGCGCCCCGCAACCGGCGAGCGAGAGGGCGGCCACGCCGAGCACGGCGGCCGAGGAGCGAAAGGTGGGTCGGAAAACCGGCGAGATCGTCGTTCGCATGGTGCGCCTCCACACGGGTGACGCACGAGCGCGCCGACTGGCGCATGGTTTTCGACGCCAACTCTTTTTTTGCAGCCTCGGTCAGCCCGCCCCCACCCTGCCGAACGCGACGATCCGTTGGATGGCTCACGTTTTCTGGGTGGCAGGATCGTGGCGCCCTGATCGGAGATCGCCGTAACGCTCGAGACTCGCACCGGGGCGGCGTCGTGGCGCTGCAAACGCGCAGGCTACAAAACGTCTGCCTGCGCGGCCGCCTGTGTACGGCCAGGCCACAACGCCGCGCAGGCCGTCGAAAGCGCCGCGTGTTCTTGCGGGTCTTGGCCTCTACGTCGCCTGGTCCATGGGTTGCTGTGCATGTCTCCCAGGCAAGCCAGCCACCACAAAAGGAGACGGACCATGGACACGACACGGAGGAATTCATTCAATCGATGGGTGACGGTAGGCGCGTTCGGGCTCGGGCTCGGGCTCATCGGCTGCGCACAGGACGCACCATCTGACGTCGACACGACGAAGGCGGCGCTCACGATCCGCGCTACGGCGGGCCTTTCGGGCGTCGCTTCCGCCACCACCGCTGGCGCGGCAACGACGTCGACGACCGCCACCTTCACGACAACGCCGCCAGCGACGACGTCGACGACCGCCACCTTCACGACAACGCCGCCAGCGACGACGTCGACGCCTTCGACTGGGTCGGCGATCACCACGTCATTAGGGCAATCGACTGGGGTGGGCTCCCTGCCTTCGACTCAGGGTCCGCCGCCCACCCTCAACACGGTGGTCATCCCCCCGAGCTACATCCAGGACAAGTTGAGCGCCTCTTTGTTGGGCACGGAGATCCAGGTCTCGCATACGACCGGCGACACGGAGGTGTTCCCGAGCTGGGGGCAAGCCTGCCAACCGGATCCTGCGGGCGCCCAGCCGGCGGCAATCGCCAACTGCATCGCGGGGTGCGATACGGAAGGCCTGACGGGCAAAGCGCTGGTGCAGTGCAGGGCGGGCTGCAGTCAACCTCCCGAAATCTGCACGCCCGTCTGTACCTCGATCGAGGATCTGAGCTTCATCCAATGGAGCGAGCTCGCCAAGCTGAACAGTCTGCAGAACAATCCCGACACCTGTTCGACGGACACGTGCCCGGCTTGCCCGGTGCCCACCGCCGTTCCAAGCCTGCGCGACCAACCCCTGTCCATCCCCACGTTCACCAAAGACGTCAACCCTCTTCCGGGTATCGACTTTACCGTGACCTGCCGGGTCAACCAGTGGCAGTTCAAGTTCCTCCTGGGCAGCCTCGGTCCGTCGGTCACGAGCGCGCCCACTGGACTGACGGTTCGCGTCCCCGGCACGACCGGATCCCCGGCCATCCAATGTGACAATGCCTCGGATATCTCGGCCCACGGCGTCGCCCTGGAGCTCACGTTCCACCCCAGCGTCTCGTGGGGAGCGCTGGGTGTTTCGGCCGAGGGCGCCCTCGACGGCTCGCTCGACGGTGGCCTCGACGGCTTGTTCGTCGACGTCGACGCGATGATCAAGGGGACGGTCCACGCGAGGCTGGCCGACATTCTCAATGGCGGCAACAAGCCGGCCCTGTATGCCGAGATGTTTAACGGGCTCATCGCCGCGTTTCTCACTGACAATGGGTTGCCGGCGCTCACCACTCTCGAAAGCGTGTCTCCCACCGACCAGGGGCTGCAGGTCCAGTACTACTAGGTCAACCGGGAGCCCCCCGCCTTTGCCGCGGGGGGCTCCGAGCTCTGCGGCGCCGGAGCGATCGAGAGCGGTGGAGAGCGGTGGAGAGCGTGGTGCTGGTGCTACCTGCCGTGCTCAGGGCCGCGGTCGCCGCCGCCTTGCTGCAGCGAGACCTCGATGTTCGGCATTGGCAGTTGAAACTGCGTCGCATATCGGGCGACGAGCTTCTTCGCGCCATCGACGTCATGGTCGCTGGGCGCATGCGGGGCTGGGCCGAACGCGGATTCGACCACGAGGATCGTGTCAGGAGGGCGGGCGACGTAGTGGCGCTCGGTGCACGAGTTCTCAAAGCCGGCGATGCCACGGCTCAGACATTCGGTTCTTTCCTCGACATCCAACCTCATCGCCAGCCACTCGAGGTTTGAAACTCGGTAGGGCTGCGTCCAGGGCGAGGCGGCGGCCCAGGGTTTAGCTGCGACCACGGCTGCCGCCGCGATGGCCCCCAAAGCAAGAAGTGGTCTTTTCAGCATGAGCTAATCGTGCCACGAGCCCAGGCTCACTGCATGCGTTCCCCCACACGCTGGGCGCGCCCAGGGGCGCGCCAGCGGTCGTCGCAATTCTCAGAGGCCGCTAGTGGAACAGCAGCTCGCCGATGTTGCCGCTCGCCGTGAACCAGAGGTTCGCGTCTGGTCCGGTCGGCACCCGATGGGACTAGAGCTGGGGTGCCTCGGCGCAAAGACCGATCCGGTCGGAGGTGCGAACGCAGCGGGCAGAGCGTCGGCAGTCGGTGTCGGTGGCGCAGCGCCCGGGCTGAAGCTCGCAACGACCGGGATAGGTCTTCTTGGGCGCCTTGGTCGCCGTCGTGCCTGTGCAGACCATGCCCTCGGGGCAGGTGTCGAGACAGTGGTCGCCGGGGCTGTGCGGATCCAACTTGTCCGGACCAGTCGCGCACGCGCAGAAGAGGCCGATCGCGAACAGCCAAGGCGCCATCAACGGCCCCCGTTCATCCGCAGACGCCATTCCGGCAGGCGACGTCGCCCTCGCAGAAGTTGCGGTCGCAACAGACCTGCCCCACGGCGCCGCAGCTCGCGCAGGTGCCGCCGGCAGTCCCGGACGTGTCGCAGGTCGTGTCGGGCGCGGAGCAAAAGGGTGCGCCGCCGCCGGTTCCGGCACAGCATCCTTCGCCGGGCGCGCCGCAGCCGCCGCATGACCGATTGGCGCCGCAGGTCCCGCTGCCGCATGCCGCCCCGGACCCGACGCAGGTGCCGGCGTTGCAGCAGCCGCTCGCGCAGGTATCACCGCCGCAGCACGGCTCGCCCGTGGCGCCACAGGTGGCGCAGGTGTCGCTCTTGCACCCGAGGCCGGCACCGAGGCAGGCGTAGCGGCCGAGGCAGCACGGCTGGCCGGCGTTCCCGCAGCCGTTGCACTGCCCCGAGGTGCAGGTGCCGAGCGCGCCCCCGCACGAAACGCCGGAGGCGACGCACACGCGGCCCGTCCCGCAGCAAGCGTCGCCAGCGCAAGTCCCGCCCGGACAGCAGGGCTGGCCGGCCCCGCCGCAGTCCATGCAGGTCCCCCCCTGGCACATGACGTTCGACGCCGTGCAGGTGCCGTTGCAGCAGGGCTCGCCGGCGGCGCCGCAGCTGCCGCAGGCGCCCGAGGTGGAGGCGCTGCAGGTGCCGCCGATGTTGCCGCACGCGCTTCCGGTCGCCACGCAGCTGCCGCGCACGCAGCAGCCGGCGAGCCCGCAGACGTTGTTGTCGCAGCAGATCTGACCGCTGCCACCGCACGGCACGCCGGACTTCGTCGTCGAGCCGCCGCACGCACCGCCGAGCCCGACGCCGAACCCGACGAGGCCGGCGATCAGGGCCCCGACGACGGCCAGCGTTCGGAGAGCACGTGAAGGCTTCATGGATGCATCCTCCCGTTCTGACGACATTGACGACGCTGCACTCGATCAGGAAAGCGTATCGCCAACACGCGGAGCACCCGAGTGATCACCGTCCCATTTTCGAACGGGCGGGCCTTGGTTTGGTGAGCGTGGTCACCGCCCGGATGCGTTGCACGCGATAGCCCCATAGATCCCTCGCGCGAGGAACATCTACGGAGGCTTCCATGAGAATCGCCTCAGTGGGGCTCGTGGCCATCATCGCCAGTTGCTCGAGCCGGCATCCCAGCCCCGGCCCGGACGGCAAGGACGCAGCAGGCCAGCTGGAAGACGCTGGCCGATCGTCGGCGGGGTCGGCCTCCCCGCCAGACGCGATGACACTCGATGATGCAGCGACGCCCGACGCCGCAACGCTCGACGCTGCGACGCTCGACGCCCCAAGGCTCGACGCCGCAACGCTCGACGCCCCAACGCTCGACGACGCTGTGCTCGATGGGTCCACACACGACGCGCCGACACGTGACGCGGCGGCGCTCGACGCAGCTGTGCTCGATGCGCCGACGCGCGACGCAACGACACTCGACGCGGCGACGGCCAGCGATGCCGGCTCGAAACAGGCAACCGCGCTCGATCCGGCCATCGTGACGATGGTCGGCCAGGTGAACGCCACGAATCTCTCCGGCAGCATCGCCAAGCTGTCGGGCTTCAACAGCCGCAACACGTGCTCCGACGACACCGCCGGCTCAAACGGGATCGGTGGCGCGCGCGACTGGATACAAGCCCAGCTCACGGCGATCCCCGGGCTGACGGTCAAGCTGGATTCGTTCACGTACGCCGGATGTGCGGGAGGGTCCGTCACGCGCGAGAACGTCGTCGCGTGGAAGCTAGGCGCCGGCCATCCGGATCGCCTCATCCTGATCGGCGGACACTACGACTCGCGCACCCTAAACGTCACGGACGGCACCTCGCCGGCACCCGGCGCCAACGACTCGGGATCCCAGACGGCGCTGGTCATCGAGGCGGCCCGCGTGATGGCTGGCCAGACCTTCGATGCGACGCTGGTGTTCGTCGCATTCTCAGGCGAAGAACAAGGCCTGGTCGGCTCCCACTCACTGGCGGTTGGCTACTCGAAGTACTTCTCTTCGACTGCGTCGATCGAGGCGGTGTTCAATAACGACATCGTCGGCGGAGACAACACGGTCAACGACGCGACCACCTTGCAGCAATTCCGGTTGTACGCGCCGGGGACGCCGCGCGAGGTGAAATCGGGCGACGGAACCACGGATGACACGTCGCCGGCTCGAGGTCTCATGCGCCACATCGCCTTCTGGGGGGCCGCCTACGTGCCGACGATGAGCATCGTCCCCGAGCTCCGGGAGGATCGCCCGGGTCGCGGCGGTGACCACGAATCGTTTCTCGACCAGGGCTACCCCGGCGTCCGCTTCATCGAGACCGTCGAGTCGCCGAACGCGGGTACGGTTGCCAGCCACGAACATTCGCCCAACGACCTCATGACGTTTCTCACCCCTGCGTACACGGCGCGCGTCGCGCAGGTCGTGATTGCCAGCGCCGCGAGCCTCGCGCGTGCCCCGTCGCCGCCACAATCGATAGCCGTGATGGGCAACGCGGCGGGGCCCATCACACTCTCGTGGTCCGTGCCGACAGCCGGTTCCCCGGTCGACCACTACGTCGTCGCCGGGCGTGCCACCACCGAGAATTTCTACCGCACGCGTGTCTCGGCTCCCGGGAACGCCCCGTCCGACACGGTCTCCGTCGCCGACCTCGGCCTATCCGACGCGCCGTCATTCTTCGTCTCCGTCGCCGCCGTCGATGCGCAGGGCCACGAGTCGTTGTTCGCGTACCCCGAGTATCGATGCGACATGTCCGGCTGCCTCGTCCAGGCCGGCTCGCTCGACGTGACCACGAAGAACTGACCGCGGGATGCGTCTGGGTCTCATCCGCATCGCGAGATTGGCGCACGCGTCGTGTCCGATCACATGCGATCACTCGCGCCGATGGCGGTCGCGGCGATTCTCAGAAACCGACAGCGGGCACGTGGGCGGCTAGCCGACGTAGGTCCGCCACCGCCATCGGAGCCCAGTCCTCCGAACTGGTAGTGCGAGCTGATCCCTGAGCACGGACGACGGGTGCCCTCGCGCCCACGTCGTCCGTGCCGCGCCAAGCTCGACGCTCAGGGCTGAATGCGGCCGATCTTGCCGACGTTGCCTTCAGTGAACCAGATCCCGCCGTCGGGTCCGAGTGTGATACCCGTAAAAACGTCGGCGTTCGGTGTCGGGACGGGGAACTCGGTGATGACGCCGAGAGGTGTGATCCGCCCGATCTGATTGGCCGCCTCCTCCGTGAACCAGACGTTGCCATCCGGTCCCGCGGCCAAGCCGGCCGGGGCGCTGTTCGGAGTCGGGATGGTGAACTCGACGATCGAACCCGATGGCGAGATGCGGCCGATGCGGTTGGCAGTCTCGGCAAACCAGACGTTGCCGTCAGGTCCAAGGGCGATCCCTTCGAGGAAAGTCGACGTCGGGGGTGTGAACTCCGTGATGACGCCTGCCGGAGTGATGCGCCCGACCCGACCACCGAAGAGCTCCGTGAACCAGAGGTTCCCGTCCGCGCCGGCGGTGATGCGAAAGGGATCGGCGCCCGTGGGCGCGACGAACTCGGTGACGACTCCTGACAAAGAGATCCGCCCGATCCGCCCCGCCTCTTCGGTGAACCACATGGCGCCGTCCGGTCCTGCGGTGATCCCGAGCGGATCGCTGTTCGCATTCGGGAGCAGGTCGGACACCGTGACCACGCCGGCCGGGGTGATGTGGCCGATGCGGTTGCCGACGAACTCCGTGAACCAGAGGTTGCCGTCGGCGCCCGAGGCGATGCCGTTGCGGGCGTCGCTGCTTGCCGCGAGCGGGAACCCCGTGGGGGACCCCACGAGCGGGACCTGCACGATCTGGGTCAAAGTACCGACCCACAGGCTGCCGTCGGAGCCGGTCGCGATCGATCCCGGAGGGCCGGCCGTTGACGGAAGGGTGACCTCCGTAACCTGCCCGGTGGTCGGCGTCGGGAAGTCGACCCCGACGCCGACGGTACCTCCTGCGCCAGCGGGGTGCATCTCGAAGGTGATGTTGAACGGCATGCCGGTCGTCACCATCGCCATAATGGGGTCGCTCACGAAGGTCGGGGTGGTTGTCGAGACCACCTGTGCGCAGGAAATGGCGAACGCATTGGCGGTGAAAGTGTCCGTTCCCGTGGGGAGGCCGGTCAGGATGAAGACCGAGCTGGTCTGGGGGGCGAGGTTGAACTGACGCGCGACCGTGAGGGTCCCGTTGGTCACGGTGATGACGACGCAGCGGGCGTTCGCCGGCGCCTGCTGGATGTCGGCGACCACCTGCCCGAGGTCGTCGGCCGGAGGCGCGCTCCCGTCCTCGCAGCCCGGGAGCGCGGCGAGCGAGCTCGAGATGAGCGCAAGTGCGAGAACGACCGTGCCGGTCTGCGCAGGGGTCGGTTGCGGTCGAAGCTCATTGCATGCTTGGGTTCGAGTCATCGTAAACCTCCAATACGATTTTTCGTCAGCGGCGAGGACCTCGATGTGGTCCTCCATCCGCGGGGAGTATTGGCGAAATCACCCCCAATGAGGAGATCGTCGCGGCTCGGCACTGGGGTGCCTTGCAGCATTCCTCTTGGCTTGCAGTGGATCGCAACCCGGCGGGGCGAAGGACGGCGGAGGAGGCGTCACCGGTGGCCTCTACGCGGGCGAAGGAGTTGGCGAAGTGCGCGACGTTCGCCCTGCGGCCGACATCGTCGCCGAGATGCTCAGTCTGTTACTGACTGAAAGCCGACGTACGCAGGTGGGCGACGGCGCCGAACGCGCCTGGCATCTCGTCCGGATGGAAGCACCATCGGAGACAGGGGGCGACGATGGGGCGGAGCTCATGAGCGGATCGCCATCCGAGAATCGGATGGGTGAGCGGGAGCGCCCGATCAACGAGCGCGACCGTCCAGCGGCGCTGATCGAACGTCGTGGTGTTCAGCGGCGGCGCGCAGCGCCGTCCGCTGCAACACCGGGCTGGGCGGCTCCCCCGCTGGACCATCCAGTGGGAACCACGACACTGAGCCAGTCCGACGGCTGGACATCGGGCACGTTCGTAGTGGGGATCGGATCCTCGGAGAAGAGGTTGGCGTATGTTGCGATGAATGATAAGTGCTCGCCGGGCACGAGATCATAGCAGCCGCCAGCTAGCGAAAGTGTGAACGCCCGAGTCTGGCCGGGCTGAAGCGGCGATACCTCTGGGATATGAAGTCCGAACCGACAGTCCGAGCACTGGAACGGGATCAAGCGTCCGCGCGCGTCCAATAATTGGATCTCAATCTCGGCCTCGCGATGACCGTCGAACCTCCGATGAGCAAACCGGGCATTGGTGGTGATTCTCACCGGAGTGGTGCC
>Ga0306920_100013904_pt1 | contig 10980 bp, 7 predicted proteins | sample flu12Cox44000170_FD_204666 | JGI IMG/M metagenome (GOLD analysis project Ga0306920, IMG submission 204666) | Lab enrichment of tropical soil microbial communities from Luquillo Experimental Forest, Puerto Rico - flux4day.12C.oxic.44.000.170 (v2)... | ecosystem: Environmental > Terrestrial >...
ATAGTGAGCTTTTCGTCGAAATCATACGGTTCATTTGGGACGCTAATCCAAGTTACGACGTTTATCAGGAGTTCACGAAGCGCCACTTTCAAGCCACCTATAAGGTCCATGAGCTTATTAGCGCTCGTATCAAAACAGAAAAGCAGAACAAACAGAGCGCTGTAGCGGACCATCTAACCGACAACACACAACATTACGAGGGCGGATTTTTTAAGCGATTGTTTCGCCGTCGCTCCAATCGCAGTCAAAGCGCGCCGTGCGAAGCTCGGTAGCCGCGCGGGCGCTCAGGCGCAAGCGACGTGGCCGCGTCTGAGACATGAACTTGCTCGCGAAATCTGCGGCACGTCAGTGAGCGTCGTGCGGAGAAAGCGAGTGGACCGTCATCGCGCCGTAGCGAGCCGCCCAGCGGTTGATGGAGCCTCAAAGTCGAGTCGCTAACCGCGAGCCGCCAGACTTGTCCCTGAAAACCAAGACGCACTTTGCCTTCCGCGTGCGGCGCGGCGGCGGCGTGGCCGCTCGCGGCACGCGCGCAGCAGGGCGAGCGCATGAGGCACGTGCGCAACAAAAAATTAACGACCCCCTGCGCGACTAAGGTAAGGTTCATATACTGACTAAGCCGGGACAAGAAGCAATGCTAACGGCTGAGGACTACATGCGACTGGCCGAGCGCTGTGCGGTGCTTGCCAGGGAGTGCGCGGTACCAAGGGTTGCCGAGGCACTGAGGACCCTCGCGCTAAATTATCTGACCGATGCGACGTGCTCGGCATCGCCAAAGCCACCCAAGCCGCCGCCGCCGAGGCCACCGAAGCCTCCACCGCCGCCCCCTCCTGCCGCATAGACGGGACGTGCTTTTCAATTAGTGCGCAGGTAGCAAAAAAGCCCGGACGAGTCGGGTCAGACTTGTCCCTGATGCGGCAATCAATGTGACCAGTGCGATGATGCCGAAAACAAGCGGCAATCTTGCCATGGGAAATCACGTTCCACTCGTCCGATGGGCGACTTCATGAGGCGCGCTTAAGGATCAGACAATCCTTGTCCTAAAAATGGCGGTTAAGGTACGGGGCCAACACCTGCATCGCCGCCGGCTGCGCGCGCGCCGTGGCCACGTAGCCGTCGCGCCACCGAGCAGCATGATGAGCTCGCGGCGATTCATTCGATCACCTCGTCGGCGCGGCCGATCAGCGGCAGCGGGATGGTGAGGCCGAGGGCCTTGGCAGTCTTCAGGTTGAACGAAATCGAGGAGTGGGAGTTAGATAACATGGAGATGGACACAAACTGACGCGGACGAAGCGGAGTCTTGTGCTCGACTAGAGTTTTGAAGCATTCGACTGGCCTATCGACCTTACTCATTAACCGCGCGACGGAAGAGTGGTATTATCCCTCCCTGGCATGAATGACCCCCAATCGGGAGGGTCACATGGCAAGCTACATCGCACGACGAAAATTCTTAGCCACGCTCAGCGGCGCCGCTGCCGTGTGGCCGCTCGCGGCGCGCACGTGCCGCCGATGCTGCTCGCCCGCGCCGACGAGCTGATCGAGTGAGGATGCGCCTAGTGAACCAGTGGAGGATCACATGCCGACGTTCGTTTTGACGCTGAACTGGACCGATCAAGGAATCCGTGCGGTCAAGGACGCTCCCAAGCGGAGCCAAGCTGCAAAGGCGCTCGCCAAGAAACTCGGAGTCGAGGTCAAACAGGCCTATCTAACCTCCGGCGAACACGATCTGCTCCTTATAGCCGAATCTGCAAGCGGAGATAACGTCGCCAAGTTCGCGCTCGCGACCGGCGCGTTGGGAAACGTTCGCACCAGCACTGCGAGAGCCTGGTCTGAGTCAGAATGGCATAAGCTCATATCCGAGCTGCCGTGAAGATTGCATCCGCAGCCGTGGTCGCGCGGGATTGGCGAGATTGAAACTTCCCCGCCGCCAATGAGAGGCTCCTGATTTGGCATCGCGTGATGTCCGCTTTACCCCCGAAAGCGGACAAACAGCGGATGTCTTCGGTATGTCCGCTTTGTGCCAAAAGCGGACATTCGCATTGCAGCAAGATTTCTTATTCGATCACCTCGTCGGCGCGGGCGAGCAGCGTCGATGGGGCGTCGAGGCCGAGGGCTTTCCTGGTTTTGAGGTAGTGGATTTCAATTGGTTAATTAACTGGACCGGCCATTGTGGCCGAAATCCCACAGAGCGAGCTTGTTTTCGGCAGAGCCGAGAAATGAGATTGACCGTCCACTCACGCGAAGTCAGATTGGCGTAAGCTTGACGTAAGCTTGATGTAAGCATTGACGATCGGCAACGCCGGGGGGGCGACATGATCGCTTTGCCAATCAGCAGAGTTCTTGCATTTACCGTGCTCTTTGCCATCGGCGTCGTCGTCACGCCGGCGCGCGCGCTCGCCAGCTCAGGGACCCGGCAGCTGGTTCGATTTCTCGAACTGGAGCTCCCTCATCATCCCGCCGAACGCCGGGGGCACAATTGTCGGCAACGGCGGCACCGCGAACATACCCGGCGCCGCCCTTGCGGACCCCACGCTTGAAATTAATGGCGGCAGTACGGTCAACCTTAATGCCTCTGGCGGCAGCCTCCAGGCCACCGGCTCCATCACCCTCGGCCCCAACGGCACGCTGCTGCTCAGCGGTTCGACCGATGTGATCAGCCCTTCAATGGACTTCGTCGGCGGCACGTTGCGCGCGACCTTCACAGGTCCGGCGCTGAACAACATCAACACCATCACCTTTGTCGACGGTACGACCAGCACGATCGCGGCGGGGGCGGGAACAACGCTAACGCTCGAACCGACAGTCTTCGTCCTCGGTCAAGTCACCGGTGCGACGGTAAAATTCGGCTCGGCCACGGACACTGGGACCATCGTCCTTACACCGGGAGCACCAGTCGTAGCACCTAATTCCACCATCGAGGTGGCCGGCGGCACGTTGGGCTTTGGCAGTTTGCTTGGCTCGGACGCGCTTGCACTAGCCCAGTCGGTGACCGTCGATGCTGGCGCGACGCTGACCTACAGTACGGGGCCCAGCAGCTTCTCCGGCAGGATTAGAAGCTTGCTCGGCGCCGGGACCGTGGTGATCCCGCTCAACCTCATCCTGCAGGGTGGTAACAGCAACTTCGCCGGCACCATCAGCGGAGCGGGCGAGCTGCACCTTATTGCCGCCGCCACTGCCACGCTCACCGGTACCAATACCTATACCGGCGGCACGACTATCGATGCGGGCTCCACCCTGACGCTCGCCAACGGTGGTTCGATTGTCGGCAGCGTCGACAACAGCGGCCAGCTGGTGATCGGCAGCGGCGGCACCCTCAATCTCAGCGGCAGCCTGGCGAGCGGAAGCCCCGGCAGTAGCCTCACGACGGTGAGCGGAGGAACGTTGCGCGCCGCCACGACCAGCACGGTGACGGACAACGTGACCTTCGCTGCGGCGACGACCAGCGCGATCGCGGCGGCGGCGGGACAAACGCTCACGTTCACCCCAAGTGAGCTGAGCGTTGGTGCCAACACCTCGCTACGGATTGGATCGGCGACCGACACCGGAACCGTCGTGTTCGCACCTGGACTTGGAAGCATCGGTTCTCCCGGTACTCAGACCTACGAAGTGGCGGGCGGCACCTGGCGGGCGGGCAACAGCAACCCCGGTTTCGGCTTTTTCACTCTGAACGGCTTGTCGACAACGGTGGATGCGGGAGCGACGCTCGACCTCAACGATTTCAATTCGGGGGTGAACACGCTACTCGGCGCCGGCCAGGTAACGACCGGTGTCAACGCCGCGACCGTGCTGATCTTGACCGGGAACGGCAACTTCTCCGGCACGATCAGCGGGGCCGGCCAAGTCAACGTCACGAGCGGCACCACCATCCTCAGCGGCACCAACACCTATACCGGCGGCACGACAATTGCTGCCGGCGCCACGCTGCAGCTGGGCAACGGCGGCGCGGGCGGTTCGATCGCGGGCAGCGTCCTCAACAACGGCACGTTTGCCGTCAACCGCTCCGATACATTCACCCTCGGCAACGTCATCTCCGGCACCGGCGCTTTCCAGCAGAACGGCACCGGCACGACCATTCTCACCGCGACCAACACGTATACCGGCCCGACCACGGTCAACGCCGGCACGCTCGTCGTGAACGGGTCGATCGCCAATTCGGCCGTGACGGTGAATGCGGGTGCTACGCTCGCGGGCATCGGCACGGTGGGCGCAACCAAAATCAACAGCGGCGGCACCTTTGCGCCCGGCAACTCCCCGGGCACGATCACCGTGCAGGGCAATCTCGCCTTCCAATCGGGCGCGCTCTATCTGGTCCAGGTCAATCCGTCGACTGCATCGAGCACCGATGTGACCGCGGGCGGCAGCGCCACGCTCGCCGGCACGGTGCAGGCGGCGTTCGCCTCGGGCAGCTATGTCGCGCGCACCTATACCATTCTCTCGGCGGCGGGCGGGCTCAACGGTACCACGTTCAACACGCTGACCACGAGCAACCTCCCCGCCGGCTTCACCGCGTCGCTGAGCTACACCGCAACCGACGCGATCTTGAACCTCACCGCCATCCTGGGCGGGCCGAGTGCGGTCGGCACTGGCGGCTTGAGCGGCAATCAGCTCAACGTCGCCAATTCGCTCAACGCTTTCTTCAACAATGGCGGTACGCTGCCGCCGAGCTTCGTGGGCATCTTCGGCCTCACCGGCGGCAATCTCGCCAATGCGCTGAGCCAGCTCTCCGGCGAAGCCGCAACCGGCGCGCAGAAAGTCGGCTTCCAGCTCACCGATCAGTTCTTGAACCTGATGCTCGATCCCTTCGTTGACGGCCGCAGCGGGGTGGGCGGGGCAGATCATCCGGCGCTTGGCTTTGCGCCCGAGCGCGAAGAGCTGCCGGAGGACATCGCGCTCGCCTACGCCAAGATACTCAAGGAGCCACCCAAGCCGGCACCGATCTATGAGCCGCGCTGGACGGTGTGGGGCGCAGGCTTCGGCGGCAGCAACCGCACCACCGGCGACCTCGCCGTGATCGGCAGCCACGATCTCTCCGCACGGACAGCAGGCGGCGCCGCCGGCCTCGATTATCGCCTCACGCCTGACACCGTGCTGGGCTTCGCGCTCGCAGGCGCCGGCACCGACTGGAGCCTGTCGCAGGGGCTTGGCGGCGGCAAGAGCGATGCCTTCCAGGCTGGCCTCTATGGCGCCACGAAATGGGGCCCTGCTTATCTCGCTGCGGCGTTCGCCTTCACGAACCACTGGATGTCCACCGATCGCTTCGCGGTGGGCGATCACCTGACCGCCAGCTTCGATGCGCAGAGCTATGGCGGGCGGCTGGAAGGCGGCTACCGCTTCGCGACACCCTACGCCGGGATCACGCCCTATGCGGCGATCCAGGCGCAAAACTTCCACGCGCCCGGCTTCACCGAGACCGGGTTGATCCCCAGTGGCTTTGCGCTGAGTTTCAATGGCCGCGATGCGACCGACACCAGGAGCGAGTTGGGCGCGCGCTTCGACCGGGTGCTGGCGGTCTATACCAATGCAGTGCTGGCGCTGCGCGGGCGCGTCGCCTGGGCGCACGACTGGGTGAGCGACCCGACGCTGACGCCGGTGTTCCAGACGCTTCCCGGCGCGAGCTTCATCGTCAACGGTACGCTCCCGGTGAAGGACTCGGCGCTTGTTTCGGCTGGCGGGGAGCTTCGCATCGCCAACGGCGTCGCGCTGCTCGCCAAGTTCGACGGCGAGTTCGCGGGACGCTCGAACACCTACGCTGGCACGGGCACGATCCGCTACCGGTGGTAGGAACAGCGCTCAACAGAGACCCGGCGATGTTGGCTAGCACCGCTGGGGGAGTCTTACAATGAAACGGCAGATTGATGCGGCGTCGAGGAGTCAATGGCGGGCCGTCCTGGCGAGCGGCCCAATTGCCCTTGCCGCTGCATTCACCGCCATCTCCTGGCCCGCTCAGGCGGCTGAGACGGACTGGACCGGGGCCATTTCGACAGACTGGCGCAATGCCGGCAACTGGACAGCCGGAGTTCCCGATCAATTCACTGAGGCCCACCTCAACACCATCGCGCCAAACGCGACCGTTTTGAGCGGCCTTGGGGCCCAGACTGTCGGACTCCTATTTGTCGGTTTCAACAACACCGGTACGTTTACCCTTCAGAACGGCGCGACACTGTTTTCCGATAGCACCGTTATTGGCAATGCCGCCTCTGCGGTGGGCCTTGCAACGGTGACCGGCGCCCAATTAACACACTCGATCACCCCTCCGAGCGGTCAACTCTTTGTCGGGAATTTTGGCAACGGCACGCTGGTCATTAATAACGGAGCGTCGGTGGACAGCAGGAGTACGATTATCGGCGTTCAAGCCGGCTCTCAGGGAAGCGTAACTGTGACCGGCGCGAACTGGCGCACCGAGGATTTCTACGTAGGCTTCGACGGTTCTGCAGCGCTCACTATCGCGGCCGGTGGACACGTAACTACCGCGAATTGTGTGGTGTGTGTGGAAGTCGGCCTTAACCCTTCCTCGCACGGTACCGTAACCGTGACCGGCTCCGGCGCAACCTGGAGCATTCCCCGGAGCATCTCTGTTGGCGGCAGCCATGGCGGCACAGGCGAGCTGACTATCGCGGATGGCGGGAGCGTGAGCGCTGGCGGTGTTATGCTGGCCCAAGCTTCCGGTTCGACCGGGACGTTGAATATCGGCGCGCCAGCCGGCGCGCCGGCGGTCGCCCCAGGCACGCTTGATTCGCCAAGCGTTGTGTTCGGCGCCGGCACGGGTGCGATCAATTTCAACCACACCGCGACCAACTACCTATTCGCACCGGCGATCAGCGGCTCTGGCGCCGTCAACATGATCGCCGGCACAACTACGCTGACAGGCGCCAACACCTATACGGGCGGGACGACGATCAATGGCGGCACGCTGGCGGTCGCCGCCGACGCTAATCTCGGCGGAGCGGCGGGCAGGCTCGCCTTCGGCGGCGGGACGCTACAATTCTCTTCCGGCTTCACCACCAATCGCGTGGTCACGCTCAACGCCGGCGGCGGCACCTTCGACACCAACGGCAACAACGCGACCCTCCTCGGGGCGATCTCCGGCAGCGGCAGCCTCACCAAGATCGGTGCCGGCGTCCTGACGCTATCAGGCGCAAACACCTATACCGGCGGCACCACACTCGCCGCTGGCACGCTCAGCCTCGCCACTAGCCAGGCGCTGGGTGCCGGCGCGCTGACCACCACCGGCTCGGTTCTGGACTATGCCAACGGCGTCACCATCGCCAACCCGATCGTAGTCAACAGCAACACCACGCAACTGCAAGTCTTGACCGGCAGCGCGATCCAATCGGGCGTAATCTCCGAGCTCAACGGCCCGCGGCCGCTGGAGAAAATCGGCGCCGGCACCTTGGTACTCACCGGCAACAACACCTATAGCGGCCCGACCAGGATCACCGCCGGCACGTTGCAGCTCGGCAACGGCGGCACCAGCGGCTCGATCCTCGGTAATGTCGTCAACAACGCCACCTTCGCCGTCAACCGCTCCGACACGTTCACTTTAAGCAACGTCATCTCCGGCACGGGGGCGTTCCAGCAGAACGGCACCGGCGCCACGGTGCTCACCGCAACCAATACCTATACTGGTGCGACCTCGATCAATGCCGGCACGCTGTTCGTGAACGGCTCGATCGCCAATTCGCCGGTAACGGTGAACGCGGGCGCCACGCTCGCGGGCATCGGCACGGTGGGCGCAACCACGATCAATAGCGGCGGCATTTTCGCGCCCGGGACTTCGCCCGGCACCATGACGGTTCAAGGCAACCTCGCCTTCCAGTCCGGCGCGATCTACCTGGTGCAGGTCAATCCCTCGACTGCGTCGAGCACCAACGTGACCGCCGGCGGCAGCGCCACGCTCGCCGGCACGGTGAACGCGGCCTTTGCGTCCGGGAGCTATGTGTCGCGCACTTATACCATTCTCTCGGCGGCAAGCGGGCTCAACGGCACCGCCTTCAACAACTTGACGACCACTAATTTGCCCGCGGGGTTCACCGCCAACCTCAGCTACACCGCGACGGACGCGATCTTGAACCTCACCGCCACGCTCGGTCAGCTCAGCGGCCCCAGCGCGCTCGGTACGGGTGGCTTGAGCGGCAATCAGGTCAACGTCGCGAATTCGCTCAACGCTTTCTTCAACAATGGCGGTACGCTGCCGCCGAGCTTCGTGGGCATCTTCGGGCTTACCGGCGCCAATCTCGCCAGCGGGCTGAGCCAGCTCTCCGGCGAAGCCGCCACCGGCGCGCAGAAAGTCGGCTTCCAGCTCACCGATCAGTTCTTGAGCCTGATGCTCGATCCGTTCGTCGACGGGCGCAGCGGTGTCGGCGGCGCCGATCACCCGGCGCTCGGCTTTGCGCCGGAGCGCGAAGAACTACCGGAGGACATCGCGCTCGCCTATGCCAAGATACTCAAGGCGCCACCCAAGCCGGTGCCGGTCTATGAGCCGCGCTGGACGGTATGGGGCGCGGGCTTCGGCGGTAGCAACCGCACCACCGGCGACCTCGCCGTGACCGGCAGCCATGATCTCTCCGCGCGCACGGCAGGTGGCGCGGCCGGCCTCGATTATCGCCTCACGCCAGATACCGTGCTGGGCTTCGCGCTCGCAGGCGCCGGCACCGATTGGAGCCTGTCGCAAGGGCTCGGCGGCGGTAAGAGCGATGCCTTCCAGGCTGGCCTCTACGCCGCGACGAAATCCGGCCCGGCTTACCTTGCCGCGGCGTTCGCCTTCACCAACCACTGGATGTCCACCGATCGGTTCGCCGTGGGCGACCACCTGACCGCCAGCTTCAATGCGCAGAGCTATGGTGGGCGGCTGGAAGGCGGCTACCGCTTCGCGACACCCTACGCCGGGATCACGCCCTATGCGGCGATCCAGGCGCAAAACTTCCACATGCCCGGCTTCACCGAGACTGGGTTGATCCCCAGTGGCTTTGCGCTGAGTTTCAATGGCCGCGACGCGACCGATACCAGGAGCGAGTTGGGCGCGCGCTTCGACCGGGTGCTGGCGGTTTATACCAATGCGGTACTGGCGCTGCGCGGGCGCGTCGCCTGGGCGCATGACTGGGTGAGCGACCCGACGCTGACGCCGGTATTCCAGACGCTTCCCGGCGCGAGCTTCATCGTCAACGGCGCGCTCCCGGTGAAGGACTCGGCGCTCGTTTCGGCCGGCGGTGAGCTTCGCGTTGCCAACGGCGTCGCGCTGCTCGCCAAGTTCGACGGCGAGTTCGCGGGACGCTCGAACACCTACGCCGGCACCGGGACCTTGCGATATCGGTGGTAGTTAGCAGACATGCAGGAGACCGCTGCACTGCGGGATTTTTGGTCTCTCTATGTCCGCTTTGGGTCATAAGCAGACAACAGACCTGATGTCGCGGAGTCGAAGATGTCCGCTTTACCCCCAAAAGCGGACATCGTTCAGGATAACGACGCACCCATCCGTCGCCGCCGAAGGCAATCCAGCGGGTAGACTGGTCCGATGGTTTGATGATGAAGCAGGCCGGAGCCAGCGCCCAAAACTCGCGGATAGGTCACTTGACCTTGAGATTCACTGCAGATGTTTTTCCGCGGTTCTCTTCGACCTCATAGTCGATCTGCTGTCCCTCATTGAGCGTGCTTAGTCCCGCACGTTCGACTGCCGAGATGTGGACAAACACATCCCTCCCGCCGCCCTGCGGCTGAATAAATCCATAGCCTTTGGTCGGATTGAACCACTTCACCGTGCCGCGCGCCATTGTCGATCTCCGAACTGACGATCCTCGGGATATTATTCTGATCGGCGGATTGACCGCCAACGCGGCAACCGAGTTGTGCACACCTGGATTTCGATGCTCGACGCCCAGGTCGGGTCGAACATGGCCGCCCCGCCGGCGCCGCAAGGGACCGATTGATGCGTGAGGTTTTTAGGGGGAGACGTCAATGCGCCTGTTCACCCTTGCCCTCATGCTCTCGCTCGCGGCCTTGGCGGTCGCATCGGCACAGACGCCGACGCCCGATAGCGAGAACGGCCGCTAGCTGCCTAATGATGCCGAAGTCGACAAGGTGATTGCGTTCCTTGAGAAGGTTTGGCGCCGTTTGGTCGAGATGGGGAGGACCGTGCAGAAGGACGAGTTAGTCTGCGGTGCGGCCGACTTGATACGCTACAGCCAAAAAAATAATGCTAGCGACAGTTCCATATCTTGGGGTCGCGCACGTCGTCCAGAAACTCATGCCCCTGCCATCGCAGCCCGGTAAGCCGAATGGAGTGATGGAAAAGACCGCTTAGATAATGCTTGCGCTGCAGCGGAGGCAGAGACGTGCGCATCGGGGTCGAGGCCAGCCAGGACAGTGGACTTGAGATTCCCCGGACGATTCGTCTGAACAGGAATCGGGTCGAGGTAGTCGAAGTCCTCGACCAATGGTACGGTTCCGATTACCGCTATTGCAAAGTCAAGGGCGGCGAGGGTGCCATTTACATCCTCCGCCTCGACGAACGCCGATCCGTCCGTTCGGCGGGCTGCGGTGGTGGTTTGTGTGCCCTCACCTCAACAGGAGGGTGCGCAAGCTGTACCTGCCGCTCGGCGGCCGTCACTTTTGGTCGCGGCACGCTTATGAGCTTGCCTACGCCTCTCAACGAGCGACTAAGTTTGACAGAACCCTCCGGCGCGCTCGCAAGCTGCGCCTGAGGCTTGGCGGCGACCCGGCCGATGACGAGTACCCCGACAAGCCGCCGCTGATGCGCTGGGCGACGTACAATCGCCTGTTGGACAAGCTCAGAGCGGCGGATGGCGTCACCGATGAACGGCTAGGGCGTGCACTCATAGAGATGTCGGGTTTTGTGGGCTAAGCGGAACCAAAACCGTAGGGCTCATGGCGCGCAAACGTCACTTATTCCATAAAGCTCGTTGGGCGAACGGCGGTGTGCCCGACGGCGCCTGGCCCGACGGCTCAATTCAGAACGATTCAGGTCTG
>Ga0306920_100013905_pt1 | contig 10980 bp, 7 predicted proteins | sample flu12Cox44000170_FD_204666 | JGI IMG/M metagenome (GOLD analysis project Ga0306920, IMG submission 204666) | Lab enrichment of tropical soil microbial communities from Luquillo Experimental Forest, Puerto Rico - flux4day.12C.oxic.44.000.170 (v2)... | ecosystem: Environmental > Terrestrial >...
AAGCTGACGTGGACAGCGGCCTGCGGATTGGAATTCCCGGATGTGCCCGGCAAACTCATTGAAAACACGCCTGGGGCGGATGTGGTCGAGTTGAAGTTGGCGTTCGTCACGAGTGAAGCCGAATTCGACGCGAAGAATACGGCCGACATGGACGTGAAAATCAAGACGGGGGATCAGCCAGAAGCTGCGAAACTCGAGAAGGATTCGGCGCCGCGGTTTACGGGAACGCTCGAATCGTATACGCCGGATCCGTCGTTCATGCTGTACTGGGATAAGGCGAAGGTGAACCCCGACGACCTGCCGAAGGAAGGGAAGAAGCCAGCGGCCAAGAAGCCGGCGGCGAAAAAGCCGTAAGCTTTAAGGACATAACTCTTGAATGAGAGCGGCCTCGGAAGATTCGGGGCCGTTTTTCTTTTGGGTGAAGTTCCATGCACGGGCCGGGGGCCGATCGATCGCGCCCTTACCGGCGGTACGGGCCTACGCCGCGAGTGCCGCGTTAGCGCGCGCGGGGACGACGGTGGTCGAGTTTGTATTCCGCCATTTTGCGGCTGAGGGTGTTGCGATGAATGCCGAGGAGGGCAGCGGCGCGGGACTGATTGCCATTGGTGCGATCGAGGACGCGCTTGATAAAACGTTTTTCGAATTCGCTGACAGCCTCGTCGAAAAGGATGCCGCGCTCGACCATTTGCAATATCAGACCTTCTAGTTGATCTCTCACAGCTTGAGTCTCCCCGTCGAATGGGACCGATTGATCGAGCTGGGCTAATCTAATTCGTGGCCGACAAGAATGCGGTAAGCCTCGCGATACTTTTCGCGCGTGCCTTGGACTACATCCGCAGGCAGCTCGGGCCCCGGGGGAGTCTTGGGCCAACGGATACGCTCGAGGTAGTCGCGAACAAACTGTTTGTCGAAGGAGGGCTGAGGGCCTCCGGGAGAGAACAGGGCCGCTGGCCAGAAGCGGGAGGAGTCGGGAGTGAGGGCTTCGTCGATCCAGATGAGCTTGCCATCGAGCAGGCCAAATTCGAATTTCGTGTCCGCGAGGAGAACGCCGCGAGGTTCGGCGTGAGCAGAGGCACGGCGATAAATCTCGAGGGTGATGGCGCGGGCCTGCTCGGCGAGGGGGCTGCCGATGATCTCGACGGTACGATCGAAGGAAATGTTTTCGTCGTGGCCGCTGACGGCCTTGGTCGCAGGAGTAAAGATGGGCGCCGGGAGTTTGTCGGATTCGCGAAGGCCGGCGGGCAGTTTGATGCCACAGACCGTGCCATTTGCTTGATATTCCTTCCAGCCGGAGCCGGAAAGATAGCCACGGGCGACGCATTCGATGGGAAGAGGATGCGTTTTACGGACCACCATGGAACGACCGGCGAGCTCGTCCACGTGCTTATCGAAGGGCGCCGGAAATCCGGTCGCGCTCAGGACGTGATTGGGAATGACATCGCGAAGAAGATCGAACCAGAACAGGGAGAGTTGTGTGAGCACGCGGCCCTTGTCGGGAATGGGAGTGGGCATCACGACATCGAAGGCCGAGAGGCGATCAGTGGCGACGAGCAGGAGGCGGTCGCCGAGGTCGAAGATGTCACGGACTTTCCCGCGGGCGGACGGAGCGAGGCCAGGAAAATTCGTTTCGCGAACGACACGTGGTGCCGAGATTGCAGTCACTGGAAGCGTTCCCCTGAGAAAGTGTGGAGCATTCTAGCGCAACGCGGAACGAAGTCAATGTGATCAAGGTCATGCGACGGGAAGGAGCGGTGGAAAATTCAGTTACGCAAAGTTTTCGCTTGCGCGAGAGAAAAAGAAGTGAGTGGGGTTGGAGAGCGTTGGTCCCGAAAGGAGTAGGCCGGGAGGCTGTTGGACCCCGTTTTCCGCGCATTCTTTTGAAAACTGTTCAACTAGGGAATCCACACCCTACTACTGACCGTGGATCACAGCGGAGGACGCCATGCCAGTGAACTTGCGGTCTCAGCCGCGGCGCTGAACCGCTTGGAAAATCGTAACGCGAAGCCGGTGGCGAGCAGGGAAAGAGCCGGGAGTCGGAGCCCAACGCCACGCGAAGCAAACGAAGAGGATCAGGGCCTTTAGGCTGCGGAGGCGGCTCGGTGCTTTGGCCCAGGGGCTTCGTCGCCCTCCCAACGGACGGAGACCAGCTTCGAGACGCCGGGTTCCTGCATGGTGACGCCGTAGAGAACGCTCCCGGTCTCCATTGTTTTGCGATTGTGCGTGACAACGATGAATTGCGTGTTGGAACTCATATCGCCGATAAGGCGCGTGAAACGGCCGACGTTGGCTTCATCGAGAGGGGCGTCGACTTCGTCGAGGATGCAAAACGGGCTCGGCTGATAGCGGAAGATGGCGATGAGCAGCGCGAGTGCCGTCATGGCCTTTTCGCCGCCGGAGAGCAGCAGAACGTTTTGCAGACGCTTGCCCGGAGGTGAGGCGACAATGTCGATGCCGGCGTCGCCGGAGCTGTCGGGCTCGGTCAGCCGCATTTCCGCGGTGCCGCCGCCGAAAATGGTGTGGAAGGCGGAAGTGAAGTTCGCATTGATGGAGGCGAAAGCCTGCTCGAACTTTTCCTTGGTAATCTGGTCGAGTTCCCGGATGGCCTGCTGCGTATCGGCTATGGATTTCAGAAGATCGTCGCGCTCGCGGGTGAGGAAGGTGAAGCGCTGCTCGCACTCGTTATATTCCTCGAGAGCCATCATATTCACCGCGCCCATGTTTTCGATGCGCTGCTTCATTTCGCGGTAGTTGGCTTCGGCGGCGGCAAGTTCTTCGCCGGACATGAACAGGGCTTCCGACGCGATTAGGTCCTCGGGCTGCGAGTTGACTTCGGCGAGGCAGGTCTCCCGGAGGTGCTGACGATCGGAATCGTTGCGGGCCTTTTCGATCTCAAACTTGCCGCGCTCTTCGCGCATTTCCTGAAGTGTCTGCCGCGCCGCGCGGAGATGATCTTCGGCGGCAGTGACGCGGTTGCGTGCGGAATCCCATTCCTGTTCGAGTTCTTTCTGACGAGCTTCCAGGCGGACCCTTTCGCTGCGCAGAACTTCGAGTTGTTGTGTCAGCTCTTCGGTCTGACGCGCCATCGCCGCAGTTTCATCGCTGATCGAAGACTCCTGCTGGCGGAGAGCGTCTTCGCGCCGGTCAAGATCAGCGGATTCTTCCTGGAGGCGGCAAGAGATGGCTTCGGCCGATGCAAGGCGCTCGTTAATGGCGGCGAGTTCGGCCTTGGCAGTAGCGAGTTCGTTGCGCTCGGCTTCGACAAAGGTGCGGAGTTGAGTGACTTCTTCGGTGAGGCGGGCGCTTTCCGCCTCCGCTTCCGCGCGACTGGTGGCCGCCGCTTGATGCTGGAGCTGTGCGCTCTCGGCGCGCTGTTGAACGGCATCAATTTCGCGGCGGATGCGCGCGAGCTCATTCTGGCAGACCGTGAGATCGAGGCCGAGCCGGGCAAGATCGGATTGCGTCTGCTCGTGGCGATGCTTGGTGGCGAACGAATTGCGCTCGGCTTCGCGGAGCTGGGCGGCGAGTTGTTCCTGGGAAGATTCGATGGCACGGACTTCCGCGTTGATGGCTCCGAGTTCGGACTGGATCGCCGTGCTGCGCTCCTCGAGGTGGAGAAGTTCGGCGGTGACGGCGCGGAGTTCCCGTTTCATGCCGAGAGGGCCGGCTTCGTCGGGCCGGCCGCCGGTTACCATGCGCCCCTGGTAGCAGGTGCCTTCGGGCGTGACGAAGGCGTACTGCGGGTATTCCCGGGCGAGTTTCTCGGCGGCTCCGGTTTCTGTGAGATAGCCATAGCGCAAGCGCGGGAGGAACTGCTTGGCAGCGGGGCCCAGCGGATCGCGGAATTCGACAAGCTTGTCGAGGCGTGAGATCACGCCATCTTCGGAGCGGAAGTGGATGATCGGCTCGTACTCGTCGAGTTTCAGGTTGCGCAGCGAGTCCACGAAAAAAGTAGCGCGGCCGCCGACTTCTTCGCGAAGCATGTGGACGCCAGCGCGGGCGTGATCGTACGTTTCGACCACGACATACTCGAGTTCCTCGCGCAGGTACTGCTCGATGGCCGCTTCGTGCTGTTCCTGGACTTCGGCATAGTCGGCGAGAACGCCAACAGCGCGAAAATCCTGTCCACCGTGACGCTCGTTGGCGGCAAAGAGCTTTTGAACAGCTTCGCCTGTGTAGGAGTGATCGTTGAGAATGCGCGTGAGGGTTGAATGACGTGCGCGAATGCCGGCCAGGGAGTCGCGCAGAGAGTCGGCCTCTTTCGAAGTACGTTCGCGGTTGTGGCGGAGCTCGGCGAGGCGGGATTGTAGGGCGGCGGAATGCTGCTGCAGCGCCTCGACCTGATTGGCGGCATCCTGCCAGGCGTTGGCGGCTTGCTCGGCGTCTTCGCGCACGTGGATGGAAGATTCGAGTAGCTCGGCTTCGCGGGCTTCCAGCCTTTGCAACGAATCCCTTTGGTGGACGAGAGCCTCTTCGGCCTGTTTTTGCTCGCCGTGCAGACGCAGAACGCTTTCGCTCGCTTCGGTAGCAGCGCGACGCAAAGATTCGACGCGCGCTTCAGCTTCGGAAATCTGGGTGGTACGGAACGCCGCACGGTGATTCAGCTCTTCGACGCGGCTGTGGACAGTGACAGATTCGATTCGGGCGGCTTCGACGGCGTGTTGCTGCTTGGCGTTGCGGAAGTCCCATTCGAGGCGCTGCGCCTGAATGGCTTGACGCTCGGAGGTGAGTTGGGTGTTGCGGCCGACGAGTTCTTCGCTTCGCGTGCGGTTAAAGGTGATGCGGTTTTCGCAGCGATCGACCTCGAGGGCGGTCTGGTTCAGAACGTTCTGATTCTGACGAAGCTCGCCGTCGAGGGAATAGATGCGGTGACTGAGTCGATCCTGTTCGGCTTCCTGTTCGTGAATGGCTTGGGCATACTGTGTCTCGGCGGCCGTGAGCTCGGCGAGACGGCCGTTGACGCGTTCGGCTTCAGAGTCGAGTTCGCGGGCTTTGCCAGCGAGCATCTGGCGCACGATACCGCGCATCTGTTCCCGAATTTCAGAGTAGCGGCGTGCTTTGGCAGCCTGGCGCTTGAGGGAGCCGAGTTGTTTTTCGACTTCGACAACGATGTCGTTAACGCGGGATAGATTGACCTTCGCGGATTCGAGTTTGGCTTCGCTGAGTCGTTTCTTGGTTTTGAATTTCGTGACGCCGGCGGCTTCTTCGATGATGGCACGGCGCTCCATGGGCTTGGTGGCGAGAATCTGGCCGATACGTCCCTGTTCGATAATGGCGTAGGAATCAGGGCCGAGGCCGACGCCCATGAACATTTCCTGAATGTCGCGAAGACGGGCGACGCGGCCGTTGATCAGATATTCGCTTTGACCGCTGCGGTAGAGACGGCGGCTAACAACAACTTCACCGGGCTTGGTAGAAACGGCCGGCTTTTCGGCCCGCTTCTTTTTCTTGGCGAGGAAGGCGGGTTCGTCGGAAGGTGCTGCTTCCGTGGATTCGGCGATCAGCTCGGTCGATGCGGGCGCGGGAAGTTCCGCGGAGGCGTCGATAGCAGGCGCGTTGGTCGGTTCGGAGGCTTCGGATTCCGTCGCGGAGGCAGGAGCTTCCGCTCGATCGACGGTCTCGAGGACGAAACGTGCGGCTTCGGCGAGCTCGGGGTCTTCCATGGTGATGGTAACTTCGGCGAGGCCCATGGGAGGACGCTTGGAGGTACCGTTGAAGATGCAGTCGGACATGCGTTCGGCACGGAGGGATTTGTGGCTCTGCTCGCCGAGCACCCAGCTAATGGCGTCGACGACATTGGACTTGCCGCAGCCGTTGGGGCCGACAATGCAAGTGGTGCCGGTGCCGGAGAAGGTGACGACGGTCCGTTCGCAAAAGGACTTAAAGCCAACAATTTCGACTTTGCGGAGCTTCAGCAAGGTGTCCCCTTTTGTCGTTAAACTGGCACTTCGCGATCAAATTCCGCACAAACTACGCCTAAGATGTAGAAACACGGGGCCCTGGGTTTTGGTGCGCGAAGAGAGACGACTTACCTTTCCTCGAGGGCAGGAGGATCTTCGCAGCAAGGGTTTCCGCCCGCAAGGCACAGAAACCACACACGTTGGCAGGTTCTCGTTCAGAGGCCCAGCCGCCTGGCGCTAAGATGGCGGTACGGGATGTAAGCGTAGCATGGCGCGAATCACGCTGTAAAGCACGCCGCAAGATATGGTGGCGTTTTTCCACAGGCCACAAGCAGCAACACGGCGAAAAGATCGAAATCTGGTCCGGTGGGGCTCGAGCAATGGCTCATCGAGAATGCGGACGCATTTTGTTAATACAATCCCCGTTTAAGGGGACCACCAGATCGCTGCCAGCGCTACTTGGACCGGCAAAATACCGAACGATCCTGCGGAGATGGCCTTGAGCCAGGCTGGCCCTACAAGCGGCAGGCCCCCGGCGCCTACGATTTGCGGGCAACCAGTCGCAGGCGACGGTAGTCCAGGGTCCAGCAGCCATTGCGGAACAGTGCCGGGCGGGCTTCACGGATAGTTTCTGCGATGAGTTTTTCGGTGAGATCGGCGGGAAGTTTTACGGCGACGGCGCCGCCGAACATTTCGAGCCAAGTGCGGAGGCCGCGGTCGCCGTCTTCAAGCCGGGTAGGGCGATCGAGCAGGAGAGCGTAAGTGACTTCGAGGCCGTGGCGTTCGAGGAAAGCAGAGTATTCGGCGATGCTCGGGTAATACCATGGACTTCGGAAGGGCTGAGGCTGATCGAGACTGTGCCAGGCCCGGCGAAGAGCAGACATAAGCTTTTCGATGTTGCGCTTGCCGCCGAATTCGGCGACAAAGCGCCCGCCGGGCTTGAGCATCGAGGAAATGGCGGCGACGGGGGGCTCGGGGTCGGTGATCCAGTGGAGGACGGCGTTGGAAAAGACGGCGTCAAATTTGTCGGGAAAGGAAAGTTCGCGCGCGTCCATGAGTTCGAAGGTGATGGCGGGATACGCGGCCCGCGCCTGTTCAATCATTTCGGGTGAGCGATCGATGCCGGTGACACGGGCGCCGGTGGCGGCGATTTGCGCGGTGAGGTGCCCGGTGCCGCAGCCGATGTCGAGGATTTGTTCGTTGGGTTTGGCTTCGAGGAGGTCGAGCAGACCCGCGGCCATTTTCCAGACGAAGGAGTGTTTTTCGTCGTAGAGGCTCGCATTCCATTCTGCATCTTGAGCCATGTTCAGTTGCCTCCCATTTCGAGAACCGCGCCGCTCGGCGTATCGAACTGTTCGCTCCGATGGTGGTCGGCGATTCGAAGCGTCGCGCTTGCAAGACTGGCATTCGAAACCGGCAAAGTGCCGGAACAGTCCGTCTTCGCATAAAGAAGTTGGTGAATTCCGGGACCTGCGGTTTCGATGACGGCTTCGATTGCAACGTCGGCAAAACTCGCCGCGAAAACCCATCGGAGTCGATCCCGTGCGCGAATGATTTCCTTCTCGCGAAGGTTTTTCAGAATGAAGGCCTTGCCCTCGTGCCAAACGACCGCTTTTCGGAAAAGCAACCCGAAGGGAAGGTCATAGACGAGCGCCTCGAGGGTTGTGGCAGAGCCGGAGGACCGTGGGAAGTAGGCGTGCGTCCAGCGCCAGAACGTGCGATGGCGATAGCCGCAATTGTGGCCTTGGACGCCGAAGCCCACGGGCGCTCCGGAGAAACGTTGGTTGTCGAAAATGATTTCGCCGGCGAAAAGGGCGTCGGAGTGGGGGGACTTCGAGAAGCCGATCCAGCCCTTGTTGCTGAGGACGGCGCCGAAGCTGGAGCGATGGCGCAGATTCCAGGAGATCGAGTGGCCCTCGACCAGGAGGTTGCCGCGGCAGGAATCTTCGAGGATGGCATTTTCGGCGGCGCGGAAGTGGAAGGGGAGTTGATGGCGGGCGCTGAGATCGAGTTGGTCCGCCGTGTAGCTCTGAATAAACGTTCTCGGTGCGGCATTGAAAGGAAACCAGGTAGCCCAGATCTGCACGGCCTTTCCTGTTTTTTCCTCCGAGCAACCCCGGCGACCGAGGTTCATGAGCAGGTAGCGGAACCACCAGGCGCCCGAGCCATCGGCCAGGCCGCAGCGCACGAACCAAACTTCGTAGCGGCGTTTCATGGCGCGGGAGGAGTAGGCGGCATTGAGGATGGACGAATGCGACATGCGTTCGGGTGCCCGGAAGTGCTCTCCGATATCTGATATCAGATATCCGGAAGAAACAGAAATCAGGCGAAGGTCCCAGATCGCCAAATCGGCCGAGAGGGGCTCGGAACTGAGACGCGGCGGTTGCCATCCTTCGCGCAGGATCACAGATTTTTCGGATTGAACTTAAACGCACGCCGGCGCCGCACGGGAGGAAACCTATGCTATGGGGCGGAAATGTATTTTTGAAACCACGCGAGCATGCGTTGCAGGATGTCGGTGCGATGCTTGGGTTCCTGAAAACCGTGGGGTTCTCGAGGGTAGGTGACGAGTTCGGTTTCGACACCATAACGTTTCAGGCCGCGATAGAGTTCCTGGCTCTGGCCGAGCGGGTCGACCGGATCGTTGTCGCCTTGCAGGATTAAAGTCGGTGTCTTCGCATTTTTCAGCTGGACTACGGGTGAGCTGTTGAGGAAACGGTCAGCGTGTTCATATGGAGTGCCGAAGAACCATTCGTCGTAGGCGGGATTCTGCTCGGTGCCGAATTCGGCAATAAGGTTCGACATGCCGGCGCCCGAAACGGCAGCGCGAAAGATGTCGGTCTGGGTGACGGCCCATTCCGCCATATAACCGCCGTACGACCATCCGCCGATGCCGAGGCGCGCGGGATCGGCGATGCCTTTGGCGATGAGATCGTTGACGCCGGCAAGGACGTCTTTGAAATCGGCACCGCCCCAGTCGGCACGATTCATTTTGACGAAAGAATCACCGTAACCGGTGGACCCTCGGACATTCGGATAGAGAACGGCGTAGCCCCGAGAGACGAGAAGTTGGCCCCAGGCCTCGATGGTTTCTTGCCAATTCCCGGTGGGGCCGCCGTGGACGAGGACGATAGTGGGGAGCTTCGACTTGCGGTCATAGTCGGCCGGCGTAAGGAGTGCGGCTTCGATTTCAACGCCGTCGAAGGATTTGTATTTGAAGTGTTCGGGAGTGATGAGGCCGAAGTTTTCCCAGCCAGTGTTGAGGTGTGTGAGTTGCTGTACATGGCCTTGCGTATCGCGAAGCCAAAGATCCTGCGGAGCGACGCTGGACTGGCCGACGAAAACGATTTCACCCGAAGGAGAGACGGCAAAAGGCCCAGCATTAACGGGCAGGTCCGGCGGAGACTTCTGTTCACCTTCCGGAGAGAAGATGGCGATCTGGTTGCGGAAGCCGCGGGCGTAGAGGACAACAAGTGAGTGGTCGTCGCTCCAGCGATAGTCTTCGACGGCACGATCGAGCGGCTTGCCGGTGAGATTGCGTGCAACGCCGCCGTCGGCGGGTATCACCCAAAGGTCGTGAGGAACGGGCCCATCGTCCCGAGCAGCCGCAAAACTGATCCATTGCCCTGAAGGCGAAACTCGCACGGTTCCGAGCGGGCCCTGCGGCGCTCGAATTTCCTTTTGCGTGCCATCGAGGTGGACGAGATAGATGCCGTCGGCGAATTGATCGGATGCGGGGCGATTTGTGCCGCGAACGACGATGGATCGCCCGTCCGGCCTCCAGGCGATTTCTTCGATTTTCCATTCGACTGGAGTGAGCGCGCGCGATTCGTTTTTGACCAAGTCGAGAATGCGAAGGCGGGGCTGTTTGTCGTCCTTGTCGACCACGTGGGCGTCGTCCTTGCCCTTCTGTTTGGTTTCCTCGGCCTCGGATTTTGGCTCCGGAGCGAGGTAGGCGATGGATTTTCCGTCGGGAGCCCAGGCGATCGCAGTGATGCTGGCCTTCGCTTTTGTAACGGGCACTCCTTCACCGCCTTCCATGCGGAGCAGGTAGATTTGTTGCTGATCACCGGCGCGGTTCGAAAGGAATGCGATCGTTTTTCCGTCAGGCGACCAACGCGGAAAGGATTCGGACTTGACGGAGAAAGTGAGTTGGCGGGCCGCGGCGGCGCTGAGGTCATAGAGCCAAAGATGTGTGGTGCGTTTTTCGTGTTTCAGGGGATCGCTCGCGACGAAAACGATGCGGGTGCCATCGGGAGAAAACTGAGGATCCTGGATGTTGCGCAAGTCCAGAAAGCTGTCGGGCGCAAGCGTCTTCTTGGAGGGAAGGGAGGTGGTGGTCGGAGGTGAGGGCAATTTTTCCTGAGCTGTCGAAAGCAAACTCGCAAGCGACAGACAAATCAGCGCGAGTACCGGTCCGTGACGCATGAGCGGATTTCTCCGGGGGAAGGTGATGGAAGAACACTGGGACTGTATTTGCGGGCGGGGTAGGTTGTCAATTGGGCAGCGGGCCGCGCGCAGCGGAAGGGGTGATGGCGTATTAGAATCAGGGCTGACGAATCTTCGGTGCCGTTCCTTATGGCGGCCGGGTTCGAACGACGGAGAGGGTGAACCATGGTGGAACCACTTTGCATCGCGCAGGGAACTTCCCAGCTGAGTCTATTGCCGCAGATGGCGAACCGACATGGGCTAATTGCGGGGGCGACGGGGACCGGGAAGACCGTGACGTTGCAAGTGTTGGCGGAAGGCTTCAGCCGAATTGGCGTGCCGGTGTTTGCCGCGGACATTAAGGGCGATTTGTCGGGAATTAGCCAACCGGGAACGAGCAATTCGAAAATTGCGGAGCGCATGAAAAAGTTGAAACTCGGAGATTTTACGTTTGCAGGATGTCCTGCGACGTTTTGGGACGTGTTTGGGCAAGAAGGGCATCCGGTGCGCGCGACGATTTCGGAGATGGGGCCACTGCTGCTTGATTTCATAACAATGTCGGCTCCTCGACCCGAGTAGACTTTGGTTGCTTGACGACCAGAGGCTCGGGAGAAAGGAGCCGAACATGATGATTATAGGCGTAGATTACCACCCG
>Ga0306920_100013906_pt1 | contig 10980 bp, 11 predicted proteins | sample flu12Cox44000170_FD_204666 | JGI IMG/M metagenome (GOLD analysis project Ga0306920, IMG submission 204666) | Lab enrichment of tropical soil microbial communities from Luquillo Experimental Forest, Puerto Rico - flux4day.12C.oxic.44.000.170 (v2)... | ecosystem: Environmental > Terrestrial >...
ACCCACAAAGGCTCTTCTAGGTGCCTGGGAAACCGCCGATCTCCGATTGGCGCTTGCGAGCTAGCCTACGCCAGTAGCTTCGGTGGCGGGGCGTTCGAAGAAGGATGCTTTGAGGAAGTCGCGATTGGAGCGAGCGATTACCTCGAGTTTGATGTCCTTGGGGCAGGCGGCTTCGCATTCACCGATGTTGGTGCAATTTGCGAAACCTTCGACATTCATCTGGCGAATCATGGAAAGAGCGCGGCGGTGGCGTTCGGGCTGGCCCTGCGGCAGATGGCCGAGATGCGAGATTTTCGCACCGACGAAAAGCGCGGCGGCAGCGTTCGGGCAGGCAGCAACACAGGCGCCGCAGCCGATACAGGCGGCGGCGTCCATGGCGAGGTCGGCCGCCTGCTTGGGAACCAGAATGTTGTTGGCGTCTTGTGCGGAGCCGGTCGGAACGGAGATAAAGCCGCCCGCGGCGATAATGCGATCGAAAGAAACGCGGTTGACGGCGAGATCTTTGACAACAGGAAAGGCGGAGGCGCGCCAGGGTTCAAGGTAGAGTTCATCACCGTCCCTGAAATGCCGCATGTGAAGTTGGCAGACCGTGGTGCGCGGAAAGCCGCCATGGGCCTTCCCGTTGATCATGAAGCCGCACATGCCGCAGATGCCTTCTCGGCAATCGTGGTCGAAGGCGATAGGGTCTTCACCCTTGCTGATGAGCTGTTCGTTGAGAACGTCGAGCATTTCGAGGAACGACATGTGCTCGTTGACGTCGCGATGCTCGTAGCGGACCATGTGGCCCTTATCCTGCGAATTTTTCTGGCGCCAGACGTGGAGGATGATTTTCATGTCTTACTTGTAGCTCCGTTGGGCGGGGTGGACGTAGTTGAACTCCAGAGGTTCCTTGGAGAGGTCCGGGGTGGCGCTTGGGCCTTGGTATTCCCAGGCGGCAACGTAGGAGTAGTGCTCGTCATCGCGGAGGGCCTCGCCTTCTGGAGTCTGGAATTCCTCGCGGAAGTGGCCACCGCAGGATTCCTTGCGCTCGAGGGCGTCGCGGCACATGAGTTCGCCAAGTTCGAGGAAGTCCGCTACGCGACCGGCTTTTTCGAGCGACTGGTTGAATTCTTCGTTGGAGCCGAGGACGCGCACGGTTTTCCAGAACTCTTCGCGAAGCGTGGGGATCAAGCTGAGGGCCTTTTTGAGCCCGGCGTCGTTGCGGGCCATGCCACAGTAATCCCAGACAATCCTGCCGAGTTCCCGGTGGAACGAATCCACCGAGCGCGTCCCGTTGGTGCCAAGAAGTTTCCTTGTAATGCTGGCGACATTGCCGACGGCGTCCTTGGCCGCCGGCGCGTCTGCGGTAATCTTCGCGAGCTTCGCCGTCGCCAGGTAGTTACCAATGGTGTACGGAATGATGAAGTAGCCGTCGGCAAGGCCCTGCATGAGCGCGCTGGCGCCGAGACGATTGGCGCCATGATCGGAGAAATTGGCTTCCCCGAGAGCGAACAGACCCGGGATGGTGGACATGAGGTCGTAGTCCACCCATAAGCCACCCATGGTGTAGTGGATCGCGGGATAGATGCGCATGGGGACTTCGTAGGGATTTTCGCCCGTAATGCGCTCGTACATTTCAAAAAGATTGCCATAGCGTTCCGAGATTTTTGGCTTGCCGAGGCGCTTGATGCAATCGGTGAAATCCAGATAGACGCCGAGGCCGGTTTCGCCCACACCGTGTCCGGAATCGCATTCGGTTTTGGCGGCGCGGGAGGCGATATCGCGGGGAACGAGGTTGCCGAAGCTCGGGTAGCGACGTTCGAGATAGTAGTCGCGCTCGGAATCGGGAATCTGGCCGGGCGGACGCTTGTCGCCGGGAGTTTTGGGAACCCAAATGCGGCCATCATTGCGCAGCGACTCGGACATTAAGGTGAGCTTTGACTGATAGTCACCGGAGACAGGAATACAGGTGGGGTGAATCTGCGTAAAACAGGGATTGGCAAAGACAGCGCCGCGCTTGTAGGCGCGCCAGATGGCGGTGGCATTCGAGCCCTTGGCGTTGGTGGACAAATAGAAGACGTTGCCGTAGCCGCCGGTGGCGAGAATGACGGCATCGCCGATGTGAACTTCCAGTTTGCCGTCAATGAGGCTCCGTGCGACGATGCCGCGAGCTTGACCGTCCACGACGATCAGATCGAGCATTTCCGTGCGGGGATACATTTTGACGGTACCCAGACCAATCTGGCGTTCGAGCGCTTGGTAGGCGCCAAGCAGGAGTTGCTGGCCTGTCTGGCCGCGGGCATAAAAGGTGCGGGAGACTTGTGCACCACCGAAGGAGCGGTTGTCAAGGAGTCCTCCGTATTCGCGAGCGAAGGGCACGCCCTGGGCGACACACTGGTCAATGATATTGACGCTCAGCTGTGCAAGACGGTAGACGTTGCCTTCACGAGCTCGGAAGTCGCCGCCCTTGACGGTGTCGTAGAAGAGGCGGTACACCGAGTCGCCGTCGTTGTGGTAGTTCTTCGCAGCGTTAATGCCACCTTGCGCGGCGATGGAGTGTGCGCGGCGCGGAGAATCCTGAAAGCAAAAACAGTGGACGTTGTAGCCGAGTTCGCCGAGGCTGGCCGCAGCCGAGGCGCCGGCAAGGCCTGAGCCAACGATAAGGATGTTGAATTTGCGTTTGTTGGCGGGATTGACGAGCTTAAGCTCGAATTTGTGGCGGTCCCAAGCTTGTTCAATCGGGCCGGTCGGAACGTTCGATTTTAGTTCCATGGAGTGAGGCTCCGAGAAATAGAAACAGGAATTTGACTTGAGGCGCCACGGGTCGAGAAGAGCGGCGCGGTGCGGCTCCTAAAGTGCGGCAGAAAGATGCGGTGGAGTGGCGTCAGTGGGCAGCGGCTGGACATTGGCGTTAGACAGGTTTGATGAAGCCGGCCAGGACGGCGATGGGGATGGAGATTTCGCCGACGGCGATGACGATCGCTACGATTTTGGCAACAACCCGGAGCCATGACGCGTAGAGAGGATGGCTGACGCCGAGGGTTTGGAACGCGCTCCACAAGCCGTGATAGAGATGGTAGCAGAGCATGACCATCGCGATGACATAGAAGAGCGAAATGGGCCAGACCTGGAAGCCGGTGACGACGTTGTTGTAGACGTTGTGCTGGTCGAAGTGGCCGCCCGGATGAATGGTGCCGAAGGTAAAGTGGAGAAGATGAAAAATGATGAAGGCGAGAAGGATAGGGCCGCTCCACATCATGGTGCGCGAGGCGTAAGTGGAGTGCGCGTTGGCTTTTCTTACGTACTTGACGGGACGCGCAGCCGATTGTAGACGCGCAAGTTGAATGGAGGACCAGATGTGGAGAACGACAGAGACCAGAAGAACAATGCGCGCACTCCAAACGAGCGCCGGCAAGGATTTTAGGGCTGCTGAATAGCGGTTGATCGCATCGGGCGGCAGAAATATTTGGAGGTTGCCGATCAGATGGCCGACGACGAAACCGAAAAGAACGATCCCGGTGATGGCCATGACGGCTTTTTTTCCGACCGTGGTCTGCCAAAAACGCAGGCGAGCGGTGGAAAAATTGACCGCGGTGGCGCTCATAGGAACAAAAGCCCCTTCTCTGAGGTGCGATCATTACCAAATGTATGGAAACCACGCTCGAGGCAAAGATTTGAATCAGGCCAGGTTGCCGTGGAAGACATGCCCTCTCCGCCGCGAGAGTCCATGAGTCTTTTGTGGAGCACGATTGAAGGGCGCGATGGGCTCGCGGCACTTTTCAGTATAGGGAGTTGGAAGACATGTCGCAAGTCGGCGTGGTTAGGACTCGCCACTTGTGAAGAAAAAAGGAGTTTGAGTTGGTTAAGGAAGATGAAGACACTTGACGCCCGGTTGAGCTTGTCATTTGCCAGGGCACACATGATGAGAATGTGGGTTGCCACAGACGAGAAACGTGTTAATGATGTAGGTAACTGATGTTTTGAAGACACTCAGGCAGGGCCCCGCGCGAAGACTCCCTGCAGACGGACAGGTAATTTCTCTTATGGGAACCAGTTTGGTAAATGAACTGCAGCGGCTTGCGGACGCGCTGGACAAGGAAAGCACCCCACCGGCGGAAATTCCCCTTGCGGCCATGGCTGACAAAATTGCCAAAAGCCTCGGTGTAAAAAGTGACGAGGTGGCGATCCTGGGTGTTTCGACACGCTGGAGACACCTGCATTTTCTGGTGCCGCAGGCGCTGAAGAACGTGGGCTTCATTCCGTTGACGAGCAATTCGGCTTTGGCGGCACGAACGGTGCGCGACAGCCGGCCGGAAATCAACAACAATTTTTCAGCAGTGCGCCATGCGACGGTGTTTGAGGGAGTGAAAGCGCCCACAACAAGCGGCGAGTCCATTCAGAAAATCGTCAGCGCGCCAATTTTATGCGGCGGGAAAGTGGTAGGGGTGATGCAGGTGAGCCGGAAGGGCGCTTCGCCCACCGAAGCAGGCCCTGATTTTACGGCTGACGATTTGGGCAAGATACTGGCGTTGTGCAAGCCCCTGGGAAAACTTGTGCGGCATTTGGCGGGGAGTGAGGAACAACGCGACAAAACCGCAAACAAGTAACGATGGAAGGAAGAAGACGCGAGAGATTAACGCAGCATTTGCGGGGACCACTGAGGACGCAGAGAACAAAGTTCCTACTTCCCTTCCCTGACTCCGAAAATACAGAACGCCATTGCGGCAGGTTGCGCCTGAATGCCAAAAGCGGGCGCTACCGGGTGCGTCGCGGAGAATTTATGCGCAAGAAATTTGCTGAACGGGGCGAGGAATGGATTGACAGTGGGTGGATAGCTTGTTACTTTTCCACAAGACGTAAAGTTTTCTTACCAAATCACTTACGGACGGTGAGCGAGCACTATGGCGTTTGTCGCAAAAAAGATTTTCCTGACCAAAGGCGTGGGAAAACATCGCGAGCGGCTCTCGAGTTTTGAGCTTGCGCTGCGGAACGCCGGAATTGCCGCGTGCAATATCGTGCGCGTGTCGTCGATTTTTCCGCCGAATTGCAAATTGATTTCGCGTAGCGAAGGTTTGAAGCTCATCAAGCCCGGGCAGGTGGCATTCACGGTGATCAGCGAGAATTCGACGAAAGAGCCACACCGACTGATCGCGGCGAGCATCGGGTTGGCGTTGCCGAGCGAACGGCCGATGTATGGATATTTGAGCGAGCATCATTCGTTTGGCGAAACCGAAGAAGTGGCGGGCGAGTACGCGGAAGAACTAGCGGCGGAAATGCTCGCTACGACCCTGAACGTGGAGTTCGATCCGGATTTGTCGTGGGACGAGAAGAAAGAGGTTTACCGGATTTCGAACAAGATCGTGCGGACGATGAACATCACGCAGTCAGCGGTAGGAGACAAGCGCGGTTTGTGGACGACAGTGATTGGGGACGACGACTGAAAAGGACAAAACTTTCGCTATTGGCTGAAAATAAAAAGGGCTCTGGCGCCTCAGAAGATTCCGAGGCGCCTTTTTTGTATTCTGACGATCGAACAGAGAACTAAGAGGTCTAGTTAGAGTCAAAGTCATAGGCGGCACGCAGCCGTATTTTGAGTTCGGTTTCAATTTGCGCGGGCGAAATTGATCCACCCGCGCAAACTCCGGAGTGCGGTACAAGTGTTATTTGGCGGCCGGGAGAGAGTAGGCAAAGTCGTAAGAGTGTTTCCCGTCTTTGATGACGATTTGCATGGAACCGTCAATGCCTGTGAGCTGGCCCGTACCGGAGCCCGGAACGACAACGACGTCCATGTGATAGGCACCGTTCTGCATCGTGCCCTTGTGCTGAAGAAGAAAAGTGCCAGTGTGACCGTCGATGGTGCCCGAGACGCGTTCGATAGCGACGTATCCTGCGAAGCCTCTGCTGGGGTTGCCGCCGGCAAGCATTTCGCCTTTGGAAGCGGCCTCGAGACCGCCATGGAACTGCTTATCTATGGAAAAACGGGTGATGGCGTTGTCATCAAACCTGAAAGCGGGATCGAGGGGAACGACTCTGACGTCGAAAATGCCTGTGGCGTGGTGGGTCATGTCGGAATCCTTTTGTGCGGCGAGCGGAAGAGTAAGGAAGATGACGCAGAGAAGGAACCAGGCCGCAGGAAGTTGACGTTTCATTGTTTTCTCTTGGTCGAGGATCGAGAAAGAATAGCACAAGAAAAGTGTTGAGAAGGGAAGCTAGGAACAGACCGACGAATGAAGTAACGCAGAGCGGCAAAGCACGCGGCATTCGCAGAGAAAATTTCAGGATCCCAGTTCGGCATGGAAAGCGGACGATTTCCCAAAAGGCACCCTGGAAGAGCGGTGCGGATTATTTGAAATATTTTAGGCGCTGGAGCACGGCGCCTACGACCAGAGGCAGCGCCACGGTGGCGTCTTCCAGGACTTCAGCGAATTTGCCGCCTTCTTCGGGCGGGACGAATTTGCCCCAGGATACGGCTTCGGTGTAGGTGCTACCGCTGAGGCCGCCCCAGTGGACGGGCTCGGGACAGATGCGTACTCCGTAGTGATAACGCTTCAGTGGAAGATTTTCGTAGCCACGTCGGGCCATGAGTTCCGCGTAGACACCGAATTGCTGCGACCAGTTGCGCGGAACGCCCCCTCCAATTGTGAAGATGCCCATCTTTTTCGTGGCCATCATGGTGCGCGCAAAAGTCTCGAAGTCCTCGAAGGGATCAAAGCGCAGGGCTGGGCGCCTTTCTTTCTTGCGCGCATAGTTGTTGAGCGCGAAGTCGAGGCCGAGTTCGGAATCGGAGAAAGCTGGAACGAAGACAGGGACTTTGTATTCGTAGGCGGATTTGAGGATGCCGCGGCCTTTTGTATTTTTTGTGAGATATTCGCCGATCCGGTGATGGAGTTTGTGACTGCAGACAACTTCGTTGGGGTCCCACTTATCGAGGATGCCATCGACAACTTCTTCGACGTGATCGAGGTTGGTTTCCGGTTCGAGCGAGTCGTATACACGGTTGTAACCGGCAAGGAAAAGGTCGTTGTCGTCCATTTTCGTGGGATCGTACCGGAAGTGGGAGCGCCCGGTGGCTTCGACAAGCCCGTGGGCCATCAATGCGCCGGTCGAGACGATGGCTTTAACGATGCCGGAATCGATCAGATCGCAGAAGACGAGTCCCATTTTGCCGACCGTGAGGGCACCGGCAAGGGTCAGGACGACGAAGCAGTCTTTGTCGCGGGCCATCGCCTCAAGGACATCGGCGGCGTCGCCGACCTGGCGTGCCGTGTAGGCGGTGTCGCCCATGGCGCGGACCAGATCGTCAATGGTTCTAATTTTGGAGAGGTCGAGCGGATAGATGGGGCGGAGCTTGTCCTTGACGGGGTCGTGAAGGACGCGGCCGGTGACGGTCTTGCTTGGGTGCTTTGGCATTGAAGCTCCTGGAACTGACTACGATGTAACAAAGCAGAAATTTTGCAGGGATAGTGTACTCGAAATACGGATGAGATTTGCAAGCACGAGTAAAGGAGAAAAAGATTCACACAAACGTTAGCGGAGGCAAGCAGAGCGGGCGGCAATGGTTCGCATGACATTGGTGCAAAGATCGCACAAGCAATGGCAACACGCCAAGGAATGCCGCCACAGGATCACTCGCAAAGCGTGGATTTTACACACTCCGAACGACGGAACATCACATGATAGGATGGGTGGCATGAGCAAAAAATTTACGGTTGGCCTTGTGCAGATGAGCTGCACGACGAACAGGGAAGAAAATCTGGCGAAGGCCGAAGAGAAGATTCGCGCGGCAGCTTCCCGCGGTGCGCAGGTGATTTGCCTGCACGAACTGTTTGCGGGCGAATATTTCTGCCGGACCGAAGATGCGGAATTGTTCAATCTGGCGGAGCCGGTGCCAGGGCCGACGACGGAGCGATTGGCAAAAGTGGCGAAGGAAAGGAATGTGGCGCTGCTGGTATCCGTATTTGAGCGGCGAGCCGCGGGCGTCTATCACAACACGTGCGCGATGATTGATGCGGACGGAGCTTACCTTGGGAAGTATCGAAAGATGCATATTCCGGACGATCCGCTCTACTACGAAAAGTTTTATTTCACTCCTGGAGATTTGGGATTTTTGAATTTTGATACGAAGTTTGCGCGCGTAGGCGTACAGATCTGCTGGGACCAGTGGTATCCGGAAGGGTCGCGGCTGACCGCGATGCAGGGCGCCAATGTGATTTTCTATCCGACAAGCATCGGCTGGCACCCACACGAGAAGACGGCGTACGGGAAGGCACAGCTCGATTCGTGGAAGACGATTCAGCGGGCGCATGCGATCGCAAATGGTTGTTATGTGGCAGTGGTGAACCGCGTCGGGTACGAGGGAAAACCGGAGAAGGGGGACCCGGGCATTGAGTTCTGGGGAAATTCTTTTGTGGCGGATCCGGCGGGCCAGATTCTGGCGGAGGCGTCGAATGACAGGGAAGAAATTCTCGTGGTGGAGTGCGATCCGGCTAAGAGCGAAGAGCAGAGAAGAAATTGGCCGTTTTTCCGGGATCGCAGGATTGATGCATTTGGGGGATTGACGAGCCGCTGGCTCGGAGAAAAATGACACCAAGAGGCGGAGCTCCGGAAAGACAAAAAAACCGCGAAGATGTGTTGAGTATGGCGAGGATCGCACCGTGAAGAGGAAACGGTACGGTGAGAACAGAGCTGGGTCGACGTGGCGGATGCCGGCAGAGTGGGAGCGGCATGAAGCTACCTGGCTCGGGTGGCCGCATGAGTTGACGGATTGGCCGGCGAAGTTTGCACCGATTCCGTGGGCCTTTGCCGAAATTGTGCGGCTGCTCTCCGAGGTGGAGCGAATTTTTTTGATGGTTCAGGATCGCGCGGCGGAGAAGAGAGTGCGCGGGATTCTGCGGAAGGCGGGAGCGAAGCTCGAGTCGGTGGAGTTTTTCATAGTCCCGACCGATCGCGGATGGATGCGTGACTCCGGCCCGATTTGCGTGAAGAGTGCCGCAGGCGAGGTGGCCTACAACAATTTTGTGTTTAACGGGTGGGCCAAATATTCGAATCACAAGAAAGACGCACAAGTGGTGCGGAAAGCAAATGCGCGGTTGAAGCGGAAGATGTTTTTTCCGGAGCACAACGGACGACGCGTGGTGTTGGAAGGCGGTTCGATAGAGGTGAATGGAGTCGGGACGCTGCTGACAACAGAAGAGTGTCTGCAGAGCAAAGTGCAGGAACGGAATCCGGGATTTACCAAGCAAGACTATGGGGCGGTTTTCGGGAAATACCTGGGCGTGACGAACGTGTTGTGGCTCCGAAACGGAATTGCGGGCGACGACACTCACGGGCACGTGGATGATTTGACGCGGTTTGTCGACGAAACGACAGTCGTCACGATTGTGGAAGAGGACCGGGCGGACGCGAACTATGCGGCACTCGAGGAGAACTTGCGGCGGTTGAAGAACATGACGGACCAGGATGGGCGGGCGTTGAAGGTGGAAACGTTGCCCATGCCGAGCGCAGTGGATTTTTCCGGGCAGAGATTGCCGGCGAGCTATGCGAATTTCTATATAGCGAACAAGGTTGTGATTGTGCCGACATTTAATGATCCGAATGATCGCTCGGCGTTAAATACGCTGGCGAGGTTGTTTCCGGGGCGTGAAGTTGTGGGAGTGTATTGCCGGGACCTAGTGCTGGGATTGGGAACCCTGCATTGCATGACGCAACAGGAACCCCATAGTGGAAATCCGTAAATCGCGAGTCGGAATTCGCGACAGTCAATCGAGGAGGAGCCGATGCTGGCACAGATGGTGACGGCTGAAATATGGCTACAGGAGCGCGTGGTGATTGTGGAATGGCAGCGGGGGTTGATTGGGTGGTTGTTGATCGGATTGATTGCGGGGTGGCTGGCGGGGAAGATTGCCCGGGGGCAGGGGTTCGGTTGTATTGGGGATATCTTGCTGGGGTTGATTGGATCGGTGATTGGTGGCTGGATTTTTACGAAGTTGGGGATTGTGCACGACAATACGTTTCTGTTTTCGTTGGCGGCGGCTACAGTGGGGGCTGTTGTGTTGGTGGCTATCGGGCATTTGATTTTTGGCGGAAAAAAGTAGGACTTCACTTCGAGCCGGACAAAGCACGACTCTCCTTTGGGGGACAACCGAGAACAACAAGGGCGGCGTCGAGCCGCCCGTTGTTGTTTTGTTTGACGAGCGCTCCGGCAAGGATGCTGGTGCAACCGACGCTCGCCTTGGGAGGTTTGGGACCAGCGTCGAAAACGACGCTTTAGGATTTGGGGTAGTTGGGATCGGTTTTTACTTCTTTGATCTGGTTAGTGTGGCGTTCGCTGTGGGCAGCGATGAGGAGAATGAATTCGTAGGCGTCCCACTTTTGGCCGGAGGGACTGTCGGCGGCATGATCGCGCAGACCAGGAGTGGACCTGAGGAACTCTTCGGTCTTGGCGCGCGATTCGAGAAAGTGCGCAATCGAGTTCTGCGGAGAGCCATAACGGTTGGTGGGCTTGATTTCATCCGGCGCCTGTACTTTGTTCTTGCGTGCGGGGACGTTAGCGATGATGCCCGCGTCAATAGCAGCGGTGTCGCGGCCGGGAGCGGCAGGAGCTTTCATGACGCCGGATTCGATCATGCCGCGGATGTAGTCTTCGGCGGCAGCGATATGTTCCATGCATTCGGCGATCGACCAGCGATCGGGAGCGGGTTTGAAGTTCCACTGCGCAGGAGAGAGGTCCTTGACGGCGTCGAGCACATCCTTGCGGGAGGTTTCGAGGTAGGCGAGGGCCCTGTCTTTTTCATCCTTGGTAAGTTCCTGAGCACGCGCGGTACATGCGAACAGCAGAGCACAAACCAGCACGAGAGCGACGCTTACTTTGCGGATCATGGTGCTTCCCTTCCCTGTTTCAAACCTCGCGGATTCGGCAATTCGGCTGCGAATACGCCGGGCCGAGGTTTGTGACGTGAATAGAAATATAACACGACCGAGCAGGCGATCGCAGAAAGAAGT
>Ga0306920_100013907_pt1 | contig 10979 bp, 11 predicted proteins | sample flu12Cox44000170_FD_204666 | JGI IMG/M metagenome (GOLD analysis project Ga0306920, IMG submission 204666) | Lab enrichment of tropical soil microbial communities from Luquillo Experimental Forest, Puerto Rico - flux4day.12C.oxic.44.000.170 (v2)... | ecosystem: Environmental > Terrestrial >...
CGAGGCTTGGAACTGGCTGCTCGCCGAAACCGGCCGCATCCGCTCCCTGTGCTCCTATCCGTGGCTCCAACAGGTCAGCAGCTAATCAGGTCGGTATTAGCTATCTTCAACAGCTTTTGCACCTTTTCGACCGGCATCGCCAGCTTCTCGGCAATTTCCTCGGGCGTCGGCTCGCGGCCTAGATCGAGGAATAGCCGGGGCGAGGCGCGGACCAGCTTGTTGATCGTCTCGATCAGATGCGCCGGGATCTTCTCCGCCATTATCGGACCTCGCGATGTTGGGCCAGCCATAATACCTGATCACGGATGGGGTAGACGCCGAATGAAGTCGATCATTGCGGCGTTGACCTCGGGCGCCCGCTCCTCCTGGGTGATATGGCCGCATCCGGGCAGCATGATCGAAGCACGGAGTTGCGGCACGAATTTCGGCATATCGGCGATGTGGCGTTCCATGCCGGGGAATTTGACGACCGGATCGCGGTCGCCGGCGATGTAGAGCGCCGGCACGCTCACCGGCACCCCGTCGAACGGCGCGAGCAATTCCCAATTCCGGTCGATGTTGCGATACCAGTTGAGCCCGCCGCGAAACCCGGTGCGGGAGAATTCGCCGGTGTAATAGTCGACATCGGCTTCGGTCAGCCAAGCCGGCAACGGCGGCGGCGGGGGGACGCGGCTGAATAAACCACCCTGCCGCGGCACCATGCCGAAGGGGCGCGTAATGGGTGGTGCGTCGCCAGAGACGTAAATCCGGCCAATGCGAAACGCCGTGCGCACGTTCTTGTCGTACGCGGCCTCGGCAACCCCCGGTTCCTGGAAATAGAGCTGATACCAGACGGCGTCGTCGGTCTGTGGCATGACCGTCGTCGGCCGCACCGTCCCGCGCGCCCGGAACGGCACGCTCAACGCGATCACTGCCGGGAAGCGGTCGGGGCGCAGCTGCGCCGCAAGCCAGGCCACCGGGGCGCCCCAGTCGTGACCGGCGATCACTGCGCGTTCGACGCCGAGCGCATCGAGCAGCCCGACCATGTCGCCGAGCAGGTGCAGCAATGTATAGCGGTCGACCTCGGACGGAGCATCGGTCTGTCCATAGCCGCGCATATCGGGCGCAACGGCGTGAAAACCGGCTGCCGCCAGCGCCCTCAGCTGATGCCGCCAGGAATACCAGCATTCGGGGAAGCCGTGGCACAATAGGACCACCGGCCCGGTTCCCTGCTCCGCAATGTGCATGCGGATGCAATTGGTTTCGATAATGCGATGCTTTGCCTCTGCCGTTGTCATCTTCCGGACCATCAAAAGAGCTACTTGGGACTACGCGGGAACGGAATGAACCCATCCCGGTTCGACATTTTCACTTTGGGCAGCGACTGCGCATCGAGCACCTCGTCGGTCCCAACGATCCCGTTGAGGTTGAGAATGTAAGCCGACACCGCATAGATCTCGTCATTGGTCAGCGATTTCGTCTCCGGGAATGGCATCGCCCGCCGAATGTAGTCAAACAGGGTCGTCGCGTACGGCCAGTAGCTGCCGACCGTCTTCACCGGTGTCTTGCCCTCGGCGAGAGACCCCATTCCGCCGACGAGCGCGTCGTTTGGTCCATCGGCACCTTTTTCACCGTGGCAGGCTTGACACTTTGCGACATACACCGCCTCGCCCCGACTAGCCGTGCCGCTGCCCGGCGGAAGCCCTGCGCCGTCGGGACCGATGCTGATGTCCCAAGGCGCAATGTCCGCGGGCACAATCGGGTGTCCGAACTGTGGGGCTTGCGCCAGGGCGGGGACCGAAACGCATATCGCCGCGCATACGACGAGGCATTTACGCATAGACATTGGTCGCCTCGCCCTTTTCATCGATGCGCCAGCTCGCAATCGCATTGTAATGATAGACGCCGCGCAAGCCGCGCTCTGCGGCAAATGCGGCGCGGGTCGGCTGCACCATCCCGGTGTCGTCGGTGGCGCGGCTTTCCAGTACTGCCGGGCTGCCATTCCACTGCCACGGCGCGCGAAAGCGCACTGGCGCCTTGGGCAGGATCGGGCCCTGCAGTGCTGCCGGCGCCCAGCTTTGCCCGCCATCCGCCGAGACCTCGACCTGCCGGATGCTGCCATTGCCCGACCAGGCCAATCCGGAGATCTCGTAAAAGCCCGGCCCCTTCAGAGTGATGCACGGCGCCGGACGCGTGATCACCGATTTCACTTCCATGGGAAAAACGAACTGCCAGGCCTTCTGGTCCTTGAGCAGGATCGTGTATTTCGAGGTCTCATCCTTGGTCATGGCCGGGCCGGAGGTCAGTTTCAGACGGCGCAGCCATTTGACGTTCATATTGCCCTCGAAGCCGGGGAGGAGCAGCCGAACAGGATAGCCGTTCGACGGGCGCACTGCCTCGCCGTTCTGGTAAAGGCAGAGGAGCGCGTCATCCATCATTTTGGCGAGTGGAACGCTGCGGCTCATGCCGGCCGCATCGACGCCCTCGGCAATCACCCAGCGCGCGGACGGATCGATACCGGCCTCGTCGAGCAGCGTCGAGACTTTGACACCGGTCCATTCCGAACAGCCGAGGAGGCCGTGAATGGCGGCGATCCCAAGCGGCTGCGCCTGCGGGGCATTGAGCGCCCCGCTGTTGCCAGCGCATTCGAGGAAGGCGATGCGTGACTGCATCGGGTAGCGATGCAACGCCTCGATCGTGAACACAAGCGGGCGCCGTACGAGCCCGTGGATGACGAGCCGGTGCTGGTCAGGGTCTATATCGGGGATGCCCGAATGGCTACGCTCGAAATGCAGGCCGCTGGGCGTGATCATCCCGTCGAGCAGGTGCAACGGCGTGCGCGCGGTGCCGACGCCCGGCGGCGGCGGATTGGGCGGAGAGGCAATGGCCCGTGCCACCTTGTCCTCGAAATGCGAGGGTTGGCCGTAGGGGGCAAAACCCGCGCCCGGCTCCTTCATCCAAGGTTGGACGGCGAGCGGCTCCGCCATTGCGCTCGAGACGCCCGCGCCGGCCGCACCGGCGACGGCTGCACCCTCGAGAAAAATACGGCGACTGAGAATTCCATTGCCGGCAGCCGGCTCTCCAGATCGCGCATTCTTCATTGGCAGTCTCCTCGATCCCCGTTTCGAAAAACCTGAACGCCGAAAGCTGCTCACTGCGGCGTCTGTGATTGGCCCGGCTCCGCGCCGTCGAGATTGGCCGCCAGAAAGGCGTGCGTTTTCTCTTCGGCATCCTTGGCCGCTGGCTCATTATATTCGACCCAGCGGCCGAGAAAGCGGACGCCAGGCTGTAATTCCGCGACGTCGAAGGCATGACGGGCTCCGGGATAAACGATCAAGCTGATCGCCGCGCCGTCCGTTCGTGCATGCTTCACCATTTCACGGCAGCGTTCCGCCGAGTTCCAGTCGTCGGCCTCCCCGATCAGGACCAAGGTCGGCGCCGTCATCAAAGCCGCGGGTATGCCGCAGCCGGGGTAATAGGCGATCGCCGCGCGAAAGCGGTCCTTGAAGTATTGCGCGACCAAGTCACGATCGGCGGCGTAAAGCGCCGCCGCGCCGCCCATCGATTGACCGAGCACGGCCACCCGAGCCGGATCGACAAAATCAAGCTGCGACAGGTAGCTCAGTGCGGCGTAGGCATCGAACGGCTGGTCGCGGAACCCGCCCCCGCAACCGCTGGCGATGCCGCGCGGCCCGAGGCTATCGACAGTAAGGGATACATACCCCCACGAGCCCAGCCGGTCGGCTATTTTTACCGAGTGGCTCGAGATGCCGGAGCAGCCATGCAATACGAGAACCGCCGGATAGGGTCCGGCGCGGTCGGAGTGGCTGCCGAGCATCCCCGAGAAACCGGCATCCGGCCGCGCCAGATAACCGCGCAGTTGGGCCGGCGCCTGTTCCGGGAGGTTAGGAAATTCGATCAGACTGCCGGCGTCAGCCGATGCGGCGCCGAGCGAGACGGCAAGCCCAATCACCCACACAGATATCCGGAAGACTTTACTCATTGTGCATGTCCTGACCAAAGTGTGCGGAACTCTGCCAGAATGTCGAGATAGAGGCCGCGCATGAACGGTGTGACCAGTTCGGGCAACTGCTCGGGGCTGACCCATTTCCAGGCGTCGAATTCCGGATGATCGGTGACGAGATTGATGTCGGAATTGGTGCCGGTGAACCGCATCGCGAACCATTTCTGGCGATTGCCGCGATAGCGGCCTCCCATTATCTCTTGAGCAATCTCGTCTGGCACTTCGTGATGAAACCAGTCGCGGCTTTCGGCGAGGATCTCAGCGCGGCCGGTGCCGATCTCCTCTCGCAGCTCACGCAGCGCCGCCTGGGTCGGCGTTTCGTTAGGATCGATGCCGCCCTGCGGCATCTGCCACTTCGCCAGCCCCGCCGGCATCCGAATGCGGTGACCGACAAAGGCGAGGTCGTCGCGGTTGAGCAGCATGATCCCAACGCCCCGGCGGTACTCTAACTCAGACCTCGCCGCCCTCATCACCTCTCGTGCCTTGCGTTCACGGACAATGAAAGCCGCTCAATTATGCGCGAGGTACGTCCGCGCCTCGGCACCTTCCGGCAGCCCGCGAAAGCGGCTCGGTCGAGACCGCAAAGCAGTACTGCCGGGCACTGGTGGTCCTCGTCGCGGACAGCCGCGGCGATCGGCGACGAGCGGATTGGGCAGCTCGCTCATCGCGGATTTTCTCGTGCAGAGTACATCGATGCGCCGGAACTGAGCAAATGGAGGTAGTTCAAAGGGTTGTGTGTCAAGAGGAGTTCTGATGCGACAGGTGTGGCCTCCCTCGCCCCGCTTGCGGGGAGAGGGCCGGGGTGAGGGGCGAACCTCTCTAGGAGAAAGTTGGAGCCGTTGCGAGGCAAGGATCAGAAGCGCGGTGAGCGGGCGCGATCGCTGCGGCGCGCCCTCACGCCTTCAGAATTCGCATTGTGGTCACGTATTCGCAGTCGGCAACTCGGCGGCTTCAAATTCGTCCGCCAAGAGCCGATCGATCGATACTACGTTGACTTCGTTTGCCGCGAGCGCCGCTTGATTATCGAACTCGACGGCGGTCAGCACTTGAAGAGCCTCGAGGACCGGCAGCGCGACGGCAGGCTTTACGCCCTCGGATATCGAGTGATCCGCATCAGCCCCTCACCCCGCCCCTCTCCCTGCAAGCGGGGCGAGGGAGGTAATCGCTGTGTCCGAGGGAACGCATCCAGGTGCGGACAGCATTGTCCCCAACGCCGAGTGCGCGTGTGCAGCGCCGGGCGGGCCGAAGGGTTGCTGATCCACTGCAGATTGCAGCAACTGCGATCTATCCAACGACCAAACGCCCTCTCGATGGATATCGGTCGGAGAGCACTGCTGTTCCCAACTGTGATGGCGCCGGGTTAGGCCGCCGACTGGGCGGCCAGCGGGGGGTCGAAGACGTCGCCCGCCTCCTGCGGGCCAATCTGATGCACCGCCGGCGCCTCGACCGCCTGCTCCAAATCGAGCCGCCACCACCTTTTAACCCGGCTCAACTGACGCTCCAATGGCACCCAATCCGAACCGGATGGCCGTGGGAGGAGCCCGGTGATGACGACTTTATTTTGCAAGAGCGAGCAGTCCCGCAGCCCAATCCGCCGAACCGAACAGCCGTGACCGTGAGTCGGGCATCCAGAAAACTCGCAAAGCTATGCGCCGGGACCGACGACGACAAATTCGAGCCCTGTTTTAATCCCCGAGGCCTCTCCCGGTCGTTCGCTCAAGGGCGGAGAGGGAATTTGCAGAAGCGCGGTGATGGCCGGCGCTTCTGCGTGACGCCACGCCGCCGCCTCTATTAAGAGCGAGCCGCCGCGGCGCAAAGCGGGCAGGCGGCATTGCGGTTGGGAAAGACGCTCACAAAACGTCACGGGGTACCGCACCCTCGGGTGCGGTACCCCGGTCAAAATCGAGAAGCGGCTCTAGGTTCTCAGCGGTGCTTGCGCCGCCGGATCCCCCATCCGAGGCCGGCCAGAGCGCTGCCGAGCAGCGCCAACGAAGCCGGTTCCGGTACCGTGGTGGTGACGTTTCCCGACACCGCGGTGAGCAGTACGTTTCCTGCTCCCGCTATGGAGGTATTTTGGATCGCGACGGCGGTGACGCCGGCGAGAGGGATCGCGCAGATGGAATTCGGGCAATTCGTGGCGTTGGGGGTAACGGACTCGAGAAACGTAGCTGTCGCTATCGTCGCACCCGTAAATACGCTAAACATTTCCCCGGGCTGCGCCGAGCCGACAAGGATGTCGACTTCACTCATCGCAACGGAGGACTGGACCCCTACGGAAGCGCCTCCGGTAGCGTATGTGCCGATCTCGCAGTCAGGCCCCTCATCGGTGCATGTCGTAGCGCTGTTGCTTTGACCGAGCCCGCTCTCGTTCTGACCTTGCGACGGAATCCCCAGGAAGGGGGCATTAGTGTCAGGTCTGTAGGTGAGAAATCCCGACGGCGCGCCCGAGGGAGCGCCAGTAGATGATTGTGCCGTGAGCGTGCCGAGGCCAGCCGACCTTCCGTTGAACGTCAGCGTGTTCCCGCAGATAGCGCCGTTGCCGACTGGGGGCCGCCACGCACCCAGCCGTCCCGGTGGTGGGATTGTTATCGCCGAAGAAGTATTCCACCTGCACCGCCTGCGAGGAGCTAGCCCCGGAGGCGAGCGCGACCACACCAACCGCGATTGTGAGAAGTGTCTTTCGTCGCATGACCCCGTCTCCTGGTGGAAACTCCCGACGACCAGGAGACAGGCACGATCCATGCCAAGCCCAAAACCGTTAATCTTAACAAACTGTTAGCAAAGCGGTGACAGGTGGCGCATGAGGATGTGTAAATTCCTCCGACACGATGCCAGCGGCTGGGCCGTTTCGCCTTCTGTTTGAGTTGCCATCTTTAAAAAGGTTAACGCAGTCCGCGCGTCGCGAAGTACGGCCGCCATCGATGGGTTAGGACTGTAAAGTTTTTCGACATTTTGTGCGGCCACCCGGCGACCGCTCGGGATTGCGCGCGGACCCGAGGCATCAGAATGTTTTGAACAGACGAAGCCTCGGCAAGGCTCGAACTCGCCGGTAGTAGGTACAGGAGCCGCCCAGGAAGAGGTCCGGTTCGCCGGCTATCTCATCGGGTGGTCAAGACCTTTCCCTTTGTAAAAATATCCGACAGTGCAAGGGCATCAACGGGCTAGCGCTTGACGACCTGACCACCTCAACCCGATCGATCGTTGCCGCTTCGGTGCGGTGCGTGGCGAGGCCGCTCTGTTGCGCCGCCGTGCCAGCGAACTCCGGCACAGAAGGTCGAGGTCCGGCCGGACCGGCTTGCATTTCCGAGATAGCAAAACGCGGCGGGGTACCGCACCCGAAGGCGCGGTACCCCGCCAAGAATTGAGAACCAGCCGGTATGTTCTCAGCGGTTTTTGCGGCGCCGCACTCCCCATCCGAGGCCGGCCAGCGCGGTGCCGAGCAGCGCCAAGGACGCTGGTTCCGGTACTCCGGTGAAGTTCCCTGACACCGAAGTTACCAGCACGTTTTCGCCCCCTCCCGAAGCGAGACTTTCTACAGCGACGACGTTGACGCCGGGAAGCATAATGGTGCAGACGTCACCCGGGCAGGTGATGTTCGTGCCAGGATTGAAAATTGTTCCCCCGCCCGGCGCAGTGAGTGCCGTATAGGGGCCCCCTAACGCACTAGCAGTGAGAATACTAAACTCCTCGCCGGGCTGGGCCGAGCCGACCCTGAGGTCGAGTTCGCCCAACGGAACGGTGGACGATACCGCTACAGAAGCGCCTGGTCCGATCTCGCAGTCAGACCCGCTGTCGGTGCATGTGGTAGCGGAGGAGCTTTCGCCAAGGCCGCTCTCGCCCAGGCCATTGGCGGGAATCCCCATAAACCCCGCGTTTTCCGGTTTGTACGTAAGAAATCCCGACACGGACCCGGGAGCGCCATTAGATGATTGTGCCGTGAGCGTGCCGAGTCCCGCCGATGTTCCGTCGAACGTCAAGGTGCTCCCGCAGACGGCGCCCGGCTGGCCGGCGGCGTGGACGCACCCGCTCGGAGCGGTCGAGGGGTTATTGCCGAAGTCGAATTCCACCAGCGCTGCCTTCGAGGGGCTTGCCCCGAAGGCGAGCGCGGCCATACCAACCGCGATTCTGAGAAGTGCCTTTTGTAGCATCAACCCGTCTCCCAATATAAAAATCCCTACAATGGAATGGAAAAACACGATTCGTGCCAAATTGAGAGAATCATGATTACTTTAGGTTGATGACTCTCAAGTACCCAATATGTAAAAAAATCCGACGGATATGCAGGATTTTTCAGTTATAATCCCGTAAAAGTTTAAGAAACTCACCTGCTCACCGGGTAGCCGCCGATCGCCTCTCCCTTTGTAAAAATATCCGACAATGCGAGGCATCAATCTGCCAGCGCTTGACGACCAAACGCGGCGGGGTATCGCACCCGAAGGCGCGGTACCCCGCCGAAAATTGATAGCGACAACGGGCGCTGTTTCTACGAAGTCGACCGAGCAGGACTGGTTTATCGAACAGCAATCACGGCGAGCTACGTGGCCCGCTCGGCGATGAGGCCGCGCTGCTGCAGCAGTGCGGCAATCGAGGGATCGCGGCCGCGGAAGGCGCGGTAGAGCTCCATCGGATCGCGAGTGTCGCCTGAGCTGTAGATGAGTTTGAGGCGCGCCGCCAGCGCGTGGTCGAAGACATCGCCCGCCTCGGTAAAGGCGGCAAATCCGTCCGCGTCGAGCACCTCGGCCCAGAGATAGGCGTAATACCCCGCGGCATAACCGCCGCCCGCGAACAGGTGCTGGAAGTGCGGCAGGCGGTGGCGCAGGCCGATCTCCTTCGGCACGCCGACACGCTCGACGAATTCGCGTTCGAACCACTCGGGATCCAAATCGTGGAAGTCGGTCCGGCGGTGGAGTTCGAGGTCGATCAGCGCCGAGGCGGTGTATTCGACCGTCGCAAAGCCCTGGTTGAAATTGCGCGCCGCAAGCAGGCGGCACAGCAGATCCTCGGGGATCGGCTCGCCGGTGCGGTAATGGCGCGCGTAGCGCCGCAAGGTCTCCGGCGCCGACATCCAGTGTTCGAATATCTGCGACGGGAACTCGACGAAGTCACGCCGCACCGCGGTGCCGGATTGCGAGCGGTAGCGCGTCCGGCTCACCAAGGTGTGCAGCCCGTGGCCGAATTCGTGGAACAGGGTCTTGGCGTCGTCGAAGCTCAACAGCGTCGGGTCGCCCTTCGCGAAATTGTTGTTGTTCACGACGATCGGCGTGACCCGGCCGTCGAGGCTCTCCTGATCGCGGTAGCGGCTCGACCAGGCGCCCGACTGCTTGCCGGGCCGGGCAAAGTTGTCGTGCAGGAAGAGCCCGACATGCTCGCCCGCCGCGTCGTGCACCTCCCACACCCGCACATCGGGGTGATAGACCGGGATGTCCTCGCGCGCGGTAAAGATGAGACCGAAGAGCCGGCCGGCAGTGTCGAACGCCGCCTCGACCATCCGGTCGAGGACGAAATAGGGCTTCACTTCGGCCTCGTCGAGGTCGTACTCGGCCTGCCGTACCTTCTCGGCGTAATAGCGCCAGTCCCATGGCTCGACCGGCTCGTTGAGGCCCTCGGCGCCGGCGGCCGCCTCGAGCGCCCGTTGCTCATCGCGCGCCCTGGCCTTGGCCGGCTCCCACACCTGCGATAACAGGCGTTCGGCGGCCGCAGTGGTTTTGGCCATCGTGTCGTCGAGGCGAAAATCGGCGAAGCTCTGGTAGCCCAAGAGCCGCGCCTGCTCGGCGCGCAACGCAGCGATCTCGCGGATCAGCGGCCGATTGTCGGCGTCGCCCTCATGGGCGCCGCGCGCGGTCCACGCCTCCCACAAGGTGCGGCGAAGATCGCGGCGGCGCGAGAAGGTCAGAAACGGCTCGACCGCCGAGCGTGCGAGCGTTATCGCAAAGCGCCCGGTGAGCCCGCGCGCGTTCGCGGCCTCGGCTGCCGCCGCTCGCGCAAACCCCGGCACCCCGTCGAGGTCCGCCTCGTCGAGAACCAGCTGCCAGCTCCGTTCGTCGTGCAGCAGGTTTTGCCCGAAAAGGGTATGCAGTGTCGCGAGGCGCTCGCCGATCGCCGTCATCCGCTGCTTTTGCTCGGGGCCCAACAGCGCCCCGCTGCGCACGAAGCGCAGATGATAGCGCTCGAGCAGGCGCAGCTGGTCGGGGTCCAGACCGAGGCTCGCGCGGCGGGCAAACAGATCGGCGATGCGCGCAAACAAAGCAGGGTCGAGTGCGATGCGCATCTGATGCTGCGCGAGCCGCGGCGCGTAATCGCGGGCGATCGCCTCGAGCGCGTCGTTGGTGTCGCTCGCATCGAGATTGAAGAATACGCGGCTCGTGCGCTCGAGCAGCCGGCCGCTGCGTTCCATCGCTTCGATCGTATCGGCAAAGCTTGGCAGTGTGGGCGAGCCGGAAATCGCCGCGATTTCGGCCGAATGCTCGGCCATGCCCCGATCGAAGGCCGGCGGAAAATGCTCGGGTCGAAAAATATCGAAGGGGGGGATGCCGAACGGCGTGGTCCAGGTTTCGAAGAACGGATTTCCGGTCATCCGGCTCTCGGGGCAGATTGCGCTCGCCGTCAATTAAGCGTTGCGAGCCGATTGGTCCAGAGCAGCCGGACGCAGCCGGCGACCGGTCCGTTAGCAGTCGAACGTGCCGTGATGTTCGGCCAGTATCGAGGTGAATTCATCGATCGTGGCGCAGGCCACCATCGGAGCGGCAGGGCCTGCGCCGTGCGATTTGATTTCGGCCTTGCGCGCGTAATGAGCGTCTTCGACACGACGGTAGGCGTAGCCGCGGCTCAGCCCTCTTTCGGGCGTCCATGAATCGAAGGCGTAACCGCCCTCCCGCGTGATCATAGGTCCAACGACACCAAGCATGGCGGCCTCCTCTCCGCGATTGCCGGATCAACCTCGGCCGTTAGGGGTTTGCGGCGAGGGAGACGGGTCGGT
>Ga0306920_100013909_pt1 | contig 10979 bp, 15 predicted proteins | sample flu12Cox44000170_FD_204666 | JGI IMG/M metagenome (GOLD analysis project Ga0306920, IMG submission 204666) | Lab enrichment of tropical soil microbial communities from Luquillo Experimental Forest, Puerto Rico - flux4day.12C.oxic.44.000.170 (v2)... | ecosystem: Environmental > Terrestrial >...
CACGCGCGTCCAGTAGCGGAGCATCTCGTCGTTGGCGACCATTTCGCGGTGGTCGCAACACCCGTCCAGCGTCACGTTGAGCGCGAAGGTCAAAAGCCCCATGGCGCTTACTCTATCCCAGGCTGTATATGCTTCAAGCTTGGGCGAAATCGAACCCTCGCCGAGGACGCAATCACGAACCCGCCGGCCACTACAATTCGCGAAACATCCGAGCCACTCCGGCCTCGTCAGCACCAGTAGTCCAATTTTAGGATCGGTTCTCAGCAGGAAGACGAGTCGGTGGCCTCAATCAGCTAAAGCGCCGGGTACAGGCTCTTCAGCTAGATGCGGGATCGGCGGCTGTAAAGCGCCGATCAGATTTGACGTTGTGAGTGTTGCGGTCGACGAGCCAGGGAGCAACCTGGCGCTCGAGGTTGCACTCGTCGGGGATGCGCCGATCAAGACATTGGCTGGACAGGAATAGCGATCTCGGATTCCGGCCATAATGAGCCAGCCGCCGTGCTTGGGGGTGTAGTGCCATTCAAACGGGCCTCTGGGGCCGTGAATGCCTTGTAGCGGGCTGACAGGGCACGTCCCGCACTTTCACCTGAGGATCTTCGCGCAAAGGAGGTCACTCTCAGGGACAGAACGCACCCTGCCGAGTCTAACCTTGCTCGCCGTGGCCAGCACCGGACCATCCGCAGGGAACCTGATTTCGGTGAGGGGAAAACTCTAGGCGTCAGCCGCCACGGGAGCAGTGCGCGGATCGGCCCCCTTTGCTCCTGGCCATGGTGACCGGCCGACACAAAATGCGTCGCGAAAGTGAAGCCCTCTCGAGGCAATTTAAACTGATCCTGAATTAGGCACACCGCGAGCGGCCGTACCCGAGAGACTGGGCGATGCGCTTGGCGATCGGGCGCAGTCCCTCCCGAACCATCCAGACCGTCACGATGCCGACATGACGGACCCCGTCCTCCCCTGACATTTCGACTATGGCTCGTTGCAGATAGCCCTTGCCTAACTGATCCGGCATGAATTCGATGCGCCGCTTGACCGTATCGTCCTCGATTTGCTGCTGGGCTTCGGCTTTGCGCGTGGCGATCAGGGATGATGCGCGCACGGTCAGCTCATCATTCCAGAATACGACCGTTTTGCCGTCGTCCTCCAGCAACTCGCGAAGGCTGCCGGGCACCGATAAGCACCACGCTCCGGTAAGCGCGCGGCGAATGAAGCGGCGGCGATAGCCAATGCCTTCCTCCGCTGGCAGGCGAGAGGGCTCCCGCGAGTTGGCAAGGCGTCGCAAATCGCTGATCTCCTTGACGGGCAAGGTAGGCTCCGCTCCCAGACGGTCCGCCCCATCGCACCAGCCGAGCACGCGGTCGATTGCCTGACGTTCCTCGTCATTGATGGGGGCCGACCAGCTCACGCTCATCCACATCGCATTGAGCGCGAGGCCGCGATAGAAAGCCGCGCCGAACCCCGCGCACCACCACGGGTAATAGGCACGGGCTGCTCTCTCCAGCGCTTCAGCGTCGCTCTCGGCGATTGCTTGCATATCCGCGAACGTCAAGGGCCCGAGCTGCGTGAGGATTTCATCTTCAGCACACTCGATTTCGATGCCGAGGGGCATGGAGATATGCAGCTTGCTCATGCCCTCGGACCGGGCTCTCTGCGCGATCATCGAGAAGAAGCTTTTGAGAAAGGCGGCCATGTCGGCCTGGAGCGCGGGGAAGTCGCGGGTCAGTGCATAGCTGGTCTCATCGGTCGTTTCGCCGCCAACTCTCTCGTCCTCGGACCAATTCCAGGCAAGGCCCAGCCGTTTTTCGATCTGGTCGAGGCAGGAGATGAGAAAGGCATGGTAGCCAGGGCCTGCGGAGGAGGTCTTCGCGCTGACCACAGCGTACTCATCACGCAGCTCGACATAGACGGGCTCCTCCGCTGGATCGATCGTAAAGCAAAATCCGTCGGCACCATCGTCAAGGGGAACGGACGAGGCGAGTAGCTCGAGCGGCGTCCCCTGCATGCACTCTCGAAAGGCCGCGAGCAGCTCGTCCTGCCCAATGCGAGAGGCGGTGGAATCGAAGATGCTCCTTTTTCGCAAATGCGCCCGCGCCGAAAGACCTAGCCCCATGTCCACCCCTCTGCCGATCCTAAGCGTACCGAAACCCCGCGCGCAGTTGTGGTGAGTAGATAGTCTCGAACCTGCGAGCCGCCGCAACTCAGCACCTAGCAAAGCCGAACCGCAGAACTCGCTCGAAAGCAAACACGTCCATGGTTCAGCCTTCGCTGCGCTCCACGCTAGGGTCTCACGTCGTTCTTTCTTGGCAACGAGATGTCACAGCAGGCTGATTTGTCCCAAAATATTTGTAGTTAAGGTCACGCTTGCGAGGAATCTGTTCGCGACGTCTCCAATCGCGGAGATTAGCTAGATTGGGCCTCTTATGCTCAGCGGCGACGCGCGCGAGGGACGTATTTTCAAAAGTGGCGAGATACACGCAGGAATGTACCAAATTCGGCGCACATCATAATATCACTTCTATATATCACTTCTCACTCGCGATGGTCGATGCTGCGCCGCAAACCGTGCGAGCATCTTAGACCGGAAGGCCATTGACGCCAGTGAACGCAGTTTTGAAAAATAGGCCCAAGGAAAAGCGGCTTGCGGCTGTACAGGCTGCTTATGAGATGGAGTTGTGTCATGAACGAGTGGAGTAACGCTAAGCTCTGCGACATCGCGAACCTAATCCTCGGCCTGTTCCTCCTCCTGTCTCCTTGGATTGTCGGGTTCTCGGGGTCACCAGTGCAGAATGCGCTGATCAGCGGCGTGGTGATAGCGGGACTGTCCATTGCTGCGCTTGCCGCATTCGCCCAGTGGGAGGAGTGGCTGAACCTCCTGCTGGGCCTTTGGGTGCTTGTGTCGCCCTGGGTGCTGGGCTTTCAGGGGACTACAGCAGCAACGGTTCACATCCTGGTCGGCATCCTTGTCGCCGCCCTCGCTGCAATTGAGATGTGGCTGATGCAGCAGACCCCTCAGGCCCCGCGGTGAGCCCAAATTCGACTTTCCGGGCGAGGTCAGGGGCGGAGCAATAGCCCCTGACCAGAGGGGGCCAATCCTGTCTACACCAGCTCGACGAGCGCTCTGCGGGCGATCGAGTGTGTGCACCCACATTGCGGTAAGTGCTGACCCGTAGCGGAATCCCCTGAGGTCGGCAGGCGCGACTCAGGCGTGCCAGCAATCCCCTCGGGTGCGGTCGCCCAGATGCGTTGGCCGGCACGCGAGCCGCCGCACGGGAACGTGAAGGCGACGCGGGCGGGTGCACCTTGACCCATAGGGTCGCGAGGCATAGTTATACGAGGTATCAGGTATCGACTACCTTGCCTCAAGGAGGCAGCCCATGACCGACACCCATCACGTGCCCCCCGCCGGCATCGCGCGTCGAGACTTCATGATTGCTGGTGGGGGAGCCGCGGCGCTTGCCGCGGGCCTTGCTGGTGCCGGCACCGCGCTTGCACAGGTGGGATCGGAGGTGGGATCGCCCCCTGCGGCTGCGCCCGGCACGGCGAAGCCGGGAAATATCCGGGCGGAGCGGCGCGGCAGCGTGTTGCTGATCGGCATCGACCGGCCGGAAGCACAGAACCGGTTTGATGCGCCGATGCTGATCGGGTTGGGCAAGGCTTATCACTGGCTCGACCACGAGGACGAGTTGCGCGCGGCCGTGCTCTACGGCGTCGGCCGCGACTTTTCCCTCGGCATCGACCGCGGCCTTCGCTGCCGCGCAAGCCTCGGGCCAGCTCCCGCCAAAGGATCCGGATTATATCAACCCGGTCGGTCTCAAACCGCCCTATCGCGCGAAGCCGGTCGTGATCGCCGTGCATGGCGGCACCAAATACCTCGGGCACGAGCTTTTTCTTGCTTCGGATATCCGGGTCGCAGCAAACGACACCTGCTTCAGTCAAGGCGAAGTCGCGCGCGGAGTCTTTCCCGGCGGTGGCGCCACGGTTCGCTTCGCGCGTGAGGCCGGCTGGGGCAACGCGATGCGCTACATGCTCACGGGCGACGAATGGGGCGCCGCGGAAGCGTATCGTCTGGGCCTTGTCCAGGAGGTGACGGCCACGGGGAAAGAGCTCGATCGCGCCCTCGATCTTGCGAACAAGATCGCCGCTGCCGCGCCGCTGGGCGTAAGGGCGACCCTCGGCTCCTCACGCCAGGCGCTCGCGGCCGATGAAGCCACAGCGCTCGCGGCATTACAGGCGGAGTTCGGACGTCTTCTTCAGAGCCAGGATGCGAAGGAGTTTCAGCGCGCTCTGCAGGAAGGCCGGGCCCCGCTCTATCGCGGCCTGTAGCGGCTTGCCCGCGGGTTGACGCCTAGCATTGCTAGGGATAACGTTCGGGGCCATGGAAGGCGAAATGCTTAAAGGGCACCTCGACATGATCGTGCTCGCCGCGTTGTCGAGCGGGCCGGCGCACGGCTATGCGGTGATTCAGGAGATTCATCGCCGCAGTGGCGGCGCCTTCGAGCTGCCGGAGGGGACGATTTACCCAGCGCTCCATCGGCTCGAGCAGGCTGGCCTGCTCAGCAGCCATTGGACGACGGCGGGGTCAGGACGGCAGCGGCGCGTCTACGCGCTGACCAAACGCGGAACCCGCGCGCTTGCCGAAGAGCGGGCGATTTGGCAGCGCTTTGCCGATGCGATCGGCGGCTTGCTCGGACATCCAGGCCATGCCGCAACGCGCACCAGTCGCTGATTATCTCGATGCATTGACGCGAGAGCTTAGCTTCGATCGCTCACTGGCGCATCGCGTGCGCCAGGAGGTCGGGGATCATCTCTGGGAAGCGACCACGGCGAGGGGCGACACATCAATCGAGGCGCAAGCGCGGGCGGTGATGAGCTTCGGCGAGGTACGCGAGATCGCCGGTCAATATGCCGCCCTCTCGCTGCTGCGCCAGGCACGGCGGAGCGGTGCGATAATCGTCCTCGCTGCAGGTGCGCTCTACATCGCCATGAAGGGTCGCGTCGCTTGGTACGGCCTGATGCAATGGGCTCTGAGCGATACTCTCCGACCGGTGGGCAAGGTGGTGCTCGCGATCGATCGCGCCGCCTATATTCTGGCTTTTTTGCTCGGCGCCGCCGGCTGGGCCTATATCAGTAGCCGCCGTGTTTCGCCGCAGTTCGACACGGCCTGCTGCACACAACTGAAATGGAGTTTGCGGCTCGCCATGGCCGCAGCATGTCCGATGGTGGTCTCGGTCATTGCGGATGCCACGGTGACGGCGCTTCGGCTCCTCGAAGAGCGGCCTCCCATCGCGGTCTTCTTAATCCCGCTGCTGTCGATTGCCGTCGAGGTGGCGTTCGCGGCGGTTCTCCTCATCGCGATCGGGAAGGCGCTGCGCAGTACGCTGCGCGCCTCATCGCTGCTGTCCAGCTAGCAGCCCCTTCACCTGCGCGTCGGTTCAGGCGGACCGGTATCCTGGTCGCAACCTGGCTGGATTGCTCGCGTCGAGTCTGGCACTCACCGCCTGAGGATCGCCGGCAGGGCAGCGTACGCTGCAGGCACTTCAGGATCATCCCCATTTCGGGGAGAGGCTCGGTTGCTACCCGACGCCGTTCCACTCGGTCCAGCTGGCGAAGCAACGAGAGATGCGTCGCTCGCGCGGTGAGGCGCTTGTTGCCGTTCGCACTGATGATCCAGGCCCTTGGTTTGCTCGCCGGCTTTGGTTCCGGTGGGGAGAGCGACCAAGGCTACTTGTTCCTTGCCTTCAGACCCGAGTTGATCTGCCCGACCGATCTGCTTAACCGGGAGGTAACGCAGCTCATGGAGCCTATCAAGGCAACGCCACGCCGGCTTGGGATCAACGACATAGGTATTCAATGAGAGAGAGATTTCATTCTCGGGAACAAGCTCTCCATGAAGGCCCCGGCAATAGATAAGCTTGTCCGTGATGAATTGATGGCGTTACGCTCGCGGCCTCGCGCACGGGAGCTCGCTGACCGCGAAGCCTGTTCAGCGCAGGACGCAAGGCCAGTCCGGACCCTAGCTTAGCTAAGCTGGGTATCGACGCGTCTGGTCGGACGGTGTGAGGGAAGACTCGAATGAAGACAGTTGAGCGTCTCGCCTCGCTGATGCAGCACCTTCAGCTCGACGCAGCATGCTTCGCCACACAGATCCCGGGCGACATTGCTGATCTTGCGGCGCAGTTCCCCGAGCGAGTCGCCGGACTTGTGCTTTGCGTACCGACGCGGCTCGACCCTCGGCCGTTTGCGCACGTCGCGCCGCGCCTCCTCATAATCGCTGGGGAAGCGGGTCTGAGCGCCGAGACGAGTCGACGCGCGTCCGCACAGCTTCCGGGCGCGCAGGTACACATTCTTCTGGACTACCATGCCCAAGGCTGGTCGGATGTCGTCGCCGACCGTACGACCGAAGTCGTCAGGGCGATCATCAGCTTCTTGCAGAGGCCATGCAGCGGTCTGCCAACCGCCGGCCCATCGGCTGCCAGCGGCACCCATTCGGGGCTAAACTATCGAGTCGTGGGCCAGGGGCCGCCTCTAGTGCTTCTGCCGTTCTTTCTCGCACCCTCGCAATGGGAACCGGCCTTGCCGGAGCTGGGACAGCACTTCACGGTGATCCAAGTCGGGGGCCCTCACATCGGTGGCGTGGCGGCACTGGAAGATCGGGCGCGGTCTCCGACATACCGGATGATGTTTCGGCACCTGATGGACGTTATGGCGCCCCGGCCCGACAGCCGCATCCTGGATATTGGGTGCGGCTCTGGCGCGCTAGATCGGTTGCTCGCCGCACGACTCGGCATCGCAGCTCAGATCGATGCCATCGACGTCAATCCGTTTCTGTTGCGGGAAGCAGCCGAATTGGCCCGTGAGTTCGGCGACCGCATAAGGTTCACGCCGGGTAGCGCTCTCGATCTCCCATTCCCCGAAGAGTCATTCGACTGCATCTTCTCTGTTACGGTGCTTGAAGAGTGTGACGCTAATCGAGCTATTTCGGAGATGATACGCGTCGCCCGGCCAGGCGCTCGCATCGGGATCGTCGTGCGCGCTATCGATCTCGCTCAGTGGTGGAACCTGGAGCTGCCGGCCGCGATCGGCGCGATAGCTAGCGTGCCCCCGCAGTCGCGGATGCGAGTCTCTACGCGCGCATGCGTCATGCCGGCCTGGTCGACCTTTGCGTGTTTCCGACGCTAATCACGCTGGACCAGCCCGAAGGGCCCATATGGCGTTACCGAGAGGATGACGTCCTGTCACGCCTTTCGCGAGAGGATGCGATCGCTTGGTCTGACGCTCGGGAAATAGCGGCCCGCCATGGAGTGCTGGTGCAGGCGCACGCTTTGCACTGTGCAGTTGGCACGAAGCCAACCTAGACTGAGGAGCGGGGTTACGGGCACGTTGCGAGTTGGCTGCAGCCCTCAGAATACTGAGACCGTACTGGCCCCCTTTGTCACAGCGGCTTCCGCCGCCGTCACCCAGGCTCCAAAGTGCATTTGGTAGGGGACGGCGGTGCCCGCACCAATAATGGGCTCGAGCAGGGCGAGGTTCAACTAGCACTCACCACGGTGATCAACGAAATGTTCTCAGGGCGGCTACTTTATCCGGTCTACGTAGCCGTGGTGGCACCTTCCCATGCACTTGGCCGCCAGTCGTCCATTAGGTGCCGACCTCGCGGACCGCCGCTGCTCTTGCTGCAACGGTCATTCGCCTCACGCGGCTGGTTCGACGCGGCATGCCACAATGCCGATGTGAACCCACCTATTGTGCTGGAAAGCGGTCGCCCACCATCTTGATGGCCCTCGCCAGCAGCGGCGATGGTGCAGCTGTTGTGGCATCTAATGTCAGTATTCCGCGCGATGGTGTAAAAGCCATGCCCGTGACTTACCGTGGCATGCCGATCGGTCGCTGGGTTTTCGTCGCATGGGATGGTCGCCGCTTCTTTCCACCGATTACCCAGCACTTTGTTGACGAATTGGCGAGGCATGTTCGCCGCAGCTATCCCGGGCGTGATATCACCAAGCGAGTGCCGCTGCCGTTGGCCGAAGCTGCTTGCTCGTCGATTGGCGAGCGAGCGATCCCCAGGCGTTCCTGGCCGGTACCTCTTTCTCGGCATTGCGGTCGCGGCTACGTTTCTCTGGTACACCAGCGCCTCCGCCGTCTCGAATCGGCTGTGCGGCGCCGATCTCAGCGGCTCGGACTCAGACTGCTGGAACATTGCTCACTGGTACAGGGAGGGCTAGCCGCGTATCTTAGGGCCTACTCGACTCTAGGCGCTCCAGGGGACTCACGACGATGAAGCACAGCACCGACCGCATCCTGACGACACACACCGGCAGTCTTCCGCGGGCCCAGGACCTGACGACTACCCTGGAGGAGCTCGACGCGGGGCGCATGCCGGATCCCGAGGCGTTCGACGCGCGCGTGCGCCGCGCCGTCGGCGACATAGTCCGCCAGCAGCTCGAGGCCGGCGTAGACATCGTCAACGACGGCGAGCAGGGCAAGGTCGGTTACTCGACCTACGTTCGCCATCGCCTCTCCGGCTTCGACGGGCAGGCCACCGTGCCGATGCGGGCGGATTGGGCCGACTTCCCCGAGGCGGCCGCGCGCGGTGAGCGGCGCTCGACGATCATGCGGCCGGCGTGCAACGGGCCAATCGAGTGGAAGGACCGCACGGCGGTCCAGAAGGACATCGCGAATTTCAAGGCAGCGCTGGAGTCGGTCAAGCCGGCCGACGCGTTCATGACGGCAGCGTCACCCGGCGTCATCGCGCACTTCCTGAAGAACGATCACTACCCGAGCCGTGACGCGTACCTGGCGCGCCTCGCCGACATTATGAAAGAGGAGTACGATTCGATCCACCGGGCCGGATTCGTGCTTCAGATCGACTGCCCGGACCTCGCGATGGGGCGGCACCTCGCGTTCCCCGAGGTCAGCAACGCGGAGTTCCTGAAGATCGCCGCGGCCAACATCGAGGCCTTGAATCACGCCCTGCGCGATATCCCAGCCGACCGCATGCGCCTGCACCTCTGTTGGGGCAACTACGAAGGGCCGCACCACCGCGACATCCCGCTGCGCGAGCTCCTGCCGGTCGCGCTGAAGGCGAAGCCTCAGGCGCTGTCCTTCGAGGGCGCGAACCCGCGCCATGAGCACGAATGGGTCGTGTTCCGCGAGATCCGCCTGCCGGACGACCGCGTGATCATCCCGGGGGTGCTCGACTCGACGACCAACTTCATCGAGCATCCGGAACTGGTCGCCCAGCGTCTTGTTCGCTACGCCGAGATCGTCGGGCGCGAGCGCGTGATAGCAGGTACCGACTGCGGCTTCGCGACCTTCGCGCGGTCGGTCCACCAGGTCGAGCCGGAGATCGCTTGGGCCAAGTTCAAGGCGATGGCCGAGGGCGCGCGCCTGGCGTCGAAACAACTCTGGAAATAGCGTTTTCGCACAGCCAAGACCCAACTGAGACATGGCCGGCAGCGCCGACGACCAGAGCCCGCGCAATCATCTCCGATCCAGCCTGTTGGATGCAGCCTGCAGCCGCGCGTGGTGCCCTCTGTCGCCCAGGAGCCCAGCCTCTGCAGAAGCCACGACGTTCTGCGGATACGGCGCTTGCGAGCCTTGCATGAACGAAGCCTCCCCGACCGCTGGCGGTGTTCAACAGTGCTGCCTCACGCAAGCTCATCCACTGCAATCACAGCGGCACTCACGCAGCACTGGAGACGTAGATGTCGACGCGTCCGAACGCACCCTCGGCACGCCGCTTCATCTTCTCTATCGTACTAAGCTTACCAGCTGTGCCCGCCACCACGAGCTTGCCCAGCGCCTGCGCTTCACGCTCAACACTGCGAGCCTCGGCTTCATTGGTGCGCGTGTTAATAATCATCCTCCGGAGGTTCAAAGATTGCAGCAGTGTTCGGAGTGAGGGTTTGCCGGCCATTTAAGGGGGGCCATTGGCGCAAACTGCAGTATGATGCAAGGAGTGGGTTTTCCGGGAGACTGCCAATGGCCAACGGTCTGCTGCTTGCCGTGTTCGATTTCTCGGGTACGCACGCCGATGAGTTCCACGATTGGTACGATCTGGAGCACATCCCGGAGCGCCGGGCGGTTGCGGGATTTGGGGCGTGCGAACGCTGGATCGGCGCGGAGCAGCTGACCATTTCGGTCGCGACGTACGATCTCGATTCCATCGATGTGCTGCGCGGTGAGGCTTACAAATCAATCGCCTATGGCAATCTATCCATCTGGTCGAAGCGAGTGACGGCAATGTGCAGGCGGTTGCTGCGCTTTGAGGGAACGCAGATCACGCCTGGCGACGCGTGGGCGCCGGAGGTCGCGGGTGGGCTTCTCCTCAATGCCATGAACGTCGCGCCCGAGGCTGAAACGGATTTCAACGCCTGGTACGACGAGGAGCACCTTCCCGCGCTTGCGCGGGTTCCAGGAACACTGGCTGCCCGGCGCTACCGCTCGGCAGAAGCGGGAGGCGGCACGCACCGCTATGTGGCTCTTTATCATCTAGAATCGCCGGCGGTGACAAAGAGCGCGGCCTGGAAGGCTGCCATCGATACGCCGTGGAGCGAGCGGGTGCGGTCGCATTTCCGCGACCGCATTCGCATCTTGGCGCGGCGCTACGTTCGAGGCGGATGAAACTGCGTTGCCGAGTTCCACCGCAAAATGGCGCTGGCCGAAAAACCGTGCAGTCTATCCGTGCTAGTGGCGCTCGCCAGATATCATTTCGCGGATGCTCAGGGCCATTATCGTGAAGATGTTTTGGGGCGAGCGGCGATGACATCGCGTCCATCGGCAGCCAGCTCAGCAACCGCGGTGCTCGTGCGCTTGATATCGCTAATCAACACTCTACAGCCTGCACAAGACTCGATGTGGTCCGCAACCGAGGTTCGGTCACTACCGGTTAGCTCCTCATCGAGGTAAGCACCGATCAGCTCGTATGCTTGATCACACCGCATGGGGTTTGTCCTTTTCCATCATTCTGCTTAAGGCCT
>Ga0306920_100013910_pt1 | contig 10978 bp, 10 predicted proteins | sample flu12Cox44000170_FD_204666 | JGI IMG/M metagenome (GOLD analysis project Ga0306920, IMG submission 204666) | Lab enrichment of tropical soil microbial communities from Luquillo Experimental Forest, Puerto Rico - flux4day.12C.oxic.44.000.170 (v2)... | ecosystem: Environmental > Terrestrial >...
GAACCAACTGCCGAAGAGCGTAGTGCGGTAAATCCGCACGCTACGTTCTGTGGGAGCGGGAGGCGGGCGACCGCCTCCCGCGACCCGGTGGGAGGCGAATGCCTTCCCGACCCCTATCCAGCGCGTCTCTCAGGCCACCATGGCTTCGACCTGCCGCTCCGCGCCGACGAGGTGGCAGCTTGCGCTCGTGCCGCCTTGTGCTGGGGCGAGCCGTGGCGCCGTCGTGCGGCAGCTCGCGACAGCGACCGTGCAGCGCGGGTGGAAGGGGCAGCCAGGCGGCGGGTCGATCGGGCTCGGCGGCTCGCCGGCCATCGGGCTGCGCTCCCGGTTCGGCGCCTCGATATCCGGCAGGGTGTCGAGCAGGAGCCGCGTGTAAGGGTGCGACGGATTGGCGAAGATCGCCTCGGCGCTTCCAGTCTCGACGATGCGGCCGAGATACATCACGGCGAGATCGTCCGACATATGCCGCACCACGGAGAGGTTGTGGCTGATGAACACATAGGTCAGACCGAGCTCGGTCTGCAGCTTGCGCATCAGGTTGAGCACCTGCGCCTGCACCGATACGTCGAGCGCGGAAGTCGGCTCGTCGCAGACGAGAATATCGGCCTCGGTCGCGAGCGCGCGCGCAATCGAGATGCGCTGGCGCTGGCCGCCCGAGAATTCATGCGGATAGCGCGCCGCATCGGCGCGTGCGAGGCCGACGGTCGAAAGCAGATCACCGACGCGGCGCTTGATGTCCGCCTCGTCGCGCATGAGGCGCAGCTCGCGGATCGGCTCGGCGATAATGTCCTCGACCCGCCAGCGCGGGTTGAGCGAGGCATAAGGATCCTGGAAGATCATCTGCACGCGCGGCGGGCCGATCGTGCCGTCGGCGCGACGGATATCCGCGAAGCGCAAAGTGCCGGCGGTCGGCGGCTGCAGCCCGACCATGAGGCGCGCCAGGGTCGACTTGCCGCAACCGGATTCGCCGACGATGCTGAAGGTCGTGCCGCGCCGCACCGCGAGACTGACCCCGTCGACCGCCTTCAGCAGGCGGCGCGGGCCTGGCTTCGCCAGCCGCGCCAGCAAGGAGCCCGAGAGGTCGAACCAGCAGGCGATGTCGGTAAGCTCGATCGCGATGTCGCGCGCCTCAACCATAAGACGCTCCTTCGAGCGGATACCAGCAGGCGGCAGCGTGCGTCGCGCCTTGGGGCAGAGCGGGCTTGTCGGCGCAGCAGTGCGGAGCCGAGCGCGGGCAGCGCGGGTTGAAGGCGCAGCCTTCGGGAATGGCGCCAAGGCGCGGCATCGCGCCGTCGATCTGGCTCAGCGTGTCGGCGCGATGGCGGATGCTCGGGATCGAGGCCATCAGCCCCGAGGTGTAGGGATGCAGCGGCCGGCGCAGCACCTCCTCGACCGGGCCAATCTCGACGAGCCGGCCCGCATACATCACGGCCACACGATCGGCCGTCTCGGCGATGACGCCCATGTCATGGGTCACCAGCATCACGGCTACGCCGTGCTCGCGGCACAGGCGCTTCAGCAAGGTGGTGATCTGCGCCTGGATCGAGACGTCGAGCGCCGTCGTCGGCTCGTCCGCGATGATGAGGCGCGGCCGCGCCGCAAGCGCGAGCGCGATGACGACACGCTGGCGCATGCCGCCCGAGAATTGATGCGGATGGTCGTCGAGCCGGTTCTCGGCCGCGGGGATTCCCACCTGCTTCAGGAGGTCGAGCGCGCGCGCCCGCGCTGCGCGGCGCGACACGCTCTCATGCGTTATGATCGTCTCGACGATCTGGTCGCCGATACGCAAGAGCGGGTTGAGCGAGGTCAGGGGATCCTGGAACACGGCGCCGATGCGCCGACCACGGATCTCGCGCATGCGCTTTTGCGGCAGGGCGTCGATGCGCTCGCCTTCGAGGAAGATCGCGCCGCCGGCGATCCGGCCAGGCGGCTCGACGAGGCCGATGACGGCCGTGCCGGTGAGCGATTTGCCGGCCCCCGATTCGCCGACGATGCCTAGGATCTCGCCCGGCATGATGTCGAAGGAGATGCCGTCGATCGCGGTGAGCGGACCATGGCGCCCCTCGAAGACGATCGAGAGGTCCCGCACCGAGAGGATCGGGGCGCGGGGCGCCGCGCCGTCGAGGGGAATGCCGAGGCCCTGCGCGTTCATGGCCGCCGCTCGACCGGATAGGACGAGGAGAAGATCTCCGCGAGCGGCGGATGCCCCACCGTGCGCTCCGGATAGGCTGCGACCACCTTGTCGAACTGCGCCTGCGCCTGGCGCTTCATCGAGGCCTCGTCGCAATCTGCGATCACGCGATCCTCCATGACGAAGCGGCCATCGACCACGACGGTATGGAAATCGCGGCCATGGCCCGCGAGCATCATGGTCTGGATCGGATCGATCACCTGGCCGATATGCGGCCGGTCGAGATCGAAGACGGTGATGTCGGCCTTTGCGCCGGGCATGAGCCGGCCGAGATCGCTGCGGCCGAGCGCATCGGCACCGCCGATCGTCGCAGCGTCATAGTAATCCTCGCTGCGGCAGGCGGTGGCCGAGCCCGCGAGCAGCCGGCAGATCATTATGCCGACCTGCATATTGGCCAGCATGTCGGGAGGAGCCGTGTCGGTGCCGAGCCCGATCTTGAGCCCCATGGCGCGATAGCGCGTGAAGGTCTCGATGGCATTGCCGTGGCGCGCCGAGACGAGCGGGCAATGCACAATGCTCGCCCCGTGCTCGGCGATGATCTCGAGGTCGCGCCCCGGGCGGTCGATATAGCGGCTGCCAGACACATAGGTCGCGTGCGGCAGCAAGGTGCGCTCGTTGAGGAAGCCGAGGCTATCGAGCCATTCGGGCGGGCTCATGCCGTGCTGGCGCAGCACGAGATCGTATTCGATCTTCGACTGGCAGGAATGCAGGCGCACCGGCACCCCGAGTGAGCGGCCTGCCTCGGCCGTGCGGCGCAGCAATTGTGGCGTGCAGGTCTCGATCCGGTCGGGAGCGAGCATGGTGCGGATGAGCCCGCCATGACGGCCCTCCTGCGCTTCGCAGAAGCGGATCGCGGCTTCGAGCTCGGCGAGGCCGCGTGCCTCGTCGTAGGAGGTCGTGATCTCACCGTTCTCCGAGGCCACCTGGTTGCCGGTGCGATAGGCCGGGCCGAGATAGACGCGCAGCCCGAGCTCGGCGGCCGAGGCAGCGGCGCTCTCGAATTCGGCGACCGTCTCGCCCCAGGCCCGATAGAAGAGCGAGGCGATCGGCAGTGCCGTCGTGATGCCGTTGCGCAAGAGTAGCGAGAAGGCATAGCGCTTCTGGAAGGCGAGCTCGTCTTGTGTGTACATCTCGCGCGGGCCGCGCTCAATATAGCTCCTCGGCCAGACGCGGCCCTTCTTCCAGGCCGGCTGATTGTCATAGGCGAGGATCGTCGTATCGAGATCGGAGAGCGCGTCGAGATCGACGAAGCCAGGCCCGATCACCGCATTGCCGTAATCGATGCGCCGCGCCGTCTCTCCGGGGAAATCGTGGCCGACGAAGACGATGCGTCCATCCTCGAACACCACCTCGCCATTCTCGTAGATGCGGTGGCGGCCGTCGCGATGGCCGACCACGAAGCGGGCCGACATCGCGACGCGTCCGGCGGCCTTTCCGTTCATCTGTCCAGGGATCGTCATCAGGGCGCCTGCAGCAGTGCTTGGCCGTCACGCGCGACGACCGCGCCGCGCTTCACCACGAGGCGGCGCGGCGGATGCCCCACCACCGCCTCAGCGAGCGTCTCGGCATCGACGAGCACGAAATCGGCCTGGCAGCCGGGCGCGAGCCCGTAATCCTGCAAGGCCATCACGGCGGCGCCGCCCTTCGTGCACACATCGAGGGCGAGCTCGACCTCGTCGTCGCGGCGGAAATTGTTGCGCAGGCCGACGAACATGGCACGCTCCAGCATGTCGGCATTGCCGTAAGGGCCCCAAGTGTCCCGAATGCCGTCCGAGCCCGAGCACAGCCTGACGCCGGCCTCGGTCAGCCGCTTGACGGGCGGCGCGGGCCGGCTCGCCGGCGCCGTCGTCATGATGGCGATGTCGAGTGCCGCGAGCTCGGCGATCAACGGATCGACGAGGTCGCGATCCGGCGTCCCGAGGCAGAAGGCGTGGCTCACCGTTACCTTGCCCTGCATGCCGAGCGCACGGGTGCGCTCGAAGATGAGATCCATCGAGAAGGCGCCAATCTCGCCCGGCTCATGCAGGTGGATGTCGATCGGCCGCCCATGGCGTTGCGCGAGGCCGAAGACGACGTCGAGATGGCCTTTCGGGTCGCGGTCGATGGCGCAAGGGTCGAGGCCACCGACCACCTCGGAGCCGAGCCGCATCGCCTCTTCCATCAGCTCGACGGTGCCGGAACGGCGCAGCATCCCCGATTGCGGAAAGGCGACGATCTCGACATCCATCACGTCGCGATAGCGCTCGCGCGTCGCCATCACGCCCTCGATGCCCCAGAGGCCGATTTCTGTGTCGATATCGACATGGCTGCGGATATGCGTCGTGCCCTTGCCGAGTGAGAGCAAGATCTGGCGCGCCGATTGCCGGGCAGGATCGATATCGAGGCGCTTCTTTGAGGCGCGCTCATTGTCGATCTTGTCGATGAGGCGCGGGCCCGCTGCATGCTTGTGCCAGCCCATGCCCCACAGCGTCTTGTCGAGATGGGTATGCGCCTCGACAAGGCCGGGGAGCACGAGGGCGCCGGCCGCATCCTCGACCTTGGCGCCTGGTGCGGCCGCCACCTTTCCGATCTCGACGATGCGCCCGTCGCGGACCAGAATGTCGGTCGTGGTGCCGCCCATCGGACGGCAATTCTTGATGATCAGCTCGGTCGTCACCGGTGGCCTCCTTGGTGTGTGCGCATGCGTGTCAGCGAAGCTTCGGGTTCAGGACATCGCGCAGCCAGTCGCCGATGAGGTTGACTGCGAGCACGATGAGGCCGAGCTCGGCGGCCGGGAACACCACCACCCACCAGGAGCCCGAGAACAGATATTGATTGCCGATGCGGATCAGCGTGCCGAGCGAAGGCTGCGTGATCGGCATGCCGACCCCGAGGAACGACAAGGTGGCCTCCGAGAGGATGGCGAGGCCGAGATTGAGGGTCGCTGCGACGAGGATCGGGGTCAGCGTGTTCGGCAGGATGTGGCGGCGCATGATACGAGAGGGGCGCACCCCGATGATGCGCGCCGCGAGCACATACTCCTTGCGCCGCTCCACCATGGTCGAGGCCCGCACGGTGCGCGCATATTGCACCCAGCTGGTGAGCGAGATCGCGACGACGAGGATGATGGCCGCGAAGGGCTCGCGAAGAGCGGGGGGCAGGGCCTCGCGGAAGAGCGCGCTCACCAGGATCGCGACGAGGAGCGTCGGGATGCTGAGCACCGTGTCGCCGATGCGCATCAGGAAATTGTCGATGATGCCGCCGAAATATCCGGCGAGGAGGCCGATGCTGACCCCGATCAGCATCGAGAGCCCGACGCTCGCGACGCCGATGATCAGCGAGATGCGCGCGCCGTAAAGGATTGCCGAGAGCACATCGCGGCCCTGCGGATCGGTGCCGAGGAGATAGGGCATCTCCCCATCCGCCGACCAGATGGGCGGCAACTCCGCCTTGTCGATGAAGAGCTGCTTCAGATCGTAGGGATTCTGTGGGGCGATGAGCGGCGAGAAGATCGCGCTCACCACGAGCAGCAAGAGCGCGATGCTCGCCGTGACCGCGAGCGGCGAACGGCGGAAACTGTAGGCAATGTCGCTCGCGAGGAAGCGTGACAGTGCGCTTGGCGCGGGAAGGGTCGTGGTCTCAGACCGCACGGGCGCCTCCCGTGAGGGCGTCCTGGCGCAGGCGCGGGTCGACGATCGCGTAGAGCAGATCGACGACGGTGTTCACCGTGACGAAGATCAGGGCGACGACCATGAGATAGGCGGCCATCACCGGGATATCCACATAGGTCACGGCCTGCACGAAGAGGAGGCCCATGCCGGGCCATTGGAACACCGTCTCGGTGACGAGCGCGAAGGCGATGAGGTTGCCGATCTGCAGCCCCGTGACGGTGATCACCGGCATCAGGCAGTTGCGCAGCGCGTGACGGAAATGGATGGAGCGGTCGCGCAAGCCCCTGGCGCGCGCGAAGCGGATGAAGTCGGCCCGCATCACCTCGAGCATTTCGGCGCGCACGAGGCGCATCACGAGGGTGATCTGGAACATCGACAAGGTGATGCCGGGCAGGATCAACGCCTGACGGCCGCTTGCGGTGAGGAAGCCCGTCGTCCACCAGCCGAGATCGACGACTTCGCCACGTCCAAAGGCCGGCAGCCATCCGAGCGTCACCGAAAAGACGAGGATGAGCAGGATGCCGACCGCGAAGCTCGGCAGCGACACGCCGAGCACCGAGACGAATTGCAGGAGCTCAGCGAGCGGAGTTCGTCGCCTGATGGCGGTGTAGACGCCGAACGGGATGCCGATCACGAGCGACAGCATGGTCGCGACGATCACGAGCTCGAAGGTCGCCGGAAAGCGCTCGGCGATCAGTGAGGAGACGTCGCGCTGATTGCGAAACGAAATGCCGAAATCGCCCTTCGCCGCATTGCCGACGAAGGTCGCAAACTGCAGCACGAAGCCGCGATCGAGGCCGAGCCTTGCGCGCAGCTCGTCGCGCTGCGCCTGGCTCGCCTGCTCGTTCAGCATCAGCTCGACCGGATCGCCCACGAATTTGAAGGTCATGAAGGCGATGAAGGCGACGGCGAGCATGACGCCGGCCGCATTGGCGATGCGCTTGATCAGGAAGATCAGCATTGCAGTCTCCCTTGGCGTTTATGCGAGGCGAGAGAGGGGATGCGCCGCATCCCCTCCGCGCTCGCGATGCTCACTTCATCCGTGTCAGCCACAGGCGCGGCTTGTTGTCGGAAGCCTGCACCGCGCCCTCGACGCTCGAGCGCATAGCCCAGGCCATGGGTTGCTGGTGCAGCGGGATGGCGAGCGTCTCTTCCTTGACGATCTGCAGCGCCTTGGTCATCAGCGGAATGCGCTTCGTCGCATCGAGCTCGACGCCGGCCTTGTCGGTGAGCTGGTCGATGCGCGGATCGCCCCAGCTCCCCCAGTTGAACACGCCGCCCGTGCCGCTCTTCGAGTGCAGCACCTGGATCAGCACCGAATAGGCATCGATCATCGGCTCATTGGCCCAGCCGAAGGAGATCAGGTCGAAATCCCCTTTGACGCGCTTCGGCGTCTGTTGGCTGCGCGGCGCCATGTCGAGATTGGGCTTCAGCCCGGCGCGGGCCCACATGGCGGCGACGGCCTGACAGAACTCCTCCTCGTTGACGAGCGAGTCGGTGTTACAGTTCATGTTGAAGGAGAAGCCGTTGGGATAGCCGGCCTCGGAAAGCTCTTTCTTTGCGGCGTCTAGATCAAAGGGGAGGCGCTTGTCGAGCTCAGGCACATAGCCCGGGATCGCCGGCGCGACGATCGAGCCGGTGTTGCGCGACAGGCCGCGCATGGCCCGCTTCTGTACAGCGTCGATGTCGATGGCGCGATAGAGCGCTTCGCGCACGCGCCGATCCTTGAAGGGGTTCTTGTCCTTCACATCCGATTCGACGAGCTTGTCGCGCATGTTGAAGGCGAACCAGACGGTGCGCAGCTCGTTCGTCTGCAGCACCTTCACCTCGGGCGCGGCAGAGAGCCGCTGCAGATCCTGGAGCGGCGCCGCGTTGGTGTAGTCGATCTCGCCCGAGATCAGCGCCGCGACACGCGTCGCAGCCGAAGTGATCGGCGTGAACTCGATGCGGTCGATATTGTGGACCGGTTTGTCCCACCAATCGGGGTTCTTCACGAGCACCGTCTTCGCATCGGCGCGCCGCGATTCGATCGTGAAAGGCCCGGTGCCGTTCTCGTTATTGGTGGCGTAGCCCTCGACGCCCTTGGCGGCATCGGTCGGCTTCAAGCTATTATTGTCGGTCAGCCACTTCTTGTTGAAGATGTAGATGTTGGTCAGGTCGTTGAGGAGCAGCGGATAGGGGCCGTTCACCTCGATATCGACCGTGTAATCGTCGATCTTGTGCGCCGATTTATAGGCCGGGAGATTGCCCTTCAGCGGCGAGGCATCGTCGGTGACGCGCTCGAGCGAGGCGATGACGTCATCGGCCGTGAACGGCGCGCCATTGTGGAACTTGACGCCCTGGCGCAGCTTGAAGCGCCACACGGTCGGCGACACCGATTCCCATGAGGTCGCGAGCGCCGGCTCAATCTTGAGATCGCCTGTATAGCGCACCAGCCCTTCATAGACATGGTTGAGCACGGCGAGCGTGAAAGTGTCGCCGTAGGAATCGGGATCGAGCGAAACAATCTCGCGCGGCGAGCCCCATTTCAGCGTCTTTGCTTCGGACTTGGCCTCGGCTCCAGCCATGAAGGCCATGACCGCAGTGGCGGCCAGCAGCAAACGCTTCAGTCGCATGATCCGTCCTCTCCCATCTCTGTCGCGGTGGAGATTGCGGCTTCCCCTCACCGTCTCCGCCCTGTTTCGCCGACGCGCATCAGGCCTGCCGAGCATGCATTCTGCGCACAATTCATTGGTAGTGGCGTAGGCAATTTGGAGATGATATTGTATACGAGATCGTTAGACAAGAGCTTTTTTGATTGGCATACGGGTCGGCAGATTTGCCACCATGGCCATGCGGTTCTGGCTCGGATAAGCCGTTGGGCAAGCTGTTGGGGGGATGGGGATGGAGATGGCGATGGCAGGGCGAGGCGAGGACAAGACCGGCGGATCACGTGCTCAGGCGGCCTATCGGGCCTTGCGGCGCGCCATCATCGATCAGGCCCTGCAGCCCGGCATGAAGCTGCCCGAGGACGCGATCGGCGAGCGACTCGGCGTCAGCCGCACCCTGGTGCGCGAGGCCTTCGCGAAGCTCGCAGGCGAGGGTCTGGTGCAGCTGCGCCAGAATCGGGGCGCCTCCGTCGCCTGTCCGAGCCTCGAAGAGGGGCGCGATGTGTTCACTGTTCGGCTCGGCCTCGAGCGGCTGGTGGCCGAGCTCCTGGCCGGCCGCCTGGGAAAGCCCGAGCGTGAGCGGCTCGCCCGCCATCTTGCGGCCGAGGACCGGGCGCGCGGCAACGACGGCCCTGATTCGATTCGTCTTGCCGGCGAGTTCCATACGCTCCTCGCCGAGATGACAGGCAACAGCCTGCTCGACCGCTATGTCCAGGAGATGGTGTCGCGCTGCTCCCTGATCCTCGCCATCTATGCGCGTCCCCATTCCGCGGAGTGCGCCGTCAACGAGCATCGCGATATCGTCGAGGCGCTGGAGAAGGGCGACGCCGTGCGTGCCATGGCGATCATGGACCACCATTTGCGGGCGGTGATGGAGCGGGCCCTGATCGCGCCGCGCGGACAGGGCGAGATCGGCGACGTGCTCGCAGCCTATGCGGCATCCGAAGGCCTGGAGAGCAATAAATGACCGATTCGACCTTGCCGAAGCCCGCGGGCCAAGCAGGCTTCTCCTCCTTCGATTTCGCCGCGCTCTCGCCGCGCGAGCGCTACAAGCTCCTGATCGGCACAGTGGTGCCGCGCCCCATAGCGCTCGTCACAACGGTCGACGCGCAAGGACGCGTCAACGCCGCGCCCTTCAGCTTCTTCAACTGCCTCTCCGCCGATCCCGCGATCCTGGCGCTCGGCGTCGAATATCGCGGCGACGGGCGTCACAAGGATACCGGCCGCAATATCCGCGACACCCAGGTCTTCACGGTCAATATCGTGTCGAACGCCATGGCCGAGGCGATGAACATCTGCGCCGTGCCCTTCGAGCCCGGCACTGACGAGCTCGGCGAGGCGGGCTTCACCACGGTCGCCGGCCTGAAGATTGCGAGCCCCAGGATCGGCGAGGCGCCGGTCGCCTTCGAGTGCCGCCACCACGTGACGCTCTCGATCGGATCCTCGCGCGACATCATCCTCGGCGAGGTGGTCGAGGCGCATCTGCGCAGCGACATTGTCGATCCGCAGAAGCTCTATGTCGATCCGGCGGCGCTCGACGCCATCGGGCGCATGGGCGGGCATGGCTACGCCTCGACCCGCGATTATTTCGACCTGAAGACCATGACGGTCGAGGCGTGGCGGGGTCAGGGCGACGAGGCCAATCGGCGCGAGCCGCGCCCCTCCCGGCGATAAGCTTCGACTATTTCAGGCGGTCGCGGATCTTCTCAACGCCTGCCCGCGCACAGGCATCGTCCAGATCGGCGCCCGGTGCGCCGGCGGCACCCATCGCGCCCACCACCTCGTCGCCGACCTTGATCACCACGCCGCCCCCGAACAGCATGAGGTGTGGGGTCTGCGTGAACAGCGCCGAGAGGCCCGGCGAGGACTTCGCTCGCTCCGCGATGGCCTGCGTATCGGACTTGAACGAAGCCGCGGTGTAGGCCTTGTCGAAGGCGCTATCGAGCGAGTGGGCCCCGACCCAATCGCCGCGCAGCACCGCCTGGCGGACCCCGTCGGCATCGACCAGCACAGCCGACTCGGCATAGCCTTGGCTTGCGCAATGCGCCACGGTCTCGCGCACCGCGTCGCTCGCTAACTCGGCCGAGATGCGATGCGTGACCAGGAGGCCATCAGCGCGAGCGCTGTCTTGAGGTGCCATGCCGGCAAGGCCCGCAGCGGCGATCGTCGCGCCAAATGTCACACCGAGCCTGCGCAATGAGAGGGACATCGATCGTCCTTTCTGTCCTGCTGAGGGTGCGCAGGGTCCAATCCGCCTGCGCTTCGGGGGATATTGACGATCGGGCTCGCGCGAAGTCCAGTCCCATTCGCATCGAGCCGCAACCTTGTGAGCACGTTGCGCAATCAGCCTGGCCTCGCCACCGTGGCTGTCTCAACCGAAGTGCAATCCGCGCTAGACGCCGATCGTGCTGTGGGCACATCGCAAAGACTTGATTAACCTTCGTTTCTACTGATTTTACAATGACGTATCGATCCGCTCGGGCCCCGCA